>JACCDR011260680.1_pt1 | contig 13415 bp, 6 predicted proteins | sample 7446431 | NCBI WGS metagenome assembly JACCDR01 (sample SAMN15323443, study PRJNA562643) | freshwater metagenome | isolation source: river surface water | place: USA:Blue River Watershed | collected 2017-08-17
AAAAAATTCGTAACATAAGATTTATCTTTTTTTGATAGGTCATGGAAAAAACGATCACTGGAATCTTCCGTCGCGAGCACTGTCGACTCATTTCAAACCACACATCTGTGCGGGCAAAAAGCAATGCCTTGGGATTGTGATGCTGAATAAATTCTTGAAGGACTTTGGGTTCGTCCCAGGGAGCAGGAACCACAAAGTCCACTAGCGGTTCGGCCTGCATGCGTTCAACGTAGGTGGGGGTAAAGTAAGTGACTAAAATTTTTTGCTCGGGATGTTTTTTTTTAATTTCTCGAATCACCGGAAGGGCATACTCAAACTCCCCCGAGGCACAATGGATCCAGAGGGGGCGCAAATCTTGAGGTGTGTTGAGCCAAGGCCAGAGTCCGTTTTGAGGCTGTCGAAGTTTGTAGCCCTGAGCCACCTTGTCGTTCCATCCGTGAAGCACTGGAAGTAAAATTCGGACCACTAAAAAATAAATCACGCGGTAAATCAATGTCATCTGGTACCCATAAGAAGTTTGGTGGCATGGGCCACTTTTTCGGGAGTGATTTCAATCATGCATTTTTGAAAAACTGCATTTTTGCAAGTATCGCGACCATCCTTGCTGCAGGGTTTGCACGCCAGTTGAGTTTCGAGAACCACGGAGAGATTTTGACTGGTGTATCCAAAAGCCGTGGGTCCAATCAGCCCAATATTGAGTCGCCGCATTTGATCAGCCGCGTGGAGCATGCCTGTGTCTCCCGAGATGGTGACCTGCGCATCGCGAACCACGGCACAGCTTTCGAGAAGGGACAATTTTCCCGCGGTGTTTAAAACTCGATGGGGAGCCACGGCTGCAATCTCTTCGCAGAACGTGTCTTCGGGGCCGCCCAAAATGACAAAGTAAGACTCGGGTAAAAACTCGATCAACTTTTGCCACGACGAAAGCGGCCAGCGTTTTGTTTTCCAGGCGGCGGAGGGAGCTATGGCGATAAAGTCTTTGGGGTGCTTGAGCGCAGTTTGAGTTTTTGTACTCCAGTGAGGGCGCTGTTGAAATTCACCCGAGAGTCCCCATTTTTCGAGGGGTGATAAAAACGAATAACTTCCTCGAAACGGCATTTTGAAAACGGGCTGACGCATTTTAAAAAACAAAAAACGCCGCCAACGATTTTTACTGCGTACAGCGAGTTTTGTTGTTTGACCATGGCGGATGAAAACAAAGAGCGGGAGAAGTGTTCGCACCCAAAAAGACCGCAAATTGTTGTGAGCATCGTAGATGTGGGTGTAGGGCGTGCCACTCAGGAGATAGATCATTTTCAGAAGCGCAAAAAAACCACTCTTTCGAGGAAGTGCGTGGACCTTATTGAGAGGCTGTTCCGTGAGGAGATCTTTAAAATCGGAGCGAACAAGCCAATCGACCTGTGCCGTCGGTGTGTGCGAGTAGATGTTTTGTAGGCAGGCTTGGGCCTGGAGGATGTCTCCAAAACTCGAAAGACGTACAACAAGTATTTTCACGAAGGTGAGTCCTTAAACTAGCTTAAAAAATCAAATAGGAACCGAGAATCCAAAGGGATGAAGCCAGCACCCCGGCAGCCAAAGACTCGGTCGATACGACGAACACCAGAGAAAAAACTGCGGATAAAACTAACATCATCTTAAATTCTCCCTAAAACTTATTAATACCTAGCATAAGAAGGAGCAAGCTTTAAGCCAACCAAAAACCACGAGCCCCCACCAGTTTTGAGCCTATAGCCAAATCTTACAGAAACTATCATTTTTACAAGAAGTGTCACTTGCCTGACACAATATTGACTAAATGCTTACAAAACAGTTTAACTTCCACGGGTTTCCATAATGAATTTAGGGGGAATAAAGAATGTCATTTAAAAACTTACTCCTGCTTTTAGCTCTTGTGAGCGTTGCAGCATGCTCCAAGTCGCCAAAGCAATACAACTCTAAAACGCCTGCGCCACCGCCAGTGTTGCTCGAGAAAGCTGTGCCCACAGATCAGCAGTATGAAAAAGCTTTAGTGATCGAAGTCGATGGACAAAAGGTTTCTGCCAAAGACATTCTTCAGCAACCCATTTCCACCGAGGACGTCGAGGGCGGATTTGCCTATGACGCAAAAATCAAAGCCACTTCATCGTTGCCAATTCTTTACAAAAAAGGCGCCGGCGGAATCACCTTCGACACAACTCTCGAAGATGCAGAGACTTTGCTTTCGCGTCCACGCTTTGGACCCGATGCTGACGGATATGCCTACTACGACGAAGGCTTGTACATTTTGTGGAGACAAGATGCTCCACGCACACCTTTGTTTATTATGGTGTTCCCAGAATATCTCGGTGAAATTCCCATGCCCACTCCTCTCAAACCCATCACGATGGGTTTTGATTTTAGCCGTCTCGGTTACAAGGCAAAAACCTTGGATGGAGCCCAGCAAATCGCCATTGATTACTATCGTATCTTAGAAAATGAGTCTTCCACCTACGACTGCTTGGCAGAAAAAACCTGCCTTGTGGATTGGGGTGATGAGTCGCAAAAAAACTTCATCTTCAACATTCCTGGAAAAATGCAGTGGCTGATCAGTAAAGATCGTTTTGTGATTTTTAGAGCCATGCTCCTAGATCCAAAACCCGGCATTCCTTTTGATTTTGATGTTCTTGCGGGTAGCATGGAAATTCCCAATCAGGGAACTGTTCAACTGGGGCAAGAATTTGCGCAAGTGGAGCAGCTTGTAAACACACTATTGGATATTGATCCGCAAATCATTAAAACCTCTGTGGGATACGACTCCTTCAGCCGTTCTTACGGAAGCACAGCCTTTGCTTATCAAAAGACTGTTTTTGATCGTCAAGCGGTGCAGCCTTTAGCAACAGACAAAATGACATTGATTCAAGTTTGGAGTGGTTACAGCAATGCCCTCACCTTAGGACAAAAAAATATCATTGTGTCTGAAACTGCAACGGGTGTGGATTTAAGAATTGCAAATCCCGGAGAGATTCAAACTCTTCAAGAAACGGTGGATCGTCGCGAACTTCCTCTGCAAATCAGTCTTGGTTTGCAAGGCAAGAACGTTCGACCGTTTGTCGAAAAGCTCAAAGACTTGATTGTGACTGAGATGAAAGCCAAGTATGCAACGGCCACGGTGGTGGGTCGTTTTGTTGGTGCTCACCAAAAGCGCACGATCAAAGAGTACTCTGCCTATGTGATTGTTTACGACAAAGCCGCCAATGACGGTCTTTTTGTTCAGTTTGGTGCCGAAGAGCAGCAGGGCAACCTCACAAGCTTCACAGTGTTGAAACTGGGGGGAGATTACAATCCTCTGGATCCGCTCATTTTTGGCGAAGTGACTTCGCCCATCGAAAAATCTGTGGGCAGTGTGGAAGCCATTTCCACAGTGACAGGAAAGCCGATCACAAATCCCGATGGTTCTAAAGTGATGGTGCAGGCAAAGATGCCCACATTCACTCAACTTTCTGGCTTAGCCATTGGCGATGTTGTCGAAGTGACAGACTGGGATTTGGGACGTGGAGAAGCCACTCTTCGTATTGAAAAAGTGGATAAAACATTGCGCGCAGGCTACAGCGACCGCGCATTGATCACTGTGGCCTACAGTGCCGAAAAAGAATCTCCACAGGATGTGGCCTACGCCAACTTTGGAAGTTTAAATATCGGTGTGGGGCTGAAGCTTTTGGATTCGCAGGAGTCACCGCTCACACGCGTTTACAAAATTGTCAGTATCACTTCGAACCTCAATACCACAAAAGTTGTGGATCTTTGTGGTCAGCAGTTTTCACCAGAGTTTGGGATGAGTGCTGTTCAGTTTTTAGAGACTCTTTCTAAAATCCCTGGATGTGTTTACTTGAGTAAAAAAGACACCGGTGGCAATGGTCGCCTCGAAAACGTTTACTTCCCCAATGATCGTTTGCGCATTGGATTCGACGAAGAAGAAATGGTTTCTGTGACAATCTATGCACCTAACAACGAGGTTCAATAATGAAGAACTTAGTCCTTTTAATTTTAATCAGTGTTTCGTTGATCGCTTGTTCCCGAAATCGTGGAGTGGATGGATTAAGACCCGAAGTCAAAAAAGACTGGGTTTCAAAAAACCTACTCATGGGAACCTCTTCCGACACCCGTGATGCCTACTACTCAAAAGTGACTGTGGTGCAAAACTCCACAGATGGTGGATTTATTTTTGCGGGTTACCAGTCGGATCTTCGTGTGGGTTATTTTGACTTCACCGAAAAAAATCTTTTGTTTAAGAGCATTCAGGGCGCCTATCGTGGACGTGAAACGTCGTTAACGGGAAGTCCGATTGTTTACTCCTGGCCCATCACTCACCATGAAGCGGCCTTGCAAGAGATCGATGGAAAAACCATCAACAAAGAAATTGATGATGATCGCAAAAAATGGAACGAAAAAAGCCACATCAAGTTGGATTTTGCCGAAGCGGACGTCACAGAAGAAAGCGCACTTTTTGGTGGTGGCAGTTTTGGATACTGCTGGACCGAGCAGTCTCGTCGTCGCGTGGACAACAGCCTAACTATCGAACCGGGTTATATCAGTTTTGTGGTTGAAGTTCTTTACAAGCGCTCTTGCCCAGATGCCGACAACGCCATCAATGGCCAGATCAATTACTCTGTTCAGTACCGCTACTCCTTCCGCAAGATTGAAAAAACGGATTATGAACCCATGGTGTATGCCGGGGAGCAAGATCCAAGAATGCGCAAGTACGGGTATTTCCAGTCCACCAAAGAAGAGCTCGTGAATGGTGAAAAGCGAAACCTCTTTTTAGTGAACCGCTGGCACCCCAACAAGCAGCACTATTTCTATTACACCAAAGATTTTCCAGAAAAGTACAAATACATTTTTAACGACATCTTTAAGAAGACAAACCAAGTTTTTATTAACAAAGGTTTGCCCATTCGCTTTTTCGTCGTGGAAAACGACTATGATCCAAAAACAGGAACTCGCACAGGCGTTGCTAAAGAATTTGGCGATCTTCGTTACTCTTTTGTAAACCTTGTAGAAGCTTTGGATCCTAGCGCACCCCTTGGCTACGGTCCTTCGGACGCAGATCCTTTTACAGGTGAAATCATTGCTGCCAACCTCAATGTGTGGTCGGGCATGATCACAAATTATCTCCGTCGATTGGAAAAAAGCTACTTCCGTGACGCCTCGGAAGCCGATCTGCAGTCTCAGTCAAAGTGGGACACTTCGACGCTTTACAAAGACATGAAAGAACTTCTCGAAGAGCCGGATCACACAAAGTGGGTGAAAACGGAGTGGGAGAACCCAACTCTTGATAAAGTGTACGACAAAATGATGACTCACACAGTTTACACTTATCCAGGTTGGAATATGTTTACGGCCGGCGACGCCGGTCCTGTGGAAGTGATTGTTGATAAGCCAACAGCTGGTGGCTTTGTTGAGCAAAGAATTGCGCCCAACGGATTGATGGGGCTGAAAGGTCTCGAAGATCAGATCACTCCGCAAAAAATGGAAGAGATTCTTAAAATGGGTGTTCCGAATCAATCGCTCACTCTTCAGCCGGCTTCAGGAATTATCAGTTACAATCCCATCGAAGAGTCGGTTCTGAATAAAAATCGCCCCGCGCACCTGCACAGTTTGGACATCAACGCCCTCAAGCAATTGACATTCGAAATGGGTGAGTACGAAAAACACGAGCTCGAGTCTGTTCGTCAAAACTATCGTGGTCACTGCCGTCTTTCCATGGAAGCGTCACTCGCTGGTGTTGAGCAGTACTTTATTCACGGATTTTCTACGGATCAGATCGCAGAAAATATTATTTATCGCACGTCCATTCACGAATTGGGTCACAACCTCAACCTTCGACACAATTTTTATGGTTCTGTGGATAAGAAAAACTTTTTAACACCTTCGATTCAAAAAGTAGAAGCTGTGTTTGAAAAGAACGAAGACGGAACTCTCAAACTTGAAAACAACCGACCTGTTGTGAAAGAGCTTGTGAAGGTTGTGGATGAAGCCGGGAGTCCTGTTTACTGGCCCACAGTGTCTTCGTCAGTGATGGACTACCTGCGCTTGCAGGATGAGTTCTTCACCACGCAGGATTGGGAGCCCTATGATGTGGCGGCCTTGGCCTATGCCTACAGTTCCGGTAAAATTGATGACTTTGATAAAAAGCACTATCTGTACTGCTCGGACGAGCACACGATCACCAGTGCAACATGCAACCGCTTTGACCGTGGATCAACACCGACAGAGATCATGATGTCGTTGATCGACACCTACGAAGACGGGTACTACACGCGCAACTATCGTTTTGATCGTCAATACTGGAACACATCGGGCTACATGCGCGGAATTCTAACTTTGATGAAAGAGATGAAGGAGTTCTTGCCAATGTGGCGCAGTGCTTTCTACAGCACAAACGTTCAAGATGTTCTCAAGGGTATGAACATCAACAATAAATTTGAGCAAGATGATGTGTTGATCAGCTTTGATCGCGAAATCAAGCAAGCGAACAAACTGGCCATGGCCTTCTTTCAATCAGTTTTGACACAAAAAAATACGGACAAACCGTATCGAAGTGTTTATGAGTTGGGCACAGGTGCCCTGCAAAGAATGGGGATCGCCAACGATAAATTGGCGGCCATGTACTTCCTGGCCGGTGACGATCAGCTTTACTACAATCCAAACCGCGTACTGTTGTATTCGTCCTACATGACGTACATTAACGAGCCCGAGTTTGCGACGTTGATGGATAAACTGCTAGAGAACATCGTTACACAGCGTGTGGACATGGAGCCTTGGTTTATCTCCTACGGCCGTCAGCTGTATGCTCAGTCCGCCATGAACTTTTACAATCGCGAGATGGAAAGCTTTATCGAAAAAATCAAGATCAAGCGTTACACGATTTTAGAACTTGAAAGTTATTTTAACTACAAGTTCGAAAACGAAAATGACAAAGTTGCAAATCTTGTGACTTTGCAGACGTCCAAAGATTATGATTTTAAAGTGGGCGAAGAGGTGGCTGTTGTGGGTGTGAACTCCAACTACTACATGTTCTCAAAACAAGGCAGCCCTTACGCCTTTGATATTTACAAAGGGATTAAGCAAGCCGAAGAATTTCAAAATCCAACAGTGGAAGGAAAACTGGATCTTCAAGAATTGTATTACATCTACTCTATTATGAGTGGGGGAGCATTTTGATCAAGATTCTTCTTTCTCTTTTGTTTGTCAGTTCCATCGCTCAGGCCGCCAACGTGGCCACGAGCGATGTGACCAATCAGGCGCAGGCGAAAAAGTGGCACATTCTCTTTGATGTGAACCACCAGCCCGCCGCTCGTGATGATCAGTTTGCGTCAACTGACATTACATTGTTTTTTGACTACCAGCTCAACCCAAAGCACTCCTTACGAGTGCTTCAGGCGCCAACAAAAAACTACGAAACAGGCGGCACACGCAGTGAAAATGAGTGGATGCCATCAGACACCATTCTTTCGCACTTTTGGAATCTGCCATGGAATGTGGAAGCCACAGGAACTCGCTTTCGCTTGGTCAATGTTTTAAATCTTCCCACGTCCATTGAGTCCCAGGACAACCAAAAGTACTTAACCATTGGTCAGACGGTGCAAATGAACACCATGATCATGGGAAAAATGCTCGTGAGCATTCGTCCGTTCTATCGTTACAACTGGTACCGCTACAATGTAACTGGCCCCGGCGATATTGGCGGCCGACCGCTGCCATTGTTTCTGTACGGAATCACCATGGTGAACTCCTACAACGTGACAGACAACCTCTCACTCAACGCCACGTTCTCGATGTCTGCAGTTCATGAATCCGCCAGTGAGTATGACACCAGCACAAATCTTAACGGCTGGCTGGAAGAAAATCCCGGAGGACGCTATAGCATGGATCTTTCGGCGAACTACTCGTTCACCGACAAATTCGGTATGTATATCGGTTACTCGCAAGGGGACAACTACTTGATCGACGGACGTTTTGAAATGTTCACCTACGATCCACAAGTCACTCGCTATTCCGTAGGAACCACATTCTACTTCTAACTGCTAGGGAAGATTCTCAAATTTTTTGTTAGTCTTCTAAAGCACTGACTGTGAATTCGTTGTCGGGCAGCTTTTTGATGGAGACGTTTTTGATTTCGAGAGTTGTTCCTCGGTTCTTTTTCACGTTTTTAACTGTGAAATTTTGGGCGCGCCAAGCGGATTGGTATTTTTTGTAGTTGTTGAAAGTCATGATTTTGAGAAGTTCGCCGTCTTCGTCGTAGTATTCGGCTTTAAGAAGGCGGTAGTTTGTGGTGTCGACCCAGGTTTTGATTTTGCTGTAGGTGGACTCTTCTTGCTTTTTGGCTTTGCTTTCGATCACGGCGATGGTTTTTTCGCCCTGCTTCTTAGTATCGATGACGGTGTTTGTGAAGTTTTTGTAAGTGGACAGGCTTAAATCTTCAAAGCTGAGTTCGGAATCTAAAAAGCGGCCTTTTTTGTTGGATCCTGTGATACGACGGGAGCGTTTTTCTGCAGGTAAATACAGCCACTGATCTTCGTCGTTGGCTTTTTTAGAAACTGTCAGGAGTCCCACTCCTTTGAGGTCCGAGGGGCTCAGGAGCTTCACCATGGCCTTTTGATCTTTCTTTTTAATCAATAAACTGCGCTCGCGAACGGTGCCATCGGGTTCTTGGATTTTCATTTTAATTTCGGCCTGTTCGTTGGTGTTTGTACCGGTTTTGGCCACTTTGTTGAGAATGTCCATGGCATCTGTGGCCGAGCGTGCAATGCTTCCGTAGGTGAGTACGCAACAGATAAGAAATGATCCTACAATGTATTTTTGATTTTTAAACATAAAAAGCCTCGCAGACGTGATAAGTGTTTCTTTGATTATCGGTTTTAAAAGCAAAGCAGGAAAGAGAGCGAGCATCGTTGGTAAAAGAACTAGATCTCCCAAAAGTCCTGCAAAAACAGAAAGAAGCATAAAAGTGCCAAACAGTTGGTTGATGTTAAAATAAGAAAATAGAAACACAGAAAATCCTGCCATTACGGCCAGGCTAGAAAGCAAACAGGGGGCGAATTCCTCTTTCATCAGCTGTTCGATGGGGAGTTCGCGAAAGGCGAGTTCTTTGGTCATTTTTTTAAGCTTACTTAAAATATAAACAGTGTTGTTAAAGGCGATGCCCAAAGAGATCGCAAAAATGATGGCAATGCCCGGCTTAATGGGTGTGTTGGTCACAGACAAAATACCCAAGAGCAAAGCCGGAGGCACCAGATTGGGAACTGCCGAGATCAATGCCCAACGCACGGAACGAAATACAAAAATAAGCATCAACACAATCCAAATCATGGCTGAATAAAAACCGTAGATTAAATCCATGGAGAGACTTTGATTGATCGGGTGCACTGTCGCAGCCAGACCCGACGTCTCCACAGTCATTTGTGGAAAAGTTGTGCGCAGCTGTAAGGAGATCGTGTTGATTATTTTTTGAATTTCATCCGACGGTATGTCTTTCATGCGCAATGAGACACGAGCGTACTGACTGTTCAGAGTCGTAAAATTTTCCAGAGGGTTGTTGTTAGACATCGAGTAGATAAATAGCGTTTGTGCAATGGATTCGTTTTTCGAAGCAATTTGTCTTTTGTGGTTTGTAGCCTTAATAAAGTCGGAATAGGCGATCACGCCTCCCACCCCAGGGATTTGGCGCCACTGTTTAATGAGTTGATCCAGTTTTTGAATATTATCGGCTCGCTTCCAAGGCTCTTTGAGTTTGTTGCTTCCAATAGAAACTTCGAGGGGGATCACTCCTCCTAATTTTTTTTCAACTTCAAGAGTGGCCATTTTGACAGGATGATCTTGAGGGAGATCGTCAAAGAGAAGTGTGGACCAATTGAGAGAGGCGCCCAAGATTCCACCCGCCACAGAAAGACTGGTTACACCCCAAAAAAGTGGTTTTTTATAATCTAACATGGCCGTAACGACCCAGTCTGTGGAGAGCTTTGACTCGCGTTTGCGAGGAATCGGAAAAAGTAGGGCGCAAAATGTCAGCATTGCCAAACAAACAAAAGCTGTTGTTAAAATGGAGATGGTCACACTGATTCCGTAGTCTGAGATGATGGGAATCTGTGAACTGATCAGAGTGGCAAAACCCATGGTTGTAGTGATCGTTGCGATTAAGTGTGAGCCCAAAAGAGAGCGCATCACGCTCAAAACAACACGCTTTCGATGTTTCTCTAAAACTTTGTCCTTAAAATCGGCCAAACGAGACAGTGTTTGAGTGGTGATGGTTAAAGCCGTGAGCGTGACGATGATGGGGACCGTGCTTGAAAGTACAGTTAATGCGATTCCAAGGTAGGAAAGCAGGCCCACAGCCACAACATTGGAGGTGACGATGATCATGAAGCTCATGGCAAGAACGCTTGGATTTTTAAAAATAGCAAAAAGAATAATCAACGAAATCAATAAAGAGAGTGCAGAATACAGGCCAATCTCACTCCCTAGGAGATCGGCCATCTGTGCACTGATTGCGGGAGGACCGCCAATCTCGGCCTCATAAAAAGAAGGCTTTTGAGAGGTGAGTTTCTTCATTTTGTTCATAAATACGATTTGTTCTTTAAAAGATAAATTTTTTGTTTCTACGAGAAGAGCCGTATTTTTTCCATCGTTCGATACCAAATGAGGGGCCAGGAGTGGGTCTTTTAAAAACGCCAAGCGTTGCTGTGAATTTTGAGTAATATCTTTGATTCGCCCCACGTTAAAACTGGATTCATCAGTGAGTGCTGTTTCGATGTTTGCTAAACTCAATGCATTTTTAACTTCGGGCATTTTTTTAATTTCTTTGGTCAGTCTCTGAAGCTCGTCAAGATATTGTCCGTGGATCCAGCTTTTGTCTGTTGTGGACTGGAGTAAAATCAAGTAGGGCAGTGATTGTGAAATATTGAATCGTTTGCGAACGTTTTGATCCATCTTGAGCAAGGGATGGTCTTTGGGTTGAAATTGATCAATGGAGTAGTGGGTTTTGATCTGAATGACTTTTTGAAAAAAGAAAAGGTTGAGAATAACGAACAAAAAAAAGACAGCTGTGAGTGACAGCTTGTTTTTACTCAAAATTTTATTTATTTTTGTGTAAATAGTCTTCAGGGCCCTGTCCTTTTGTATTAGATGCAGGTTCTTAACGGAATCTCTCTGAGATACTTTAGTCTAGAAAAGTTTTGCCGATACCTGCGTATGACTAAATTACTCTTCATTATAAGTTGCTGGTTGTTTTGGAGTGAGTGTCGAGCGGATGTACACTTATCCTCAGATTTTTACTTTTCCATCAGTGCCGAGAACTATACGGCGTCGTTGCTTAAAGAGCCTCTCCAAGGACAAGAAAAATTTGTCGTGCCAAGTTGGAACATCGGTGGTGAATATCAATCTTATGCGGAAAATATTGAGATGAATTTTGAATATGGTCTCAAATTGGAGGCGGGTCAGGATCCTCTGAATTACCAGTATCGTCTGCATTTGGAAAAAGGGTTTTTAAAAATCGGAAAAATTAAAACGGATGCGGTGATTGTTAAAAATGTGGGTGGGGTTCAGGCCACGATCTATCTTAAAGGGGAGTGTCGCAATTTAATGATCACGACAGAGGACTCTTTGGAGTTGACCGGGAATGTGCGCCTGGGAGTCAAAGATCAGTCATTGATAGCTTCGTTGTTAGACCTCAAAGCACTCAACGAGCAGAATTGGGACATGAGCGTGGAGTCTTGCGAAGGCCCCAAGGGCTATCAGCAGGCCCTCGAAGAGCAGTTGCGTGAATTCATCTCCAACAAACAGAAAATGCAAGATGTTCTGCTGCAGCCGTTTCAGGTGCAAATCAATAAGAAGGTGTCAGACATTCAAGCTAGACTGTTTGCTGAAAAACAGATGTCTCTCAACTCGTCGGTGAGCGTTTTATTGCATCCGAAGAGTGTGGATTTGGATGAAGTGACGGGACAACTTTTGATATCGGGACTGGTCAAAACTCAGCTTGAAAGCGCGTCAGAGGTTGAAAAGCATGTGGACGCCATATTGACGAAAGAGGAGTTTTCAAAACTTTCGCAAAATGGATTCTTTATATCGCAAAAATACATCAGCGCACTGACAGAATCTCTTCATGACACAGGATTTTTTTATAAAAGCTATCTCGCGCAAAATATTCCTGGGCTTTCGAGCCTGTTTCGAAGTCGTTTGTTTCAGTTTTTTTTATGGCCTGATCTTATGAATTTTAAAAGAAATGCACCTTTCACATTCGAAGTGAGCTCTCACCAATTGCCGAAAATCAAGTGGTCCTCTTTTCATAAAGGCAACGCATGGTATTCGTTAGACACCCAACTGTCCGTGCTCACCAGAACTCCTGAAAATACAGGCGCCCGAGAGTACGGTCGTTTTTATTCGCCCTTTCGCGCTCAAACATGGATGCGTGTTTACGAAGGGCAGCTGGCTCTGGGTTTTTATCAGCCTCAAATGAAACTTCAGTTCCGTTGGAGCGATTTGTATGTAAAACTTTTTAAGCCCTTTCAGTACATCAGTGTGAACTTTTTTGGAAATAAGATTTCATCGTCCCTCAATGATTTTCGCTGGAAAACAAAATTGCCGGAGATCGAGATGGAAGGGAAAACACTTTTGCGTCCAAAGTCTCTGTCTGGAAATGAAAACTGGATGGTGCTAGAATACTCTCCTTAAAGGTGTTCTTTTACCAAAGATAGCTCAACGAGGCCACAGCACGATCGTTTTTATCATAGGTGCCTAGCAAAGTAGTGGTATCACCCTGAAGAGAGTCCAAAGTGATCGAGGTTTTCCAGCTTTGAGACCATTTTGTTTCTGCCTGCAAACGTGCGTAGGAGCTTTGATCTCGGTAGTTGTAGAGCAAAGATGCCGTACAACTGGTTTCGGTGGAGAAAGAAACTCTCAGCCCTAGTAAAGCACTGCGATCAAATAAACGTGTCGAGGAGCTCATCAAATTGTCGAGGGCATCTTTATTTTCACCGTAATAGGTTTGCAGCAGCACTGTGGCGCTCGTCGTGTCTGTGAGGCTCCATGGGATTTCTAGGCCCATGCCGTTTTGCCAAGACCACGGGGGAATGATGGGGTCGTTTGGCAGACTGTCGGAGTAGGTGGATTCTACTTTTAAGACAAATTTTTCGTGGGTCCAAGTGAGACTCGTGCCGACAACTCTTTGTTTGTAATAAACAGGAATGAGCCCAATGTCGGAGCGTGCCTGAAGAACATCTGGATTGATCGAGATCACGTCAGCGGCAAAAAGCACTCGGGTTTGAGGGTTGATGGACGTGCCCTCAAAGTACATGAGAGAGATGTCAAAATCACTCCAACGAGAATCCAACTTTAGGCCGTAGTTGTTGTCGAGGGCCTTTTGTAAATCTTGATACCCTGGGTAGTAGTAACGAAAGGTGGGG
>JACCDR012213311.1_pt1 | contig 13414 bp, 12 predicted proteins | sample 7446431 | NCBI WGS metagenome assembly JACCDR01 (sample SAMN15323443, study PRJNA562643) | freshwater metagenome | isolation source: river surface water | place: USA:Blue River Watershed | collected 2017-08-17
GCTGCCCTGCGCGAAACCGCACGGACACAAGCCCGGGCCAACGGCTTGCCGGTGATCTGGCGCAGCACCGCCAGCGGCTTCGTGTTCGAAGGCCTGCCCGCACCAGGACTGCCGCAAAACTGGTTGGCCCGCACCACACAGGCGGTCTCGCGCCAAAGCGTGGTGTTGGGACCCGAGCCACTGATTCCGCCGCAAAGCATTGCCCTCATGCCGATGGACCAACCCACCCGCACGCTCTGGGTGGTGACCGATGGCCTGCGGCCATTTCAGGTGCAAAGCAACGTGCCCGCACCATGAGCTTGCACCCTCACACGTCACCGGCCACGACACCGCGCACAAGGCAGTCCGCGCGCGGCTTCACCCTGATCGAAGTGCTGGTGGCATTGGGCATCGTGGCGGTGGCGCTGATGGCCGGGCTCCAGGCCATCGGCTCGCTCAGCCAGCAAGCCGATCGGCAAACCCTGAGCATGCTCGGCCAAATCTGTGCAGAAAACGAATTGATCCGATTGCGCCTGCGCAGGCAACTGCCCGACACCGGCAACAGCCAGACCGAGTGCCTGCAAGCGGGCCACAGCCTGCAAGTGGACGTCTCGGTCAAACCCACACCCAATCCGAACTTCCGGCGCGTGGACGCGCGGGTGTTGAGCCGAGGTGACTTTGTGTTGCAGCTGTCCACCGTGATGGGGCGCAACTGATGAGCACGATGCACGGCCGTGACAAAGCGCAGGGCTTCACCCTGATCGAGGTGCTGGTGGCCATTGGCGTGATGGCCTTGATGTCGCTCATGGCCTGGCGCGGCATCGACGGCATGCTGCGCACCCAAACGGGTTTACAAAACCGCGCCGACGACATCCGCACCTTGCAAGCGGGCCTGGCCCAGTGGCAAACCGATCTGGACCAGTCGCTTGAACTGAGCGGCACACCCGGCTGGGACTGGAACGGCCAGGTCTTGCGGCTGACACGCCGCACCAGCACGCAAGCCGAGGCGATCCACGTCGTGGCCTGGACCTGGCGCAGCGATCCGGCACGCGTGGGCGGTGGCGACTGGCAGCGCTGGCAATCGGCCCCGCTGACGCTGCGCAGCGACTGGCAAACCGCCTGGCGGCTGGCCGAACAATGGGCCCAAAGCCCCGACCCCCAAACGCGCGCCAACCAGGTGAGCATCCACCCCATGGCAGGCTGGCAAATCTTTGTGCACCGGGGGGGCCATTGGACCAACCCCTTGTCCAGTGACGTGGTCACCGCCAGCACCACCCCCACCCCGCCCCCCGCCGAAGGCAGCCTGCCCGACGGCGTGCGCCTCGTCTTGAGCTTGCCTCCAGGCCCCGCTGGCGCAGGCCTGATCACGCTGGATTGGGTCCGCCCCACCTTGTCTGGAGGGCCGCCATGAAGCCCCAAAAAGGTGCGGCCTTGTTGATGGCCATGCTGACCGTGGCACTGGTGGCCACCCTGGCCAGCGCGGCCCTGTGGCAGCAATGGCGACAGGTTGAAATCGAGATCGCCGAGCGCGGTCGCAGCCAGACCGTCTGGATGATGACCGGCGCACTCGACTGGACGCGCCTGATCCTGCGCGAAGACGCCAACTCGGCACAAGCCGCGGGCGTGGACCACCTCGGCGAGCCTTGGGCCTTGCCCGTGCAAGAGTCCAGGCTGTCCAGTTTTCTGTCGCAAGACCAGCAATGGCGTGAAGGCGATGCCGAAGTTTTCCTGTCGGGCCACATCACCGATGCGCAGTCGCGTCTGAATGTCAGAAACCTGATCGAAGACGGCCACATCGCCGCCGCCGAGTGGGCCAGCTGGCGGCGTCTGTTCGAGCGCCTGAACCTGCCCTTGCCCGAACTGGAAACCCTGGCCCGACAACTGGTGCTCGCGCTGCCCACTTCAGCCACAGCCCAACGCCCCGTGGCCCGCGCCCCCCTGATGCCCCAGCGCACGGCCCAACTGGTCTGGCTGGGCCTGAGCCCGGCCACGGTGAACGCTTTGGACCATTTCATCACCGTGCTGCCCGAGCCGACGACCCTCAACCTCAACACGGCACCGCCAGAAGTGCTCATGGCCAGCGTGTCGGGGTTGGATCTGGCCAGCGCCCGGCAACTGGTGGCCCTGCGCGCACGCGCACCCTGGACCAGCCTGGACGCTGCCCGCAAAGCCTTTGGGCCTGCGGCCCGGTCGATCGACGACAGGCGCCACGGCGTCCAGAGCCACTACTTTGAATTGAACGGGCGAATGCGCATCGACCAGGTGGTGCAGCAAGAGCAGGCGCTGGTGCGGCGCGAGAACAACCAGGTGCGCATGCTGTGGCGTGCCCGCGCGCCACAGTGGCGTCACAAGCCCCCCCTACAATGAACAGCACATGCGCACACTGATCATTCAACTCCCCATGGGTGAGCCCGGCGCTGCAACGGCCTACCCGCATGCCTGGGTGCCCGCCGATGCCGCGCCAGCCCCCTTGAAGCTGCAATGGGCCAGCGCCAGCTTGTTGCCGACCACCGACCGCGCCACCGAAGTGGTGGCCCTGGTGCCGGCCAACGCCCTGTCCTGGCACCGGGTGACGCTGCCCAGTGGTTTGCACAAACAACGCGCCCGCCTCGAAGCCGCCTTGCAAGGCCTGCTTGAAGAGCGCTTGCTCGACGAGCCTGCGCAGCTGCACATGGCTTTGCCAGCCCATTGGAAAAACAGCCCAAGCACCTGGGTCGCTGTGTGCGACCGGGCCTGGCTGTCGGCACATCTGTCAGCCCTTGAAACAGCGGGCACCACCGTGCACCGCATCGTGCCCGAATTCGCACCGGGCACGGACACGCTGCACATCACCGCCACAGGCGATGCCGATACCGGTTGGCTCTGGATGAGCGAGGCCGAGCGTGGGGTGTGGGGCCTGCCGCTGGCCAGCGCCAGCGCCGCCTGCCTGGGACTGAGCGCCCCACAACTGCAGGCCGCCGACATCCAGGCCGAACCGGCGGCAGTGGCCGCCGTGTCAGACCGCCTGCACGTGTCGGCCCGCCTCATGCCCCCGGCACAACACTGGCTGGCCGCACTCCAAAGCGGGTGGGACCTGGCCCAATTCGGATTCCAAGCCCACGCCCAGGCCCGCCTGCTGAAAACAACGCAACGCGCCGCCAACCAGCTGTGGCACCACCCGCAATGGCGCATGGCGCGCTGGGGTGTCGGTGCCCTGTTGCTGAGCCAGGTGCTGGGACTCAACGCCTGGGCCTGGAAAAGCCGCAGCGACTGGCAAGCCCAACAACAATCGTGGACCCAAATCTTGCGACAAAGCTTTCCGGACACCACCGTGGTGGTCGATGCGCCCCTGCAAATGGCGCAGCAAGTGGCCAGGCTGCGCCAAGGTGCCGGCTTGCTGGCCCCGACCGACCTCGAAGCCATGCTGGGCGCACTCGGTCAAGCCCTGCCCGCCCACATGGCCGCACCGCGGCAGTGGCGCTTTGAAACCGGCCAACTGCAGCTGAGCCCATGGCCCCTGCAGGCCAGCGAACAGGCACTGGTGCAAAAAGCACTGGCCACGGAGGGCTATGTGCTGCGCGCCGACGGTGACACCTGGCTCATGCGTGTGCAAGAGGGCCAGCCATGACCACACGATGGAACACCTGGACCACCCAGGCCCAGCAGCTGTGGCAACAACGCAGCCCGCGCGAACGCCTGTTGCTGAGTGTGGGTGCCGTGCTGATGGGCTTGACTTTGATCTGGCGCGTGGGCCTGGCCCCTGCCCTGCAAACCTGGCAAGAAGCGCCCGTCCGGCAAGCCCAGCTGGATCAGCAAACACAACACATGCGGCGGCTGCAAGCCCAGGCCCAAAGCCTGCAAAAGCCACAAGCCGTCTCGCGCAGCGACGCCATCCAATGGCTGGAAAGCCATGTGAGCGCGCTGGGCCCACAAACCAAACTGAGCCTGCAAGCGGAACACGTGCACCTGAATCTGCAAGCCACGCCTGCCGACAGCCTGGCCCAGTGGCTCGTGCAGGCGCGCGAGCAGGCCCACGCCCGTCCGGTGCAGGCCCAGCTGCAACAAGCCCCCACACCGGCCGCAGCCGCAACGACACCTTCGGCCGACAAGCCTGTGCTTTGGAACGGCAGCCTGCTGTTGCGCCTGCCTTGAGTTCTGACCCATGACAGCCCGCATCCATTCCCCCTCCAACACCACAGCCCCCAGCATGCGCTGGGCTGTGGTCGGGGCGTTGCTGGGGGCCTTGATCGCCGGCCTCGTTTGGCCACCCGCACGGTGGCTGGGCTGGGGGGTGGTGCAGGCCAGCCGCGGCCAGGTGCACATGGCCAACGCGCGTGGCAGCGTATGGCAAGGCTCGGCCCAACTGACGCTCAGTGGCGGCGCTGGCAGCCGCGATGCGCAGACCCTGCCCGGTCGCCTGCATTGGCGCATCCTGCCCGGCGTGTTGTCGTGGCGTGTCACCTTGCTGGTTGACTGCTGCATGGACCGCCCCATCGAGGCCCAGGTGCAGGTCGGCCTGTCCACTTTGAGTTTGCAACTGAACGACCAATCTTCTAGCTGGCCTGCGGCCTGGCTTTCGGGTCTGGGGGCCCCCTGGAACACCTTGCAGGCCGAAGGCCAGTTGCAGCTGCGCACCGAATCACTGCGCCTGCAATGGACCGCAGGTCGCATGCAAATGCAAGGTCAACTGGAATTGCAAGCGCAAGAGATGTCTTCGCGCCTGAGCACCTTGAGGCCCATGGGCAGCTACCGCGTTCAGATCCGCGGCACACCTCAGGGCACCGCCACACCCGATTTGCAACTGAGCACCCTGCAAGGGCCTTTGCAGTTGCAAGGCCAGGGCCAGTGGGTGGGCTCACGCCTGCGCTTTTCGGGCGAAGCCAGCGCCGAGGCCGGCTCTGAAGCGGCATTGTCCAATTTGCTGAACATCATCGGTCGCCGCCAAGGCGAGCGCAGCTTGCTTTCTCTGGGATGAACCCATGCACACACTGAACACCTTTTTCCAATCCAGCCGTTTGTCGCTGATCGCCTGCGCCGCCAGCCTGGCCATGGGCGGGGCCACGCAGGTCTGGGCCCAAGCGCCCGGCCCCAAATCGGGGGTCGGCAAGAAAGACCCGATCACGCTGAACTTCGTGAACGCCGAGATCGATGCCGTGGCCCGCACACTGGCCAGCCTGTCGGGCCACAACGTGGTGGTGGACCCGCGCGTCAAAGGCACCATGTCGCTGTCCAGCCAGGTGGCCGTGCCGCCCGCGCAGGCCCTGCATCTGTTTGCCACCCAGCTGCGCATGCAAGGCTTTGCCCTGGTCGAGTCGGCGGGCCTTTACACCGTCTTGCCCGAAGCCGAAGCCAAACTGCAAAGCAGCGCGGTTTCTGCAGGCAACGCACCGGCCAGCAGCGGACAGATCGTGACGCAGATCTTTCGCCTGAACCACGAAAACGCCAACAACCTGGTGCCCGTGCTGCGCCCCCTGATCAGCCCCAACAACACCATCAACGTGAACCCCGGCACCAACGCGCTGGTCATCACCGATTACGGCGACAACTTGCAACGCCTGGGCCGCATCATTGCCGCGCTCGATGTGGCCAATGCCACCGGCGTGGAAGTGATCCGCATCCGGCACGGCATCGCCGCCGACCTGGCCCCCATGGTGCAGCGCCTGCTCGATTCGGGTGCCGCGGCAGGGGCCCCCGCCGCGCAAGGGGTGACCGACACCTCGTTCAAGACCACCGTGATGGCCGAAACCCGCACCAACGCCTTGATCGTGCGCGCGGCCAACCCGGCGCGCCTGGCGCTCACACGCAGCCTGATCGAACAACTCGACCAGCCCAACGCCACCGGTGCCCTCGCAGCCAGCGGCAACATCCATGTGGTCTACCTCAAAAATGCCGACGCCGCCAAGCTGGCCACCACCTTGAGGGCTGCACTCGCTGCGGAGCCACGCAGCAACAGCGGTGGCACCCTGGGTGGCCTGTCTGCCATCTCCGCCACGCCCAGCGTCTCGTCCGCCAACGCCACCAACCCAGCCACCGCAGGCATCGCGCCGGCCGCACAACCCTCCACAGGTGGGCAAATCCAGGCCGACCCGGCGACCAACTCGCTGATCATCACCGCCCCTGAACCACAATACCGCCAGCTGCGCAGCGTGATCGACATGCTCGATCAGCGCCGCGCGCAGGTGATGGTGGAAAGTCTGATCGCCGAAGTCAACGCAGACAAAGCCGCCCAAATGGGCATCCAATGGCAAAACCTGCTGGGCAACAAAGGCGGCAACGTGGGCGTGCTGGGCACCAATTTCGGAACGACCGGCAACATCGTCAACCTGTCTGCTCAAGGTGTGACCGCAGCGAGCACGCTGCAAGGGGGCATCAACATCGGCGCGTTCAGGTACGTCAATGGCACCTATGTCCTGGCAGGGCTGGCCAATTTCCTGGAAAAGAACATCGGCGCCAACGTGCTGTCCACCCCCACCCTCATGACCTTGGACAATGAAGAAGCCAAAATCGTGGTGGGCAAAAACGTGTCATTCCAAACGGGCAACACCACCGTGAACTCCGGTGGCGTCTCATCGCCTTTCCAGACCTTTGAACGCAAGGACGTCGGCCTGACCTTGCGCGTCAAACCTCAGATCAGCGAGACCGGCACGGTCAAGCTCAACGTCTACCAGGAAGTCTCTGACGTCATCAAGGTCAACAACGAAGACAAAGTCAGCGATCGCGCCTTCAGCAAGCGCGCCATCGAAACCAATGTGCTGGTCGAAGATGGCGGCATCATCGTGCTGGGTGGCCTGCTGTCGGACAACTTCTCGGACGAAAAAAACCAGGTCCCCGGCTTGGGTGATGTGCCTTTTCTGGGCGCACTGTTTCGCAACGAGAACCGCAGCCGCAACAAGACCAACCTGATGGTGTTCTTGCGACCTGTCGTTTTGCGCAATGCCGAGGACACACAGTCGCTGTCGAGCACCCGGTACCAGGAAATGATCGGTCTGCAGCAACAGGCACAACCCAAACCCAATCCGCTCCTGGACAGCGTCAACGGCGCACCGGTGCTCGGTCCCCTGGACAACACGCCAACGCCCAAGCGTCCCTGAGCGACTCGCCATGCGCCACCTACTGCCCTACACCTTTGCCCGCACGCACCGGCTGCTGCTGGAGGACCACGGCCACGGCCTCACGTTGTGGCTGTGCGACGACAGCGATCGCTCGGCCTTGTCCGAGCTCACCCGCAAACACGGCGTGCAGGGGCTGGATGTGCAGCACACCAGCGCCACCGAGTTGGGTCAGCGCATTCACCAAGCGTATGCCGGTGGTCAGGCCCATGGCGCATCCACGGCGGCCGATGTGGTCAGCGAGGTGGAGTCCGATGCCGACCTCTCGCGCATGATGCAGGAGCTGCCCGCGGTCGAAGACCTGCTTGAAGCCAGCGACGACGCGCCCATCATCCGCATGCTCAACGCCTTGCTCACGCAAGCGGCACGCGACGGGGCCAGCGACATCCACATCGAGCCGTATGAACGCCATTCCAGTGTGCGCTTCCGCATTGACGGCACCTTGCGCGAAGTGGTCCAGCCCAACCGGGCCTTGCATGCCGCACTGATCTCGCGCCTGAAAATCATGGCTGAACTCGACATTGCCGAAAAACGTTTGCCGCAAGACGGTCGCATCAGCCTGCGCTTGGGCAGCAAGGCGGTCGATGTGCGCGTGTCCACCTTGCCCAGCGCCCATGGCGAACGCGCCGTGTTGCGTCTGCTCGACAAAAGCGAAGCACGCCTGACCCTCGAAGCCGTGGGCATGCAAGGCCGCGTGTTGCAGCAAGTCGAGCAACTCATTGGCCAACCACACGGCATCTTGCTGGTGACCGGCCCCACCGGTTCGGGCAAAACCACCTCGCTGTATGCCGCGCTGCAAAGACTGGACGCCGCGCACAACAACATCATGACGGTGGAAGACCCGATCGAGTACGAGTTGTCCGGCGTGGGGCAAACTCAGGTCAACGCCAAGATCGATCTGACCTTTGCCAAGGCCTTGCGCGCCATCCTGCGCCAGGACCCGGACGTGATCATGATCGGCGAGATCCGCGATTTTGAAACCGCACAGATCGCCATCCAGGCCTCGCTCACCGGTCACCTGGTGCTGGCCACGCTGCACACCAACGCCGCGGCCAGTGCCATCACGCGCTTGACCGACATGGGTGTGGAGCCTTTCTTGCTGAGCTCTTCGCTGCTGGGCGTGCTGGCCCAACGCCTGGTGCGCCAGCGCTGCAAGGCCTGTGCGGGCCTGGGCTGTGAGGTCTGTGGCCACACCGGTTACGCCGGGCGAACCGGGATCTTTGAGCTGTTGGTGGCCACCGACGAGATCCGCGCCCAGATCCACCAACGCACGGCCGAAGCGGACTTGCGTGCCACCGCCTTGGCGCAAGGCATGGTGCTTATGCGAGACGATGGCCAGCGCCTGGTCGATGCGGGCATCACCAGCGCCGAAGAGCTGCTGCGCGTCACGCGCGACTGAAGCCCCATGATGCAGGCCACACCATCTCTTCGCGTTCTGAGCCATGGGCTGTATGGCCTGTGTGTGGCGGGCGGCATGGTCCTGAGCGTGTCGGCACAAGAAACACCACCCGACAACGCCCCTGCCACGGCGACGCCGCTGTGGACCTACAGCCTGGGACTGCGCACCGAGATCCCCCATCTGGGCCATCCGGGCAGCATGACGTTACGCCCCAGCCTGGGCCTGCGCTACGGGCGCTGGCGGATTGGGCAGACCGATGGCACCGACTGGCACCGCTTTGGTCAGGTGCTGCAAGACAACAACCTGACCTACGACGTGCGACAAGACGCCAAGTGGAGCGTCTCGCTGTCGGGCAGCATCCTCAACCTGGACAAGGACAGCCACTTCGATGCCCTCAAGGCCGGTCGCAAAACCGTGCGAGCCAAAGCCGGCCTGGACTACCGCCTGCCCAACCGCTGGTCGGTCGGTCTGATCGCCACGCAAGACCTGTTCATGCGCGGCGATGGCACCAGCTTGTCGCCCACACTGACCTACCGCAAACCCCTGACGGACCACAGCACCTGGATGTTCAGCCAATCGGTGACCTGGGGCAGTGCCTCGCACTGGCAAGCGCAACAGCAGCTCACCCCGGAGGGCATCACCCACTTCGGTGCAGGCTGGGGCAGTCTGGGCACCCAAGTGGCTTACCGGCACAAACTGTCCCGGCATTGGGCATTTTTTGGCCAGCTGGGGGCACAACGCACACTCCAGCCCATCGTTCCGTCTGCCTTGCATGCTGCGCCTGAATGGACCTATTCGGGTCAACTGGGCGTGGTGTATTTCGACCACTGAGCGATCATGCCTGCTTACCGTTTTGAAGCCCTGCAAGCCGATGGCGTCACGCGCCAGGGTGTGATCGAGGCCGACAGCCTGAAAGGTGCACGCCACCAGTTGCGCGCCCAGTCACTGGTCCCTCTGGCGGTCGAAGCCATCGCGGCCAAGTCGGGAGAACCCCACCGCAGCGACCTGCCTTGGTGGCAACGGCCTCTGGGCCGATCGCGGGTTTTCAGCGCCAGCCAGCGTGCCATCTGGACACGCCAGCTGGCCGGGCTGGTGAGCAGCGGCCTGTCCATCGAACGGGCTTTGTCGGCCCTGACCGACGAAGCCGAAGACGCATCACAAGGCCAGCTGATGGCCGCCATCCGCGCCGAAGTCAACGCGGGCAGCAGCCTGGGGCGTGCGCTGGGGCAACACCCCGGAGAATTCCCCGCGATCGATCTGGCGGTGATCGCCGCTGGCGAACAAAGCGGCCACCTGGGCCAGGTGCTGGAACAACTGGCCGATGACCTCGAAGCACAGCAGGCCTTGCGCGCCAAGCTGCTGGGCGCAGCGCTCTACCCGGCCGTCGTCAGCCTGGTGGCGCTGGCCATCGTGGTGTTCCTGATGACCTCGGTCGTGCCCCAGGTCGCTGGCGTGTTCGCAGGCACCCAGCGCCAGTTGCCTGCCCTCACCGTGGGCATGCTGGCGATCAGCGATACGGTGCGCCAATGGGGCTGGCTCATGCTGCTCATGCTGCTCATGGGCATGGCAGGGTTTCGCATGGCCTTGCGCCAAAGTGCCTTTCGCTTGCGCTTTGACGCGGCCTGGCTGCGCCTGCCGATCGTCGGCCGCCTGGCCCGGGGTTACAACAGCACCCGCTTTGCCGCCACTCTGGCCATGCTGACGGCCGCAGGCGTGCCCATCCTCAAAGCTTTGCAAGCGGCAGCCGACACCTTGTCCAACCAGGCCCTGCGTGCCGACGCACTCGAAGCCCTGGTGCGCGTGCGCGAAGGCGCGCCCCTGGGCACAGCGCTGACACAAAACGCGCGCTTTCCCGGTTTGCTGGGCATGTTCGCCAAACTGGGCGAACAAACCGGTCAGCTGCCCCTGATGCTGCAACGAGCTGCCCAGCAACTGTCGGCCGATGTGCAACGCCGTGCGATGGCCCTGGCCACGGTGCTGGAGCCTTTGCTGATCGTGGCCATGGGCGGCATGGTCATGGTGATCGTGCTGGCGGTGCTGATGCCCATCATGCAATTGAACCAGTGGGTCAAGTGACCCGAAGGAGCCCCCATGCCCGCATCCCTGGAAGGTCAGTTGGTCGTCGCGATTTCATCGCGGGCCCTGTTCGATTTTGAAGAAGAAAACAAAGTCTTCGAACAAGGCGACGACCGGGCTTACATGAAGCTGCAGCTTGATCGGCTGGAAGAGCCCGCCCGGCCCGGCGTGGCTTTTTCGTTGGTGCGCAAACTGCTCGCCTTCAACGACGCGCAGGCCCAGCGGGTGGAGGTGGTGATCCTCTCGCGCAACGACCCGGTCTCGGGCATGCGGGTGTTCCGCTCGGCGCAGCACTACGGCCTGCCGATCCAGCGCGGCAGCTTCACGCGCGGGCAGTCGCCCTGGCGCTACCTCAAGCCGCTCAACGCCAATCTGTTCTTGTCCACCCACCTGTCCGATGTGCGGGCTGCGCTCGACGCGGGGGTGCCCGCCGCGCAGGTCTACCCGCATTCGGCGCTGGCCTCGGAAGCGCACCCGCACGAAGTGCGCATCGCCTTCGACGGCGATGCGGTGCTGTTTTCGGACGAAGCCGAACGGGTGTTCCAGGCCCAAGGGCTGTCGGCATTCCAAAAACACGAAAGCGACAAAGCCGCTCAGCCCTTGCTGGCCGGGCCCTTCAAGCCGCTGCTGGCCGCCTTGCACCGACTTCAGCAAGAAGGCACACCGGCCATGCGCATCCGCACCGCGTTGGTCACAGCGCGCAGCGCGCCCGCGCACGAGAGGGCCATCCGCACGCTGATGAACTGGAACATCGAGGTGGACGAAGCCATGTTCCTGGGTGGCCTGCCCAAAGGGGAATTTCTGCGCGAATTTGAGCCGGACTTTTTCTTTGACGACCAGACCGGGCACATCGAATCGGCGGCGCGCCATGTGCCCGCCGGGCATGTGGCTTCGGGCGTCTCCAACGCTTGATGTCGATCAGGAGGCCTTGACCACCACGGTCCGGCGACCTTCCCGACGCGCAATCCACACCGTTGCGCCCAAGATGACGGCGGCCCCCAGCCAAGTGGATTGGCTGGGCACATCGCCAAAGATCAACCACCCCAGCAAAGAAGCCCAGACCAAATCCAGAAAACGCAAGGACTGCGTGGCCGAAATGTCGACGATCACAAACGCCCGCGTCAGGCAGTAGTGCCCCAAGGTGCCAAACACCCCGGTCACGGCAAAACCCAGCCATTGCCACAGGCTAGGCGTTTGCCAATGCGGCAAAGCCATGGGCAAACTCAGCACGGTGACCGTGATCGCCTGCCACAGCACGATCACGCCCGGCTTTTCCTGGCGGGTGAGTGCCTTGGTGATGAGGAACGATGCGGCAAACACCGGCGCAGACGCGAGCATCACCAGGTTGTACCAGCCGCCCGTGCCCGACATTTTGGGCAACACCACCACCAGCACACCGGCAAAGCCGATCATGGCCGCGATCCAGCGGTCGCGCCGCATGGTCTCGCCCAAGAACCAGGCCGCGCCCAGCATGATGAAGATCGGCCCGGTGAATCCGATGGCGGTCATGTCGGCCAAAGGAATTTGCGGCAAAGCGGTGAACCACAAGATCAAACCCACGGTGTGCACGCCACCACGCCAGAACTGCCCCTGGATGTTGACCGGTTTGTACGCGCGCCACCCGTCGCGGTAAACCCAGGGCAAGATGACCACCACCCCCATGAGGTAGCGCAGGAATTGGGTCTGGTAAACGTCCAGCTGCATCGACAGCCCGCGCGCCAGGGTGTTGAGCAACGAGAAAAAGATCCCGCCGGCCACCATCCACAGCATGCCGCGCACCGACGCAGGCCAGGAGGCCAGGCGGCGCTGGCCTCGTCTGTGGACAATGGCGGCCCGCTGGGGGGCCGCGAAGAAGGGCTTGCGTGGTTTCATGCAAGCGGCAAACAGGAATGTGCAATCACCGGTTCATGATAGGTGAACCCGGCCCGGATGCCAGTCGCTTGGGTTACCGGCCTGGTGGCCGGGGCTGTGAAAAAAGTGTGAAGCTCGCCGATAAGCCGGATTCTGTGCACAGCGGTTGCCCGCTGCGTGACCGCCATTACTCTGGGCCGGGGGTCGCCCACCCGGCTCGATGCTACCTACCCGCCAGCTCTGCGGAACCACATCAACGCTGGCCTACTTGGTATTGCTGCGCGCAGAGATTGCCCGTTTCACCCGCCAGGGGTTGCCCCCAGGCGACTCGTCTCTGTTGCTCTGATCCTCACCTCACGGTGGAGAGGTGTTACCTCCTGCGCTGTCCTGTGCAGTCCGGACGTTCCTCCAGTGCCTGGTTTCCCAGATTGCACCAGCGGCGGTCTGGCGAGCTTCACGGGCGTGATTATCGCCTGTGGGCATAAGCTCATGCCGCAAAAGGTCTGAACTTTCGCGCACAATGATTTTTTTCAGCGACTTTTCACACGGAGACCTCACATGAAAGCCACCAACATCCTCGCCACCATCGGCAACACGCCCCATGTGCGCATCAACCGCCTGTTTGGCGCAAGTGCCAACGTGTGGGTCAAATCCGAGCGCAGCAACCCCGGCGGCTCGGTCAAGGACCGCATCGCGCTGGCCATGATCGAAGACGCAGAGAAGTCGGGCGCCCTCAAACCCGGCGGCACCATCATCGAGCCCACCTCGGGCAACACCGGCATTGGCCTGGCCATGGTCGCCGCCGTCAAGGGCTACAAGCTGGTGCTGGTCATGCCCGACAGCATGAGCATCGAGCGCCGCCGCCTGATGCTGGCCTACGGCGCCAGCTTTGACCTCACGCCGCGCGAAAAGGGCATGAAGGGCGCCATCGCCCGTGCCGAAGAAATCGTCGCCGCCACGCCCGGCGCCTGGATGCCCCAGCAGTTCGACAACGCGGCCAACATCGCCGTGCACGAGCGCA
>JACCDR012642736.1_pt1 | contig 13413 bp, 11 predicted proteins | sample 7446431 | NCBI WGS metagenome assembly JACCDR01 (sample SAMN15323443, study PRJNA562643) | freshwater metagenome | isolation source: river surface water | place: USA:Blue River Watershed | collected 2017-08-17
CTTCCAAAGAAATCTTACTGTGAGTGCGAATCAGGTCCTCGAGGCGACGGCGCTCCTCAGGAGCGATATTCTGTAGGATCACCTGCATCAGGATCTCAGTGCTGTTCCCTCGAAGGCGCTCGAACCCCCGGCGCTTGAGCTCAGGAAGGAGAGTTTCGGCCTCAATCCTGGCCTCGCGCCCGAGCTCGAGGAAGGCGAGGCAGGCGAGCTCGTTGACCTTGGCGACGAAGTAGAAATAGTTTTCTGGGTCCTGCCTTTGGAGGTAAATCCGGAGTACTTTCAGAGCGTTTTGATAGTCCCAGCTGTGAATGTGGTAGAAGGCCTTAACGAGGAAGTGGCCGGTCTCAGTCTCGAGGTCTTTCCTCCCAAGAATCCGGCCGGCGCCTCCTGAGGCATTAATTTTCAGGAGACAGTCGGCGTACTCGAGCCAGCGAAGTCGATCTCCCCGGGACTTAAGCTCAAGCTTTTCCATGGATCCCAGGACCTTGATCGCACGGAGGGGCTCTCCTATTCGCTTCCAAAGGGAGGCGCAGATCACCCGATCCTCCGCTGACGTAGTGCGGGACAGGTGGATTCCGAGAAGCTTTTTCTTGGCCTCTAAAAATTTTCCAGACCTGATTAATTGGTCTAAATCTTGAAATTGACTAGATAATTTTGTCATAGTCCCTGTACTTCTTACATAGCGTCAATCTAGTGCAGAAAATAAAATTTGTAAATCGTAAATTACCGACTAAACTGCGCCCTGTTAGCACTTCTTAAAGTCTATCACTGGAGGGTTTGTGATCAAGTCATTATTTGTTCTCTCGCTGAGTCTCGTGCCTCTCGCCTCGTTTGCCGGTAACGGCTCATCGTACAGCGGTCCGTACATTGGCGGAGACGCCATTCCTATGCAGACCGACGAGCGGATCCGCGCCCAGCAGATGCAGACCTCGACGATGGAGTGTCTGGAGTCTCTAACGGAGACGATCTGGAATGAGCTCCACCGTTCGAACTACCAGGAAGTCGTGGTAGCAAATCGGCCGAAGACTTCGGACGACAACGGCAACGTTATCGTCTGGGAAGATCCAGATGCCTTTGTAACCCGCTTTGATGCTGAGTCTTGTACACTTACTGCGCGTCTGCGTGGCTTTCCCTCATACGCACAAATCAGCTACTCTCTCTGTGAGCGCGGTCCGGTTACTATTCGCGCGAATGCGGCCCGTTTTAATACCCGAACTTTCGTCCTTCCGGAAGGAATGACATTTTTCGATCGCAACGACTCTAAGCTGACGATCGTAAACGGTCTTCAGGTTCTGAAAACCGCCGCAGGTGAGGATACCGATGTGGTCATCAATAGCTCTCTTCACACGCAGTGTATTCTTTCTAAGTCTCGGCCTTAAATCGTACTCAGAGGATCGCGCGTGAAGCTTTTCCTGACGTTTCTGTTACTCGCTCTAAGTTCGGTCGCCGTTGCCCAGGCGCCGCTTTGCAAGGAGATTGCGACCGAGCTTCGTGAGCTGCGTCCCCCTTTGTTTGCCGGACGGCAGCGCCTTTTCGAGTATCAGCAACGGGCAGGAATTGTTTACCACGGTCTGGCAGACAAAATTTTTAACAGCTACTTGGCGCGGAATACAAAGCCTAAGGATTACATCGCCTGCTTCCACCTGAAGAACTTGTCGGCTCAAGTCGAGCGTCTTGAGACTCTTCTCCCCGGTGCTTTCTTCTACGGTACGATTCGGCGCTTGAAGCTTTCGTCCTCTGCCACCGTTCGTCTCTTTGCGGATGATGTGGAGAAGGCCCTGAATTCAGGCTCTATTACGTTCCTCGATATCAGTGTCCCCTCTGACTCTAATAATGGTACCGCCTTGAAGTTCGGTGGTTTCCACCGAGGCCAGAACGGTCTATACATTAATCCGAATCAACTACCTTCAGACCAATGGAACCTCATCTTCTTTCATGAGTTCGCTCACGCTCTCGATGATTCTCTCAGGAATGCTGTGGAGAAAGAAGCAAAGTCCCCACTCATGCCCTACCTTGAGCGCATGGCAAAGAAAGCGGTGTGGGACAACGCTGATGAAGAACAGGTGAGGGCACAGATCTTAAGTTCCTTCGATCGTGGTTTTGCTGCTGAGTTTCGCGCCTGGATCGTCGCTGCCTCTCTGTATTATCAAACCGAGAAGCTTCCAAGCGTAGAATGGTTTGAGCAGATTCTTCAGTTCTCTCCGCGCTTCGAACCAGCGACTGAGAAGATCGTTTATCTTTTTCTTTCCCCGCGCTTTGTAACAGAGCCAAAGGGTGTATTTGGTGATCCTCGGATATTCGACATAGTTACAAATATCCGCGAGGGTTGGGATGAAGTTCTCCCGCACATGGGACCGCTTAAGAAATACATTACATACCAGAACTGATTCTCTCCGATCCTTGCCACTCTGATTTGTTATCAATTGAACGAAGATAAAAAAAGACCGCTCATAGAGCGGTCTTTTTTTTTATTTCTTGGGGTGAATTACTTCGTGCGGAGAGTAACAACCAGCTTGCCCGAAAGACCCGTTCTCAGGATCTGAGTTTCGAGCTTGCACTTACCCGAGAGGTAGAGAGTAGGAACACGAAAGATCCGGCTTGGCTTCATTGTGCCGCAGACAACGTTGCCTTCTGCGCCCTGGTAAACGGCATCGTCACCCATGAGGACGAGATTAGCAATCTTCGTCGATCCAGCGTAAACCTGATCAACACTTGTTCTGGCAACTGGTCCGGACTGACAGAACTGCGGAGTACACCAAGTTTCGGTGGTCCAAATGGTAACTTCTTCTGTGACGGATGCCTTCACGAAGCCTTCGCCAGTCTTTGTGTCCATTAAGAACTTTGCAGTGGCGAATTCACGACCGCGAGCAACAACGGGAAGGTCTGCTTCAAGGACAACAACTTCAGCGGCCTGGGCCACAGAGGCAACAACCACGAGGGCGGCGAGCATAAATTTTTTCATGATGACTCCTTAATGAGTAATTCTATTTAGTGGCTATCTATATCGCGGTGATATTCAATTGTTAAGCCCAGTTGAAAGATTTATTACCAGTCTATCCGATGGCCATCGCGAAAGAATCCTCCGGTTGGCCCGTCATCCGGGATAGAGGTCGCCCAAAGGACACTGCGTGCCCCGAGTTCAACCGGCCGTCCGCCGGAACCACCCATATCTGTGGCAACCCACCCCGGACAGATGGCGTTAACCAGAATTCCTTCCGAACGAAGTTCCTGGGCAAGAATGATCGTGAGAGCGTTAAGAGCTGCCTTAGAAGTCGAATAGGCCGGTGTTCCGTCGGACATACGGGCAAGGGAGCCTGCACCGCTTGAGACATTAACAATCCGAGGGGACGGGGCCTTGCGCAGGAGGGGGAGGAATGCCCTCGTCACACGCCAGGCACCGAAGAAATTCGTCTCAAAGGTTTCCTTTGTGACACCGTCGATGTCCGCTGTGGAGCCTTTTTGCCAAGTGTCGTAGTTGATTCCGGCATTGTTAATAAGCACATCGAGATGGCCTACTTGGGTCGCAACAGCTTTGACCGCAGCGTCGACACTTGCGCCGTTAGAGACATCGAGTTCGAGGACGTGGACCAGGTGGCGGAGAGGCCCAGGTAGGGTGTCCCGCGCGCGGAGACCTTTGTTAAGGTCACGAGTGCCTAAAAAAGTCTCAGTGCCTTCCAGGGCCAGCTGGCGAACGGTTTCGAGGCCTATTCCGCGGTTTGCACCGGTAACGAGAGCGATCTTACTCATACAGGGACGATAGCGTTTTGCAGAGGCCCGGTGCAAGTCATTTTAAATGCAATTGCCCCGGGACCCTTTAATTTAGAGTCCTAGCTGCTGAGCGAAGAAAGTGTAAAAAGCCGAAACGAAGCGGGAGCTCTCGCGAGCTGAGCCACTGGCACGGCCATGGCCGCCCCATTCCTTGTTGTAGAGGAGGATCGGAGCTTCCGATGTGTTGTATTCCTGAAGCCGCGCAACGTACTTGTACGAGTGCATCGGTACGACCCGGTCGTCGAACTCCGCTGTCATCACCAGTGTCGCAGGGTAGGCCTTGCGCTCGAGAGCGTGGTAAGGAGAAAGTGGGAAAATGCCACGGAACTCCTGTTCGCTGAAAGTATTACCGTAGTCAGTCGTCCAGTATTTGCCGGCGGTGAAAAGCGGAAAGTTCAGAAGGTCCATGACACCAACGATCGGAACCGCGGCCTTGAAGAGCTCAGGGTGACGCTGCATGGTTCCCGCAACGAGAGTTCCTCCGTTGCTTGCGCCCATCATGCCGATGTTCTGAGACGAGGTCCAGCCCCGCGCGATGAGTTCCTGGGCCGCGAGAGCGAAGGAGTCGAAAGAATGTGTTCGCCCAGCGTTGCGGGCCACTTGATACCACGATTCACCGTAGTCGAGTGATCCAGGAAGTGTAGCGACAGCGAAGGCCCCGCCCTTTTCCATCCAGGAGAGGGACTCGTAAATCCCAAATGCTGGTGTGATGGCGACTCGAAATCCGCCGTAGCCGAAAAGAATGACCGGAGTTCGACTCGTGAGCGGCGTGCCCTTTTTACGCATGACAAATAGGGAGGCACGCTGGCCTGTGCTAGCAGTATAGAAAATCTTCTCTGACTCGATCTCGATGGGATAAGTCTGTTTGGCCAGAAGCTTGAGCTCTCCGCTCTTAAGATCGTAGGAGTAAATTGACTTTGGTTGGGAATATGTCTCGAGGCTCAGCTTAACACTCTCTTCTGAGTGCGACACGTATTCAATAGTTCCGTCTTCAAGGCCCGGAATCATCGTGAGTTCGCCCATAGGCGACAGGATGGCAGCAACGTGGGCCCCGTCACGAAGACCGATCACCAGAACTGCGTTGTTTCCGATGCGCTTAGTCCGCTCTAAGACAAAGGCCTGTTCGGCGAGGAGGCGGCGGCGCTGGCCGTCCCTGAGTCTTAGTTGCTCAAATTCTCCGTAGTTTGCGTTCTTGAAGGTGAGGACCGTTGCCTCAACGTCGCTCCCAGAACTCATCTCGACGACCTCACCGTTGACTGGAATTCTGTTTGTCAGGCGTCCTGTCGAGAGCTGAAGGCCACCGATGGTACCGTCAACTTCAGCAAAGAAGCGCTCTCCCACCTGGTGGATAGTAAGGTCTGAGTTGGAAGTTTTACCCGTTAGGAGGAGCACGTCCTCGCTCTGGATTTCGCCCACGGTGTGACGGAAAAGGCCCGGTCTGCCACCGCCGATGCGCTCGTCGAGGTCAGAGATGTAGAAGAAGCTTTCGTCATCCTGCCAGGCGATGAAGGTGTAGAATTTCACAAGGAGGATATCAACGACTTGATTATCTGATTTTTGCGAGACGATGACCCGGCGGAGGTCTCCGCTATGCACGGCCTGAGAGGTGAGCTTGTAGCGCGTGCTCTCTGCTTTTACTGGCAGAGACTTCTGGTTTCGCGAAGGCACTTCCCACTTAATGAACCGCTGTTCGCGGATTCCCATGTTGCGCAGGTCCTCTTCAAGGCCAGGGGCCGCTGAGCGGGAGAAGACGGCTTCTGCCGCCTGAGTCACTTTCCCTTGCTCTTCCCGGAGCTTTCGGAACTCGAGGGTTCTCTTGGCGAAATCATCTCCCAGGTTAGTATCGAGGGAGTTCGCGGTGAAGGTCTTCTGCTCCTCAATCCAGCTCCAAAGGTCTGGGTCTGAAGAGTTCTCCATCCACTTGAATGAATCCTCGATCGATACGCCGAAGCGGGTTTCGACCTGAGGGATTTTTTTGGGTTGGGGGTAGCTCACCTGAGCGCTCACGACGCTTGAGAAGGCCAGACAGAGAAGAGCAGAATTTAAGAACGATTTCATAGGGTTCCTCACTTACGCAAGGTTCTAACCCCAGGTCGCGTTGGTGTCAACTTGATTGGCCCAATGCTGCAAAATGGTATTTATAAATGGGCTAGGCAGCGGCCTTTAATGGCGAGTATGAGGCAAGAAACCTAAGCGCCAGGAAGAGCTTGCGCTCTTCCTGGGAGACACTCTCTCGATCTCGGGAGCACGTGTTCTAGAAGGTCCTTAAGCTCTCGTAGGAAGTGGAAATCTCTGGGCTTCACACCCAAGTTCGAGAAAGAAGTCGCCCTGAAAGCGCGAGAGACGCATTAAGCACTTGCGCTTAAATCCGATGGCCTGCTTCTGGATAGGGGTCATGCTTTCCTCATGTTTAAGTGAACGTATCGGCGCGTGCTGACCTGAACCTTACGAGGTTATTTAAGCTACTTAAAGGGCACGACTCGGAAACCGAGTCGTTCGGCCTGGGGCCTAGAGTGGGAGGACAGTATAACGCCTGCTCCAGTGTCGCGTTGCCAATTCTGGAGGAGGGCCTCGACCTCGAGGGTGCGGGAGGAGTCAAGATTGGCCGTTGGTTCATCCAGGAGAAGCACCTTGGGTGAGAGGGCCAGGGCGCGCAGAAGTGTCAGGAGTTGGCGCTGGCCCGTGGAGAGCAGGGATAAATCCTGGACATTGAGTCCCCATCTCTCGACGTAGTCCCGGAAGGGGAACGCGGGGCGATGATTTTTATACACTTCGAGACGAAAGGCGGACTGAAAGAAGTCCTCGACGGTTGTGCCACTTGGGAGCACTGGGGTGGCGGGGACGTAGAGGAGCTGAGAACGGAGGAGCTCGGGACGAATACTCGCTGCCGGGACCCCGTTCAGGGTGAACTCGAGGTAGCTGGCAGGAACGAGCTTGGTGAGAGATTTCATAAAAAGAGTTTTGCCCGAGCCGTTCGCTCCCTGGATCACCACACTCTCGCCGGTGGCGAGGTCAAAAGAAATGACGCGGTTATTGAGAAGTTGCAGTTCTCTTACTCGAAGCACGGTATCCCCTCTGAGGAAAATTTCTTTCGCCTCGAAAGTGTTACGGCGAGGTAAGAACCAGCATAAGTTCCGGCAGCAATCAGGAGCATCACTATGATTTGCGTGATGGCCGCGGTGACGGGGGCGCCTCCGGCCAGGATCTGGCCCGTCATCATGCCAGGGATTGAGACGATCCCACTCGACGCCAGTGAGTTAAGCATCGGCGTAAGGGCGATCTTGAGCGAGCGATTTCGGATTCCAGTGGTTGCCTCTGCCGGAGTGGCACCGAGTGCCAGTAGGGCGACAACCTCCTCCCGCCGCTCTTTCAGCTCCGTGTTCAGGTAGTCGACTCCGAGGGAGATTCCGCTCAGGGTGTTGCCGAGGAGCATTCCCAGGAGAGGAAGGAACGTGTCAACCTGCCACAAGGGGCGAGCATGGAGAAGTGCTGAACCGAGGAGGGCCAGGGGCCAGATCGCCAGCGTGATCGCCACCAGGTTATCGAGAAGAAGACCTGCATGGCGGACTTTAATCCGCTCTAACGATTGAAAGGAGGCATTCACAGTCATGATGCTTGAGACGAGAAGAATCACCAGCAGCGTTTTGTTGGCGAAAACCCAGGTCAGTACATGGCCCAATAGGAGGAGCTGAATCACTGTTCTCATGGCGCCGATCAGGAGCGGCTTTTCTAATTGCTGACGCTTCCTCCAGGAGAGGAGGGCAGAGAGTGCCACCAGGATAAGGGCAACGATGATCTCGAGGTGGCCGGGCATTAGATCCGTTCACCGGCCAGGCTGATCATCTCTGAGAATTCCTTCATGACGGCGTTGATAGAGCCCGATTTCCTGTAGAGGTCGAGCATTTCATCGGCGGGGGATAGGTTCATTTCAATCCTTCCGGCGATGCGCTTGAGGGGTGCAGTATCGAAGCCGAATTGAGGAAGCACGGTAAAGGAGCGCTCGTAGAGTTCAGAGAAGCGGTGGCGCATTCCTTCAGCGAGAAGGCCTGAGCGTGATACCGCCCCGGAGTCATAGATCCGCTCTTGGTTGCTGGCCCGGCCAGAGAGACCTTGGTCCAGAAAAAGTGCCAGCACCAGGAGAAAGTAGCACTCGAAGTCGGCGACGTTTTTAGTCATTTCAAAAACTTTAAATTCGATCCGGAAGTCCTCGTCGGCGTGGAGTTCGATCGCCGGAGCGACGACGCTGCGTTTGAAAGTGCGGAACGATTTCCCCTGGCCCCCCTTGTGAATCCAGGGGGTGCCTTGATAAAACGGGGAGGCGAGGGAAATAGCAGCGAGTGCTGGCGCGTAGTAGTTTACCTTCGCGTTCAGATCCTCGACGTCGCCAAAGAGACGATCAGAGATTTCTTTGGGAAAGCTTACGTTGATGTCGGGCCCATAGGTCGTCATGACTTCCATCGCCCAGAGCCAGTAGTCGTGGCGGCGTTTGTTTTGGGGCCCTGCGAATTTGGATTCGATAGGATGGTGAGAGATCGCAACCGGAACCAGGTCATGAGCAAGGAGAGCAGGTTTTAACCGTCGGTAGAGTGTTTCATAAACATTGAGAACCTCGGCGAGGGAGCCACAGACCGGCGTGCGAATTTCGACACCTTTTGGATAGGCATCGATGACTTTAAAATTCTCGTCGGTAATTCCATATCCCTCCACGACAAAGGGCATGAGTTTGGTGTGCGGAGGCTCTGCGTGGAGGCCATCGAGACTCGGGAGACCCTCGAGGGATATGCCTTCGAAGATGGCGTCGAGTGTTTTGAAGGAGACATCTTTATACCAGAGGGGTCGGAAGTCGCTGGCAGCGGCGAGCATAAACTCGGCTTCGAGGCCAAACTTAAAACCTTGGGTCATAAAATTTTCCTTTTAAATGGATAAATAACCAGCCCGGAGACGATGAGGAATAGGAGCCCCAGGCCGGTTGTGACATGGACGCCGTACTGACCGAATTTCCCAAGCCATGAGCCCTGGTGAAGCTCAATCAAGAATGTGGTCCTGCGAGTCGCCTGTTTAAGGAGAGCACCGGTTTGGGGGTGAAGGTGGGCCTCGATATCGTCGCGCAGGCGAACAACCAACGATCCCTTGGCCGGTTTGTAGATAATCTGCTCGAGGCCCTGGTCTTTAAAGCGTTCTGCGATGGCCTCAAGTGTGAGGAGTGGGGTCCCGGTGATTGCCTGGGATTTGACCGGAGCCGGTTGGATCCATTCGAACTGATCCCGTAGTTGAAGGACAATGCCGGTCAGGGCGGTGAAAAGGAGCGGTAGAAAGATGGACAGAGCGACATAACCGTGAATTTTGCGCCAGAATTTCATGCTGTTTGAAGTATCAAACAGAAAGTAGCTTTGTCAAATTAAAGCTAGGTAACGGTATTTAGTAAAATGTTAGGGTCAGTACTTAAGAAGAAGGCAAAAAATGAACGCTCAAAAATTAAGATTAAAAAAATTATGCTCACAGAGATTCATTCGAAAAGGAGGTGCGAGGTTTAGTCATGTCGGAATTAGATTTAGAAATGGTTGGATTCTTCCTAGAAGAGGTTGATGAGCTTCTCAGTAAATGGGAGGCCATTTGTCTTCGCCTAGAAATGGAAGTGACGAGTGAAGAAATCAATTCCTTGTCCCGAATTGCACATAACATAAAAGGTTCATCGGCATCCGTGGGGTTGATGAAGCTGAGTGAGTTCGTACATCGGGTCGAAGACGTCATTGTCGAACAAAAGAAAGCTGATTCTGATCTAAGTAATCAGACTTTAAAAATGTTCTTCGCCGCACAGTCTCAAATGGTCACCTGGGTAGAGGTTTTGAAAAATGAACCGAATAGTGATTTTTACCCTCAAGCATTCATGGATGAATACTTTAGCTCCACAAAGGAAAAGCACGAGAATCTGACTACGGGTGCTGAATCAGTACATGAAGAGAATGCAGTAGATAACGTAGCTCATAGTGAAAAAGTAGATAATAATTCGCCAGCAGATACAGACCGAAAGCAATCAACAGAAGTTGAGGTTAAAAAAAATAAAGATGAAATACTAAGAATCAGCACGAAAAAGATCGATGCTCTGATCAGTTTGATCGGTGAGTTATCAATTCAGCAGTCTATCCTTCAGAATGCCCTTGAAAACTGTGGGACTAAGCTTCAAGGTCAGCTCATCTACAGTTCCTTAAATCTTAGTCATAAGATAACGAAAGAAATCTATGACACTGCTTTTGAGTTCAGGATGACTCCTGTTGGTGGGATTTTCCAACGATTAGAAAGGGCGATCAAAGACCTTGCAAGATCACTTGGGAAGGAGATTGATGTAGAAGTCACAGGCCATGAAATTGAAATCGAAAAGACCATCCTTGATAAGATGTTAGATCCCCTGACCCACATAGTGAGAAACTCAGTAGATCATGGAATCGAACCACGAGACAAAAGGATTGCTTGTGGCAAGCCCGTTCGAGGAACCGTTCGAATAAACGTCTCTAAGGTTGAAGAGGGGATTGAGATTAATGTTAGCGACGATGGTAAGGGACTTTCTGAAAAGAAAATTCTAGAGAAGGCGATTGAGAAAAAACTCGTCGCGGCTTCAGCTTCTATGCCTCGGGAAGAAGTATTCGCACTGATCTTTATACCGGGTTTCTCAACGGCCGAAGCCGTGACGAACGTGTCCGGCAGAGGAGTCGGGATGGACGTTGTCATGAGGACCATAGAAGAAGTTAATGGAAAGATAAGTATTGGTAGTGAAGAGGGAAAAGGCACCAAATTTAGGATAACGATACCTACCAGCCTTAGCATCGTTGATTCCCTGGTGGTAGCGGTCAATGAAACTCAGTACGTCCTTCCACTTAGTTTTCTGGAAGAAGTCATAAGCCTTGGCCCAGACTTTACACCGAAGGAAAACAAGTTCCTCATGAAAGGGAAGGTCATTCCCTATATTCATTTGGGAGAAGTATTCAACTTAGATTTAGCTGGGCCAGGACGGGACTATCCCGTTCTCGTGACGAAGGTGAATGGACGTCGGCTTGCAATAGGAGTGGAATCGATTTTAGGACGTCACCAAAGTGTCGTTCGGGACTTGAATCGATGTTTCGACAAATCATTCGCAGTTTCTGGTGGCACCATCTTGCCCAACGGAGAGCCCGGGCTGATTCTCGATATCTCAGCAATTATACAGAGATTTTTCCAGTACCAAAAGACTTCTGGAGAGGCGGCATAAAATGAATGAACTAGAAAATGAAAGATTCCTCGTGTTTTGTATCAATGAAGAACTCTATGCATCTCCCTTGCTTGAGTTTCATGAAGTTGTCGAAATGATTAAGCCGAAGCCGGTTCCTAATATGCCTGAACACTTCTCGGGGATGATTAATCTCAGAGGTGTGATCGTCGCGATCATTGATCTACGAAAGAAAATGGGCATTCATGAAAAATACATGGGTAAGCAAACGATGCTGATCTGTGAGACTGAAACAGGAATCATAGGGGCGTCTATTGATCGAGTAGAGAGCGTTATTCACATTGATCCCGCAACCATTCAGGATGTGAAAATCGAGGGGAAGATTGCCCTTGAATATCTTCGGGGATTTGTAAATCACGAGGGGAAAATAATAACTTTAGTCGACGTAAAATCTTTTTTGTCAGAACAAGATAAGCAATTTATTGAAATTTCAGCATAGGGAGTTACTTTGAAAAATCTATCACTCGTAAAGAAGCTAAATCTTCTCATCTTCTTGATGATCTCGATCTCGGGATTGGTTGCATTTGTTCAGTTCAAATCTTCCAATGACTCGCTGGTAAAAAGCGTTGAGAATAAATTTCAGGCGGATTCGAAGAATATCTCCAACGCGATCACGAAAGCATTCTATGAACGATACTATGATGTTCAGGCGTTTGCCTTGAATCAGACATTTAAGGACCTGAGAAATAAGGCAAAGATCCAGGAGCTTCTGAATAACTTGTCTGCGACCTACGGTGTCTATGACGTAATAATGATTGTCGACCGGAACGGTGAATTCGTGGCCTCGACAGATTCTGATTCGTTCGGGTTCTCCTACGATCCAAAATCTCTTAGTAAGAATTACGCTGGCTCTGAGTGGTTCAAGCGCTCTATGGCCGGAGAGTTCACGAAAGGGAAAATTTTCTCCGGGACTTATGTTGAGCCCGCGCAGTTGGATGCAGTATCTACCGGTGCTATTGGGAAAAACGTCTATGGTACGAGTTTCTCGACGAAGTTAAAAAATGATAAGGGTGATACCATAGGAGTCATTACCTGTCGTGCAAACATGAAGTGGATCTCAAACATCTTCAAAGATGCTTACCAAAATTTAAAGGCGCAAGGATTCAATTCGACGGAGTTTTCTCTCGTTGACAATGCCGGTGTGTTACTTTTTAGCTACGATCCTTTGGTCGCAAAAACTGAGTCTTTTGTCTATGAAGATTCATTGATAGGTAAGATGAATCTTGCTGCTGTCAATCGAGGAGCTGCGAGGTTGTTGGCCGGACACGATGGGAGCAGCTACTCTCTTCATCCTGTGAAAAAGATGGAAGAGCTAACAGGTCACAGTCATCTTGAAACAGATAAGTTTGTGAATGATTTTAAATGGGGAGTCCTCGTCCGCATTGGAAAGACTCAGGCCCTGGGCACGATTCTGCAGAATGAGAACATCTTTCTGGCCACCATCTTGTTTACAATGTTCGTCGCTCAATTGATCTCGTATTTTGCTGTAAGACTTATCGGAAAAAACTTCACTGCTGAGTCGCAAAAGCTCATGGCCGTCACCGAAACTAACCGCAGTTTGTCTAAAACTCTTTGTCATACCTCTGAGGCAGTCGCTTCGGCAGCTGTTGAACAATCGTCTGCCATTCAAGAATCGGTTTCTGCGTTATCTGAGATGGCGTCGATGATTTCTCAGACTTCAACCAGCGCCAAAGTGTCAATGGATGTTGTCCAGCGTGTTAATGAGAAAACAAAAGACGGCGAGCGTGTCATGGAGGAAATGACCTTTGCAATTAAAACCATTGAAGACGCTAACCAGCAGTTTCAGAAGGTTTCACAGATTATCGTGGAAGTTTCAGACAAAACTAACATCATTAATGACATCGTTTTTAAAACACAACTTCTTTCATTTAACGCCTCGATCGAGGCAGCGAGGGCGGGCCAGCACGGTCGCGGTTTTGCTGTCGTTGCCGAAGAAGTTGGTAATCTGGCGAAGGTCAGCGGTAATGCGGCCAAGGACATTGAATCAATGCTTAAGGATAGCCAGAAGCAAGTTCAGTCCATCGTGACATCTCTTCAGGATAAGATCTCTAAGTGCTCGTCTGTATCATCCCAGGCGGTCAAGAGCTTCAAAGATATTGCTGTCGATGTTGAAGGGATCGTTTCTCAGATTCGAGGCATCACCGATGCTTGTGAACAGCAGGAGCTTGGGATTCAGCAGACATCCACGGCCATGAATCAGATTGATTCTGCCACTCAGAAGAACTCTATGAATGCGGATGATGCGAGTATGGCGGCGCTCCTGCTTCAGGATGAGAGCGTTAAGCTCAATGAGGTTACGGAACACATTTCCATGATGATGAACGGTTCATCATCTACCACGATAGATCCTGACCCCTCGATAC
>JACCDR010617793.1_pt1 | contig 13405 bp, 8 predicted proteins | sample 7446431 | NCBI WGS metagenome assembly JACCDR01 (sample SAMN15323443, study PRJNA562643) | freshwater metagenome | isolation source: river surface water | place: USA:Blue River Watershed | collected 2017-08-17
CTTGATTTTTTCTCTCGCCTATTTTTCGCCAATCGCACAGCCGACATAATCACAAGGGCAAAAGCCAACAAACCCACTACGCCCCAAATCCAATCGACGGCATTTTTTAGGACAACCAAAAAGACAATAGCAAACAAAAAGATGGTTGCTATTTCGTTGTATAGCCTAAGTTGAAAGCCTGTAAACCTAAATTTGCCTGCCCTCACTTCTTGTATCAGTCGCCTACAAGCAAAATGATAGGCCAAAAGTCCCAAAACGAAGGTCAATTTAAGGTGCAACCACGTATGTTGGGCGAAAGTATCCCACCAACTCCAATAAATGAGCGTAAGACCCGTGAGCAAGGTAAGCCACATAGCTGGCACCATAATGGCATTGAAAAGGATTTTTTCCATCTTCTCAAATTGTGCCTGAATGATGTCCCTTTCCAAGGCGGGCTTATCGTTGGCTTCGGTATGATACACCAATAAACGAGGTAAATAAAACAAGCCTGCAAACCAGCTTACCACAAAAATGATATGAATGGCTTTGATATGATTGTATTCCATTATAAAGGATGATTCAAGTTAAGTTGTTTTGACAAATGCAAGTTTTCAAGCTATAGGAATTGCTTATTTTGAAAAATAAAAGCCCCTTGCTGTCTTACAAAAATAGTCAAAAATAGCATCTAAACTACCGTTGTTTCAGGAAAAGCTTTTGCTAAAATAGCCTGTTATTACAATATACAACCTTACAAATCAGCACTTTAAATGGTTTGCACAAACGTATTATGCTACTTTGATTTACCTAATAACTCATCTCTACAATGGTTTTTACTACCGAAGGCGTAATATCTTTGCGTTCGCCGAGGGCTTTCCAGCCACGTTCGGTAAAACGGTTTTCGATAAAACCTGCGGCTTTGGCGTAATCTGCGGTATAATCCGATAAGCGAGTTTTTACCCCTATTTCGTGCAGCCATGCCACGGTGCGTTCGATGGCCGCTTGGGCTTTTTCTTCGGTTGTTCCTTCGGTAATTTGCCAAATTCTTTCGCCATATTGGGCTAGTTTTTCTTTTTTATTTTCAAAACGAGCTTTGTATAAATTCGGGAAAATGATGGCTAAAGTCATGGCGTGGTCGATATTATAAAGCGCCGTGAGTTCGTGACCAATGGCGTGCGTTGCCCAGTCGGTTGGTACACCTTTTTGAATCAACCCATTCAGTGCCATTGTGCAACTCCACATAAAATTGGCAGCCGCCTGATAATCGCTAGGATTTGCTAAAATTTTAGGGGCTACTTCTATCAGGGTTTGTAAAATACTTTCGGCAAAACGGTCTTGTAGCCAAGCATTGGCCGGATAGGTCAGGTATTGCTCTAACACGTGTGTGTAGGCATCGACAATCCCATTGCGTAGCTGACGTACAGGAATACTGCTAACCACCTCGGGGTCGAGTACCGAAAACTGCGGAAACAAGCCAGGGCCGCCCATGCCCAATTTTTCTTGGGTAGCCACACGGGTAATGACAGCACCCGAATTCATTTCTGTACCTGTAGCAGGCAAGGTTAGTACCGTTCCGAAAGGCATCGCTTTAAACACCCGTACAGGTTTAGCCAGTATATCCCAAGCGTCGCCGCCTTCATACGCTACGGCGGCTACGATAAATTTGGTACCATCTATCACTGAGCCACCACCTACTGCCAAGACAAAGTTGATTTGTTCTTGTTTGATAAGTGCAACGGCTTTCATGAGCGTTTCGTAAGTAGGGTTGGGTTCGATGCCACTAAATTCGATAAGGGTTCTTCCTTCCAATGCTTTTTGTACTTGCTCATATACGCCATTGGTTTTGATACTTCCGCCCCCATAAGTCAACAAAATACGGGCATCTGCTGGAATTTCTTTGGCTATTTGGGCGATTTGTCCTTTTCCAAAAAGGATTTTTGTAGGGTTTTGTAATTCAAAATTTAACATGACGATTGTTTTTTATTTATTGACAAAGAGTATAATTTACTTTAAATGAGAGTGTTGCTTGTTTTAGGGAGAATATTTTTTACTATAACCCCTCTTTTTGAGAGTATAATATTGGGCTTTTTTTCTCTCCTATTTCTTAACAGCCTTTGTAGGGTGAATGGTTCGAGACTAATAGAGTAGTTTTTAAAAGGTTCTTCTTATCAGATAGAAAACCCCTCTAATAACAAACATATCATGAAAAAACTGTTCTTTTTTGCGTGTGCTTTTTTCGGACTTAGGTCTAGTGTAGAAGCCCAAACGCAACAACTTTGGTATGACTCTCCTGCCAAAGAATGGGTAGAAGCCCTGCCTATTGGCAATGGCTTGGTTGGAGCAATGGTCTTTGGTCGCACAGGCAAAGAACTCATCCAGCTCAACCATACTTCTTTTTGGTCGGGAGCACCCAAAGATTGGAATAACCACCAATCGGCTCAATACTTTCCACAAGTGAAGGCGTTGATGAAAGAAAAAAAATATGCCGAAGCCGAAGCACTCACCAAAAAAATGCAAGGGGCATTCTCTCAATCGTTTTTGCCTTTGGCCGATTTAGAGCTCACCTTCAGTGATTCGAGTAATGTAAGCAACTACTACCGTGACCTCGATTTGGCAACAGCAACCACACACGTGCGCTATCAGACCAACAAAGCCACTTATGAGCGAGAATTGTTTACGAGTTATCCAGACAAGTTGATGGCTGTTCAACTCAAAAGCTCTACTCGAAGTGCCTTACAATTTACGGCAAATTTTAAATCCTTAGTTAAATATAAGGTTTGGGTTGATGGCGATGTACTGAAAATTCGTTGTAAAGCCCCTAAGCATGACGAACCTAGCTATCGCCGCCAATTTACTCCTGAACAGGCCGTGCAGTACGACGATTGGAAAGGTGAAGGTATGGAAGCTGAGATATGGCTTAAAGTAAAAACCGATGGAAAAGTAAGCACCCATAACAACCAATTGGTTGTATCTGATGCCAGTACAGCAACGCTGTTTGTAGTAGCAGCAACAAGCTATAACGGGCGTTTTCGCTCGCCTGGCCTTGATGGACTAGAACCGTCTATTGAAGTAAACAAATATATGTCGGCAGCTTTGGCTCGCTCGTATGAAAGTTTGAAAATGACCCATTACCAAGACTTTCAACAATTATATGGAAAAGTACAACTGAACCTCGACAGCAAGGGTACACCTAAAATTCCGACAGATGCACGCATTGCAAACTATGCCAAAGACGCAGACCCACAAATGGTAGCTTTGTTGTTTAACTATGGGCGTTATTTATTGATTTCATCTTCTCGTAATGGCGGACAACCCGCCAACTTACAAGGCATTTGGAATAACATGGTACGACCGCCGTGGAGTTCTAACTATACCACCAACATCAATGTACAAATGAACTACTGGCCCGCCGAGCCTTGTAATTTATCCGAAACAACCAATCCTTTTTTAGCTTGGATTAAAGACGTGGCTGTCAACGGCGAAAAAACGGCTCAGGCACATTATGGGCTAAAAGGATGGGCATTACATCATAATTCTGATATGTGGGGACTTACTTCACCTGTAGGTGAAGCAGGTACTGGAGACCCCGTTTGGGCTAACTGGCAAATGGGGTCTGGGTGGCTCTGTAGCCATTTATACGAACATTATTTATTTACAGGAGATAAAGCATTTTTGAAAAAAATCTATCCAATTCTCAAAGGAGCTTCCACTTTTGTCATCGGTTTTTTAGAAAAAAATGAAGCAGGTTACTATGAGTTAGCGTATGGTTTTTCACCTGAAAATAAATATAAATATCAGGGTAAAAGCCTATCCATTTCGGCTGGTACAGCCATGGACTTGGGCATTACAAGAGAGTTGTTGTACAACTGTTACAATGCAGGAAAAATCTTACAAAGCGACCCTGCTTTTACAGAAGAACTAGCAAAGCTATTACCGCAACTACAGCCTTATCGGGTAAATGCCAAAGGCAATGTAATGGAATGGAGCGAAGATTTTGAAGAAACAGACCCACACCACCGCCATTCTTCGCATCTTTTTGCTTTGCATCCAGGCAATCAAATCAATCCTTGGGAAACGCCTGAGTTGTTTGGGGCATTCCGTAATGCTTTGTTGAGTAGAGGTGACGAAGGTACTGGCTGGGCGATGGGCTGGAAAGTGAATTTTTGGGCAAGGCTTTTAGATGGCGACCACGCTCTAGTTATTTTGAAAAACCTACTCTCACCTATGTATGGCAATAACTACGACTACCATAAAGGAGGCGTTTATCGCAACCTGTTCGATGCTCATCCACCTTTCCAGATTGATGGTAATTTTGGGGCTACTGCGGGTATTGCTGAATTGTTGGTGCAGTCACATAGCGGAGCGGTACATTTACTTCCTGCTTTGCCTAGTAATTGGCAAAATGGTTCGGTCAAAGGGCTAGTGGCAAGAGGAGGCTTTGAGGTAACGATGAACTGGAGCAAAGGCAAGTTAGCCAGTGGGGTTATTGTATCGAAAGCAGGAGGCATTTGCCGTATTCGTTCCGAAGTCCCTTTGGCAATCAAGGGAGCAAGCAAAGCAAAAGGCAAAGTACAAAATGTGTTATTGCAAACGATAGAAGGAGCAAAACCACAATATGCCACACCCAATGTCAATACAGCAAGTAGCTTATCGAAAAGCTACTACGAATATGATATATCTACAAAAAAGGGGCAAGTGTTGGCATTTAAGGCGGTTTGAGCGAAGTTTTTGAGAAAATGATCAAAACAACACAACCTTTTCTCTCAAAAAGAGGTCTATAGATATAGAAATTATAAAGCAATTAGTGGTAAAAAACAACCCCTCCGACTTGTATCAGAGGGGTTTGTTTCTTTTAAGCTAATTCCATTTTCTGCTCCATGCGCTTACGCTCATTGGCATCCAAGTAGATTTTTCTCATACGAATCGACTTAGGGGTAATTTCTAAGTACTCATCTTTCTGAATATATTCCATGGCTTCTTCTAAAGAGAAACTAATTTTTGGTGCAATTTTCACGTTGTCATCAGAACCCGAAGCACGCATGTTGGTCAATTTCTTGGCATTTTGCAAGTTTACTTCAATATCATTTTGACGGTTGTGCTCACCTACTACCATACCGCTATACACCTCTTCACCTGGATCGATGAAGAAAATACCTCTGTCTTGTAATTTATCAATCGCATAGGCTGTAGCAGTACCTGTATTCATCGAAATCAATGAACCATTGATACGACCAGCGATAGCTCCTTTGAATGGCTCATACGCCTTGAAACGGTGTGCCATAATAGCTTCTCCATAAGTAGCAGTCAATACTTTTGAACGCATCCCAATCAAGCCACGAGAAGGAATATCAAACTCAAGGTGTTGCAAGTCGCCTTTAGGCTCCATGATAAGCAATTCACCTTTTCCTTGCGTAGCCAATTCGATTACTTTACCTGCGGTTTCTTCTGGTACGTCCACCACCAACGATTCGATAGGCTCAAGGCGTTCGCCGTTAGGGCCTTCTTTATAAATTACTTGAGGCTGACCCACTTGTAATTCATACCCTTCACGACGCATTGTTTCGATAAGTACCGACAAGTGAAGAATACCACGGCCAAATACCAAGAATTTATCTTCCGAATCGGTAGGAACAACACGAAGAGCCAAGTTTTTCTCTGTTTCTTTGAACAGACGGTCACGGATATGTCTTGATGTAACAAATTTACCTTCTTTACCAAAGAAAGGAGAGTTGTTAATCGTGAAAAGCATATTCATGGTAGGCTCGTCGATAGCAATACGAGGAAGTGCTTCTTGTATTTCAAAGTCAGAAACGGTATCACCAATTTCAAAATCTTCAATACCAATCATGGCACAAATTTCGCCAGATGAAACTTCTTCTACTTTTACTTTTCCTAAACCTTCAAACACGTGTAATTCCTTGATACGCATACGCTTGCTTGTACCATCGGCTTTCATCAAAGCAACGCTCATCCCTTCTTTGAACGTACCTCTTTGCACACGGCCAATCGCAATACGACCGATGAAAGAAGAGTAATCTAAAGACGTAATTTGCATTTGAGCGCCGCCTTCGTTAGAAGGAGCAGCAGGGATATGTTCAATTACGGCATCAAGCAACGCTGTGATGTCTGTCGTTGGTTTTTTCCAATCAGTACTCATCCAGCCTTGTTTCGACGAGCCGTAAAGCGTAGGGAAATCTAATTGGTCTTCGGTAGCGTCGAGGTTGAACATCAAATCAAAAACGGATTCGTGTACTTCGTCTGGGCGACAGTTTTCTTTATCAACTTTATTGACAACCACGATAGGTTTCAAGCCTAATTGAATTGCTTTCGACAACACAAAGCGTGTTTGTGGCATTGGGCCTTCAAAAGCATCAACCAAAAGCAACACGCCATCGGCCATTTTCAATACACGTTCTACTTCACCTCCGAAGTCGGCGTGGCCTGGGGTGTCGATAATATTAATTTTTACGCCATTATAGCGTACAGATACGTTTTTCGATACGATGGTGATTCCACGCTCACGTTCGAGGTCGTTGTTATCAAGAATCAAATCTCCAAATTCTTGGTTGTCACGAAACAACTTTGAGGCATGAATAATTTTGTCAACAAGTGTCGTTTTGCCATGGTCAACGTGAGCGATGATGGCGATGTTACGAATGCTTTGCATCTTCGATGATTGTTATGAGTTAGCAGGGGCTTGTCTATGTTACCGACAGTCCACAAGATAATATTGCTAAATAAGGGTGCAAAGGTACGGAGTTTTTATCAGAAAAGAGCTATGTAATGGTAAATAAAAATAGTATTTTTTTGATTAAAGGGTAATTTAATCAATTATTATTCAATATTTTACAATTTATTATGCTTAATAATTACAATAATCGTCTGACCTTATATATAAATCTAGGAAGAAAGCGGAATTTCGAGCCGAACACAAGTGCCTTGTTCAAGCACAGACTTGATTTCGAGGCTAGTGTTCATTTTTTTGGCTCGTTCTTGCATATTGTTTAGCCCGTTTCCTTTTTTGATGAAATTTTCATCGAAGCCTACCCCATTATCTTTGATTTCTAAAACTAATACTTGTTTTTTTACTAAAATCAACACCTCAACTTCTGTTGCCTGAGCATATTTGGCAATGTTGTTGATCGCTTCTTTGAATATAGCATAAAAATCATAGCGATTATTGCTGAGAAAATCGGGTGGAAGAGGCTGGTCTTCGGTATGGAAATGGCAATTGATGTTTTTGGGTTCGAGCATTTCGATGGCAAACTCACGCATTTTCACTACTGTTGTACTAAACTCTTCATCTATATGTCTGGCAGCCCAAACAATATCGCTTAGGTGGTCTTGCACCTTCAATGAACTGTCTTTGATGCGTTTGATAATCCCATAGACTCTCTCAGGGTCTTTTTCAAAAAATCTATCAGCCAACTGGCTCAACATACTGATACTACTGAGCGTAGAACCAAGGTCGTCGTGCAAATCTCTGGCGATGCGTTTACGCATTTGTTCTTTATCTTTGAGTTGTTTGATTACTTCTTCTTGGTAATGTTCGTTCTCTTGGCGATATAAATTGATACGATACGCCAAGGCAAATGAAAGGAGCGTTACTTCTAGTATTGAGCCTATTTGGAAGCAATTTTTGGTAAAGCTATTACTGGTAACAAGCCCCGACAATTGCATGGTAAAGATGATAGCCCCCACCAGTAAAAATCCCCAAGCAATCAGAAAAAAACGGGCAGGCTTAGAGCCTCTCCATGAAATATATAGCGCCAAAAACACAATATACATCACTGCAATGATGGCTTCGAGGTGAATGAGATTGGTAGTCCAAGCACCAATCTTTGCCCAGTTGACACCCAAACTGGCGAGAATAATGATGATAAAATAGTGAAGAATTGCCTTCGAGTATTGAGGAAGGTATTTTCGGGCTTCTAAAAAACTATCGGTAAAAAGCAAGCCACAGCCAATCACTGCTGTGATAAAAACAGAGGTATAGCGATTGAAATAAAGGTTGCTCGACCAAAGGTATTCTTGTGCAAAACCTTTATTGAAAGCAAAAAAAAGCCCCAGCGATAGCGTATATAGCACATAGTAGATATAAGGTTTTTCTTGGGTAGAAAACCAAATAATAAGGTTGTAAAAAGCCATAATCAGTATTACGCCCAGATACATTCCTTGGAGAAGGTCCTTGCTATGGTTGTCTTCTAAAAAAGCCTGTACACTACCTACACTTGCTGGCAACAACAGAGGCAATGTGTTGCGTACCCGTATGTAATAGGTTTGGGTTTGATGTGTTGCTAAGGCTAAATCTATCAAATGGCAGTTGGTCTGCACATCTCTTTTTTCCCAAGGAATATAAATGCCTGCATACTTGGTTTTGACCAACTGTTTATTTCTCAATATAAAAATAGTGATGCTATCAAGCACAGGCTCGCCTATTTCTAGGAATAAAGGTTGTAAGGACTGGTTTTGAATCGTAACCTTAAACCAATATACCGACGACGTAACACCAAAATTGAGGTTGTTGTTGCTTTCTGTGGAGCTTACAAATGGCTTGTGCTGAATACTAGCAATGGTTTCCCGCCCAAGCTTGTCTTCAAAATAAGTGATATTCTTACCAATCGCCAAGGTTTTGGTGCTTGAGTTAATGACAAGCGTATTCCCTAATGTATTTTGATAAAAGGCACAAAATAAGAATATGAAGGGGAAAAAGAGTTTATGCGTATATTTTTTCATCGAACTATTATGTGGTAGGTTACATTCTTCGTATAAATTTACTTTATTCTATTAATAAAAAGTAATCATGGGTATAAAATTTATAAGCTAAATGAAGAAAAAATAAAATCGGTGATAATCAAACGATTATCACCGATTTTTGAGGAATTTACAACTAAGCAATTACCTCAAATCCACAATAAGGCACAAGTACTTTCGGGATACGAATACCTTCGGGCGTTTGGTTGTTTTCGAGAATGGCTGCCAAAATACGTGGCAATGCCAATGCCGAACCATTGAGCGTATGTAATAACTGAGATTTTCCTTCGGTTTTCATGCGTAACTTCAAACGATTGGCTTGGTAAGTTTCAAAATTTGAAACTGAACTTACTTCTAACCAACGTTTTTGAGCTGCTGAAAATACTTCCATATCGTAGGTCAAAGCAGAGGTAAAGCTCATATCACCACCGCACAAACGCAATACACGGTAAGGCAATTCTAATTTTTGAAGAATGCCTTGTACGTGCAACGACATTTCTTCTAAAGCTGCGTAAGAGTTTTCGGGCTTTTCGATGCGGACAATTTCAATTTTATCAAACTGATGCAAACGATTCAAGCCACGAACATGAGCTCCCCAAGAACCTGCTTCACGACGGAAACATGGCGTATAACCTGCATTTTTGATAGGCAAATCAGTTTCTTGTAAAATCACATCACGGTACATATTCGTAATCGGTACTTCTGCCGTTGGAATCAAGAATAAATCGTCTTCGGTGGCATGGTACATTTGTCCGTCTTTGTCGGGCAATTGTCCTGTTCCGAAACCAGAATCTTTGTTAATCAAAATTGGCGGCTGAATTTCAGTATAACCAGCATTAATCGCTTCGTCCAAAAAGAAATTGATTAAAGCCCGTTGGATTCTCGCCCCTTTGCCTTTATACACAGGAAAGCCCGCTCCCGTGATTTTGTTGCCCAATTCAAAGTCGATGATGTCGTACTTTTTGATTAAATCCCAGTGCGGTTGAGCATCTTCTGGCAAAGTTGGGATTGTTCCATTTTCAAGCACTACCTCATTTTCTTCGGGCGTTTTTCCTGCTGGAACACTGCTATGAGGCAAGTTTGGCAATGTTACCAACACCTCATATAAGTCCGTTTCGGTGCTTCTCAATACCTCTTCCAATTCTTTAGAACGAGCTTTCAAGGCACTTGTTTCGGCTTTAGCGGCTTCGGCTTCTACTTTTTTGCCCGCTTTCATCAAGCCCCCAATTTCTTTGGCAAGAGCATTCGATTTGGCTAAAGTACCGTCCAATTCCACCTGCGTTTCACGACGTTTCTCGTCTAATTCCAATACTTTCTCAACGGTTTCTTCCGCCTCTTTGAAGTATTTGCGTTTCAAGCCCTCGATAGTAGCGGCTTTGTTTTCTTTAATTTGTTGTATTTGTAGCATATTTATGAATCAAATACTTTGCAGTATCTTTTTTAATTCTTCTAAATTAACGAGATTAATTTTGGGGAAATCTGTTTCATGTAATCTGTTGAAATGTCTATCGTTAGGAGGATTTTCGTAAATGTTCATTGGACAATCGTTCAGCATCTTCGTCAGTCCAATGGTTGTTTTCCCAAGTCTGGTCTGCTAAATACATAGCTTTATTAGCAAAATACTGAGCCAACATTTTTTTTATAGACTGTAAATCCTGCTCAGAGACTTTCCGAGAATAGAGTTTGAGAAGCTCTAACTGCAAATTAGTCAATGGTTGGTTTGCTGTTTGCATATTCTTATGTTTATGGTTGTATTGAGAGCATAAGTTTTTAAATATCTAACGTAAGAATGTATCTATCTAAATCAGTTTTTATTTTCTGATATAAAAAACAGGATTTGAATTCTGTATTGTTTTTCAAAACCTCTTTGGGGTCACTTATTTTATGCTTATAATGGTTGATTTCTTGGGTAATTTCTTTAGCATTTTTCGCTAATGTTCTAATAGTGGTTTCTACCTCTTTTTTCAAACTCAAATGTAATGGGTTCATAAACATTAACACAAAATTATCTTCAACGGCATGTCCTTGAATAAACAGATAAGTGTTTTCAGCATTTACGCCTAAATTATCTAACTCATTTTTTAGATTTTCGACCTTATCATAATACTGAGGAAGTGCTACTTCTAAATGATTTACCTGAGCCGTAATCCTTTGAGAAACAGCTCGAAAATAGTTTTCCCCTCTGTCGTCTTCAATTTTGATTGTTTCTTGAACTCTAATATGACTACAAAATGCCGTTAAATCCATAGTCGTAGTATCTCCAATCGTTTCCAAAAATACTGACCAAATAAAAAGAGGATAAGTAATTTTGGAGTAACGTCTTAGTAATTCTTCAAAATCAATTTTATCATGTGTTTTATGGCTCGCTTGAACGGATACATGATACAAACTTGGACTAAAACATCTCAGGTTCTCAATAGAATAAGCATAAGTTTGAAAGATAAAATCGTTTTGATTTATCAGTCGAGATGTTTCTGTTTTATTTTGAAGTAAATAGTCATAATCACTATCCACACAAAGAATTAGGTATGGTCCAACATTGTGTTTGAATCTTTCCAATACTTCGTGTTTTCCTTTTGTTAAGCTTTCATGAGATGGCAATTGAACATCAAATTTGACTTTTGAACTTTCATAATCTTTCAAAATACCATACCAAAAAGAAATATCTTCATAGCTTTCCACATACACTAAAACAGGCCCAGGTCTTGCATTTGAGAGCAAATTTCCAAATGCTTCAATATAATCTGAATTCAGATTTGAAACTAAACTACTTGGCATTTTCTGGTATAGATTGTCTATCAAAGGTTATTAAATCACTTACTTCAAATACTTTATCAGACCACCCTTCCAAAATAATTCCCGGAGAATGTGTTGCTAATATTATCTGCACATTTGGGTTTAATTCTTTGATGTATTGAATTAATTTTCTTTGCCAATCAATGTGTAAAGAGATTTCAGGTTCATCCATGAATAAAACAGCAGGCTTATTGTCTTGTACCAGAACGGTCAATAGAATAACTAATATTTGCTTTTCCCCTGATGATAGTTGATAGGGAGTTAGCTTATCTTTTCCACTTATAAATATAAGTTCATTGTTATCTCTATCTACTTTTTTATCTGTATCCACAAAAAGTAAGTCTATAATATCCAAAAATCTACTATGTGTACTTTGGATTTGTTTTAGTTCTTCATTAGGCTTCATTTTTGCTAATACTTCAAAAACTCGCTTTCCAATAGTCAACTGATAGTCAAGGTATTGCCTTTGGAGTTCAAAAATGTCTCTATCTAATACTGTTTTTATTTTTTCATTTGGAGAGGCATGAATACTTAATTCAGAGTCGAATGTACTTATATGTTCTATTTTAATATTTTGTAATAAATCAAAATCAAAGTCGGTAATTTTCAAATTACTATTAGTAGTGTGAGTTTGTTTTATAGATTCTTTACTATTATTGAATATCACTTTTACTTCTTCAATTTTAGAAGCAACATTTTCCAGTATTATATCTTTTAAACAAATACACCAAAATATGGTGTTCAAAATCGTACTCTTCCCACTTCCATTAATCCCTGATAAAATATTCACAGAAGGATCTAAATTCCAAACAAGGTCATATCTTCCCCAGAGGTTTTTGATTTCTACTTTTGATATGTACTTAATTGATTCGTTCATGTTTAATATTTTTCAGCGTAAGTAAAAGATTGAAAATACATTTCCACAAAGATAAAAAAAATAGCCGTGCTGGAAACAGGTTTCACAACACGGCTATTCTGCGATGTTGTTATAATCAAGGAGCGGAGAAAATTTCTTTCATCGTATCTTCATACAAGAAACAACGTTCGTTCAAGGCGTTCAAAGCCGCCGCTTTGTGTTTGCCGTGAATCAACAACGAAATATTATGCTCCGATGCTCCGTAAGAAATCATACGAATTGGAATACTTTTCATGGCATCTAATACTTTCAAGGCAATGCCTTCTTTGTCAGCCGAGAAATTTCCTACGATACACACAATCGTTTGGTCTTTGTCGCATTCTTCCAAATCGGCGAATTGTTTCAATTCTGCCATGATTTTGTCTAAATGCTCGTCATTGTCGATTGTCACCGACACCGAAACTTCCGAAGTCGTAATCATATCCACTGGCGTTTTGTATTTTTCAAATACTTCAAATACTTTACGCAAGAAGCCGTAGGCATTCAACATACGGGTCGAATGGATATAAATAGCCGTCAAATTGTCTTTGGCAGCAATCGCTTTTATTTCACGGTCGGTTGTTTTGTCGGCAATCAACGTGCCATAAGCGGCAGGTTCCATGGTATTTTTCAAACGAACAGGAACACCTTTCATTTTGGCAGGCGTGATGGTACTTGGGTGCAAAATTTTTGCTCCGAAATATGCCAATTCAGCAGCCTCTTCAAAAGTCAACTCACGGATAGGGAATGTTTTCTTCACAATACGTGGGTCGTTGTTGTGCATCCCGTCGATGTCTGTCCAGATTTGTACTTCTTCTGCTACAATCGCTCCACCGATTAATGAAGCGGTATAATCAGAACCGCCACGTTTTAAGTTATCTACTTCGCCACGTGGGTTACGACAAATAAAACCTTGCGTAATAAAGATTTGTTTATCAGTCAATTGACTAAGAATTGCCCCTAATTTTTCTTCGGTAAATTTCA
>JACCDR012401691.1_pt1 | contig 13404 bp, 29 predicted proteins | sample 7446431 | NCBI WGS metagenome assembly JACCDR01 (sample SAMN15323443, study PRJNA562643) | freshwater metagenome | isolation source: river surface water | place: USA:Blue River Watershed | collected 2017-08-17
CTGTACGTGGCCATGACGCGGGCCAAGAACGCGCTCAACATCGACTGGAAGCTCAACTATTCGGTTGCGCCCACCTGGATCCCCAGCTAGCTGTAGCCGCGTAGTCTGGTTTGTTCATGATGTTGGTTTCCTTCGCCCCGGGTCGAGTGACCCGGGGTTTTTCATGCCGGCACTGGAACGGTTGATCCCGCGAGGTTGTGGAGTGCAAAAGAAATCTCCGGGGAGTCACTTTGCTTAGCAGGCGCGGATGACTCGCCGGAGATAGGACAACAAACACCGGAGGTTCATCACCGATTACCATTTCTGGCAATCAGGAGAGGAATAGCCCCCGGACGGTGCCGTGAACATAGGATGCCGATAGAAACCATCGCAAGTCGTTTCTGCCGCTGCCTGTGTCGATCTGGTTGCGCGGCTTGAAAGCCTTTCATGCCGGCACCACAGCCTGCTCCGTGAACCGGCAGAACTGGGGGATGTAGCCCATGGGGATCATGCCGATCTCGCCCTCGCGCTGCTTGGCGAGGTCCACCAAGGCTTCCGTTGGGGATTCCTTCAAGTCCCGATGGATCAGCAGGATCATCTCCCCTGCCTGCTCAAGCTGCCCAGAGTCCTTCAAGTCGTGCAGCCCTGGAGCCCTTGTTCCCTTCTCCGACTCCCGGTTGAGCTGTGCGGCGGCCACCACGGGCACGTTGTTGCGCACTGCGAAGTCCTTCAGCGCCTCCGCCACCTCCCCCACATCGTAGGCCCGGGAACCCGTTGAGTGCATCGGCCGGATCAACTGCACGTAGTCCACTGTCACCAAGCCAATCCCGTACTTGCGGACGTGGGAGCGGATGACCGCCCCGATCTCCTCCACCGACATCCCCTTCACGTAGCGGGTGTAGATGGGGGCCTTCACCAGCTTTGCGACGGCGGTGGCGAAGCGTCGCTGCTCCGCGGAGTAGGAGGGGACGTTGATGATGTCCCCGTTGCGGACAATCCGCCCATCCACGCTGGCCATCTCGCAGGCGAGTCGCCTCGTCACCTGTTCCACGCTCATCTCCGCGGTGATGACGAGGGTTGGGATCCTGTTGTCCAGGGCGGCAGCTCGGACGAAGTTTCCAAGGATGGCGGACTTCCCAACTCCAGGACGAGCTGCGACCAAGGATAGCTCGCCGGGCTGGAAACCGGCCGTCATGCGATCCAAACCGCGAAACCCTGTCGGGACCCCGGTCACGCCTCCTCCCTTCGCCTTGGCCAAAGCAGCGCGTTCCTGGACGGTATCCCAGACGGTGCTGGCCGCGACCTTCGCGCTGATCGACTCTGCCTCAGCGTTTCCAATGCGGCATCCATCAATCGCAGACTCCACCTCGATGAGGATGTCGCTAGCCTTGAAGTTCTCGTTGCGAACCCTCCCAGACCCCTCAGCCAGCGCAGCGGAGAGCCGGCGCCGGATGAACATGTCCTTCAAGGTCTCCAGGTACCACTGGAGGTTGGCGGCCGATGGCACCGCATCCATCAACTGCGACAGGTAGGCAAGGCCCCCCACTGCTTCAAGGGTATCCAGGCCCTTCATCCGATGGCTGACGGTGATCAGGTCGATCCCAATCCCCTCCTCCACCATGGAGACAACGGCGGCGAAGAGCTGGCGGTGGCGGAGGTCGTAGAACCAGTCAGGGGTGGCGCCGTGCTGGAGGGCCTCATCCACCTTCTGTGAGTCGATGAGGCAGCAGCCGATGACGCCTTGCTCCGCTTCGAGGGAGTGAGGGGGGAGGTCGCGGATGGAGGGGGGTGTTTGTTGGTTCACTTTAGCCTCCTTTGAGCCCGCAGTCTCTCCATCCACTTTCGCTGCTCCACCCCGCTTGGGAACTTCTCGCTCAACTCCCACATTGTCACTGTTGCCTTCCCGCCCCACGGATCAGGCTGGCCTCCCGTTTCGACCTCCGGAATCTCGATGTACTCCCAGCACTTCATGTAGGTGGCAGGGTTGATTGGGCACTCAGCCCAATGCTTGCGCTTGTTGACTGCAAACTGCCGAATCATCTCCGGCGTGAGGTTCGGCTGGATGCCCTTGACCTGCGAAACCGCTTTTCCAATCCAGCTACTCTGCTCCTTCGTCAGCCTGGATGACTCGCTCACACCAAAGCAGACCCCCATCATTGCGTCGAACAGCGGGTCTCGCGGGCGAGGAGCCTTTGCTTTGGGGGTGGGAGGGGGCGAGGCGGAATTCTTGGGGTGGGGAACGGGGGCTTTGCTTTTAGGAAACGAAGTTTCCGAAGGGAGCGGAGCTGCTTCAGCAGCGACTGTCTCTTCCCTTAATTGGGATTCCCTTATGGGGATATCCTTTGTAGCTCCCACAGAGCTGGGTGGTAGCTCTGGTAGAGCTGGGTGGGTAGCTCCCACAGAGCTGGGTGCCTCTTTGCGAACTCCCCCAGCAAGAGCCTTCCTGGAGACCTCAATCTGCCTCCAGGTATCCTCTGACCAAGCCCTCGGAGGGGTGATGGAAATCAGATTTGTTGACCCCGGCCTACTGATCACGTCGATCATCCCCTTCTGCTTCAGTGAAGTCATGACCCGCTTGATCTGAGCCTGGCTCATCTGGCAGATGTCAGCCATCGACTCAAGGGAAGCGTAGCAGTTCGATCTGCGTGCGATGTGGGCGTAGACGCGAAACTCGTAGGCGGTGAGTCTTGCGTCATCCAGCTCACTCCGGACGAATATGACGTTGATCTCGTCCTGGCGAATGATGTTTGGAGGGGTCACAGGTTCACCTTTCCACGCAAAGCCAACCACTCCTCATCAGCCTTCTTCTCAGCCTCCTCCTCAGCCTTCCTCACCACCTCAGCCTCCGCGTTGATTTTCATCAGCCAGTCGTACGAAAGCGTGTAACGGAACGCCTTTCCGATCACATCGCACACCAAAGCGGCTGGCACCTCTTTGCTCTTTACAGCGTCAGACTGCACCAATTCCGAATAGAGGGAGATGATCAAGGAGTCATGAATTCCCTGCTCCAGCATGATTCCCATCGCCGCCACCGCCTCCCGCTCCCACCACCCATCAGGCACCCCTGCCTCAGGATTGTACTTGCCGCGGCACTCCCTGGATGTGGTGTGGCAATCCTCACAGAGGGTTTGCAGGCACTCGTTGTCGTACTCCCACGGGTCCCTGCCGGCTACGTAGAAGCAGTGGTGGACATTGAGAGTCGCCTTGCTGTTCCCACAATGAAGACACTCGAACCCATCCCTCTGCATGACCTCCAGCCGCTTCTTCTGCCAGCGGGGATCGGAATACTTCGACTTCGGCCTAGCTTGATACAGTCTCATAAAACAGAAAGCCCCGCCAGAGGTGAGAACCCGCAGGAGGGAGGTGTGCTTCCCGTAGCTGCCGGTTTCTCTGGCGAGGTAAAGTCAGTTCTGTTGTTCATGCACACCCGAGCATCTCCAGCCGGCTTCTCACGACCGCCCGAAGACCCCTCCACCCTACCCATCAACCTGCCACTCGTCCACCAACTTCCCCTTGGTTGTTCCAAAGCCGCTTCACCTCGGCCGCAACGATGGGATCGGAGCCCACATCCTCAGAGGTGCGCCCCCTGACATCCACAGAAGGCCCAGTGTGGCCGCACTTGCGGCACATCATGCAGCAGGTTCCCTTGAGTGGAGTACCTCCTCGCTCGGAGCTGGACCTCACAGCCCTTGCCCACAAGCCCAGGATCGCTCTTGGATGCGTGACGCCTTCCAGATCCAGCTCGATAGGCGTGCTGTAGAACATGTCGTACTCGCCGCATTTCGGGCACGGCTGCATTGGTTGCCCGAATACAAACTCGCAACGCTTCTTTGGGTCGATCATCGGAGTCCTTTCATATCATTTCAGAGTCAATCCGTTCGTAGTAGTCATCCAGGGCGGCGGCGCACGCATCCTCAGCAGTTCCACCAACCCCCAGCGCAATCATTCGCTCGTATCCGTCTTTCCATAGTTGGACAATGGTCACGCGCCATTTGTCGTCCTTGTTGTGTGAAAGCTCGAACTGCCCGTCTTTCAGGTTCGCGTAGACCTCCAGCACCTGCTCCAACTTCGTCTTGGTAGCGCTCACAGCCCATCCTTTCCAGTTCGCACCCATCGCTCCAGCTCGGCAAACTTCTTCAGCTTGCCGTTGATTTCCGGGCGCTCGTAAAGGCCAGCCTGAGCATATTCCTCTGAGAGCTTCCGGTTGGCCTCTCTCCCAAGCACCCCAACAGCCAGGATCAGCCGCTCCACCACCGGGTCCGGGTGGTTTTGGTCGCACTTGTGCGCGTTCGTGAACTCCACCGATTGGCCTTGAGTTGGGAACCTGCGCGGCGACTCAACGTCCGCCCATGCAATCAGCACCTCGGCGTCCGTAAGCAGTGGATCGCCACGTTTCCCGGACCAGTCGAGCACCCGCCACTTCTCGCCATCCCACTGGGCTTGAGCGACGTATCTCCGGTTCTCTCGGGTGTTTTGCACTGCGACAATCTTGATTGCACCAGTCTCCGGAATCTCTCCGAAAACCCATTCGATTTCTTGTCTGGTTCTCATAAGTGGTTTTGCGCGTATGTCGTCGCGCCCCGCAACCGCGGTTCAGTCCAGAATCACCCAGTCCTTTGCCACCATGTCCGCATCTGGAATCCTCACAGCCATCCCAAGCGGCCATCCAAATCTCCGCGCAGCCCGCCCGCTGAGGATCGCTGGAATCACCTCATCAATGGTTTTCCCTTCCTGCTCGTGCAGCGGCTCGACCTCCCCATCGAACACAGGGAGCGGAGCCCATGCGGTCACCACGCCGCCCTCATCAGCCAAGGACAAGATGCCCCCATCCTCGTACCAAGTACCATCCAGCATGAACCCGATGGAGGTCCTCTTGCGGCCATCGCCTTCGGTGATGCTGATGAGCTTCAATGATTCCGTCTCCGGGCTTTCGCCTGAGACCCATTCAACTACAGTTTTCGTTTTCATTCTGAAATTCACCCCACCCCTCGTCCACTCTTCTCCAACACCCTGATCGCCTCCTCCACCCCGCCCCCCGGACACGCACCCATTCAGCACATCCGGCCACTGGTTGGCGCTTCTCCCAGCCACCTCTCTGGACACCAGCTCATTCCGGATGTTCGCGGCTACCATCTTCAGGGCGTCCAAAGCAACGGCCGAGGCATCCTCAAGCTCTTTAACCCTCGCCGCCAGTTGGTCGCGCTGGGTTTCAAGACATAGGTGCCCCTCGCAGATCGTCCCATCAGCAAGGATGAAGGTGGAGCAGTCAAATGTGCCCACATCATTTCCCCAGCGGAGCAGATTTCCGCTTGCCCCGCCACCCCCACACTTCGGACACTTCTCCGGCATCTCGTTGCTCACATCCCCCTCCTCTTCTCCCTGTACCCCTTCTGCTGCTCCCGCAAGGCCTCCAGGTACACTGGGTCCCCCTTTACCTCCTCCCGGTACTTGGCGGCCTTGCGGCGCTTGTGGGCGGCCCTGGCTGCCTTGAGGGCGGCGTGGCGCTGTACGGAGGCGTTGATGGCGGCTGACACTGCGGATCCTCTGGTTCGGTTCATGGCTTCACTTCCTTCCGTTGGTTGTTGTGGCGGCCAGTGCCCCCATCCGGCCCACGCAGGGCTGCTGCGGCAAGCAGGAGGAGCATGGCGATGGTGAGGGTAATGGTGCGGCGGGTCATGGGGTCTTCTTCTTTTCTTCCCAGCACTCGCGGCAGTAGTGCTTTGTCCGCTTCCTGCCGGACACAGAAACGCCACCAGATTGCTCAAGCTCGTTGAGGCACCCGCCGAGGATATGTTCAGCCTCTGTAGCGCTGTCGGTCTGCCTCATGACCACGGCGGCCTCGCATGAGTCGCAGATGATCTCGCAACGAACGAGGTAGCTCATCGCTCTCCCTCCTCGCAAATGACCAGCAACGTGACTCGTGGATCACCAACAACGGCAATGCTCTTCTGATCCTTCAACGCCAGCCGCACAGCCTGCTTCGCTTCTTCGGAGGCCCGCTTCTTCACATCGCCAACTTGCCACTCCGGACCCCACACAGGTCCGGATTCGACGATCACTGTCACTTCTACCTTAGTTGATATTTTCATGATGCTGTTCCTCAAATTCTCCCCCACCCGCAGTTGGTCGAAACATTGAACGCAGGCAGGGGACCGGAGCCTCCACACGGAGACCCGGGAAATTCAGTTGCGCCGCGCATCCCTCCACTCATCCAGGCTCACCTGCGCAGCGTCGATCCCGTCAGTGAGTGCGGCAATCTTCCAGTCCTGGAACTGCTGGATCTCGGACAGCTCCTGGATGCGCTGGGCGGCCTCGGCAATGACAGCGTTGGCTACCCCATCCTCGCTCTGGATGTCTCTAGCCAGTATGCGCAGCGCCTTGATCAGGCTTTCCGTGGAGGACTCGTGGAACTCTTCAGTCATCGTGGCTACAACCGTAGCGACGGCGTGTAGCGTGAGCAAGAACAATCTTTCGTAAACAAGCTATTGACGTAGCTACGGAATCCGCTAAAGCTAGTGGCGTGACAGGTCGGCTGGCTTGTTCATGGTTAAGATGGTTGTGTGTTTGGGATAGCAGTCTGAGGGTTACAGGGGAGTTGCCGGCCGATCTGTCCGCTCTTTGAAATTTGGGCGCGTACTGGTTTCGATTCCACGCCCATGTCGATCGTAGCATGCCGAGGATGGCAGTTGGCCTCGTAAAAACTACCTGCCGAAAACATCAAATGCCAACGACAACGAAGTCGGTAACACTGGTGAGCAGTTCGGAATGGCGATGAGTGTCGCCCAGGCGGATGAGATTCTGGCAAAGTTCAGCACGACCAATGCTGAGCCTGTCATGTCGATCGCAGCCTGAAGTTGGGTGCTCCGGCAGCACGGTAATCCAGCCGGTGGTGGAGGCCGCAGCAATGCGTCCCTGAAAGAGCATGGATGAAGCGATCGGCGTGTGTCTGGAAGACGGGAGTTCAACTCTCCCCGCGTCCACCAATTTGGTGTAGCCGCAGTCCCATGGTGACCAAGGAGAGCTTGGTACGGGTTCCTGATTATCGCCCATAGAAACAGGGCTACCGGCTGCGCCAAACAACGCCAGATCATCTAAGATAAGACCCGGGCTGATGTCCGGAAATCTTGGTATCGAATCCAAGTCTGGCTCCAATTTCCCGAGTCCGGGTGCAGATGCCCTCGGATGCAGTTGCCAGAAAACGCCCTGATGGGCGCTTCACAACGGATGCCGGCGATTGCAGGTAAAGGCTGGGGATCCCCGTTGGGTGAACTGGCTACCAATTTCGATTACGAGCACGGAACAACGTGCGCCAGGTGAATATCGGGAGGGCCGGCGAGTTTGCTGGATAGATCAGGAACGGGAGTTCTCTGGAACATTCAGTGAAATCCCAGACTTGCAGCCGGGTGGTCGTCCAACTTTGAGTGTATGACGGAATTGGCAGACGTGCCGGTGGCAGGCTATGCCTTCAAGGCGATCCCGAGCGCAGGGAGCTTGCTACTGGCGTGGAAAGGCGTGGCGATAACACTGAGCCTGGGAAGATCCACAACTGCGGGTTCGAGTCCCGCTGCATTCAAAAACTTTCATCCAGTAGCGTGGATGGAAACTAAAACTGCCGTTGTAGCTGCGACGGAAACGCCATCCAGCTCCATGCTGGAACCTTGGCGGGATGCGGGTAAAGGTGAGCCCCGTTGTTGATGAAAGGAACGCAGAATGAAGATCAAGGCTTGGCGGCTACTGCTGCCGATTTTAGGCATCACCACGCTCTGGCTTGCAGCCATGGTTGGTATCGTCGTGGTGGCGGTTCACTTCATCAGGAAGTTTTGGTAATCCAGCTTTCGCCCGCCTGCCATGTGTAGACCGGGTTTTCGGGCTCGTCAGCCTTGGTTGGCGCACCCAGCTTTCATTGGAAGTCATGCACAACAAACTCCACCAGAACCCTCACAAGGAATGGAAGCCTCGCAACAAGCAGGCTGCCATTGTGGTGTCCCGCGCCTCCTGGCTACACCATCCGCCGCACGAGCCGGAGAAGGCTGTCAGGCTGCCCACACCTGAAGAGGAGCATGTCGCCTACCGCAACGAGCTTCGGAAGCGGGTTGAGGCGCACGATGCGGAGGAGGCGCGATTGAAGGCAGAGAGGAAGACTGCCCGGCCCAAGCCGAAGGAGCCTCAGAAACAGAAGTGCACGTGGGCGGCACGGTGGCTTAAAAGGCTCCACAAGCAGCGCGGCCTTCCTCCTCCAACCGCAGAACAGATTCGAGCTTACCAGCAGGCTCAACCGAATTACGGGCAACCGAAGTATCGGGCGGCCTGAAAACCAAAGGAACACACCATGAACCGAGAGCAATACGAGAGAGACCTGGCTGACCGTCAGCGCAGGCACATGGAGAGGATCTTTGTGCCGCAATGCCAAAGGCCCTGGAAGCCATGCGCCCACGACCAATGCACATCCTGCCATGGCACAGGCGTCCGAGAGGACGGCAGGGCCTGCATGCACATGCTGTCCTGCGACTGCCCGAGATGCAGCCGCACAGGCCCCATGATGATGAGTGGCAATCCGGACCCAGCTTTATTCCCGCCTACGTTCATTGGGGTGAGCGCACCGATCGAGTGCGCAACAGGACCCAACCCGCACATCGGCGCCGTGGCCAGCAACTCGCTCCCGCCCACTGTTCACATTGAGGTGGATGGTGAGTTTGCGAGAGCCTGCCGAGAGACGTGGGTTCCGTACCTGAACGACAGGCCGTCGAGTGTTTGAATGAATTTTCTCCCCACAGCCCCGACCAGCGATCGGGCTCCAGCACGGCCCCGCCCACAGTGGAGCTGAGGCTCCCCTCGCATGAGGCTTCTGGAGCTGGGAAATCGTGTGAACGCAAGCTGCCGTCCATGGGCGTCCTTTCCGGCGCCTCTGCGTTGGGTTGCGAGGGTTGTGGGGAGATTCGATTTAAGAAAGGAAGCAGCATGAACAACACAGTTTGGATTCGCACAGCGATTGTGCGTGAGGAAGACAAGCCTAGCAGGTGTCCGTTGAGCGGATACCCCTCCAACTACGACCGTGAGAATCCGGACAGGAGATATTTCACAAAACGAGTGAAAAGCATTGTGTTCATCGCGGAAGAGTACGCAGTCAAGCCTTTGGAAGGCGAAATCAGGCTTGTGTCAATTGTTGAGGTGGATGGGGATTTGGTTGATTGAGCGCAAAGAGGCAAGCCAATGAGTGAACAAAATGAGCAGTACCCCACCAGGCTCAATATCTTCTGGTGGGCTGTGAGGCGGGGCACCTTCTTCATGCTGGCCCTGTCGATCAATCTCCCACTGGTCTGCGCGGGGGGGGTTGTTTGAGGCGGTGTCAGACGCAACGGGGTGGTGCTCTAGGCAGCTCCACAAAGGCCGCTCAAGGATCTGGGAGGCGGTCCAGCTATCGTTCATGGACGAGAACCCGGTTGATGCGCGGCGGAGGATTGCCGCAGAGCTGGCGAGGGTGAAGGCGCAGTTGATCGTGGCTGAGGGGGAGATTCAGCACTTGAAAAGTGAGAAGGGAAACCAATGAGACTGAAGAAACAGAGCAAGCAGAAGAGCTTGGAGAACCACTACCAGGTTTGCATCGTAACCCTGAGCGACGGAACGGAGGCGCGGTTCACTGGGCCAGCAGTCGCCAGCCCGGGCGATAACCGAACCATCCGCGGCATTGAGTTCACTCCGCCAAAGCCCCTACCCGCGGGTCACACGTTTGGGGAGATCAGCAAGATCATCGAGTAGCCCATGAAAACCATCATCGCAGGTGGTCGCGACTACATTCTAACCGAGGAGGACTTTCTGTGGCTGGACAGCCTCAAGCCAGGGATAACCGAGGTCATCAACGGCGGCGCTCGCGGAGCTGACACGGGAGGCTTCAACTGGGGGTGGTCTCGCGGGATCCCGGTAACAACCATTGTCCCGGACTGGAAGAACCTCGGGAAGGCTGCCGGCCCTCGCCGCAACCTCAAGATGGCCATGATTGCTGAGCGGTGCGTCCTGTTCCCGGGAGGTAGAGGCACAGCCTCCATGGAGCGCGAAGCTCGCAAGCTTGGGTTGATCATCGTGAAGCGGTTTTGGGACGAGAAGGGAAACCAATGAGCAAGGAATGGGAAACAAGGATGCGCGGCATGGTGGCGAAGATGAGCGGAGCGCCGATATACGCTGACGATGGCGGGCGACGCGAGTTTGTGGAGCCGGTAGACTTTCCGCGAGAGGTCATTCAGGCGGCAATCACACTGGAGCAGTTCTTCGTATGCCGCGGCATCGACCGCTGGGAGCTGCTTGGTGTGGCAAGTCGGAAGCGGTTGAATCCGTGAAAGTCACCCCCATCGAAGGCGAGTGGTTCCGCTTCCACGTCCTTTCCCAGGAGGGCAACGGCACCTACCTGGTTGACCTGGAGAACCACGACCTCAACGGGGAATGTGACTGCCCCCACTTCCGCTGCCGCTTGGAGCCCCTCCTCAAGGAGCGCGGCCCCTCTGACGCCACCCGCTGCAAGCACATCAACGCCGCCCGCAACATGTGGTTTGACCGGGTAGCTAGAATGGTAGTACGTTGCGTCGAGAAGCAAGTGTGTGGAAATGAAGACCGAAAGCAACAAGACAAAGCCAGCGACGCCTCCTGACGTGGAGATCCGATCCGGCCGCATCCCGGATCAGCATACGGGCCGCAAGTCCAAGTACAACTGGTCCATCATTGGCCAGGAGTCCAAGGACGAGAAGGGCAACACCGTCTACGCCTACCTGGTCATCCGCAGGCGCACCACCCGCCAGATCTCCTCCACCGTGTACGCAGCCAGCCGGCGCCTCGGCAAGCGCTTCGCCATCCGCCAGCGTGGCGGCAACGTGGAGATCCACCTCGCAGACCAATGCGCCGGGTAAGCGAACGCCGCAAGGAGGCCTTGAAGGAGTATCGGGCTACCAAGACCGCCTACGTAGCATCAAAAGCCCAAGGCAAGCCTACCAGGGTCCAATGCGAGCGCTGCTCAAAGCTCATCCCCGCAAAGTCCATCACCGTCCACCACAAGCGCGGCCGGATAGCCTCCCTTCTCTGCGACACCCGCCACTGGTCGCTTCTCTGTCTTTCCTGCCATCGCTGGGTGGGTGAGAACATGGAAGCCGCCAGACAGGATGGCCTCCTCTGCGAACGTGGTCTCTACAACACCCCTGACCGATCATGAAAAGCTGGATCAAGTGCTGGATCTACCACTTCTGCATCAACCGAATCCTGGCCATCTGCCGCAAGGACCCGTTCTACGCCTCCATGTTCATTGGCGAGGCTGAGCTGCTCCGCCAGGACCTGAAGCTGCCAACCGTGGTGCTGGACTCCGCTGAGATGTTCATCGCCTCCACCCGGAGGCATCTCCGTGGCTAGGTTTACCACAGCTGAGTATGCACAACTCCTTGCCAGAAGGGCCTCCGTGGATCGAGCTGCGCCTCAAAGGCCACCGCATCCAATCCCTCAACCGAATCCTCGCAATGAATCCGTGGACCCGGGACAAGCTGAAGCGCCACGACCAGGACGCTGTTTCATCAGCATTGTCAGCCGCCGCAAGCGGCTCATTGACCCCAGGGCAAATCTTTACGGCGGAACCAAGTACGTTGAGGACGCTCTGGTCTACGCTGGAGCAATTCAAGGAGACACGGAAGCAGCGTCGGAAGGAATCGTCACGCAAGAGAAGATTGGAAAAGGCGAGCAAGAGGAAACCATCATCCGCATCTGGAGGCTCCCGTGAATAACCCCCTCATGGTCACCTCCGTCGTCGCGCTGGAGGACTGGATCAACTCCGCCTGCCACCCGGGCCGCGTGATCGATGTTGGCGCCAACAATGGCGACCTTACTCAATGGTTCCTGGACTTCGGCCGCATCGTCTACGCATTCGAGCCTGTGCCAGTGATGGTCAGCAAGCTGAACATCCGGTTCGCTGGAGAGGAGAACGTGCGGATCTACCCGTTCGGCCTCAGCGACGACAACCACACAATCAAGGACTGCTCTGTCCTGTCAGCCTGGACGCTGGCAAAGGAGGGGACAGGGGGCTTCGAGAAGGCTGCGGTTGAACAGCCTCCGTTCGATCTCGTGCTGCGCCGGCTTGATGACATTCCAGAGATTCACGGCTGGCCTGTCAGTCTCATCAAGATCGACGTGGACGGCTACGAGCTTCGAGTTCTCCGAGGCGCCGAGCTTCTCATCGAGCGCACCCGCCCCGCCATCATGCTGGAGCTAGGCTGCTACCTCCGCGCCATTGGGGACACGCCCCGCCAGCTCATTCGATGGATCCTCGACCACGGCTACAAGGTTCGATCCATGGACGGAGACTTCGAGAGCAGTGACTTCACAACCCTCATGTCCTACTACCCCCACACCACCACATGCGACGTGATGCTGATCCCAACGTGAGCCCTGACGCCCACGTGGAGAACGTCCGCCAGAAGCTTCTGGATCGCTCCCAGATCGGACTGAAAAAGTACGGCGTCACCACCGAGCGCAAGGACCTGAACCTTCGAGACTGGCTCATCCACCTACAGCAGGAGCTGATGGACGCCACCGTCTACATCGAGGCCACGCTCAATCAACCCACCCAATCCCTAGCCCAGCCTCCCGAGCCCAGCACAGCTTGTCCGGGTCACGGGCTGCCAGCGGGAGGTAGCACCAACATCCTACCTGGATGATCTCCTCACTCCCCGTCCTGTGCATTCGGCCGGGTGTTCCGCACGTTTGGTAGTGGGAGTCGAAGAACGGGCAGTCCGCGCACACCCCCAGTCTTTCGGTAGCCAACTGACTGACCTCCTGGCTTCCGTACTGCCACGTCGCCATCGCCGCCTGGGCCGAGTACCTCAACCCGGTCAACATCGACAGGAAGGATCTTCCCGGGCTGTAGGTACTCCACAAAGCCCGAGCGACTACGGGCACCACCCGCCCCCACTGTAGCAGCAGGCGTGGCAGACTGGCTTGCGAAGCGGACAAGAGCTTCGATAGCGCGGGTCCTGAGGGAGGACCAGGCATGGCCCCACCATGAGACGTAGCCGTCTCCGTCTTCGTGGCTGAGGCGGCGGTTGTGTTCAGCTCCTTTGACGTATTCATCCCAGTGGATTGTTGGCTCAACTTCGATGGTCCAGTCCACGTACTTCTCGTGGAGATCCCCCTTCAAGGCAATCAGGTCAGTCATCTGGAGCGACCTGTTGATGTCCAGCATCGCGAGCTGCTCCTGGAGATCCTCCCCCTTGAACCTGGCGGCAGTCTTCAGGCCGGGGTGCTTCGCCAGCATGATCTGCTTCCAGTTGCCGCGGACAGGGAAGGCGTGGAGCTTGAACCACCCAAAGTCGATCTCCCGCTGCTCCACGATGAGCCAGTAGGCCATGTGGTTGCAGATGGCATTCCACAGCACCTTCAACACGGAAAGCTCATCGATCC
>JACCDR011558307.1_pt1 | contig 13401 bp, 5 predicted proteins | sample 7446431 | NCBI WGS metagenome assembly JACCDR01 (sample SAMN15323443, study PRJNA562643) | freshwater metagenome | isolation source: river surface water | place: USA:Blue River Watershed | collected 2017-08-17
CACTGCGCTGTACCGATCAGTGAGGCCTCTTCTGCCCACAGCTTTGGGGACTGCGACGACAACGAACGCCCCCTTACTGACGCTTCCCTACGCCTTGTTCCGTAAGGCGGAGGGGGAGGTCGGGCAGGTTCTTGTAGAGGGGGTCGACTATACGATCGATGGGGCGGGGCTAGTCCAGTTTGCGACCGAGCTCCAACCTTTAGAAGCCTACATGGCGTCCTACACGGGTCAAATTGTTGTCGGGGCTGGCCGCAGAACCCGAGCCTCATGGGTGTCAGTCATCGTCCCATCATCCAGCAATGGGCTCCTGAATCAGGTGTTGCAGATGGAGTACTCCACGTACTCCCCTGACAACTTCTACTTCAGGGTCGAACCGATGACCAACTTTCGGAGTGAGTTGGCGCAACGGCTGCGGGATTCAGTCTTGGCAGCCAGCCCGACTCAGGGACCTATCTTGGAGAATCAGGCCGGGACACCTTTGTATCGGCAAGGTCGGCAGAGTATTTGGTTCGAGGAACGAGACTTGGCCAACCAAGATCTGGTCGCCTGCGCTACGTTGAAGAACCTCAACGATACTGTGAATCAACTTGAAGGGGCTCTGGTTGACTTGGATGGTCGGGCGATCGGGGATCATGACGGACCCTTCTTGTTTGATGGCAACACGGACAATCCAGTGAGGGCCTCGTTCGCAGATGCCACGAATCAGATAGACGACCTCATCGAGTTCAACGGGCAAACCAAAGCAGCCTACTTGGCAGCCCCTTACAGCCGGTTCTACCCCACAACCAGGGTCAAGTATGGTTCAGCCGCAGATCCTACGGGACTCAGCACTGGAGACGCCATCTTGGACCTGCAGATCTCAGGACTGTTGAGGTCGGTGTCCTCAGTGAGTCGACGGTCCCCTTGGGCGGTGGTCACACAGGATGCCCCTGCTGGGAGCACCACACTCCAAGTGGATGACGCGGATGGGGCTGCTGACTTGTTGAGGCCCGGCCTCGATGCTGTGGCCAACTTGAAGGTCGCCATCACAGAACGGGACGGCACGGTCCTCGTAAGTGACGCCACCCCAGCTACGGTGGCTTCGACGACGGCCACTTCAGTCACCTTGTCCGCTCCAGTGGGCCCAGCCGTACCGAGGGGGTCCACAATCCGGATGGCGGACACCGACGATGTCTACCGCCAAGCCTATGTCGTGGGGATTGATGTTGGGGTGGCCCTAGAAGAGGGGGCCTTGACTCATATCGCGTTAGAGGACGTTCCGCCAGCGGACTCCCCCAACGACCCTCCCCCTGCGGACATGCCTTTGGATGTGGTAGTGCAGATGGGGGTCTCTACAGAGCCCGACAGGTTCCCCGCCCTTGATGGGGGGACCTTGGATGATGACTCCAATCGGCAATTCCCGATCTTGAGCCCTTATGCGGTCCCGTCGGAGGAATTGGCTCTACAGGACGAGTTGGCGCTCATTGACGACAGCCCTGCGGGCACACTGTTCACTGCCACGCAGCCTGTCCCGCCCAGCACTGGCACGTTCAACGGAGCCGGGACTGTCTTCACGAGGGGATCTGCTTGGCCTATAGCCCCTTTGGTGGGCAATATCTTGAGGGTTGTCGCTGGGTCCAATGCGGGGTCACACTACCACCGGATTACGGCGGTAGGCGGTTCGGATGTGACAATCGAACCGGCTGTCGATGTGCCCTCCGTATCGGGTACCGTGTTGACCGAGAGCAGCACAGTCTTAGCTAGCGGAAGCGGCAACTTGTCTCCCGCTACCGTCCTATCCCACGTAGGGGCGACGTTCGTCACGAACAATGTTCTTCCTGGACATACTGTGGTGGGAGTGTCGGGCACCTTCCAGGGGCAGCGTCGTCAGATCTTGTCCGTAGATTCTGAGACCCAGATCACGCTAACGGACGGGTTTTCGGGGACAGGCGCGATTACGTATCGGATCGTTGGTGGGCTTTCAACGTTCGGGGGGTCCACCTCTCTCCAGCAAGAATGGTCGGCAGCCTTACTGGACCAGCTTACGAGCATGGAGGGTCAAGACGTTCTTGACTTTGGGGAACGCCTCGTTTTGGAGACCACTACCCAGGTTTCTACGATCACTAGCATCCCTATGAGCCCTTATGGGGGTCTGGTCGTCTTCGTGTACGTGGAGGCGACCGGAGCAGCCACCCTAACGGGGGTTACCTTTGATGGCAACCCCTTGGCGCCCCAACACAGTGAGCTAGTGTCGGGTGCCAACAACTTCGGGGTTCACGTCTACACAGGTAACGTGACCGGTACTGGAAACTTGGTGGTGACCACGACAGCTGCCTCCCCCTTGTCCGTGAAAGTTATAGGCATCAAGGTCCCCAACGTGGCTGATGTCTTGGTTTCTGGAACTCAAGGTACTGGGACTTCTACGACCCTCACGAACGCCATAGTTCCACGGAGGGTGGGCGACTTGATCTTGAGTCTGGCGGCCGTTGAGGCAGCCTCGTCCAGTATTCACCCCACCCACAATTCGAACATTGTAATCCCCGAGTTTTCAGGGGGTGCTGGATCCGTCCTCTTGACGGCTTCTAGAGCTCCTACGTGTGGCAGCTCAATCACAGCTCAAACTGTCCGCTACAGAGACAGCGCGTCCAGGGCGCACGCCCTCGTCTCGATAGCCGTCAGCATGGACTCTTCCTCAGGAATGCTAGCCCACCTAAGGGGTTTCTACGAAGACGTGCTTAACGTCAAGGTGGCTACCCCGATGAGTATGGTCGGAAACAGTGTATCAGGGGTATCGACCTCGAATCTGTCAGTTGGGGACGTTGTTGTTGTACGGCATGGAGTCAATGCAGGGGTCTACCAAGTGTCTGTCATTTTGACAGGGAACTCATTTGGAGTGTCGACCCCCTTCCCGGGGGCTGACACCCAAGAGGTCCTGGTGGGGTCTTCTACGCTCGTAGGGATTTCTGTTTTGCAGGATGTCTTCGAGGTTCTACAGTCGGGCGAGCTTGCAGCAGTGGCTGCCGGCAATCGGCGTATCCAGCAGCACTCCAGGGTGTCTGTGTATCGGAGTTCCTCGACGTTGGACACCTCCGTGACTTCTGTAAGTGGTCGTCTGACTTTGGCGGGGGCGATGGCGACTCCAATTGAAGAGCTGGCAACAGCCACCACAGAGGCTCAAGACCGACTTGACCAGATCGAAACGGACACCACGGCCTTGGAAGGGGTGCTTACCTCTGCAGGCCGTCTCTACGACGCGAGGTACACATGGATCGACGGGAGAATCAACCGCCTGAACGGGATCTTAGAGAGGAAGAGTCGAGCCGCCCAGAGTCGAACGACTCTGCTGGCGGAGTTGCGCAAGAGCCTGGTCAAGATGCTGACGACGGCGTGAAACCTCCGCAGTGGAACCGCGTCCAAGAGTTCCCCATCCACACCAAGATGAAGGAAGTGGTCTCGCTGACCATTGAGGTGACGAACAAGCAGCTGGAGCGGGAACGTCGGAAATTGAGAAAGTACAGGTACGGAAGCTAAGAAGGCATGGCGGATTGGACTTCACTCTCTATTCAGGTACCTGGCAAGGACCTGATGCAGCCAGTACTCAACGTACTGGAGACGCTAGTCATTTTCCTGGAAGTCCTGAAAGCCATCCTCAATACGATCACGACGTTTTTGATCGACTTTGGCAATCCCCTGAGAGTCCTGGTAGAAGCCCTCATCCGGTTGGTGGAGGAGCTTCTTCTTTCCTTGAAGGCCTCAGGGGTGTCCGGACTGTTCCACATACCGGACCCCCTAGACGACGCCAACTTCGACAAGAACCGTGGGGCCGACGCGTTCCTGGACACCTTCAAAGCGAGCCTGTTCGATTCGAGAGACTTCAACCGCCCTCAGCCGAGGGCTGGTTCGACCCAAGGAGGTTTCATCCTCCTCATGGTCCTCGCCGAAAACGTGTACTCGTTGATCGGCAACGTCAAGCAGCTGTTGAGGTTCTTCGGCAAGGAGTTCATCTCTCCTAGGTACGAAGCTCCACGCAACCTGATGGCCCTGCCGATGACCCCGGATGGTCTGCCCATCCTGAGGGTTGTAGACATCTTCCATCCGGAAGCCAAGATTGGCCTTGCCTGGGACTTGCCTACTTCAACGGAGACTCCTGACCCGGGCTTCAGTGACTTGGTGAGTAGGGTGGCCAACGAATTTGTACCCCCCAACTTCCTGATCGAGAAGTCTACGATCAACCCCACTTCCCAGCGCATCGACCTGTCTACCATCAATACGGAGGGTACCGCTGGTCTTGTAGAGCATTCTGTCTCGAAGACGATTGCAGGGACGAGCCAACAGGTGGACCAACGGGTTCTTCTCAAGGATGACAACAACGACCTGCTGATCAAATTCACGGAGTACATCGTCTTGGACAACTTGAGCATCACAGCCTTGTTGGGTCAGACGGGTAAAGTTCGTTGGATCGACAGCGACGTTGTCCCGGACGGCCTGTACCATTACAGGGTCAGGGCTTTTAGTGGGGACCTGGCGATTCAGAATGGCCAAATCCTTTGGGGCGCCCCCGAGTATACGGATAGCCGAGCTGAAGCTAGGATGCGGTGGCCATCTCAGTCAGACTCGGTCTGTGTGATGGGGAAGCCTTCTGGCCTTGTCTCGATTCGAGCCCCAAAGCCTCCGATCGATGCAGACGGGGGTGTCTTCGATGTTGTTGGGAACCTCAAGAGGGTGTTCCAGGCGGCGTTCACGTTGGGGTTCCATCAGAATGTGGAGGGTAACACCGGGCTCATTGGTCAAGCATCCATGACGAAGCTGGCTGGATCGGCAGCCAGCTATCAGCCCGATGTCCTTCGAGACATCATTCAGAGCTCACCAGGGACGACGCCTCGGGCCAAGGTGTTGGCAGCCAACTCCTTAACGCTCTTGGAGTTCCCTTGGGAGGTGCGAAGCGTTCGTAGGCAATCTGCCAGATTGGCCGATGCGGTGGCCTCGGCCATGATCCAATCGGGGTCACCGACGACTGAGTACTTTCGAGAGCTCCTCCAGACCTCCAACAAGAAGCTTCAGAACTCCTTGGTCGCGTTGACAGGGGACGACCCGAACCGGTCAGTCGAGGACAAGGGCCTAGCTTTTGTGGGGGCTTGGGATGACGACTCTCTGCGACAATCGTTGTTAGGGGTTATCTCCTACATCAAGAGCTTCACAGGGGGTGGAGTGTCCCCAGACTGGATCACGGTCTCCCCCCTGAGGGACATCGTCCCTTGGACAGGGGAGATCCTGTATTACCTCTTGGACAAGATCCAGGCGCTGCTAGATTCCTTCTCTGGGGTCAACAAGGAAATCAAGGATTTCATCGACTTGCTGACTCGCAAGATCGATACCCTGGAACGACTGCTGAAGTTCTTGATCGAGATCTTGGACTTCATTGAGGCCTTGCAGTTGGACGTCTACGTCCTAGCGGTTCCTTCGGTTAGTGGGGACGCTACGACATGGGTCCAGGCCGTGGACTCTGCAGGGAACAAGCCCCCTGGGGGGCCTGGGCACTACTCTGCGGGGGTCGCCTTGGCCTATGTTGGTGCCGACGTTACGGCGATCACGACGGCCTTCAAACTCATCTTTGGGATCTGAGGGGTATGGCGCACGATTGGTTAGGCACTTTCAATCGGTCTCAGGTCGAGAGGTTCCTGGCATTCGCTCGTGCGAACCTCAGTACGATCGACGCCAGGATCCTGCACTTGCAGGCAGAAAAAGGCCGGATTGGGACGCTCGTCTTCACGTATGACGCCGAGCATGTGCCCGATTCCGTGACGGCGGATCCGACAGATTCGTACCTGGGAAAGTTGTTGGCGGCCTACGAGGTACTGGGGGGCAACCCCTTTCTTGACTTGAGAAGCCGGACCAAGGGCCAGCCCTTGTTCGTGGTGCGTGGGGTTGGAATGGCCCCAGGGTACATCTCCAACGGGGAGCCCGTCACAAGCAAGGGTTTGCAGGACGCCTACAGTGCTGAGCTCATCCGCTCGTTGCGGAGCCCTATCTCTGAGGCTCTTCGGGCCCGCTTCGAATCCCTCGAACGGAAAATCCGTCGCGCCTTGGACTACGGGGACCAGTTGGATGAGGAAGTCGCCTCTCTTCAAGTCTACAAGGCCGCCGCTGAGATCGAGGGATCTCTAGAGTACGTCGCCGAGCAAATCAACCAATTGTTGAGCAACCGGAACTACCGGGCAATCTATGACGATGGGGGGAAGGACCCTCTGGGGCTCAACACCTATGCCCCCTTCAGCGCGTTCGATGCCGAAAACTCCCAGGGGACAGGCCCTTCTCGGACAGCGCCAGGGCCTCAGCGTCAGGATTCTGGTTATGTCGGACCTGGGGAACAGTCATGAGTTACGATCGTCGCCTGGACCACGCTTGTCCCCACTTGGTAGTGGATGAGCCCTTGTTCCTCAGCAGTGACCGTAGGACATTGAGGCCCATCCAACCGATAGCGAGCTCTGCCTCCGTTCGAGTCCGTGTGAACGGTTCCCTGGAGGCACCGGTCTACGGGTCTCTCACCCCTGCTGTGGCTAAAGGGACCATCCCTGGTCCGTACACTATCCAAGCGGGAGTCAACGACACCTTACGTTTCAGAGTGGATGGGGGCCCGCTTCAAACCCTCGTAGTCTCGCCTGGCAAAGCCATCACCTCTACAACGTTGCTCCGCAGCTTGAACCGCAATGCAACGGTGAGATTCAGCCAAGCCCCTCGCGGACTGCTCCAGGTTCAAACAGCGAGCACGGGGCCAGGGGCGACCTTGTTCCTTGACTCCACCAGTACGCTTGCCCCCGTCTTGGGTCTCAAAACCCGGAAGATCTACCGAGGACAAACCATTGTGCCCTCGTGGTCCTTGGTGCTGGACCCCAATACGCTACTGGACCAGCCGACTCGGCTCATTGTTTTCGATGCCCCCATCGAAGGAGTCAATGACTTTGCTGAGATCAGCTACGCAACTTCACAAGGCTACTGCCGCCGGTGTGGTGGTGTTGGGGTCGAGAACGACTGGAGGTATGATGGTCGAGGAGAGGTCGTCAAAGTCAGAGGGTTCGACCTCCTGGAGCAGGAGTTGCTGAAGATCACTTCGACTGTACAGGGGAGCAACGGGTACCACTCATGGTACGGCACCCGTTTCTTGGAGACCATCGGCAAGAAAAACGTAGGGGGTGTGGTCCAGAACCTCATCACCAGTGACATTCACGATGCGTTCCGGCGCTGGCAGTCCATCAAGAAGCAACAGGAGGAGAAAATCCAACAGGTTTCGGACGAGGAGTTCCCCTTCCAACTCCTGGGGGTGAACCTTCTTCCGGACCCGTCGGACCCCACAATCCTCTATGTGAACGCTATTGTCCAGAGCCGTAGTAGCAAGCCTGTCCAGATCACTCGCGGTTGGCGGCTACCCCAACCCTTCTGACCCCGAATAAAACATGGCCACAGCACCTCAAATACTTGCCAAGGATGGCACCTACACCCAAAGCCTAGTGCTCAGCACGAACCAACGGGCCATCTTCATCTCGGGGCTTGTAGAGACCAACACCATTGACATCCAAGTCTCGGTCAATGGGGGGCCCTTTGTCTCTGATCCGACCCTTGTCCGTTTGGACGGGACCTCCTTCGAGGTCCCCAACTTCAGTTCGTACCCTGACGGCTTGGAGCTTCAATACGGTCAGAACAGTATTGCCCTGCGTGCGATTGATGTCGTCGGTGGGGTCAGCACGGTATCCACGGCGCAAGTCACGCGTATCGTGGATACCGACCAAAGTGACTCGCTCATCCCTACTGGGATCCGCCTGCGTCGCCGTCGGAACGTCGTGACGATCTTGGTCTCCTCCGGGACTCCTACGGAAGGGCCTCAATTTGCCTCCCCCTTAGAATTCAGAGGGTTCAACTTCTACGCCAGCACGGACCCAGGGGGTGCCTCCGGCAGATTCAAGATCAATGCACGCCCAATGACGGAAGTCACTGAGCAGGAGGAAGACGTTGTAGCGCTGGACACCAATCAGGTAGTGTCCTCCCCCCAAGGGGTGATCGCTCGTACGGTCATTACTTACGAGGACGAGTTTGGGGCCACGACGGGTACCGTAGTCAATCGAACCGCAGACCTCACGACTGTCTCGACGGACCTTCGCTTCAACAACTTGGTGTCCGCCTACTCGTTGAACGACTTCATTGGGTTCACGCACGACCGCAAAGCCACTGAGGCCAGTGGGACCCTCAATTCTGAGCAGTTCGCCGATGTCGAGGACACAGAACCCCTGTATTACACAGTGACAGCGCTGTACTACGACATCTCACAAAATACGGAATTCGAGACCCCCTTTTCCCAAGAGGTGCTAGGGGGACCCCTAGTCATAGACACGAACATCCGAGACTTGCCGGGTCGCAGTCAGTTGCAAGTGGCCACGTCTTACATGGCCGCAATCCAAAGGGTCAATGCGGAGATCAGCCTCATCCCGGGGTCCACTTCCCGGGATGTGAACATTGACCCCTTTGCTTCTGAAGCGGAGCGCATTTGGTTCTTAGTGGACTTCGTGCACCGATCTCAGAGCTTCCTGACTCTGCTCCAGATCGATGACGCGAACAACGACGGGGTATCGGACCCTGTCGCAAGTAGTGCGGTCAAGCAGGCCTTGAAGGCGGCGCTAGGGTTCCAAACGGACTCGGCGGTGCAGAGCTTGATCGACACCCAATTCGACAAGCTTGCGGGTAACGTCAAGAAGCCCCGTTTGCCTGGGAGGCCTGCTGTGGGGCAGGTGGTTTACTTCACGACTTCTAGGCCTACTAAGGACATTCCGATTGCCTCGGGGTCGATCGTGTCCTCCGAAGCTGACGCGGAGAACGGCTTGCCAGCGGTACGGTTTGTCGTCGGGGGGTCCTATGTCATGTCGGCAGCCAATGCCGACGCCTACTTCAACTTCGACACAGGGCAATACGAGATCACTGCTGACATCACGGCAGAGGTCATCGGTACGACGGGCAATCGTTCAGCAGGCCAGATCAAGACCGTTGTGTCTGGGGCCTCTGGGTTGAGAGTCACAAACCGAGAGGCTACACGGTATGGAAATGACCGGGAGTCCAATGCTGACTTGGCTGCCCGCGCCCAACTAGGGTTCGTGAGCGTGGACGCTGGGACCGAAGGGGGCTACACCTCCACGGCAGCCGAGACGATCGGCATCATCAAAACGAAGATCGTCAAGTCTGGGGATCCCCTCATGATGCGGGACTATGACGAAGTTCGTCGCAAGCATATTGGGGGAAAGGTAGACGTTTGGGTTCAGGGCCTGCGTGAGCGCACCGTCACGGAGAAGTTTGCATTCTCTTTCTCGACGGCTCGGGATGTTCGCTGCCAGATCATCGACTTGGCGACCTTGACCTTCCGTGTCTTGGACTCCAGGGTCACTCCAGACACGCCGCTTGTGGAAATTCTGAATGACCCCAGCCAGGGGCTCGGGGTGCGCAACGTGACCCAAGGTCTCGACTACAACTTGGGGGGTCTGATCCTCATCGACTACGAGACCTTCCGGCTCGACACGTCTGTGGCTCAGCCCAGCACGAACATCAACGACACGGTCACGGCAGACTTCAGGTATCGCAGCATCAACCAATTCACCTTCAGTTTGCAGCCGGTCCGGCGGGTCATTTCGGTAGTGGGTCAAGGGTCTGGAGCCCTGGACATCAACGCTGGGTTTGACCTGTACAAGACAGATGACCCCTTGTTGACTGGGGAGTCTACGATTGCGAAGGACTACCTGGTGATCAACCAGTTGGGGGGAATCCCAACGGGGGACATCATCAACGTAGTGAATGAGGCGCACACTCTTATCGGGTTCTTCGAGGAGCCTTTGAAGAATGTGGGCGTCAATGTGGCCACCCTGAGGGTCCTCAGTGAGGACCGCCTTGTGGAGTATGAGGGGCCTGCCTCAAGTACTCCGGATTACGATGTGATTGCCGGCACAGCCACTAGACCGGTCAAGATCGTGAGAACGTCCTCTTCTCAGATTCTGAGTGGTCAGACCGTTGTCGTAGACTACGCCCACGATGAGAACTTCACCGTGACCTACGTGATCAACGACTTGCTGCAACAGCTGCAACAAAGGCTGAACCAGCAGCGCCACATCACGGCTGATGTGCTTGCCAAACAGGCGGTGGACAATCAAGTCAACATCGACACCACCGTCCAATTGAAACGGGGCTCTTCCAAGGACGTTTCAGACCCCGCTATCCGGACCAATGTGTCCTTGGAGCTCGACAGCAAAATCATCGGACAAGGAGCGGCTCAATCGGACGTAGTGGAGGCCATCGACTCTGCCAAAGGCGTCGACTTCCAAGTCCTACCCTTGGCGGGCATGGGCTACGCTGATGGGTCTAGGAAGCTGCGAGAGGCGGTCCGCTCGACCAATCTGAGGGTTTTCTCGTTGGATATCGGGGGCAACTTGGTCTACATCCTAACCAACCCTCTGAGCTATCCAACCACTGACGGGGGTGGCCTGAGCACAGAGCACAAGGGTGTCTTCCCAGACGATGAGCCTTTGACTTTGGCCAGTTCCTTCAGTCTGGAGGGGGCCGTCGCTAATCAGGCTTACATCTTGGGTCATGATGGGGCATCCATTCCGGGATATTCCGACGATGCCACCCTGATCTCGGAAGGGTTCGTGGATCTGGTGGATATCCAGAACGAGCGGGAGCGTCGAACGGCGGACCACGTCCTGATCTCATTGAGCGGTGCTGGATCTCCCCCAGACAACCCGGACCAGCACCTCTACGCGGTCAGCTACGTGATTCGAGGGGACAGAGGCCCCCACGACATTACGGCTTCCCAAATCGAGAACCTCAGCTTGGGCAACTTGACTCTGACCATCAAAGAGGTCGGGTGATATGGCTCGTTTCACGGTTGACCCCGACCGCTTGAACTACACGTTGGAGCAATCCGGCAAAGAGTACAACCTGAGGTTGCTCCAGAGAGCCCAGGTCATTTTCTCCACGCTGTTGTCCACCCTCCCGTCCAACTACACGTCTACCATCCAAGGGCCCAACTACACGAATGAGCTCAAGGCAGTGGCCGTAGAATTGGCCCGGATCGAATTGGCCTTGGAGGATGTTAGCTCTGACTTGGACGCTGCGAGGACTCGAAGTGAGTTCCTGTACAGCATCGTCGGCTACATGTGCTTCCTCAATGATCGCCTGCCGAACCTGGACTACGATGACCAAGAGTTCAGGACATTCCTTGCGACATTGGTGCGCATCTACTTCCAGGGTTCGGTTCCGGCGTCCATCAAAGAGGCTGTCAATCTTTTCCTCAAGACGGAGAACTTCCAGATCCTGGAGAACTTCCTGCTGACCCGTCAAGGCGGGGCAGGGGTCGACATATCGGACCAGTTCGGCTTCCAGATTGGGGTCCCTGCCGATGACGAGTTTCCCAGTGAAGTCTTCAACTTGCAGTCCGCCATCCGCATCATCCTGGACATCGTGAGGCCGGCCCACACCCTCTACACGATTCGGTTCATCTTCACGGACAGCTACGTCCCCAATGACGAGTTTGGGCGCATTCTAGACGCCATGAAGTGGAAGCTGCAGGCGTACTACTACGATGATTTGAGGTCCTATTGGACAGGTCTGAGGGACATCGACCGCCTGGGCCGGAAAGCCAACATCACCGTTATCGGAGAGGACCACTCCGCGGACTTCTGAATGTGTTTTTGATTCGGGCCTTTCCAGATGCCCGAAGATATCGAATTCGAAGTCTCGGACGGAGTTCGGGTAACCGTGACTTTCCCGGACCTGTTGCACTTTGCCCAGATTTGCAACTTGGACAGCTACTTCGTTACGGCCGAGGCAGGCCAGTATCGCCCCACGCTGTACAGCGTTGAGCCCTCCAGTGACAGCCTGCTGACTGGAACGGAAGGGTCCGTTGTACCCGAGAGCCTGGGCTCTGGGCTTTACGACGTGGCTAACGGATTTTCACGGCACTTCGCTGTGGACGGGAGCCTGACAGCCGAGGACCATACAGGGGCCTTCTTGCACATCGAAGTGGGGCCAAATGCTGGGACTTACCAAGTTGTCGATGTCCTGGTTGAGGACCCCCAAAGGTCTATTGTGCTCTTGGACCGCGGCTTGTCGCTGGGGGCACGGACCAACGCCCTGATCAACATTGGCTCGTTTGAGCTACTGTCCGTAGTCGACGAGGGGAGTTTCGAGTACGCCTACACGTTCAGGGTCAACCATCCTAGCGTCACGGTTTCCAGCCCTTTGACAGCCGTGTACGCCTTTCAGAGGGTTTCCCGTGAGAGCAGCGTCGCCCCTCCTCTCAATCCTGAGGGGAGCTCCCCAGCCGCCGAAGTTGGGTCAGTTGCTGCCGTAACGGTGCCTTTGACCGACGTGACCCTGGTCGACTACAGAACTTTCACGCTTCGAAGCGGGGACATGCCCATCATTCGGGGCGATTCTGTGGCCGAAGTGGTAGATACCTTTTCAGGGGTAGTTCAAGCTCAGCCTACCCTAGCTTGGGAGCTTACGACGGGGGTTACGGCCGTAGAGCTCACGGTATCGAAGCTTCGGGATGGGGCTACCTACTCGGTGGACTTCCGTAACTTGCAGACGGCTTGGCCCCCGGCACCCTATCTCCCAGGGGTTCACTCCTTTGAGGCCGAGGCTCCTTTGCCTCGTGTCACGGCCGCAACTGTCGACCCCAATGTTCAAGTGACGGTTACCTTTTCGGATCCCATGACTCAAGACAGTCTGCATCTGAACAATGCCGCAGACTACGTGATCACGGGCCCCTCTAGCGTGTCCGTCTCGAAAGTCCAATCCCTGGGACTTTCTCAAGTCATCCTCACGACAAAGGGTTTAGGCGACGGCTCGTACACTTTGACTGTGAGCTCCAACACGCCGAAGGACATTGCTGGCAATCCAATCGACCCTGGGTTCACAACCGCAGTCTTCTCTGCAGCCGTCCCGTTGGTCCAGCGCAGCATCTTCACGGACAAGGGGCCAATAGCCAAACCTCCCTTGACGATTCAGAGCGGATCTGGAGTCACGTATACCAACTACGAAACGGTCACTTTGACAGGGGCGGCTCTGACATCCAACCATGTTGGCAAGGAAGTCGTCATTAGTGGCAGCACTCTAAACGATGGAGTCTACCGCATCATGGCCGTGCAGACCGCGACTCGGGCTAAGCTGCGGGCACAATTCAACTTGCCCGATGCTGGAGCGGCCACTTGGGTGTTGCGTGACCCTCGTACCGGTCAGATCGCGGATGACCCTTCGGATGTTGTCGTACGGGTCAACGGCTCTCCAGTAACTCCAGATGCCGTCATCGGCCTGTTGGGGCAAATCGTCCTACCCGCTATCCCAGCCACCGACGATACGGTCGCGGTGGACTACTCTTGGTGCCCCAAC
>JACCDR010044776.1_pt1 | contig 13397 bp, 19 predicted proteins | sample 7446431 | NCBI WGS metagenome assembly JACCDR01 (sample SAMN15323443, study PRJNA562643) | freshwater metagenome | isolation source: river surface water | place: USA:Blue River Watershed | collected 2017-08-17
CACATCAGCCGAACGTGCCCCGTGATAGATCCAAACTTCCCGAACTTCCGCCCCGACTTGGCTCATTACCAATCGGAAGGGATCGATCAATACATCGAGTATCTGGAGAAGGGATACCCTGAGGAGTTCAACGTCTCGATCTGGAAAGACTCAACGCACTTTATGGCGTTCCCGGAGGACTACGAGAAGCTTCCAGAGGATCCCAGGTTTGGCAATGACCCCAAGGTTTTCTTTCAACCTGGGGAGTGCAATCACATGCTCTTCTACTGCCGCAACGAGTCTGTGAGGCGTTCTGACCTCCTCGCAATCAACGGGTTTGATGAGGACCTAGACGGCTCTCACGGCTACCAGGACTCTGACATTGCAGATCGTTTGAAAGTGGTGAGGAACCTCAAGTTCATCTGTGACCCTATCAACGTCGCAACACTGGTGAACGTGCGTCCTTACTTCCCTCACTGCAAACGGGAGCGTTCGATCTCGATTGCAGACGAGACGCCAGGATTTGGTTACAACTCCTCGAACGAGCGCCGGTGGAAAGAGAAGAAGGCTCTTGGATATCCACCCGTTCGCGGGATCGCAGAGCTACCGCTATGATTAAAACACTAGAGTTCAAGGGTAAGAGTTTCCAGATTGAGTATGTCGAAACCTACGCTACTCACCCAACCTGGTACTCATTTGAGGATGAGAAGGATGTTAGGGAAGCCTTCTGGAACCCAGGACCAGGAGAGATCGTTCTAGACATTGGAGCTTGCGTCGGCTCCTACACTCTTCCTGCTCTTGCTCACGGCGCGTGTGTGTACGCCTGGGTACCAGGGAAGCTCTACGAAGGAACGCTAGAGACTGAGCTTCTCCGAGCTAATGGAAAAATCAATCCCAATTTTTCCAAACGTCTATTCGTCTTCCCGTCGGGTCTCTACTCGGCTACCGGTTCACTCAACACCAAGACACTAGGGTTTCGGAAGGAACAGGCTGGGAAAGACGATGACTGGATCAATGTCTACACGTTGGATGGTATGGCACTAGCTCCTAACTGGATGAAGCTGGACGTTGAGGGAGTAGAGCTCGAAGTCCTCAAGGGTGCAGTGAATACCATCAGGACACATCGCCCCAAGATCCTAACGGAGTGCCATCACAACGTGGATGGTTGGATGGGGAACAAGGTGAATGCGTTCCTCACTCAGGAGATTGGCGGCTACAAGCTAGAAGGTACGATCTCTCACCCTGCTTCGAACGTGGTTCATACCTTTCACGTTCCTGTTTGATTGACTGCAGGAGGCAGACTCAAGCATCACACCACGATGCTTGAGTCTGACATCCGAGAGATCGTGGAGTCTGTTGACCTGAAGCCGTTCGAGGGGAAGCGCGTTCTCATCACTGGAGGATGCGGGTTTCTGGGACGCTACTTCGTTGAGGTTCTGGCCCGTGCGGGAGCTGAGATCTGTGTAGTCGATAACAACAGGACTAGCTCATCAGACGGTTTGAAGTGGGCTTCCAAGTCCAATCCTGGTGGTTGGATGGATAGGAAATCGATTTCCTATCACGACCAGGACGTGAGTGATGCGGATGATTTTACGTTCGAAGGAGGTGGATTGAAGTTCGATTTCTGCCTTCACCTAGCAGGGATCGCATCTCCATTTCATTACCAGAAGTATCCGTTAGAGACTCTAGACGTTGCTGTGAATGGGGTAAGGAACGTCTTGGACGTTGCCCGTCACTCAGGAGCACGGGTTCTCTTCTTCTCCAGCTCGGAGATTTACGGAGACCCTACGATCGTTCCTACTCCTGAGAGCTACAACGGGAATCTCTCCACTCTCTCCGCGCGCGCCTGCTATGACGAGAGCAAGCGTCTGGGAGAAACCATCTGTAAGGTCTACCACGAGGAGTACAAGATCCCTGTGTCCATCGTGCGCCCGTTCAATGTGTATGGACCTGGGATGCGACAGGATGACTATCGAGTCCTTCCCCAGATCGCTTCCTCCATCGTGAACAAGAAGCCGTTCCAGATCTATGGCTCTGGGAAGCAGACCAGGACCTTCTGTTACGTCACGGACGCGATTGGGGGTTTCCTGACGGTCCTCACCAAAGGACGCGCTGGTGAGGCGTATAACGTCGGCAATCCCTATCCTGAGATAGGAGTAGCGGAGCTGGTCAAGAGGGTGAAGAGGGAATGCGAAATCGATTTCCTATCCGAACAGATCGGAACAACGCTTTATCCTGAAAAGTCATACCCTCCAGAGTACCCAGGGGATGAACCCCAACGCCGTTGCCCTGACATCCGAAAACTGGAGGCACTAGGGTTCGAACCTCAGGTGACTCTAGGGAATGGTCTCAAGCGGTTCTTTGGTTGGGCGCTCAAGGAGTACCAAGCAGCATAACCGGGGGATGACGATACGTATCGGTTATGTAGGAGTCGGTAAGTGGGCGCTCCAGTTGGAATCGGTGTTTAGGCAACATGCACTTACACGTGGATTTTGTAGGAAATCTCAGACTGACAAGATTACCGATTACCAAGGTCTTGGAGAATACTCAGCTATTGAAAATTTTGGGCCTAGGTTCGAAACTTATCAAGGTCTAGCGTCCTGCAGCGATCTTGTAGTCGTTGCAGCTGATCCCAAAACCACAACTGAAGTAGCGCTCTACTGCGCGGAAAACTGTATTCCATGTGTTGCTACCAAACCCCTCCTGGAACACCCTCAACTGATTGGAGCCCCCTTCTTCGTCGATTTCTGGCGCCTCTACTCAGCACCATTCGCAGTCTTCAGAAGCCAGGTAATTGGTCCGGTCTCTTGCGAGATCGATTTCGTAGGTAACGGACCATTCCGAGAAACTATCGACGGGTTGGACGACTGGGGGCCTCACGCGTTCTCGTTCGCCAACTCGCTATTGGGAGCGAGGGTAGAAACCCTCGCAGGTGCAAGAGCTCGAAACGTTCCCTGTGAGAAAGGAGTCATCTTCGAGCTTCGTGCCAAGGTAGGAGACATCGATCTAACGGTTCGTACGGGTAACGGTGCTCCTGCTCCAATGAAACAGATACGAGTTAGAGACTGGTATTCCAACCACATCTTTTTCGAGACATCTGAGGGAGTGATTGATTATCGGAAATATTCTAACGGGAAAGAGAGTGTGCTTCGTTCGAACAAGAACAATGCACTCCGTTCCTTTGCTCAGATGTGTGTGAACTCTGTTGAGTCGTTTCAAAAGGAACAAGACGCGATGACCAATTTGGTTATCTCGGAGGAAGCATCCAAGATGGTTGCTTTCACGCGCGAACTAGCCTCGAGAGTCTCTCCTCAGAATTGACGAAGTGCGAGGCGGATCTGCACGGTCCGCCTCATGACTTGTGAGTATGTTGCAGGACCAGACCACCACACGCGTCTAGACTGTCGTCTATGCGGGGGAGAGCTCAAGAAGCGGATCGAACTGGGTAGCTCCCCCCTTGCCAATGAGCTCTTAGACGATCCTCGCAATAGCCTTAGGCAGGAGAGGTTCCCTCTTTACCTCTCCTCTTGCATGCGATGCGGGCACGTTCAAATGCCCGTGGTGGTGAACCCTGAGCGGCTCTTCCGCCAGTATCCTTACGTTTCGGGAACCTCTCCCGTGTTTGTGGATCACTTGAGACGGCAGGCCACTCAGCTCGCACACCAACACAACCTCAAGCCTTCTGATTTGGTTGTCGAGATCGGGAGCAATGACGGGACGCTCCTCAAACACTTTGAGAGTTTGGGAGCAACGACGGTCGGTGTAGACCCGGCATTGAACCTCACCTCAAAAGCGAACGAGGAGGGGACGTATACAATCCCTGAGTTCTTCACTCCGCGCATCGCAAAGCAGATCCACGAACGCTTTGGAGATGCGCGTCTCGTAGTCGCAAACAACGTGTTTGCTCATGCGGACGATCTCCACTCAATCGTCGATGGTGTTCATCTTCTAATCGGTGAACGTGGAGCCTTCGTGTTCGAAGTCGCCTACCTCATGGACATGGTGAAGGCTGGGATCTGGGATACGATCTATCACGAGCATTTAGCGTTTCATCACATCCGTCCACTGATGGGTTTCTTTCAGCGCCACGGAATGGAGATCGTGAATGTTGAGAAGGTCCCGACTCAAGGGGGTTCGATTCGAGTCACGGTCCAACGTTCGACTCCACACACCCGAGTGAACGAAGGGTTGTTCGAGATGATTGCTCAAGAGCCGGACGGAGAAGTGAATCTCACTCATCTTGAGCGGAAGATCTTCCAGCTTCGTATGGAGCTTCACAGCAGGGACACTATGAAGGGGACAGGAGTCCTCTACGGGGTTGCGGCGAAAGCAGCAACGCTCTGTGCAGTCTTAGGACTCGGCTCAGACCAGATCGAATATACAGTTGATGCGAACCCTCTGAAGCACGGGAAGTTCGTACCAGGGACTCAGATCCCAATCTTCCCCATTGAGCATCTCTACAAGAGTCCTCCAAACACCGTTCTAATTACGGCTTGGAACTTCGCTGAATCGATCATTGCGAGCCACCCCAAAGCTACTTGGCGTTGGGTCTCTCCGTTTCCGAATCTGAGGGTTTACTGATGTCTAGTGCTCTTATTACCGGAGCCGCCGGCTTCATTGGATCACACTTGGTAGAGAGAATCCTCTCAAACACCAAGTGGAAGGTTACCTGTCTGGACCGTCTAGACCACGCTGGTAATTTGGAACGACTAGTGAACTCCGTTCGAAACTTCTCCGATCGGGTTCGAATCGTCTATCACGATCTTCGAGCTGAGATCTCAGGTCCCATGGCGAAGCGCTTGGGGACGTTCGATTACTGCCTTCACCTCGCCGCGGGTTCGCATGTGGACAGGAGCGTCCAAGACCCTAGCGGCTTCGTTCGGGACAATGTTCTAGGGACGGCTCACCTCCTAGACTACTGTCGATTCAATGTAGCTCGAACACTCTACTTCTCGACTGACGAGATTTTCGGGTCGGCTGATGAAGGACAGTGCTTCCAGGAGGGAGACCGGTTTAACCCAACCAATCCTTACTCAGCGTCGAAGGCGGGTGGGGAGCTCTTGGTTCCTGCCTACGCAAACACCTACGGGATGCAGCTTCAGATCACCCGTTGCGCCAACGTGTTTGGGGAGCGTCAGGATCCCGAGAAGTTCATTCCACTAGTGATTCGAAAGGTACTCGCGGGGGAGATAGTTCAGATTCACTCTCGGGTTAGGTACAAGGTAACTAACAGGGAAGAGATTCTTAGTACTAAGACCATCGAAGCAACAATGCTTCCTGATATCTCTTCTCGGCTCTACACCCATCACAGGAACGTGACGTCTGCAGTCCTCAAGGTCTTAGAGAAGGGTGAGTGTGTGGGAGGAGAGAACGCGTCTAGTGGACGGTTCAACATTGAGGCAGGGGAGGAGCAAAGTAACCTCCACGTAGCTCAAGAGATTGCGCGATTGATTGGGAAGCCGCTCCACTATGAGCTGGTCCAAGACCCTCCTGGGAGACCGCGTCCTGACATGCGTTACTCAATCGACTCCTCCAAGCTCAGGGGACTTGGTTGGGAACCGGAAATCGATTTCTCATCGGGTCTAGAGCAAGTGGTAAAGTTCGAACTGGAGCAGTTGAACGCATCCTAAGTAAGTGATCCTCACCTTCAAGATCGTTCCTACAGACCCTTTTCTCTCAAGTTATCCCTTGGGTGAGAGGGTCGAAGTCTTTGTGATGGATCCTGAGACGGTAACGACCGATCCAGGTGAGGGGCGTGCGCTACTAGGATTTATCTTCAGAGACCATCGTCCAGAGTCAGATACGGTTGACGTCTACGTATTGAGCGAAGCACTAACTGTTGGGTGAAGATATGTCTACTGTTCGGGCCTTTCTGTCTGGGTAACGGAGAGAACGGCTACGACTTCAAACGCCTCTACACTGACTCTCGGGGGCTCAGTGGTTCGGACTACGGCTACTTCCGCATTGCTCAGGAGCTAGCCAAGAGGGGACACGAGATCGATCTCTACACGTTCCCAAAGCCTGGAACGGAGATGCCCTCTGAGTTCTCTCCTGGTGTGAGACTCCATCACTACTCAGAGAGAACGAGCTACAGAGGGGATGTAGCTGTCTCCTGGAACGAGAGTGAACCGCTCTTGGAGATGGACCCAAACCTCCTCAAGGTTGTGAGTCTCCAAATCAACACGCTGGTGAGCTCTACCGCGGCTATCAACTGTGTGGATCTCTGGCTCTCTCCTAGCGAGTCACACAGGAATATGATTCTAGGAGGGACTTGGGATCAGTTTTACGATTGGGAAGACGACGATCGTTATCGCAACGAGAATTCAGTCAGGTCTCACAAGGTTGGGAACTTCTGGACTCCGGACGACTATCACCCCAATCCTGACCAGTGGGAAATCGTTCCGGACGGTTGCGATCCTCAGGTCTACGATACCCTGTTCAAGATGGGGCACCAGAAGGTCCCGGGGCGTTGTATCTGGAGCTCTTCCCCAGACCGCGGGCTCCACTGGCTTCTCTCAATCTGGCCCGCTGTAAAGGCTGCAGTGCCACACGCCTCGCTTAGGATCTTCTATCGTCTCAAGCCCTGGATCGAACACATGCTCAATCAGTCTCCTATCGAGGGAGACCTATCTATCAGAGAGCAGATTCGGCGCGCACAGTACATCGACAATGCGCTCAGGAGTTTTGGTCCTGAAATGGATGTCGAGGTGTTCGATTCCGTCTCGCGACGTAGGATCGTGGAGGAGCAAGTAGCGGCGGAGGTGTTCCCCTATACCTGCGACACGCCTCACATCTGGAGTGAGGGTTACTCTTGCTCCCTGATGGAGTGCTGTGCGGCTTTTGCATGCCCCATCACTACTTCGTGCGATGCTCTCCCTGAGGTGTACGGTGGAACGCTTCCAATCATCCCCCTCCCACTCTCGGAGAGCATCGGTCTGTTTCGCGACCAGCTTATCCAAGCTCTAACGGACGAGAAGGCTAGAGCTCATGCGAACGAGAAGGCTAGAGCTCTAGCGGAGCGGAACACTTGGGAGCTTGCAGCTATCAGGATGGAAGAGATTCTTTGGAATCGCCTCACAAATTGGTCACACGTCGAACACCACAAGAAGAGTCGATACCTCTCTAGCGTTGCGACTATGCTCCGGTCTCCGTTGGAATAGGAAATCGATTTCCTATCTTATGACAAATTGTATGATGTCGTGGGCGATCCAACCGGCAAGAAACCAAACCCCAAAAATACACCACATTACCGACGGGCTTTCGTCCATTTTTCTTCCTATTCCTCAATCTTGGTACGGCGAAGGAGGATCCGTGCTTCCTCGTCACCCTTCCAAAATGGCTGAACCCAGATTGTTTTTCTGAGGGATTGCTTGGGACCGTGTGCTTGGTTTCTCCAGTGGCCTCGAACCAGGAACTGGACCTTGGGGGAGCCGCCCTTGTGCTCCCCTTTAACCACTCTTCGAACTTCCTCCCGTAAGTCGATCTTCACAGGAGCTGAGAGCAGGAAGCGAGCTTGGTTGAGTTCTGGAGGACCCTTCCTAGAACCCTTTTTGGAGCTTTTCCAACCTTCCCCAGCACGGTCCTTAGAGAAGTCCTCGGGGTTACTGAGTGCGAGACAAGCGCCGCGAATTAGGTTGTTGATGAGCCCCCAACACTTGGACCATTCGGAATCAGATTTCAGCTCTTTTAATTTGTTCTGGATGTTCCCTATTTCGCCATCGCAGACGAAAAAGAGGGGGGTTGTCCCCATGACCCAAATTCTATAAGGGTCTCCAGGCTCGAAAATAACTCCGTCAGGAATCACTAGAGACCAGGCTTCCCAAGGAGCTTTGACCTCGATATCGTCTGGCACGTCTGTGAGGCAGAGAGAGGCAGCGAGCTTGTGCCCTACTTCAAGACGCGCGTAGGACGACTTGAGCCACGTAAGTCCAAAGTTCAGGAAGGGGGGAAATTCTGAGGCTTCTTTTTCAGAATCCGCGTCCAAGAAGTACTCAGTTGCCTTAATCAGTTTCCTAACTGGTTCTTTGACGCTCGAAAATCGCTCCATGTAGAGTGCGAATTCAGGGGTATCCAGTTCATTTCTGATGGGTGTTACGACTTGATAGGTGTAGGAGAACGCCATCATCAGAGTTTCGATGTTCGCCGCAGGTCCCCAGGGAGGAAGGACAACATGCTTAGCAGCGTTCTCGAAGTGTCGAGTGATTCTCCAAAGGTCTGCAGAAGCTTCAGATGAGAGTTCTCGCATCCACTTTCGGAGATTTCGATACGACTCTACGGTGGAACGAAAACTATCGATGTTCGTACCCTTCCGAACAAGAGACGCTTGGAACGCCGGGTCTTGCATCGCCCGATCGATTTGAGGATCGTCTACCGCTGCAGAGATTTCTTTGGAGATGATTGGTCCTAGAAGGTCCTCTACGTCTTTACGAGATTCTCCTGACTCCTCAATCAGACGATTCGCTTCGTGTTTGGAGAGGAGCTCTAGAGAATCAATCGTTACTTTTCGTTCCTCAATCTGGAGAGCTAGCTTGGATAGGCTTTGGTCGATAAATTCAGGGTTGTTTTCTGAGACTGTGTGAACCCCTACGTTTGAAAGGTTATTGATGTAACTCTTGATTGCTTCCGGCTCCGGCAACAGACCTACGGATCTCTCCAGTTTGGACTTTTCGATTAGCTCTTGGTCACCAGGGGGTTTCAGTTTTCTAGCCATGGCTATTCTCGTACGTCCTACCTATTTAAAATCTTCCCGCGCGTTTACTTGACACGTAGCCCGTGAGGTGGGGCAAAGTTCTCAGTAGACCTCATGACAGCTTTTTTCAGGGCTTGTGTGCACAACTATGCGAGGAGAACCTACCTATGAGCCGGAAGCCCAAACGCCCGTTCATAGGTGGTCTGAAACCTGAGGGGCGAGAACACGCGATGGTTTGCAAGTTCTGTTTTGATCTTCCTCACAGGAGACCAACGGAACCTTATGTGGACCAGCGGATCGGACAGGTGAGGACAGGTTGCCCTGGATGCGGTCTACACTTTTCGCCAGAGAAGAAGCCTGACGATCTCACGCCAGAAGAAGCGGCGTGGCAACTCTTAGAGAACCAACACGCTCGGGAGACTGCAGGAGTCTCTACCTTTGAAGAAGCGTTAGAGATTGTTCAGGAACTGTTTGAGGATCCTGACCCTGGTTCGGAGGGTCGAAAGACTTCGCGTTACTGTAACGTCTGTTTTGGGTTGGCACATCGGCGTCCCCCTGGTGGTAAGTGTCAATGTGGCGGGAAGTTCCACCCTGAGGTGTTGGCTATTGCGACGGGTTGTCAGTCGTCGCTGGCAGGATTTCTGGACTTGGATTCGATCGGTTAGTACCGAATTATCCCGCGTCCAGTTCTGGTGATTTTGAGGCGATAAGATCCTGGAGAGATTTCTTGCCCTCCAATGTCCCAAACCAGGATTACTCTTCCCACAGTTCCCTTCCGCCCATCTACGTTCAAATGATGTGTAGACACACCTTTGAAAGATGAACAGTTTGTAGGTGTGAAACGAAATATCCTCTTTTTGTGGTCGGTCTCCACTATTAAGTGAGTGTAGAACTGGAGGTTCAGCTTCTCGACTGCTTTGGTATTGAATGCGAATGGGAAAGAGCCGCTCTTGCGTTCAGGACGAACAACAAGTTCTGGATTTGGGTTGAGTCTCCCTCGTTTCCCCTTTGGAGTTAGAATCATTTGGGGTTGGTGTCCTCTGGTACGAAACCTTGCTGTTCTAGGATCTGGAGGTCTGCCCACAACACTCCGTTGAGTAGCTGGGGGTTCTTGATCGTATAGGTGATGATGCTCCCCCGTTTGGGGTTTTGAAGTGTCTGTGCTTCCCACTCCAATAGGTGAGTGCGGATGATATCTAGGAGACTTTGCATCTCTAATCCTTCAGATGTGAAATCTGCCCCAGTGTAGCGAAGTTGTATCTTAATTTCTCGCATGTCCGGGTGATGCTCCAAAGATAGGAAATCGATTTCCTATCCCTTACCATCCTGAACATGTCTGATTTGCTTCAGAGTTTTTGGGCTTGGCTTCTTAGTTCTGGTGTCATCTGGTACTTACTACTTGGCGCTATTTCACTCGCTTTCAGCAAGAAATCGCAGCTAGACGCATGGGTAGAAAAGCATCCCAAGGCAGCGGCGTTCCACAAGATCCTCCGTTCGGTCGGGTTCGATCCGTGGATGTTTCTCCAGGGTCTTTGGTTGCTCTTTTCGAAGAAGCTCCCGCCCGGAGCGAAGAACCCGATCCCTGCTCCGACCGTGATTGAACAGTTGGAGAGTGAGCCTCCTCCAACGCCAAAGAACTAAGGAGGGTTTCCAAAATGCTGGGAACCTATATCCGTCCTCTCCGCACTGTCACTACACGCCTGGAAGCCGTACAGGCCTATTGGCTAGCGTGTGAGCGGCTCAAGCTCCGTCCTACAGTTCCGTTTGTGACTACGCTCGTAGCTCACGGAGCGCTGGAGTGTGGGAACTTTGAGAAGTGCTGGAACTGGAATGTTGGGAACATCAAAGCGTCTGGAGCTTGGGAGGGGCTCTGGACATGTATCACCCTCAACGAGGTTCTCAAGGAACGCGGAGAGCTAGTCACTGTTTGGTTTTCCCCTGAGGGGCGTCTAACAGGAGATCCTAAAAAAGGTGGTCAACTCGAAACGCCGTATATGGAGAATCCTTTACCCGTACCGGACGGGCATCCTCAAACGCGCATGCGTGCGTTTGGGAGTTTGTCAGAAGCGATTGAGGACAAACTCAAGTTCTTCCTAAAGCCGAATTGGGAACCGTGTCTCAAACCCGCTCGCTTTGGGGACGTCTCCTCATACGTGCGGATGATCCGGATTCGGAACTACTTCACCGCGTACAAGGGACAACCCGATCCTTGTCGATACGAGCTAGACGTTATCAGTCTAACCAATACCTATCGTCCACTGGTCGAACGCGTTGCAGCGGGTGAAAGAGCTCCAGTCGTTCCGTTCAACAAGATCCCTCCTCAACCTGAAATGAACCCTGCCAAGTTCACTCCGGACGATGAGTGGAGAGCACTTGCGTTTCGCGCGTATGAGCTCGCTCAAGCAATGGATGTACACGAAATTGTCCGAAAAGAAGGCCTCAAAGAATTACGGGAGGAGGAATGAGACTCGTGAAAAACAACGACGATTTTGAAGAAGACACCAACCCCGGAACGCCTAAGGCCAAAAAGAGCCTAAGCGACCTGAACGATTTGCTTGCGGGGCTTGGCTCGCGAGTCGATGACCTTCAGACCAAAATCACCTCATTTCAGTCCAAGGTAGCGGAAACCATCTCTATCAAGGTGGGCGAAGCCGTCTCGGCTGAAATGAATGAGCTGATTGAACAGGTTTCAGGATTTGTGAATATTGTTGGAGAGATCCGAATTGTGGTCGAGTCTCTAATCGCTCGTTGCCAGAACCTTGAAGATCGGGTTTCGCGCATCGAACGGGAATCCTCTACGCGCATCAGCCTTAATCCACCAACCACCTGAGAAAAACTGTGGCTCCTCCGAGGGACAGAAAGACTCCGACTCCAGGTTATACAGATCGACTCAGGTCTTCAGATGACTTGGATCGTGTGTTGGAACAGGAGCGCCAGTCACAGCAGCTTAAAATCGTTTTAACGGCGTTCAAGGACCTGAAGGCACGGATAGCCATCCAGGAAGCTAAAGAGCTTTCTAGGCCTAGCCAGCCGCCGGCAAAGGGCCCTTCAGACCCAAGGTTCTGGATTGCGATTGTGACGGGTCTATTGGGGACGGGGGGGATTGGTATGGCCGTTGAAAACTGGAGGCAACCTCCACCGAAGGTTCCGGTCGATATTGCTTTGCGTGAAGCGGAGCTCAAAGACCTTTCAAAGGATATCAAGGAGCTCAAGGAGAACGTAAAGGAACTCCAGATCGTGGTTCACGGGATGCGTGACTTCAACCTCGCCACTTTCGAGAAGCTCCATGTCTCGTTCCCTCAATACAGGGACGATTTGAATCGCTCCATGGTCCAGTTCACGGAAGTAACTCGAGATCGGGCGAAGTGGTACGACTCTCACCGATCTTATCCCTCGCTAAAGAATCAGCCGTGAGCAGTTCTCCTCGCCTTCCCCGTCTCCCTCCTCCTCCCAAGCCTGGTAAGAAACGTTCTTCGTTTCCTCCAGCTGAGGTTCCTACCAAGCCTCGGAACGAGAAGGTCTCAGACTTCTTTCAGCTCGGCCAGATTTACGAGGAGCTGAAGCCTGAGTTCCAACGGGCTCTCAAGGCACACGCTCATGCCTTATTGAGAGCCCAAAACGAATTGGAACAAGATCCTAAGATCGAAATCACTCGGCGATAGGAAATCGATTTCCTATTCGGAAGGAGGTCCTATCTCTTCGTGATTCCAAATCACTTCAGGTTCGCCGTCTGGGCTTAGTTCGATTACCTCTGCAGACGACATTCCGGCTGCGCGCTTCGCTGCCACTGCGGTTTCTTCTCGAACAATAGCAAATTCAGAATCCCAACCTTCGTATTTCAATAACCAGAGCTTCATTCGATTTCCTATCAGTGGAGGTAGTGGGAATGGGGGATATGGGAATACTTCTTGCGGTTCCGTTCTATGCGGCGGTTCACCCGCAAGAGATCTCGAGGCGTCATAAACGCATAGGGGAGATCTAACCCTACGTGGTGAATCTCTCCGAGCGAGTTCACATAGATTTTCTTCTTGTTTAAGACTGCATCGATCCAGTCTGGGATCTCTGTGGGGTGCCAGAGGAGTCGACCTACGGCGCGGAGGAAGATTTTGATCTTGGTTCGGTTCATCCCACTTTCACCTTGTTAGACTCCAGATATTGGAGAGCCTGTGCACAGGAATCGGCACGAGACGCGCCGCGGAAGATCTCAGAACGGCTCCGACCATGAACCGTCTCCAAGACAATGACGTAATAGGGACGGCGTTCGTCGAAGTGTAGGGAGTTCTTCCCAAAGAGAACTCCGCGGTCCGTCTTCGGGGCGTCTGCCCAGGCAACTAGATTTGCCTTTAGCTCACTCTCCCTGTGCTCGATGAGAGCACTCTGAAACCCGTTCAACAATTCTGCCTTGATTCGCTTTTCGCTATGCATGTGACCTCCTAGGTTCTGATAGTGCTACGAACCTAGGAGGTCTTTTCTCCCCCTCGCCTACAGAAGAATTTTCACCTCTTTCATTTCTAGCCTACCTTCTACGTCTAGCTCCTTCCCCTCAAACACCGCCTTGAACGTGAGGGTGTCCTGGTCCAGGGACGGGAAGGGCCAAGTCTGCCCAACAATGATCGAGAACTTGAGCTGTGCGATCTGAGCGAGAAGATCGTGAGACAGGCTGGCAAGACCTTTTACCCTGTCTTGAAGCCACTCGTCCCGCTTCGGGTTAATGATTCCATCGTCGGGA
>JACCDR010366920.1_pt1 | contig 13397 bp, 12 predicted proteins | sample 7446431 | NCBI WGS metagenome assembly JACCDR01 (sample SAMN15323443, study PRJNA562643) | freshwater metagenome | isolation source: river surface water | place: USA:Blue River Watershed | collected 2017-08-17
ACGGCGCTGGTCGAGAACGGCGCCGTCCGGGTCATGGTCCCGGCGCACCTCTGCGAGATCATCCGGGCCGCCCCAGCGTGGGCGAAGCTCACCCCCGACGAGGTCCCTGGCTTCTTCGCGAAGGGCGACCGCGGTACGGCCTACCCCCGCACTCGGCCGCCCGGCTGTGGCAAGCCCTGGCACGAGCAGCCCTGCGGCTGCGCGACGGGGTGGCTTCGCGCCGAGGAGCCGGAGCCCGAGGTCGAGCGCGTCTGGCGCGACCGGCACGGGTACCTGACCGAGACGGCGAAGACGACGGCCATCGTGGAGCAGGCGTACGGCTCCGAGCTGATGTTCGGGGTCCGGGCGACCGGAGCGGCCCGCAAGGACTTCGGCGACAACATCGACCCCCGCACCGTCCACCCGACGCGCGAGGGCGCAATCGCCGCGTGGCGAGAGGCGGTGCGCTGTGGCCGGTGAGCTCGAGCCGGGGCAGGCCCGGGAAGCGCTCGTCGTCGCGGCCGCGCGGGCGCTCCGGGAGGGGCGCCTCGCCGGCGGCATCGCCTCGCTCTGCCTCGCCGGCTACGGGGTGATGGTCTCGAAGGCCTCGGCGGTCGCCGACGGGAAGATCGAGGTCACCGTCTGCGACCTCCAGGCGGACAGCGCGGCCGTCGGCGAGGGCATCGGGCCGCACGTGGACGGCGCCCTCCTCGCGGCGCTCGCCCCGCTCCTCCAGACCGCCGGCCTCCCGGCGATGAACCGCAAGGCGCACCGGAAGCTCCGGTCCATCCAGGGAGGTCGGCGATGATCTCCACGCTCGTCGCCGTCGTCGCGAGCCTCGTGCTCGTGCTCCTCCTCGCGCTCGTCGCCCGCGACACCTGGCTCCGCACCCTCACGGCGCGCAAGCAGGACGTGGCCGACGCCGACCGCGCCGCCATCACGCTCCTCGGCGAGCGGTGCTCGAAGCTCGAGGCGGAGCAGCGGGAGCAGCACGGGCGGCTCCTCGCGGTCGAGCGCCGGCAGCCGGTCCGGCGCGCATGACCGACGTCCGCCTGGCGTCGATCGGCCTGGTGACGCTCTTCCTCGCGGTCTCGGCCGTGGCGGAGCCGACCGACGTGCGCCTCCTCCTCGCGGACGCGTGCATCGTCAGCCTCCTCGTCGCCCTCCTCGCGCACGACCTCCGCCGGTGACCGCCCACGGCGTCAAGCTCTGCCGGCGCTTCCCCGAGAAGGTCCGGTTCTTCTCGTTCGACGCAGCCGACCGTGCCGGCTGCGCCCGCGGGAAGAAGCCGTACCGCTGCCCGGCGTGCGGCGACTTCCACCTGACGTCGCTCACCACGGAGACCGCCGTCGAGAAGCGCCGCGTCATCCGCGCCCTCCACGAGCTTCGGCGGAAGAACGTCACGGGGCCGCTCCGCGACGCCGCCGAGGCCCGCGCGAAGGCGCTCGGGCTCGTCTGATGTCGGTCCGGGCCCGCACCCCCGAGGAGCTCGCGGTGCAGCGGGCCCACCGGCACGCCCTGTGGGAGATCGGGGACCTCTCCTGGGCCCTCCACGGCGCCCAGCTCGAGGACGAGGCCTTCCGCGAGGAGTGCTACGCCCGCGGCGTCCGCCGCATCGTGGAGCTCTGCGGCCGCCGGTACGGCAAGACCCGGGGCCTGGTGGTCGACGCCTTCCAGACGGCCATCCGGTTCCCGGGCTCCCGCCTGCCGTACGCCGCGAAGACCTGGGACTCGGCGTGCGCCTACGTCATCCCCGAGGCCCGGTACCTGATCGACTTCGCGCCGCCGTCGATGAAGCCGGAGATCGTCGGCGGGGAGGTCCGCTTCCCGAACAAGTCGCTCATCCACATCAGCGGCTCGGACACGCAGCGGAACGCCGACAACCTCCGCGGTCCCGCCGCGCGCCGGGCGTACGTGGACGAGAGCGGCTTCAACGACCAGCTCGAGTACCTCACCGACTCGATCCTCCAGCCGCAGCTCCTCACGACGAGCGGCGAGATGGTGGTGGCCTCGTCGGCGCCGCTGACCCCGAAGCACCACTTCGCGACGATGGTGAAGCGGGCGAAGCTCCGCCGGGCGCTCATCAAGCGGACGACCGAGGACGCGCCGCACATCACGCCGGCGCAGATCGAGGAGCTCGCCCAGGAGCTCGGCGGCCGCGACTCCTCGGCCTACCGCCGCGAGGTGCTCTGCGAGATCGTCACCGACGAGTCGCGGGCCGTCATCCCCGAGTGGCGGCGCCACAAGGACGTCTGCACGGCGGTCGTGCCGCCGCGCGAGTACCGCAACTTCTACGTCTCGGCCGACCTCGGCTACAACGACGGGACCGCCATCCTCATCGGCTGGGTCGACTGGTACGGGGCGGACGTGAACGGCGAGCGGACGGGGCCGCGGCTCATCGTCTGCGGCGAGGCCGTCCTCGAGCGCCCGACCTCGTTCGACGTCCAGCGGGACGCGGCGGCCCTCGAGCGGACGCACGACGCCACGGGGCGCGTGAAGGGCCGCGTGGCCGACGCGCACAAGATCACGGTCGCCGACCTCCGGCGGCTCCACGGGAAGCTCCGCGACTCCGAGGGCGAGGCCGCGGCGTGGCGCCTCCCCCGGAAGGACGACCTCGAGGGGGCCGTGAACCAGGTCCGGCTCCTCGTCCGCCGGCACCAGCTCGTGATCGACCCGTCGTGCACGCGGCTCCTCGACGACATCAACGATGCCGTGTGGGACTCGAGCCGGACGAAGTTCGAGCAGGTCTCGGACACGTGGCACTACGACGCGCTGGCGGCGCTCGTCTACCTCGTGCGGACGGCCGACCTGACGCTCTGCCCCGAGCCCGAGCTGTGGGTGCCGTCGCCGGCGAGGAAGGCTCACCCCGGGGACATGTCCCAGGGCACGCTACCATCGGGCCGCGGCGGCCGGATCTCCCTCAAGAGGACACGACGATGACCATCCCCGTAGGCCAGGCAGCGAATCTCCCCACCGATCGGCACTGGTGCGCCGTCGAGCGCGACCAGCTCCCGGAGGTCATCAAGGCGCAGTGCGACCGCTACTGGCGACGCATCCAGGCGGTGGGGCTGCTCGCGCTCTGGCGCGCGTCGGACCGCGCGTACTACGCGTCGGACGAGAAGGGCGGCTGGGCGTCGTCGGCCGCGGTGAGCTTCGGCGGCGACTCCGACGAGCTCGTGATGCCGCGGGCGAACCACTACCGCTCGCTCCAGCAGGCGATCCTCGCGACCGCGACCGCGGAGCGGCCGAGCTTCCAGGCGAAGAGCGTCTCGGACGACACGCAGTCGCTCATCGAGGCCCCCATCGCGACGGGCGTGATCGACGCCTTCTACCGCGAGAAGAACATGGAGCTCCTCGTCCAACGGGACTGCGAGCGCGCGCTCATCTACGCGATCGGCTTCATGCACCTCCGCTGGTCGGTGCACGAGGGCCCGCCCGTCATGCAGCCCGCGGGGATGCCGGCGAGCCCGAACGAGAAGCCGCCGATGGTCCAGGCGACCGACCGGAACGGCGTCCCGCTGCGGCAGGGCGACGTCGTCCCGGCGTCGTGCTCCCCGGTCTCCGTCGTCCACGAGCTCGACGCCCAGCGGAACAAGCTCGACTGGGCGCTCGTCGCGCATCGCGAGGACGCGTTCGAGCTCGCGGCCCGGTACCCGCAGTTCGAGGGCGAGATCAAGGACGCCATCGGCCGCCCGCGCTGGCCGGAGCGCGTGTGGTGCAACGACGCGTCGGGCGAGGTCCCCGAGGCCGGCGACACGAAGATCACCGTGTGGTGCCTCTACCACCGGAAGACGAGCGCGGTGCCGCAGGGCCGGTACGCCATCGTCGCGGCAGACCGCGTCCTCTACGACGGCCCCGCGCTCCTCGCCGACGAGGTCCCGGTCTACGCCATCATCCCGATGATCCACCTCGACACCGGGCACGGGCACTCGGCGTCGTGGGACCTCCTGAACCTCCAGGAGCTCTACGACTCGGGCCTCTCGGCGCTCGCCACCGGGCACGACGCGTTCGGCGTGCAGAACGTCCTCACCCCGAACGGCAGCGGCGTCAACGCCGAGGACATCGAGGGCGGCCTCAAGGTCGTCCCGTACGAGCCGGGGCCGAACGGCGAGAAGCCCGAGGCGCTGAACCTCCTCAAGCTCACGAAAGAGGCGTACGAGTACCCGCCGATGATCTCCGGCCTCATGGAGACCATCAGCGGCGTCAACTCCACCGCTCGAGGGAACCCGGACCCGAACGTGAAGTCGGGCAGCTTCGCCGCGCTGATGGACAGCAAGGCGACGCACTTCCAGAGCGCCGTGCAGCGCGCCGTCGTCTCGCACCACCAGGACATCGCCTGCGGGTACGTGAAGCTCCTCAAGGCCGTGGGCGGCGTGACGCGCGTCGCCGAGGTCGCCGGCCGCTCGGGCTCGCGCCTCAAGGCCGTGACGTCCGACGAGATCGAGACCATCGACCGCGTCACCGTCGAGCAGACGAACCCCGCGCTCGCGCAGCCGGGCGTGCGGTGGGAGCTCCTCCAGAGCCTCCTCAAGGCGGGGATGATCGGCTCGGCGCAGGAGGCCCTCCGGGTCTTCACGACCGGCCGCATCGAGCCCGTGCTCCACGCCGAGGAAGCCGAGCTCGACCTCATCGCCGGCGAGAACGACCTCCTCAGCGAGGGGCTCCTCCCGGCGGTCTGCTACGTCGAGCAGCCGGCGCCCCCGACGCCCGGGATGCCGCCCACGAACGCGGAGCCCACCGGGCGGACGTGCCACCCCTCGGACGACCACGCGCTCCACATCCGCGAGCACAAGGCCCTCCTCGACCTCAAGACGCGCCGGAACCCGAAGCTCGTCAAGACCATCGAGAAGCACCTGGCCGACCACACGGCCGTCGCGGCGTCCCTGCCCCCGGTCGTCTCGGTCCTGACCGGCCAGAGCGTCCAGCTCCCCGGCCCCGCTGCCCCCGCCGCGCCCCCTGGAAGCCCCCAGGACGCGCCGCCCGGCCCGGACAGCCCCAAGCCCGGCCCGAAGGGCCTCGCCAAGCCTGAGGGCAAGGCGGACCGGGCAAAGCCTGGCGGCGCCCCCGGAGGTCCGGGCCAGCCGCTCATGCCGCAGAACCCGGTGACGGGCGAGCGGGTCCCAGCCTGAGGAGGAGTCGATGGACGGAGCGAACGGAACGAGCGGAACCCCGGCGCCGGTGAGCGCCCCGAGCACCCCGAGCGGCGGTGCGGCCCCCAGCGCGCCGGCGGGAGGCGGCGGGCCCCCGAAGGAGGCCGCGGCCAAGCAGCCGATCCTCTACCGGCCGAAGGACGCCGACCGCGACTTCGACATCACCGAGGCCGTCGAGGAGCACCTCCGCGGCCACCGGCGGAAGATCGTCATCGACGGCCAGGAGAGCGAGGTCGACATCGAGGCGGCGTTCCGCGCGGCGTCCCTCGAGCCCGCGTCGAAGCGCCGGTTCAGCGAGGCCGACCGGCTCCGCAAGCAGGCCGAGAGCGAGGTCGCCCGCGTCCGCGCGGCCGACGCCGCGATGAGCGACCCGGCCCGCATCCCCGCCGTCCTCGCGAAGCGCATGGGTCGCGAGAAGTACGAGGACTTCATCCTCGCCGAGGCGAAGGGCATCCTCGACTTCGAGAAGCTCACGCCGCAGCAGCGGCAGGCGGCCGAGGCGAGCCGGAAGCGCGCCGAGGAGTTCGAGGCCAAGGCGGCGAAGCTCGCGCAGGACCAGGCCGAGATCGAGCGCCAGAAGAAGGCGAACCTCACCGCCCAGCAGAAGGCGACGAACGAGCGCGTCCGGCGCGAGTGGCCGCCGATGCTCGAGTCGCTCGGCGTCCCGAAGGGGATGGTCGACTACGCGATGCGGGAGATGGTCCGCGAGATCCGCGAGTCGCAGAAGTTCGGCGTCAACCTCACCGAGAAGGAGGCCGCCCAGCGCTGCGCCGCCGAGCTCCGTCGCCGCATCGGGGCGACCGCCGCGCCCGCGCCCGACCCCGCGAAGGTCGAGCGCCAGCCGGGCCGGCAGTCCGAGGAGGCGCCCAAGCCCCGGGACCCGGAGGGGAAGTTCCGCAAGAACGGGACGCTCCGGCCCGACGACCTCCGCGCCCGCATCGAGAAGCTGTAGCGATTTGACAGCGGGCGGGTCTGCCACGTAGCTTCCGCGCACACCCTGTGCGGTAGACCCGCTCGCACCCCCAACGGGGACCGGCCGGCACCGAGACGCACGAGAACCTGACGCCCCCACCTGGGGCCTCTACTCGTCCTCGGAGGATTCGGTCATGGCAGTCACCGCCACCACGATGAACGGTCTCGCGAAGAAGGTCTTCGGAGACTTCAACAAGGCGATCCCGGAGTTCGCCGTCCTGCAGGAGCTCCTCAAGTTCCAGGAGCGCGCGAAGACCGGCGACATGTACGAGGAGCTCGTGCAGATCAGCCGGTCGCACGGCTTCACGTTCGCCCGCTCGACGCGCCGCCAGGCGTACGCGCTCGCCGACGTCGTCTCGCTCCGCACGGAGCCGGCGCAGGTCCAGCCGTCGGAGATCGTCGGCCGCGAGCAGATCGCGTACGGCATGCTCTACGCCGCCGAGAAGGCCGGCGAGAAGGCGTACGCCGCGGCCATCGGCGAGGCGCTCCTCTCGGTGCTCGAGAGCCACCGGTTCTACCTCGAGTACTTCATGCTCTACGGCGACGGCGGCGCGACGCCGGCGACCGGCGCGCAGCCCGGCCTCGGCACGTCCGACACCGCCGGCAACAACGTCACGAGCCAGACCTTCACGATCTCGAAGGCGAGCTGGGCGCCGGGCATCTGGGCGCAGCTCGAGAACGCGAAGCTCGACGCGTACGACCCGACGCTCACCACGAAGCGGAACACGGGCGCGCTCACGTGCGCCTCGGTCAGCGCGTCGACCCGGCAGGTGACGATCACCGCCGCGGCCGGCACCGACATCGACCCGATCCTCGTCGGCGACGTCTTCGTGCCGTTCGGCTCGAAGGGCGAGTGCATGGCGGGCCTCGACACCATCGCCTGCAACACCGGGACGCTCTTCGCGCTCTCCGCGACGACGTACGGCATCTGGAAGGCCAACAAGGCCGACCACGGCGCGGTCGCCGCGTCGGTGCTCGACGTCCACAAGTCGCTCGCGACGGCGATCGGCCGCGGCCTCTCGGGCGACATCGTCGCGCTGACGTCGCACTTCGCGTTCATGGACATGGTCGAGGACACCACGGCCCTCCGCCGCTTCGTGGAGGACACGAAGACCGAGGTCGACCAGGGCACCGAGAAGCTCGCCTTCCACGGCGCGAACGCCGGGAAGATCGAGTTCCGGCCGCACCCGATGGTGAAGGCCGGCGACATTTTCATGTTCAAGCCGAAGGAGCTCGTCCGCGGCGGCGACTCGGACGTGTCGAAGGGCATCCCGGGCCAGCCGGACGACGACTTCTTCTTCAACCGGCCGGACAACGCCGCGTGCGAGGTCCGCAACTTCTCGTCGGAGTTCATCATCCACAAGATGCCGAGCCACCTGACGAAGCTCTACAACGTGCTCCCGCGCTCGGTGCCGGCGTGAGCGCGCTGCTCCGCATGGAGGTCGTGGTCGCCAAGCGGCCCGGCTCCGACGTGGCTGCCCGCGTCCCGAGTGCGGGGCGCGTGTCGGCCTTCTTCGCGTGGCTCGCGGCCCTCGTCGGCGGCTTCGCGTCGGGCCTGGGCGCCATGGTGCGCCTCGGCATCGACGAGTCGTCGCCGGTGTCGGCCACGGGCACCGTCGCCTTCACCCAGGCCTCGCTCACCGCGGGCGACTGGGTGGAGATCAACGGCGTCAAGTACGTGGCGGTCTCCGGCGCGGCGGACGCGACCCTCGGGCAGTTCTCGATCGACACCTCGAACACCGCCGTCGGCGACTCGTTCGTGGCGGCGCTCGCGGCCTTCCCTCGAGACAACGGCGGCGCGCGACCGATCGCCTCGGGCGTGAACAGCTCGGGCACGGTCACGCTGACCTGGCTCAAGGCCGGCATCGGCGGGAACATCGTGGTCATGCAGGAGAAGGACGCGAGCGGCGGCATCGCCATCACGCAGTTCTCCGGCGGCCGCGACCCGGGCTCGCTGATGACCGTCACCGGGACGTTCACCGGCGTCCCGGCCGACGGCGGCACGCTCACGATCGGCGGCGTCGTGCTGACGGTCGCGGCGGCGCCGGCCAACGAGAACGAGTTCGACGGCGGCGCGTCGGCGACGGAGGCGGGGGCGAACATCGTCGCCTGCATCAACGCCAACTCGAAGCTCAAGGGCCTCGTGGTCGCGACCGACGTCGGCTCCGGCGTCGTGCGCTACCAGCTCCAGCTCGCCGGCCGCGTCGGCGCCCTCGTGTCGTGCCTCGACGGCATGACCAACTACACCCACACGGCCACCTCGTTCGCCCCCGCGGGCACCGAGGCGTGGGTCGCGTCCCCGGTCGTTTCGGCGATCGGTCCCGCGACGGCCTCCCCGCAGGCGTGATGACGTACCAGGCCACCGCACCTCGCGACGCCTGCACCTCCATCGCTGGAGCGTGCGGTGGCCTGGCGTACTGACGCGACCTGCGACGCGCTGCTGACCGACGTCCGCGACACGGGGTTCCTCCCCGACGCGAGCGACCAGGACAGCACCGTGCTCCTCCGCTTCGCGGACAAGGAGCTCCGCACGATGATCGCCGTCGCGGTCGAGAAGAACCGCGGCGAGCACTGGCTGCGCTACGAGGACACCGACATCGTCCCGGGGACGACGCGGTACCGCATCCCCCGCCGCTGCCTCGGCGGCGCGGTGCGCGCGGTGACGGCGGTCGACCCGAACGGCGTGACGCTGCCGTCGCTCACGCAGGTCGACCCGATCACGCTGCGGTCGATGTTCAAGGAGGGCGACTCGAGCTCGCTCCGCTGGTTCGCGTTCGAGGGCGACTTCGTGAACCTCGGCGCCGTCGAGCCGAGCACGGGCTGGACGCTCCGCATCCACTACGTGATGCGGCCGAGCAAGCTCGTCGTGACGTCCGAGACCGAGATGGCGACGATCTACGGCCCGGACAGCACCACGGGCGTGCGCATCCTCGAGACGGCGCCGGGGACGAACCTCACCGAGTACGGGGCGTATCTCGACATCGTCCGCGGGACCGAGCCGTACGACCTGCTCTACCTCGACCGCCTCTCGGCCGACACGTTCGCCGCGCCGACCTTCAACTTCCAACCGTCGACCCCGATCGTCACGGCGGACATCCCGTCCCTCTCGAGCCCGCTCCACCCCGGCGCGGAGCCCGCCTACCTCGTCCAGCGCGACCAGACGCCGCTCCCGCCCATCCCCCGGGCGCTGTGGGACGCGCTGGTGCACGGGACGTGCGCCCAGGCGCTCGAGGCCGTCCGCGACCCGCAGGCCGCCTCGATGCGGCAGACGGCCCTCGCGAAGCTCCACGAGGGCATCCAGCTCATGGGGCCCCGGGACCAGCGGAACAGCCAGCGGATCCTCTCGAAGAGCCCGCTGCGGTCGTCGCGGCTCATCCGGCCCCGCTGGAGCCGGACGTGAGCAGCATCGTCCTGCCGTGCCTCGGGCTCGGCCCGGACCAGCACGCCATGGGCGCTCCGAAGGGGACGATGCGCCTCGCGGAGAACGTGGTGTGCGACCTGCCGAACGTCGTGCGGGCGCGGCCGTCGTTCGAGGAGCTCGTCAACAAGAACACCGGGTCGGTGCTCGAGACGGCCGCGCTCGCCGGCAACATCGTCCCCGGCGCGCTCACCGCCGTCGTGGCGACCATCGGCCTCTTCCCCGACGTCTTCCCGTACGTCGTGCGCCTCGACGACGGCTCCGGCGGCACCGAGGAGGTCACGATCATCGGGAAGACCTCCGGGCCGCCGGCGCTGACGTTCGACCCTTCGACGCCCGCGGTGGGCAGCTACCTCGCCGGCCCCTCGAGCGTCCACCTCCTCAACCTCACCGGGTACGTCCCGCGCGCGATGCACGTCCTCGGGACGGGCACGGTGGTCGTGAGCGAGGACACCGACGGCAACTGGCGCATCGAGTCGGGCGACGGCGTCTACACCGGCGACGCCGAGCCGGTCGACTACGACGCGCGCGAGACGGCGTTCGCCGAGTCCCGGGGCTCGCTCTACTACTGCGCGGCCTCCGGCGTGCGGCGCCTCGGCGCGCTCGACGCGACCGCCACCGAGGCGGCCGGCAACGAGCTCCAGGCGTGGCTCTCCCCCGGTCGGCTCGCCTTCCAGTTCGGCGTCGGGACGATCGGCCCCTTCCAGCCCGGCGACTTCACCTACGGCTACCGCTTCGTCGTGAAGCGGACCGACGCGAACGGCTACGTGAAGCGCTCGCCGCCGTCGATGCTCTTCTACATCACCGGGCAGCTCTCGAGCTCGGACGTCGGCATCGTCATCGCGGCGGGGCCACCGTCGGGCGAGAAGTCGATGCTGATCGCCCCCGGCACGCTCCAGGCAGGTGATGTCGTCGAGTTCTACCGGACGCCCTTCGCGACGACGCTCAGCGCGTCGCTCGCCGCGGACCTCTACCTCGCCGCGGCGTACACGATCACCTCGGCCGACGTGACCGCCGGGTACTTCCCGCCGTCGCAGGTCGAGCTCATGGACCTTCGGGAGAACGAGGATCTCGGGGAGGCCCTCTACACGAACCCGCAGCGGCAGGGCGCGCTCGCCGCGAAGGCCGCGCCGCCGATCGCGATGGACATCGCCTTCTGGAGCTCGTGCATGTGGCACGGGCGCACCACGGACCGGCAGCGCCTCATCCTGAACTTCACCGACGTCGGTGGTGGCTCCCCGAGCTTCGTCGGCGACAACGCCTCCCCGACCGCGACGTCCTTCGGCGTCCGGCGGGCCGTGGGCGACTTCACCTCCGGCTCGGACCTCATCACGAACGTCACCGACGTCGATGGTGTCGTGGTCGGTGCGTACGTGGCCCTACTCGCCTCGGATGGTCCCTTCCAGGACCCGGCGGCCGGCGTCATCCCGCCGCGAACGACCATCCTCGCGATCACCGGCAGCGGCCCGTACACGGTCCAGATGAGCGCGGATGCCACGGGGAACGAGACCGCGAAGAACTTCGTGATGTCCGACGCCATCACCATCGACGGCGTGCCCTTCGCTGGGTGGAACGTGGCCCCGCTCAACATCGACGCCGACGGCGGGCGTCAGAGCTTCTACGTCACCGGCGAGTCGACGTACGCCGCGCGGCGCGACGGCACGGCCGGCTGGCTCGCGCGGGTGGTGAACGACGCCGCGGTCGCGGGCCTCGTGGACGTGCGGGCGTACGCCGCCCGCGGCGTCGGCAACGGCCTGCCGGTGGGCGCGAGCGGGAACGTCGGCGAGGTCATCCTCGAGCGGACGACGATCGGCGGCGGCCCGTTCACGGTCACCTCGACGAAGCCGATGGCGTTCGAGACGCCGCTCGGCACCGGCATCACGTCGGCGAACGAGGATCGGCAGAACCGGCTCTACTGGTCGGCGCCCGACGAGCCCGAGGCCGTGCCGCTCCTGAACTTCGTGGACGTCGGGGCCGAGAACTTCCCCATCCAGCGGCTCGTCCCGTGCGGCCCGGCCCTCCTCGTCTTCAAGGGCGACGGCCTCTTCCGCGTGACCGGCTCGCCGCCGGGGAACTGGTCCATCGACCAGATCGACACCGAGCTCCGCCTGGTGCGGCCCGAGGCGTGCGCGGTGCTCGAGGACACCGTCTACGCCTGGACGAATCGGGGCGTCGTGCAGTGCGACGAGAGCGGCGTGCGCCGGAGCCTCTCGGCCGGGAAGATCGACACGGTCCTCTTCCAGGCCCAGGGGGTCATCCTCGGCGACGACAGCTACCACGGGTGCCGCATCCTCGTCTCGGCGCGGCACCGCCTCGTGTTCCTCACCGTGCCCACGATGGGTGACGGCTCGCTCTTCGCATCGGCGGTCGTCTACTGCTGGTCGCCGACGACGGGGGCCTGGACGTCGTGGCCGGCGACCTACATCCGGTGCGGCGACGCGGGCACGGACGGCGTCGTGCGGATCGCGGCCGACAACGCCCTCGGGACGCTCGTGTGGGAGACCCGCCGCCTCCTCGACGAGCCGCGGGGCTTCGACCGGCGGTACTCGATCGAGTCGTGGACGGCGACGGCCGGCCTCGTGACGCTCGAGATCGACGACGACGAGCGGGGTGACTGGGTCCCCACCGTCGGCGACTGGGTGGCGTGGAAGATCGACGGTGGGGACACGTACCGCCGGGTCATCGCCGCGGAGAACGACGGCCTCGGGAACTTCACCCTCACGCTCGACGCGCCGGCGCCCGCGGGGATCGGCGACGCGACCGACCGCTACGCCTTCGCGTGCTCGCCGGTCCTGCTCGAGTGGCTCCCGTCCTCGATGGGCACCGCCGGCATCTCGCTCGGGGTGTGGCGCGAGGCCACGTTCCAGATGGACGGCCTCGCGTCCGACCTCGCGGACCCCGCGACGGCGCGCGTCACCTTCGGCGTGCGCAACGACGGCGTGGCGACGATCCCGACGGTCGTGGCGACGCCCCAGCGCTCGACGGTCCTCGCCCGCCCGTACCGCATCGGTTGGCCCCGGAACGCCTCTCGGCGCCCGGTGGTGGCGCCGCGGCTCGGCTGGTCGGAGGTGTACTGGAACTGGCGGCTCTCGGGCATCGCGCTCATCGGCGAGCTCGGCAGCGAGAAGGTGCGGAAGTGAAGGAGCTTCTCGCCGAGATCGCCCCGCAGGGGACGTGGTCGGACGCGCAGAAGCGCGCCCTCAAGGCCATCGTCACGCTCATCTCCAACCGCTTCGACGGCGTGCTCCTGCTCCGCGGAAAGCGCGTCTCGGTCGAGGTGACGGTCGACGGCACGATGTCGACGTCGATCGACTGCCCGTTCAAGCCGAAGTCGGTCGTCGTGCTCTCCGCGTACCAGAACATCCCCGGCGACGGCGACCGCTACCTCAGCACCCCGATCCTCGTCTGGCGCTGGACCTCGACCGCGAGCGGGGGACAGGTGACGCTCTTCGACGAGCTCGACCTGCTCCAGGACGGGCCGGCCACCCTCGACGTTTTCATGGAGAAGAGCTGATGCCGTACCGTCACGTCCCCGAAGGCTACGAGGAGACGAACCCGCGGCCGCGGCGCAACGACTTCGCCTCCGAGGCCGAGTACAGCACCGCCCTCTCGAACTGGTACGCGGATGCCTCGATGGAGGGGTCCGAGCGCGGCCTCGACTACCTCCAGAACGAGGACGAGGCGCGGCGGGCCGCGGAGCGCGCGGCGGCCGACGAGGCGGCTCGGGCGGGGGCGTACCGCGACGAGCGGACGAACAGCGAGACCGGCGAGTACGACCCGGACGGCTACCGGCGGGCCGGAGGCCGCGGCTACGGCGACGACACCTCGGGCCCTGGGGCGGGCGGCGGCTGGGGCTGGGGCGGCTCCCCGGGCTACCG
>JACCDR010514193.1_pt1 | contig 13394 bp, 16 predicted proteins | sample 7446431 | NCBI WGS metagenome assembly JACCDR01 (sample SAMN15323443, study PRJNA562643) | freshwater metagenome | isolation source: river surface water | place: USA:Blue River Watershed | collected 2017-08-17
ACAGGAGTTAGCAAGTTCCCGGTATTCGTTTGTGAATGTGGGGCTTATGGAAGAGGAAGAACTTCTCTTATCACAAAGAAAACTAACCCGGATTTGGGCGTTAGTTTGCCGACAAAGTAAAGGAGTAAGATGGAACAATTGGTTGGTGCTTTAATAGGCAACTTAATTTGTGCTTGGGGATACATACTTATATTGCTGGCAGCAGTAATATATTTATCTAGGAGAAAGAATGGATAATAACAAATTGATTGGGAGAACCTTTGGTCAGAAAACTACAGCGACCAAAGACGAGCAAGGATATTGGAAAATTCAGGTCGTGATTGTTGAATCAGTTACCTATCCTGATGGCGTAACAAAAGAGGAAAATATCGAATCAGAATGTGTTGACAGGGACTTCGATACGGCTCATCAGATAGCTTTACACTCTGCATTATCAGAATTGGGTATGCTGGTTTATGACCGAAAGTTTGACAGCCTGATTGAAGGTAAGGAATATCAGAGAAAGCTAGAGGCCGAAAGTGACGGTTCTGAAAATAACAAAGATACCCCAACTCAATAGTGTAGTTCTGAAACAGGAGGGCGGCCATTTCTTTATAGCCGCCCCCAATTCTTTTATCATAGATAAATCTGGATTATTACAGCTAATTGTAGAATTGGGTAAGATGGAATTTATATCCGAGAAAGATGTAGAAGCTATATATGATTTTCTGAAAGGTTGGAATGAGGAGAAAAGAAAGGTAGAAAATGAGAACTAGGAAAACTCTTGTCGTATTGATTTCCGGAAAAGCTGGAAGTGGTAAATCTACAGCAGCTAAAATACTGAATGATAAGATGGAAAAGCTCGGTCTGGACACCTTACGTTATGGTTTTGCAGACCCGATAAAACATATTGCTAAAGCCTTTGGTGGTTGGGACGAGAAGAAGGATGATAAGGGAAGACAGCTTTTACAGAAGATAGGATACATATTCAGAGAATATGATGAACACATCTGGGTAAAGCACTTCCTGAATCAATTGGATAAACGTTCTGGAATGTTCCCTAAGAACGTAGTCATTATAGATGATTGGAGATTTCCTAACGAACTAGCATACCTACAGAATAATCCTATTTTGGAAACTGTTACGGTTAGAATGTATGGCAGAGGAGGATTAGAAGGTGAGAACTCTTTTGATATTTCCGAGAACAGTTTGCCAGAAGGTGAGTTTGAAGATTTGGGTTATGAGATGGTGCAAGGTGCAAGCTACGTTCACGACCCCTACACTTTCAGCATAAAGAACGACGGTGATTTAGATATATTAGAGCATAAGCTAGAGCTTGTTCTAGCTGAAATAAAAAAACAATATATTGTAGAATAAGGAGAATGAAATGAATTTACCCCCATTTGTGTACACATTGAGATTCTGGGAAGCCCTTTCTTGGCTAGTAGCCGGGCTTCTAGCTCTGTTGGTACAGTTCGGCGTGATAGGGCCAGAGTTCGCAATGAGCGCAGCAGCAGTACTGGCACTCTTCCTGATGGTATTAAAGCTATTTGGAATTGAGCCGGAGCTAAGACTGAGAGCGCGTTTGAAGGCTTTAGAGTTTGAAATCAGTTCAATAAAACGCGATTTATGGTCACCAGCAGCTAAATCAGCAAAAAAGTCTAAGTAATATACCTTAGCAGGATTTCGACAGGCAGGAGCAACGTAGAGATACGCCTCCTGCCTGTTCGCATTTAATGAATTTGAGTGAGAATTTTGGAAATATGGTAGAATTATATTGTGTAAGTAGGAAAAAATTAGGAAAAATGAGGAATTATGACAGACGATAATTATGAAATCTCCACAAATGATACGGCTGAACCAAAAAAGAAGGGGAAAATATCAAGGATGCGTAACCTGGCTCAGTACAGAGACCTGTCAGACACAGATTTTGACAAGGCTATGGAGAAGAAAGTCATGGGAGTTGAATCTTCTGAGGCTTTCGAGAAGAGAATAGCAAAGAAATGGGCGGAGTTCGAGGAAGACTACGACCTTTCCGACCTGAAAATAAACGACAAAGATTCTCTACGAGCATTAATTCAGAAGCACATCACCCTAGAAGACTATGAGCAGCATCTTTTCAAGATGAGGGCAGATGGTATATCTGAAAATCAGTTGTTTGCTATGGAGAAATTCCAAAGAGCGATGTCTGATTTGACATCGGATATTAGCAAACTACAGAATGACCTTATGATTACTCGTAAGGTTAGAAAGTCTGACAGAGAGGCTTCCGTGATTGCCTACATGGAAGACCTGAATCAGAAAGCCAAGAAGTTCTACGAAAGCAAGATGTCTTATATATTTTGCGAGAAATGTAACATGCTATTGGCTACTTTCTGGGTTCTGTTTCCAGAAGAAGAGAGAAACAAAATAGCTTTGGTATGCAACAGAGATTTGGGGGACGGTACAAAATGTGGACACAAAAATATAGTGGACACCAAGAGCCTTCTCAAAAAGAGAGGCACTAACAACATAGAAATCACTCCTGAAAGTATGAGGTAAAATGAGGATAGTAGAGGAAAAAGAATGTAGAGTATGTTTGGGGGAACTGAAAACGGTTCTGGATTTGGGAGAAATTTATCCGTCAGATTTTCTTCGAGACGATGAGAAATTATCAGAGGATAGTAAGGCCCCGTTGGTATTGGTAGAGTGTCAGGATTGCGGTCTGATTCAGCTAAAGCACACGATTGATTTAGACATGATGTACAGACAGTACTGGTATACTTCCAGTCTGAATAAGAGCATGGTACTGTCTTTGCAGGACTTAGTAAATGATGTAGAGAACAGAGGGATTCTAAATCCCGGAGATGTGGTGGTAGACATCGGATGTAACGACGGAACGATGTTAGGACTTTATCAAACCAGAGACCTTTTCACCATAGGATTTGACCCAGCCCTAAATCTCAAGCCCGTAAAGTATGGTGTTCCTTTAGTTTGGATACCGGACTATTTTTCTAAATCGTCTTTTGATACGTATCTTAAACATCCGGTTCACACAGAGTGGTCTAAAATGAAAGCTAAGGTAGTAACAGCGGTGGCTATGTTCTATGACCTTCCTGACCCCAATGAGTTTGTAATGGACGTAAGAGACATTCTCCACGACAGAGGAATCTTTGTGGTTCAATTTACAGACCTTCTTTCGATGATAAAGGCTACAGCATTTGATAACATCTGCCACGAGCATTTAGAATACTACAGACTGGAAGACGTAAAGAACATTATAGAAATCAACGGACTACAGGTTATAGATGTTTCCTACAACGACGTGAACGGTGGTAGTGTAAGGGTCACAGCGGCACACAAGAACGCCTATCCCATTCACATGAGAGTAGAAGAAGCTCTGAAAGTAGAGAGGGATTATCTAGCCACAAACACTATCCAGAAGTTTGCCGATAGAATGAGGACAATCAAGTTCAAGACTCAAGAGTTTCTAAACTGGGCTGAGTTCCATAATCATACTATTTATCTGATGGGAGCAAGCACAAAAGGAAACACACTATTACAGTATTGCGGAATTACAGATAAGCAAGTTCCTTATGTGGCAGAGGTCAACAAAGAGAAATTTGGGCTGAGAACGGCTGGCTCAAATATCAAGATAGTTTCAGAAGACGAAGCATTGATAAAGCATCCTAGATTTTTTATAGTACCGATATGGCACTTTAAAAACTCTCTTGTAAAGAACCCGAAGATACTTGATTACATGGCATCCGGAGGACAGTTGGTATTTCCTTTACCGGAATTCCATGTTGTGTTTTTAGATTACGAAAAAAATGTAAAGGAAGTAAGGATATGACAAGCGGAAGACAGAAAACAATTGGGGAGCTAGTTGATAGTCTAATCACTACAGACCTTAGGTGCTGGTTTGCCCAAGAAGATATTATGAACGAAGAACTATCAACAGAGGCCAGACTACAAGCAGCAATTCGGGCACAGGAACAGAACGCAAAGAGAAGCGAGCTAATCTCTGCAATCAATGAAGTTTTTGGCGAGACTGGTTTCACAGCTACAAAAAGCTACACTTATTTCAAGGAAAAGAAATGAAAGTTCTCTTCGTAAATCATAGACAACAACAGTGTGGCGTCTATCAATTTGGAAAGAGAATTTACGAGTTGGCTAAGAATTCTGAGAAGGTTGAATACAACTATATAGAGGTAGAGGAATTACAGGAGTTCGAGAAAGCAGTAGGAACATACAGTCCTGAATACATTCTGTATAACTGGTATCCAGTTACAATGTCATGGCTAGGAGAGAATTGGGTTAGGTCTCACAAGCATTTAAAACACTATTTCATATTCCACGACGGAAACGTTAGACAGAATTACGACCTTTATTTGTTCTCTGGAGCAGAGGGAAAAGATGTAAGTTTCAAAAAAAGCTTTATACTTCCCAGACCCCTTTTCAAATATGACGGTACATATCCTAATAACGATATTGTTACCATAGGGAGTTTCGGATTTGGTGGTTGGCAGAAAGGTTTTACCAGATTGGTGGAGAAAGTAAACGCAGAATTCGATGAGGCCGTAATAAATATTCAGATGCCCTTTGCCTACTTCGGAGATAGATGGGGAAAGGAAACCAAGAAGGTAGCCGAAGAATGTAGGAGACTGAATACCAATCCCGGTGTGAGACTCAACGTAGACCATACGTTTCTATCCAACGAAGATACCTTGAAATTCTTGGCTGGCAACGACATAAATGTATTCCTGTACAAGTCTTCAAATCAGGGATTGTCAAGCGTAATAGATTACGCTCTTTCAGTTAGAAGACCTATAGTTATAACAAACGACAGCATGTTCAAGCATGTTTACAAACCTGAAATTGACGTTGAAAATTTTAGCCTGTTAGAAATGATTGATAGAGGAACAGAACCTTTAGAAGAGTTCTACGATAAATGGAATCCAGATAAATTCTCTGGAGAAATGGATAAGATATATGCCGATTAATAGAATACTGACGGACGAAGACAGAGAGCTTTACGCTCCCTTAATAAAAGCTATGTGGAATAATTGTCCTGATATGATGGCACGTAAAATTGATAGAGCTAATGTTCAACAGGCATTTGTTTTGAATACGGTTCAGCAATGGAAAACATTCGGATGTAAAATCCTTAGTGTTGGATGTTTTGAGGACACAGCATATGAGTATCTTATGAATACTCCAAACAATGCAGAAGCATATATAGTCGGGATTGACCCACAAATTAACACAGACCTTCACAACTATGTAGAGATGAATCCTGACAAGAAATATGACATTGTATTTTCTACTTCCGTGTTGGAACATGTTAAGGATGATGAACAGTTTTTGAGAGACATGGTTAGAGCAATGAAGATTGGCGGCACAGGTATACTTACTATGGACTTCAAAGATGACTATAAAAACGGAGACCCGTTACCTTATAGCAATGTTAGATTTTACACTAAGAAGGATTTATACATTCGCTTGAAAGGAGTCATAGGAAGTCTGGGATGTGCTTTAGTAGACCAACCGGATTGGGGAGGGAAAGATAACTTTGTTTATCAGGGCCATCATTATTCTTTTGCAACGTTCGTATTCAGAGACATCACTCCACATGTATAATCAGGTAATTTTCTATAACGCTTTTGGTGCAGGAGATGTTTTTGAAAGCAGGGAATTTGTAAAAGCATGGATGAACCTGGTTCCATCTAACAGCTATCACTACGCTCACGGTAAGAACCCCAGAATTCTTCTCGATATTCCAGAGCTACAGTTCAAGGAATTCACTCATCATATGGATTCCATGAAGTCTTGTTGGGATGACAATAATGGCAACCTGTACGTAAATACGTGGATAGGCAGAGACGGTAAATACGTTCTTCCGGGAATTGGATGCACAGTAGAAAAGCTGTATCAGATGCATAACGACATGTTGAAGATTTACAAGTTGGGCGAGCTTCCCGGACAGCCTGTGGATTATATCCCCACTATAGAATACTATACCTACAATCTCTTGAGTGTGATTGATTTTCTGTACGAGCATAATGAGCAGGATAAAATTTACATTGATAATGGAGTGGTTCAGTCCAACCAAGCTGAGAATTTTCCGTTTGATAATGTCATCTATACTGTAGCAAATAACCACAAAGACAAGTGCTTCATTGTCACCCACTCTACAAAACCGGCTGATAATATATTCTTTACAAATGACATAACAAAGGTAAGCGGGTTCGACCTGAACGAGATTTCCTATTTGAGCAAGTTCTGTAAAGTATTGATAGGAAGAAACTCAGGGCCGCACGTCTTTACACAGGTAACTGACAATGTAATGAACCCAGAACAGAAACTACTTTCGTTCACCTATCACCAACAGGGTTCTAGCTTTGTGGTAAATACGGATGTAAAGATACAGAAGTTCTGGTCACCGGCGACCAAAGAAAAAGAAGTAATAGAGGAGATAGAAAGGATTATAGGATGAGCAGTAATCTAATTGCATTTGTAACATTTGGTGGATTAAAGTTTACACAATTAGCTATAAGAGGAATACGGGAAACTGTACAAAATCCATATGATTTATTCGTGGTGGTGGGGAAACCGGGAGACTGGGAAACGAAAGAGTGGCTAGACAGGGAAGAAATTACCTACACTATGCACTCAGAAAACATGGGGTTTCCTTTTAGCGTAAATGATATTTACGACTATGCATGGAAAATGAATAATTATGACCATCTTATTTTGATGGGGAACGATGTTATACCTTATCCATATTGCATAGACTCTCTAATCAAACAGGCAGAGGAAACAAGCTACGAAGTTATTAGTGCCTTGCAGTACGATATTAGAGACCTGACCAATGAGTTTCCAGAGACAAGAGATTGCTTCTCTGGTGGAAACTTTGTAGTAAGAGACCTGTCATCAGAACCCTGGAAGAGATTTTCTAACTACAGTGAACACAGAGAGGTAGCAGATATGAGGCTGTATGACATTCAAAATCTGTGCCTGTATAAGAGAGAAGTATTCTACAAAGTTGGATACACGGATGTCAATTTCTATCCTGCCTACTTTATTGATAATGATTACGCCAGAAGAATTGTACTTTCGGATGTAAGGTGCTGTTCTCTGACTAATGCCAGATTTTTTCATTTCTGGAGCAGAACAATTCACGAAGGTTCTGGTGGAAGTACAAGCAAACAGTTCCAGAGAAACGAAGACTACTATAAAAGAAAATGGGGTGGTAAGGTCGGTCACGAAACTTTGGTTCCAGAATTGAACACAAAGACCAGAGACCATGAGATAGAGACTGTAAGAACTTGGAGAGATAAGAAGTAATGGCACTCAGCGAAAGAGCAGAGCAAAGCGATTTGGTACTGTACGAGATACTAAAAAATCCCGTACTAGGGCCGGAGTTTATTTACAATATAGACAAGGACGAGGAACTGGATGAGCCTTTTGAATTTAGCTGGTATCAGAAAGAAATGATGGCAGACTTCAATCCAAAGGTATCTATCTGCACAGCCCGTGCTACAGGAAAAACTGTAAGCCAATACTCCATGCTATTATGGATATTGATTTTCAATGTATTTCCAAACGACTATATATTGTTTACCGTTCCTAGCAAGGTTCACCTTGAGCCTGTGTTTACAAATCTGGTTCGTCTTCTAAAAACAAACTCGTTCCTGAAAAATTTTATTGACGCCAAATCTGGAGTCAACAGTTCAGAGTTCAAGATTACCCTAAAGAACGGTGCAGTTCTTTTGTGCCGTATTGCTGGACAATCTGGTACAGGTGCGAACTTGATTGCTTTGCACACCCCCTGGATTGAGGTAGACGAGGGAGGTTATTTCCCTCACAACGCATTCAATGAAATGCAGCCTTCCCTGAACGTATGGACTCCGGGACACCGAGAGATTGTGTCTGGTGTACCTACTGGCATGAGAGAGCGTAACGTTCTTTACGCTGTAGACCAAGAAAACGATTCCTACACAAAGCACAGAGTTTCAGCATTCGATAATCCAAGAATTACCGAGGAAGATATTGAACAGGCTAAGACACAGTACGGTGGAGAGGATTCAGAAGACTTCGTTCACTATGTTTTGGGACAGCACGGTAAGCCAGTATTTGCTTTGTTTGATAGAAACTTGATGCAGATAGAAAGCTACCCCGTGTTCCAGCTAAAGATTGACGGTATCAAGACAGACAATCTTGCAGAAATTGTAACAAAGATAGATGCCTTTCCTGCAATCAAGGAAAATCATTACGGCATAGTCTTCGGAGTGGACATGGGTTATACCGAACCTACTGCCATCAACATTCTGTATCTGGATGGAAAAGATAGATTTAAATTTCACGGCAGAATTCAACTGACAAAGGTAGCCTATCCAATACAGGAGAAGCTAATTGACTTGTTAGATACTAAATTCAAGCCGCTCTTATGGGGCGTTGATGCAGGTAACGCTGGTAAGAACTCCATTCAAACATGGCAGCTACACGAGGATTACCTTCATAAAAATTATAAAGAAAGGATATATCCTGTTGATTTCTCCTCTTGGATTTCTCTCGGTCTAAACGCTGACGGCGAAGAGAGCAAAATGAAACTAAAGCCGTTCTTCGTATCTATTTTGCAGGAGATGACAAACAACCACAGAGTAGTTTATTCATCTACCGATACAGACATGATTACTGAATTAGAGAGAATGACTTATACAAAAAATGATAAGGGAGATATTACATATAAAACTCTCACAGAACGAGGAGGAAAAAGAGGCGATGACCACTTTACTTCCGGATTGATTTGTGGAGTAGGAGCTTATTATATGACAAATGAGTTTAGCAGACCAACTCCTAAAATGAGACTCCTAAGGGCAATATGGGTAACATAATATGGCAACAACAAAAACAAGAATAAAGGGGCTGGCAATGGCCGAGCTTCTGGAGAAGACGGACAATCCCTATACAGAGATTCCCAAGTTCAAGACCTCTACAAGAAACTATGATGATTTCGTGAAGTGCGTTAATCACAGTAGATTTTTCTACAGAGTAGAGCCTCTTGTATCTACGGTTCTAGATAAGCTGGTTGAAATCGGTATCAACGATATTACCTTTCATAAAGGTAAGATGACTGATAATGAATTCAGAGTGTTCGAGGCACTAAAGCCTAAGCTCTTGGATTTTGCCGAGCAGATGGCTACAGAATACTTATTGTCTGGCTTGGTAGTACCAGAAGTAGGATACGAAACTGTAGACAAGGATTTTGTTTTCTCCTTAGGCGTGAAGAAGATTTCGTCATTAGAACTACCAGATTCAATGTGGGTCAGAGACCCAACTACTATTAAGATTAAGACTATGGCTATCGCAGATAAGCCAACATATCTTGTAAAAGTTCCTACAGATATGATTGACTTTATCAAGAGCAAGGGAAAATATCCTGACGGGAAAGAGGACAAGAAATTGTACGAAATTCTCACACAGCAATTCCCAGAATTCGTTGCAGCCATTTTGAAAGGCGAGACTGAGATGGTTCTCGACAATGATTTGATTTTCAGAAGAAAATATACTTCTGATAATCCTTATCCAATTCCTTATGTTCAATCTGCCCTAGAAGCTCTGCACCACAAACGCAAGCTAAGAAGAATGGACTACTCGATTATTGATAAAGTTATTAGTGCCATCATGCATGTAAAGATTGGTGACAAAGATTTCCCTATCACACAGACCGAGGAAGACCAGGAATACGTAGAGGCGATTGCTTCACAGCTAAGAATGAGAGGCAGAAATGAGCAGGTTTTGGAAAGAATTTTCCAGTTGATTACTAACCACACGGTAGACATCAGTTGGATTTTTCCAGAAACAGATACTCTACTAAACGTAGAAAAATACAACGATATAAATCAAGAAATATTGTTTGGGTTGGGCTTTCCTAGAATTCTAATAACCGGAGAAGCGTTGAAAAGTGGAACGTCCGACTCAGAAATAGCCACGTTATCTCCTCTGAAAACAGCAGAGGGATTCAGAAGAAAAGTAATTGCAGTTATACAGAATATTTGTTTGGAAGTGTCTAAGCGGAATGGCTTTTCGAGCGCACCGCAAGTTTCCTTTACTGCTATGAATCTGCATAAATTCCAGAGCTTTATAGAAGGTTTGAGAATGCTTTACGATACAGCTTCTATCAGCCGTACATCTCTAGGAAAGCAATTCGGTGTGGATTTCAACACTGAAGTTGACCTACTAGAAGAGGAAATGAATGCTTTACGTGAGAAAGGCTTGTCTGAATTCGGTGCTACACCTAACAGTAAGAACTCTGTTCTTCTTGGAGAAGAAAATCAGGGAGATAACAAGGCGGGCGATAAGACAAAAACGGCTAAAAAGCCTAAAGCTCCCGCCCCATCGGAGAAAAAATGACAAATAAAGTAACGAAAATAAGTGCAAATCTAGTTAATGTGGTATCATTAATAGATGATGAAGAAGTAAAGTCAGAGATGGGAGAGGCTTTTGCCGCATTTATGCTAAATCCCACAGTGACTTGGGCTAAATTTGTTCTAACCGATGATAGAACAAACGCTAATGGCGAAAGAATTCCACAAAAAGAATTCCCTAATTTGCTAAAAAGCGGTATCCACATGCCTGTAATAATGGCTTTAGGTGAAATTAGTCCGGGTCATCCAAATACCAAGCCTCTAGGTACGATTACTCATCTCAAAGAAGTTAAGACCGATGAAGGGGCTTCGGCCATCATTGCTCTAGCGGCCCTTTGGGGACAGGAAAGACCTGCCGATGTAGAGTTTATCAAGCAGCGTTTTGCTGAACAACAGCCTGTAGACGTTTCTTGGGAAATTCTATACGAAGACGCAGAACTCAACCCTGAAACTAATAGCATGGATTTAATGGGAACGGTACTAAGAGCGGCCACAATTGTAGGCAACCCTGCTTACGCTGGACGCACACCGTTTCTTTCCATAGCCGCAAAGAAGACAAGCGATGCGACGATAGAACCGGATGCGGATAATATTGCGGAGGATAAGTTGAACGAACTAGAACAACTAAAAGCTGACCTAGCAGAGGCACAGCGTAAGTTGGACGAACTAAACACAAAGCTTTCAGAAAGTACAACTGCGTTGTCAGAAGCGAAAGCCGAAACTGAGCGTCTAACTGGTGAATTAACTGCAAAAGAAACAGAGCTAGTTCCTTTGAAGGAATTCAAAGAAGCCGCTGATGCTGAAAAGCAGAAGGCAGAAAGACTAGCAAACATTAAAAACAAATTTGTCGAAGCAGAAATCGAAAAAGACGAAGAGTATTTTTCAGGTGAAAGTGCTGAGAAGCTTTTGAAATTGGATGATGACCAGTTGGACTTCATGATTCAAGAACTTAAGGCTTTCTCACAAGCATCAAAGACCTCTACAGCTTCTACAAAAAAGACAAAAATCCCTGCCCTAACAGGAAACGATGGCGAGGAACTTTCAGCGAAAGACCTCGGCAAAGCCCTTCGTGAGCGTGGGAAGAAATAATTCGGAGGTTATATATAATGGAAATCAATCGTTTTGAAGACGTTATCGGTGTGAGAATTTTAGAAGACATCGTTGAAGGACGTTTTGTATGTCTAACATCTCACAATCTTGGTGGCGCAATCATGAACGTGGATGCCGATGTTCCCGGTGCTAAGTTGCCTGATACGGCAGAGGAAGCTAAGAGAGCTAGATACTGTGTCACATTCGCTGTAGATAATAGACCAACTCCTATCGTGGATTGGCCACAGACTGAGTTCGATTTCAGAGGCGGATTTGTTAACGCAACAGCAGGCCCACTAACGGGCGTAAAGATGTGGTTGACACACCCAGGAAATCAGGAAAGTCAGACTATTCCTTCTGGTTACAAGGCTCTTGCCTTCACAGAAGCATATGTTACTATTCCTTCTGGTCAGTATATCTACAACGCTAACTTGGAAACACCAGGTGCAGCAGTAGCCATTGCTGATACAGCTACGGATTCTGCGGGTGATGCAGGAAAGCCAAAGTATCTTGCGACTTACTCAGCAGATACAGCAATCGGACGTGTCATTGACTACGACGATGCTACCGGCGCATTGACAATCAAAGTAAACGACTAACATCGTTATTTGGAGGATATTTTTAACATGGACGAGAAAGAACTAAAGGAAGCTATTACGTCTTTACTTAAGGAAGGAAAGCGCGAGGCTTTGGCTGAACTCATCATTGAGTTTGTACAGCCTAATCACCTAACAAATGACTTTGTAAGTCTTTTGCTAGGAACCAGAGCTTTGAATCCCGGTGATGCTCTCGTAAAGAAAGTACGCACAGGAATTAAGGTTCGCACACTAGTTCCAGGCTCAATCCATCTTGCAAGTGAACTTACAGTTCGTGACCGTATCAACTATGTGTTGGACGGTGCCGATGTAAAGGTTACTTACAACGAATGGGAATTGGCTTCTGGAGAACTAGGAAGCGTTGAAGAAATTCGTGCAGAGATGAGTGCTAAACTAAGAGATTACTATCTTGGAAAGGTTTTCACTTCTCTTTCAACAATTTGGACAGCGATTAATACTCCTAACAACTTCACAGCAGTTGGTGGGCCTTTGACAGCTACAGCATTGGAAAATGCTATTGACTATATCAACCAGACAACAAGTGGTGTAAAAGCCGTTGTTGGTACCAGAGCAGCACTAGCTCCTATCACAAAGTTCGGTGCTTTCTGGGATGATGGTGGGTCAAACGTAGCGGAAGTTCCTGACAACATTCGTGAGATTATGGCTACTGGTTTCTTGGGACGCTACTACGGTGCTAACATTATTGCGTTAGACCAGGTGTACGACAACCCAATTGACTACAACGCACTTCTACCTACTGACAAGATTCTTGTTATCGGTACAGGCGTTGGTGAGTTCATTACTTACGGCGACGTAAGAACAAAAGAATGGACTGACATGAGACCAACTCCCCCACAGTGGTACTTGGAACTTTACCAGCAGTTCGGTATGATTATTGACCGTGCAGACGGCATCTTCGTACTAGACCTAGCGTAATATAATAAATAGGGGAAGGAAGTAAAACCCCTTCCCCTTTTTTATGTTAAGAGCAAAATATGACACTTCTACATGTAACTGATGCAAATACAGGCGAAATAGTAGCCGTAGATATAGACACACCTACTGGTAATTTATACATTAAGGACTATGAAGGAAACCTGGTTCAGCTAGATTTGAGCAATCCTGTAGGTACTATTAAGGTACTGGACGCAGACACGGGGGATACGCTAACCGTAGACTATTCTAATCCTACAACTGTATTCACAGTTATAGACCCCAATACTGGGGAATTTATAGATGTAGATTTATCAAACCTAACCGGAACACTTTACTGTTTGGATGAAGACACTGGGGAATTTGTTCAGGTGGATATTTCAACCGC
>JACCDR011639703.1_pt1 | contig 13392 bp, 13 predicted proteins | sample 7446431 | NCBI WGS metagenome assembly JACCDR01 (sample SAMN15323443, study PRJNA562643) | freshwater metagenome | isolation source: river surface water | place: USA:Blue River Watershed | collected 2017-08-17
CTGCACGCCATCAAGCGCCCACACTTATCGGCTGTTAATTTTTAAAGAACTTCCAATCTCGCAGCGCCAGGGCCTCAACCCCTCGCTGTTCACCGCATCGAATCGTCTTGTTCGTCAGCAGCAAAGAAACGAGATTATGAACTCAACTTCTTTTGTCGTCAACTACTTTCTTCGAAAATTTCTCAGAGTTCGTTTTTGACAGCAGGAAAATTTTTTCCTCCCCTCACGATCTTGTTCTTTAGCTTTTCGCTAAGGTCCGTTTCGCGACGGGAGGCGAACTATATCAAAGGCCTCGGAAGTTTGGCAAGCGCTTTTCAACAAAAGCTTTCATTCCTTCTTTTTGATCTTCCGTAGCAAAGAGACTGTGGAACATCCGACGCTCATATTGGACTCCATCGGAGAGCGAAGATTCGTACGCCCGATTCACAGCTTCCTTCACCATCATCACCGACGGCAGCGACATCGAAGCGATCACAGTAGCTGCACCCAACGCCTCTTCAAGCAACCTGTCGGCCGGCACGATCCGCGACACCAGGCCCGCCCGCTCTGCCTCGACTGCATCCATCATTCTGGCAGTCAGGCACATGTCCATCGCTTTGGACTTCGACACCGCCCGCGGCAAACGCTGCGTACCACCCGCGCCGGGGATCACTCCCAGCTTGATTTCCGGCTGCCCGAATTTTGCCGAGTCAGCGGCGATGATGAAATCGCACATCATCGCCAACTCACAGCCACCGCCCAATGCGAAGCCAGCAACCGCAGCGATGACCGGTTTGCGCACCTGCCGAATCTTCTCCCAGTTACGCGTGATGTAGTCGCCCTTGAACACATCCATATAGGTATAAGTTGCCATCGCGCCGATGTCCGCACCCGCAGCGAACGCCTTTTCACTTCCCGTGATCACGATGCATCCGATCTGCTCGTCCGCATCGAACCCCAGCAACGCGTGCCCCAATTCATCCATCAACTGATCATTCAGCGCATTCAGCGCCTTGGGACGATTCAGTCGTATCAAAGCGACCTTGCCGTGCGTCTCAATCAGGATGTTCTCGTAATTCATGTGGCGCTCCTCTTTGGTATGGATTGGAAATAGGTGTCCGGATTGTAGCTTGCACCGCCTGAGTTTTTCCCGTGCCGCCTTGACTTGCCCTCACGCGCGGCTATCGTGAATCGATCAGCGTATGCGCCTGCACCACTTCCTGGCTTGATCACCATGTGCACTAAGGTTCAACGAATATGCTCTGCACGCAGCGAGGTGCAGCGAATGGCGTACTGCCTGCAAACCTGCGCCGACATTGACGTGCCGATGGCTTACCACGCATTGCTCAAAGCCGCCGAGCAGCTATTCCGCCTGGAACAGCAATTGATGGAGGACTACGCGTTTCCAGTACGCCAAACCCATCTGGAGCAGCATGCGCGCGTGCTGCGAGCGCTTCATTACATACATGCGGCGGTATTGAACGGGGCGACTGAACGCGCCCGGCATGTCGGCGGACAACTGCTACCGGACTGGCTGCAGCTGCATCAAGATACGGTCGATGCTGCATTCGCGCTTTGGACAGAGTATTGCGACCACGGCCTTATCAACCCTCAAACACCGACCGATCAGCCTGGACCTGGCATTACGGCGCACTGAGTGCCAACGGGAGCAGCACCCACATCTGGCCCACCTGCTTCATTCGGCCCGCCGCCTCCCCCGCGTCCGGGCCAAATCCCCAGAAGTAGTCCGCGCGCACCGGATTACGGATAGCGCCGCCAGTATCCTGAGCCATCACGAGCCGGCGCAGCGGCGACGAGCTGTTCGGTAGCGTCGTCATCAGGAACACCGGTGCGCCGAGTGGGATGAACTGAGGGTCGACCGCAATGGACCTCTGGGGTACCAAGGGCACGCCCAGCGCGCCGCGAGGTCCCTGCGCGGGATCGACCACCCTCTCTTCCCGGAAAAAAACATAGCTCGGATTGGCATTCAGCAGTTCAGGCAGCCGCGTGGGATTCGCCGCCACCCAGCTCTTGATTCCCTGCATAGAAGCCTGGTCCAGCGTCAGCTCGCCGCGATCAACCAGATACCGGCCAATCGAACGGTAGGGATGACCATTTTGGTCCGCATAGGCGACGCGAACTGTCTCCCCAGTTTCTTCCAGCCGCACTCGCCCTGATCCCTGGACCTGCAGGAAAAATGCGTCGACCGGATCATCGACCCAAAGCAGCTCACGGCCAGCCAGCAGGCTCAGCCGCTCCATTTCCGCGCGACTCGGGTAAGGCACCAAACGGTTGCCTACCAGCCGACCACGCAGCCGCAAGCTCTTCAGTTCCGGGTACAGCGTCGCCAGATCGACTGTCACAAGATCAGGAGGTGGCCCATGCAGCGGCGTCTGAAACTGGCCGCGGCGCGTGCGGGCGCCCCGCAACAAGGGCTCATAATAGCCAGTGACCGTGCCGGCCACACTGCCATCCGGGTTACGCACCTGATGCGGAACGAAGCGCGACTCGAAAAATTCACGAACCGCACTCAGGCTCGAAGCGTCCACCGCAGGTGCGCCAGTACACGCCTCCTGCCAGCCCGGCTTCGCCGACAGTGCAGCGCACGATGCCAGCAAGGCAGGCCATGCAGCACGCAGGTCATCGTCACCCCAACCGGGGAGCTCCGCAAAAGTTGTGCGGCGAAGATGATCGCCGGGTCGGGCGGCGCCCGGCGACACAGGAACAGGCGCCGGCGCCGGAGCGGCAGCCGGCTCTTTCGACGTGACAGGCGGAGCCTTGCGGGTCGCGCAAGCGCCAAGCAGCAGCACGGCGACCAACAACAAGGAGGTTAAACTGACGCGCTTGATCGAATTGGACACGATGATATGTGGTTGATTTTGCTGGAGGCCGGGTTGGCCCTGGGCCTGTTGGTCTTTCTTGTATGGTGGACGATGTTCTCGGGCCGCAAGGATGACGACTGACCCTACCTAGTGCAGCGTGCGCGGCAACGACAGCGCGAATTCCGGAATCGGGGCCTCAAACTGGTGACCGTCCTCTGCGACGCAGAAGTACTCGCCACGCATCGAGCCGTGCGGCGTCTGCAGCGACGTGCCGCTGGTGTACTCGAACTGCTCGCCCGGCTGCAGCAACGGCTGGTGGCCCACCACTCCCAGGCCGCGCACCTGCTCAACATGGTTATTGGCATCGGTGATGATCCAGTGCCGGGATATCAGCTGTGCTGCGACAGTGCCCGTATTCTTGATCGTCACCGAGTACGCGAATACGTATTCGGCTCGATCCGGAGCCGATTGGTCTTCGAGGTATTGCGTCCTCACCGTCACCGTCATCTCGTAAGCTGCCATCGTCGCACTCGGTTCCTGACATTTTGCCAAGCACGGATTGCACACGAATTCGCCGCCTGCCGCAAGCGGCCGCCGCGGGTAAAATGCGGCCTTCGAATTCAGGAAGAGCCGCATGAGCACCTACCGCATCGCCCCCAGCATCCTGTCCGCCGACTTTGCCCGCCTAGGCGAGGAAGTCCGCAATGTCGTCGCTGCGGGCGCCGACATCATCCATTTCGATGTGATGGACAACCACTATGTCCCGAACCTGACGATCGGGCCGCTGGTCTGCGAGGCGATCCGCCCGCATGTACAAGTGCCGATCGATGTTCACCTGATGGTCAAGCCGGTCGACCGGATCATCCCCGATTTCGCAAAGGCGGGCGCAAACATCATCAGCTTCCACCCCGAGGCAAGCGAGCACATTGACCGCACCGTTCAACTTATCCGCGATAACGGCTGCAAGGCAGGGCTGGTGTTCAATCCGGCGACGCCGTTGCACTGCCTCGAGCACGTGATCGACAAGCTTGACCTGATCCTGATCATGTCGGTCAACCCCGGATTCGGCGGTCAGTCCTTCATCCCCGAGGCACTGAAAAAAATCCAGAAGGTGCGCGAACTGATCGACGCAAGCGGCCGCGACATCCTCCTTGAAGTGGACGGCGGCATCAAAGTCGAGAACATTGCAGCAGCCGCCAAGGCTGGCGCCGACACTTTCGTGGCCGGCTCAGCCATCTTCGGCAAGCCTGACTACAAAGCGGTGATCGACGCGATGCGCGTGCAACTGGCGACCGTATGAGCGTGCGACCGGTCAAGCCGCTGTCCGGCGTGCGCGCCGCGATCGTCGACCTCGACGGCACCATGGTTCACACAGCCCCTGACTTCCAGGTCGCCATCAATCGCATGCGCGCCGATCTCGGCCTCGCGCCGCTGACGGTGGAGACTGTGATTGATTTCGTCGGCAAAGGCTCGGAAAACCTGATGCGCCGCGTGCTCGCAGTAGATTTTGATGGCGACGAGGTTGAACGCCGATTTGAGCAGGCGCTGGCAAGCTACCAGCGCCACTACCTCGACATCAACGGCGACTACAGCAGCGTCTACGATGGTGTGCATGAGGGACTGGCGGCAATGAAAGCCCAGGGCATCCGACTCGCCTGCGTGACCAACAAGCCAATCGCTTTTGCGCGGCCGCTGCTGGAAAAAACAGGGCTGGGCAGCTATTTCGAGCTCATCTACGGTGGCGACTCGCTGCCGAAGAAGAAGCCCGATCCGCTGCCGATGCTGACTGTCTGTCGTGACTTTGCGCTGGAACCAATCGAAGTCGTCGCCATCGGAGACTCATCCAATGACGCTGACGCCGCGCGTGCCGCAGGATGCCGAAGTTTGACCGTGCCCTATGGGTACAACCACGGCGAACCGGTGCAATCGATAGACTCGGATGGTATAGTCGCGACATTATTCGATGCCGCCCGACTGTTGGCCGCCTGATAACCACCATGTTTCTCGTCAATAAACCGAAGCTGATCCCACTCGGCGCCTTTGAGGCCTGGCTGTGGCGACGCTGGCATGCACTGATCGACTGATCGCCTATGCCGTCAGCCCCGCTCGGGCCGACCGGAATTATTGAACCCCAAGCCGCACCCCTTACAATTGCGGCCCGGAGAAACACATGACTGAACTCGAATTCAAATCCCTTGCAGCCGAGGGCTACAACCGCATTCCGCTGATCGCCGAGGCCTTTGCCGACCTCGAAACGCCGCTGACTCTCTACCTGAAACTGGCGCAAACGCAGAATCACGGCAAGAACACCTTCCTGCTGGAATCCGTCGTTGGTGGCGAGCGCTTCGGGCGCTACTCCTTCATCGGCCTGCCGGCGAACACTCTGCTGCGATCGTATGGCAAGCGCACCGAAGTTGTCCGCAACGGCGAAGTGATCGAGACGGCACATGAAAATCCGCTCGATTTCATTGCCGAATTCCAGAAGCGCTACAAAGTCGCCGTCAGCCCGGGAATGCCACGTTTCTGCGGCGGCCTCGCCGGCTACTTCGGCTATGACGCGGTGCGCTTCATCGAACGCAAGCTGGAAAACGGCGCCCCCCCCGACACCCTGGGCCTGCCCGATATCCAGCTGCTGCTGACAGAAGAACTGGCCGTCATCGACAACCTGTCCGGCAAGCTCTACCTGATCGTTTATGCAGACCCGACGCAGCCCGAAGCCTACAGCCGCGCCAAACAGCGCCTGAAGCAGCTGCGCGCCATGCTGCATCGGCCAGTCGACGTGCCCGTCACGACCGGCTCGGTACGTACCGAGGCGATCCGCGACTTCAAGAAGGAAGATTTCCTGAAGGCGGTCGCCAAGGCGAAGGAATACATCATGGCCGGCGACCTGATGCAGGTGCAGGTCGGCCAACGCATTCGCAAGCCCTATGTCGATTCACCGCTGTCGCTTTACCGCGCATTGCGCTCACTGAATCCGTCGCCCTACCTGTATTTTTACAACTTTGGCGACATGCAGATCGTCGGCAGCTCGCCCGAAATCCTGGTGCGCAACGAGACTACCCGCGAAGACGGCCGCAAAGTCACGATACGCCCGCTGGCCGGCACGCGCCCGCGCGGCTCCACGCCGGAACTGGACACCAAACTGGCCGAGGAACTGCTGGCTGATCCGAAGGAGATCGCCGAGCACGTGATGCTGATTGACCTCGCGCGCAATGATATCGGCCGAATCGCCGAAATCGGCAGCGTGAAAGTCACTGACAAGTTCGTGATCGAGAAGTACTCGCATGTGCAGCACATCGTGTCCAACGTCGAAGGCACGCTGAAACCCGGCATGACCAATCTCGACGTGCTGCGCGCGACCTTCCCGGCCGGCACGCTGTCCGGTGCGCCGAAGGTACGTGCGATGGAGCTGATCGACGAACTCGAACCGGTCAAGCGCGGCATTTACGGTGGCGCCTGCGGCTATATGTCGTTCGGCGGCGAGATGGATCTCGCGATCGCGATCCGTACCGGCGTCATAAAGGACGGCATGTTGTACGCGCAGGCGGCGGCAGGCATCGTCGCCGATTCAGTGCCGGAAATGGAATGGTTAGAAACAGAAAACAAGGCGCGCGCGGTACTGAGAGCCGCGGAGCAGGTTCAAGACGGCCTGGACGGGGAGATCTGACATGCTGCTGATGATCGACAACTACGACTCGTTCACCTACAACCTCGTGCAATATTTCGGCGAACTCGGTGAAGATGTACGCACCTATCGCAACGATGAGATCACGCTCGAGGACATCGAAAAGCTGAACCCTGCGCGCATCTGCATTTCTCCCGGCCCCTGTACGCCACATGAGGCAGGCATCTCGGTACCCGTGCTGAAGCATTTTGCCGGGAAGCTGCCGATCCTCGGCGTCTGCCTCGGGCACCAGAGCATTGGCGCAGCGTTCGGCGGCAAGGTGATCCGCGCGAAGGAAGTCATGCACGGCAAGACCTCCGCGATCGAGCACACCGGCGCCGGCGTATTCAGGGACCTTCCCAGCCCGTACACCGTGATCCGCTATCACTCGCTGGCCATCGAGCGCGAAAGCCTGCCCGACTGCCTCGAAGTGACCGCGTGGACCGCCGACGGCGAGATCATGGGCGTGCGCCACAAGGACTTCCAGATCGAGGGCGTGCAGTTCCATCCGGAGTCCATCCTGTCGGAGCACGGCCACGCGCTGCTGAAGAACTTCCTGAACACCTGAACGGGCCGATCATGACCCTGACTCCGCAACAGGCGCTGCTGCGCTGTATCGAGCACCGCGAGATCTTCCACGACGAAATGCTGGCGCTGTTCCGGCAGATCATGGGCGGCGAAATGTCGCCGGTGATGATCGCTGCGCTGACCATGGGCCTGCGGGTGAAGAAGGAATCAATCGGCGAGATCGCCGCTGCTGCGCAGGTAATGCGCGAGTTCGCAACCAAGGTCGAGGTCACCGATGCCGACAACCTGGTCGACATCGTCGGTACCGGCGGCGACGGCGCGCACACCTTCAACATCTCGACGGCGTCGATCTTCGTGGCCGCCGCCGCCGGCGCACGCGTGGCCAAGCACGGCGGCCGCAGCGTGTCGTCGTCATCCGGGAGTGCAGACGCCCTTGAGGCGCTCGGCGTAAACATCAACCTGCAGCCGGCGCAAGTCGCGGAGTCCATTGCCGAAACCGGCATTGGTTTCATGTTCGCGCCGAACCATCACGCAGCGATGAAGCATGCGGCGCCGGTACGCAAGGAGCTCGGCGTACGCACCATCTTCAACATCCTCGGGCCTCTGACCAATCCGGCTGGCGCGCCGAACATCATGATGGGCGTATTTCACCCTGACCTGGTCGGCATTCAGGCCCGCGTGCTGCAGCGCCTAGGCGCAAAACATGCATTGGTCGTCTGGGCTCGCGACAACATGGACGAAGCCTCGCTGGGCGCTGCCACGATGGTTGGCGAACTGGTCGACGGCGAAATCCGCGAGTACGACATCCATCCGGAAGATTTCGGCCTGCAGATGACCTCCAGCCGCAACCTGAAGGTGGCGAATGCTGCCGAGTCCGTGCAAAAAATCCGCGAGGCGCTCGGCAACCATGCGGGCCCGGCCCGCGACATCGTCATCCTGAATTCCGGCATCGCGCTGTATGCAGCCGGTATCGCCAGCGACATCGCCGACGGCGTGAAGCAGGCGCGCGAGGCAATTGCCTCCGGCGCTGCACTCGCCAAACTCGAACAGTTTGCGAAATTCACGCAGTCCTGCCCATCCCGATAAAAAGAAGCCAGACCATGTCCGACATCCTGAACAAGATCCTAGACGTAAAGGCTGATGAGGTCGCCGCTGCGAAAAAGCGGCAGGATCTGGCCAGCCTGCGCCGTGATGTCGAGAGCGACCGAGAGGCACGCGCAGCCATTCGTGGCTTCGAGGCGAGCCTGCGCGAGAAGATTGCTGCCGGACGCGCCGGCGTGATTTCCGAGATCAAAAAAGCCTCGCCGTCAAAAGGCCTGCTGCGCGAGAATTTCCGTCCTGCCGAAATCGCCGCGACCTATGCCGCGCACGGCGCGGCCTGCCTTTCCGTATTGACCGACGTGCAGTTCTTCCAGGGATCGCCGGACTACCTGAAGCAGGCGCGAGCCGCCTGCAGCATCCCGGCGCTGCGCAAGGATTTCATCATCGACCCGTATCAGGTTTATGAAGCACGCTCATGGGGCGCGGACTGCATCCTGCTGATCGTTGCGGCACTCGACCACGGGCTGATGCGCGAGCTGGAAGCGTGTGCGCACGAGATCGGGATGGACGTGCTGGTCGAGGTGCACGATGCGGAGGAGCTGGATGCCGCACTAACGATGAAGACCCGCCTGCTGGGCATCAACAACCGCAACCTGCGCACCTTCGAGACCACGCTCGACACCACGATCGGGCTGCTGCCGAGGATCTCTCCGGACAAGCTGGTGGTGACCGAATCCGCAATTGCGACCCGCGACGACGTCAAGCGCATGCGCGACCATGATGTCCACGCATTCCTGGTTGGCGAGGCTTTCATGCGTGCCGCCGATCCGGGTGCCGAACTCGCGCGACTTTTCGACTGAACCGGCAAACCTTCAGCACACCGCCCGGCGCAACGGATCCAGCCGGGCGATCCACTGACTGCCCAGCGGCAGCGGCTCATCGCAGATCATCGCGGCAACGAATTCCGCGCACAGCGGCGCGCAAGTGACGCCACGAGCACCATGGGCAAGCGTTGCATAAAGCCCATCGGCCAACTTGCCAACCAGCGGCACCCTGTCTTGCGTCGTCGCGCGCCAGCCCACACGGCCACTCTGAAGCTGCGAGGCATCGCCGCAAAATCCCGGCAACAAGCGCTTTAGCCGCTCGAAATTCTGTTCATCGTCGCTACGACGTGCTGCCTGCTCTTCGTCGTCATGCTGCAAGGTGGCGCCCACGGTATGCATCCCGTCGACGGCCGGTGCAATATAGCCGTCGCGGCACACCACCATATGCAAGGGGCTATCGTCGCGAGCCGGCAACCGGGACAGCTGGCCCCGCGCACGACCGGTTGCGACGCGCTGCGGCCCGAGCCCCGTATCGAAGGCAGTCGCCAGCAAGGCCAGCGGTGCGTGCAAAGTCATGCCATCGGCCAGCTCGACACACCATCCGCCGGCTTCCGCCTTGAGCCCGACAACACTCGCGCCGGTGCGCAGAGTGATCAGTGGATGATCAAGCAGCGCAGCCACCAGGCCCGGCGGCTCGACCCAACCGGCCTGCGGCAAAAGAAACCCGCTGTCAGCCGGCACCGCACCGCATAGTTGAGCCGCCTCGTCCAGCGAACAGGCCTTCAGCCAGTCGGCGCTCGCGCCTGAAGCCTGGGCAGCGATCTTGTCTCGTTTGCGCTCGTCGCGCGCAATGCGCAGTACACCACACCAATCATGCCGAACGGCGCCAGGATGGCGCGCTATCCAGCGCATCAACCAGGCGCTGCCCGCCGCAGTGATTTCGGTGACCGGATTCGCCGCCCCGCCCGGCTCTGGCCGCACGATGCCAATCGGATTACCCGAACCGCCCGCTGCCGGCCACTCTCGCTCAAGCACGGTGACGGCAATGCCACGCCGAGCCAGTTGCCGCGCCGCGCTCGCACCGGCAACGCCCGCGCCGATCACGATCGCGGCCGACGGAGAAACCTGGATCCCACCACCGATAGCAGGCCAGCGCGCCGACAGGCTATCCCGCTTGCCGCCGAACCCCGGCCGATGGCTCACAACGAAGCCTGCGTCGCCCAGCGCTCGCCTGAAGTCGCCCTCCACGCACCCGCTCGACAAGCGCGCATCCGGCGCAGCCCGCGATGCCAGTTGGCGAAGGACTTCCGGCGACCACATCTGCAAATTTCGGTCTGGGGCGGAACCATCGAGGAAGAATGCATCGAAGCGGCCTGAAATAGCCGGGAGGACATCGGGCACATCGCCAAAGACGAGCGTCAGGGTTACCTGCTCATCCAGTTCGACCGCATGGAACCCGGGAAGCAGCGGTGGCCAATGCGCAAGCAGCGTATCGGCCAGCGGTCGCCACTGGCTGGCAATCGATGGAGACAAGTTTGCGATGCCAAGCTCAAGCGCCTTTTGCAGATCCGCTCGCGTAAGCGGGTGCTTTTCGATCGATACGTAGTTCAACCGCGTCTGGCTGCCGCTGGAGCGCAATGCAGCCCAGGTTGCGAGGAAATTCACGCCGAGGCCGAATCCCGTTTCGAGCAGCCGGATGCAGCGCACCTGATGCCATCGTTGCGGCAGATCGCAGCCAGAGATGAACACCGCATCGGCCTGCCCCCAGGCACCGCTGCGGCTGGCATACATATCGCCGGAATCGGGCGCAAAGAGGCGGCCGTCGTCGCTGCCCTGCCAGAGTGCGGGCCGGATCGGTAGGGAGTCCATCAGAAAGTCAAACCGGAAAAGAGTGGCAGCGGCCTTTGCAGGTCTTTATCGCCAGCGGCGGCGACGCGCGCATCATACAACGAGGGCCGATCCGGTTAACTCGATGACCTACTGCCCAGATGAAAGCCGCTACAAGCCAACCCGCCGATCGCCCCCGAGTTGGCATGCAGCACGGAATGTCTGGAAGTCTTCACCTCCAGACGGCACCAAGCCAGACTACTGAAGCCGATCCTCCGGACCTGCGGCGGCATCGGTCACTGGCTGCCGGTGGAGCGATGCCAGCACTTGCTGAAGCTGGTGCGCCAGTTGCACAACATCGGCCACGCTCATCGCAACCCGGCACTCCAGCCTCCCGTCGACGCTCGTTGCGGCCGCCTCCCCTGCGCGCACGGCCCGTGTAATCCCGGCAATCAAGTGCTGCTCAACAAAGCCAAAGTCGATAAAGACCATGCCGGAGCCGGCATGAACGGCGCTTACATTCGACACGATCGCGCGATCGGAATGATCGACCGGCCGCAGGTGCAAGGCCACCTGCGCGACGGGTTCTGCCGGCGAAGTATCCCGGCCATTCGCTACCTTGTCGGTTGATGTTGTGACGGACATCGTTTTCTCCTTGGGTGAAAAAAGCCGCGCGTTGTCGTTTGTGCAAGCAATATCGTGAAAGAAGACGAGGGGCAAGCTTGTGAAGCGGCAATCGCCATGCAAATGTTGAACGGATGAGACAGGCCTGACGAGGCCGCGGGGAATGGTTTGTACTCACTCTCATCGAACTCCGCGTTAGACGGGAAGCCGCCTTCGGGCCAGCATGCCGCGCATGGTGCATTGGCCACACAATGCCCCCGCGAGACTCTTCGCCATAAAAAAACGGAGGCTGGTCAAGCCTCCGCCGTGCCATCCCAGGGAAATCGCCCAAAGGTCAGCCAAACAGGATCTCTCCTTGCTGCAACTGCGTGCCTACCAACCCGACCTGGTCGTCACTCGCCTCATCCATCGTGGGCAAGGATCGAACGCCAACTTCCAGGGATTCGCCCATGTCCTCGTGGGACATCCCAAGCAGGTGGCCCACCTCGTGCACCATCACGGACATCAAATCGACCTTGTCAGCGACGACCTTGCCCTTGCCGAGTGACCAGCCATGATTGGCCGCATCGTCATCGATGGTGATCACGCCGTCTTGCGTCATGCCGAGCAACCACTGGCCATCCTGCTCACCAAGGTCGGCGACCTGCACCATGGGCTTCTTCAGTGCGGACACGTCGAAGCCCTGCTCACTCCACCAGGACAATGCCGCCTTGTACGCCGCCCTGGCCTGAGATGCGCGTATTGCCATCGCGCCGTCACCCTCCTCACCGTCCAGCGTAATCGGACTCACCGGCTTGGGAGCCAGATCGACACCCGCCGCATAGGTTTCGCTGAACACGCTGTTCACGTAGGTCGAGAAATCGTAGTGAGAAGTCGGCCACGCACCAGGGCTGGTTCCTACCGTTGCACCGACTGCCGAGGCCGTGCTGTACTTCACTGAGAGAACGTACATCGTTCCCTCGGCCTCCGGCTTGAAGCTGACCGTCAGATCCCCAAAGTCCGCGCTGAGTGCGTTCTTATTGATCGATATGGTGGTAGCCGGCTTCACAGCCACCAGCGAATCGCCGGCACCCACGGTACCATCACCGTTATCGATGACCTTGTACAGCTGGATATTGCTGTTGTTCAGCGGGTAGAAAGGGTTGATGCTCGACACCGTCCGCGCCTGATCGACCTTGATTTGGATGGTGTCAATCACATTATCGTTGTCGCCGTCCTTGATATCGCCCGATGCACCTGTGAAGTAAAAGAACACGCCGGGGTTGGTCTGGTTGATCTTGCCGCTCTTAACGCCGTACTGGATATCTCCGCCCTGGTAGGCGTAGTAATCCTGGAAGGTCATTGCGGTTCCATTGATGTATTGCAACGGAGTTGTGCCGGTAGGCGCGATCAACGCCCCAGGCGCTGTAGCGGTGTACGAGCTTGCATCGCTATCATCTACCTCGATGCCACCGGCTGTTCCGGTTGCCGTGCCGACGTTCTGGTAGGTACCGACAACGGCTGTTCCGTCTTCCTCAAAAATCCAGGTCTCGGTGACATCCAGCTTGCCATCCGAATCGGTATCGCCTGAGACGTAAGCCGGATGGAAGTCGTCGGTGGTATCGCCCGGCGTGCCATTGTCGTCACTGACATCCACATCGGACAAAGCGGTGTTGCCTGTATTGCTGACAGCGTACTGCCAGGTAATCGCGTTGCCTGCGATGACGCCGGTCAGGCCATCGCCGGAGTTATTTCCGTAGATCGTTATTTTGTCGATTGCAATCTGAGGATCCTGAATCACCTCGACCGTCGCATCATCCTCGTCCGATGTCGCATCCTCCCCGGTGGCTGTCGCCCAGTTCGTCAGGTCGTCGCCCGCATCGAGCATGTCCTGATCAACTGTCCGCGTGCTGCTGAAGCTCCAGCTCTCGTCCACGTCCAGCAGGCCATCGCTGTCCGTGTCGCCCGAGTCGTAGGTCGCCAGGAAGTCGTCCGTCGTGTCGCCCGGCGTGGCGTTGTCGTCCTCCACCGTCACATTCGCGATGGCCGCATTGCCCGTGTTGGTCACCACATAGGTGTAGGTGATCGTCTCGCCTACCGTATC
>JACCDR011199089.1_pt1 | contig 13391 bp, 12 predicted proteins | sample 7446431 | NCBI WGS metagenome assembly JACCDR01 (sample SAMN15323443, study PRJNA562643) | freshwater metagenome | isolation source: river surface water | place: USA:Blue River Watershed | collected 2017-08-17
ACTCGGAGAGAAAGTAACAGAAGCCATCATCACGGTGCCTGCATACTTCAACGATGCACAGCGTAAAGCGACGAAAGATGCAGGAGCAATTGCGGGGCTTGATGTGAAGCGTATCATCAACGAACCGACCGCAGCTGCGCTCGCCTATGGATTCAATACTAAGAAGAATGAGAAAGTCGTCGTCTTTGACTTTGGTGGTGGTACTTTCGATGTATCCGTACTTGAAATTGGAGATGATGTAATCGAAGTAAAGTCTACTGATGGTGATAGTCACCTCGGTGGACGTGATATAGACCACAAGATCATCGGATGGATTGCTGAAGAATTCAAAAAGACTTCTGGTATAGACGTACGCGGAGACAAACTCGCTTTGCAACGTCTCGATGAAGCAGCAGAAAAAGCAAAAATCGAACTCTCTACTGCTATCGAAACAGAAATCAATATCCCATTTATCACCTCGACCGCCGAAGGTCCACAACACCTGTTGCTCAAGATGACTCGTGCTCAACTCGAATCTATTGCGGATGAATACATCACTCGCTCTATAGATATCACAAAGCGTGCGATGCAGGCTTCTGGATTCACCATGAATGATATCAATGAGATCATCATGGTCGGTGGTCAGACTCGTATGCCGAAGATAGTCGAAGAAGTAAAGAAAGTATTTGGCAAGACTCCAAACCTATCTATCAATCCAGATGAAGTGGTGGCTCTCGGTGCTGCGGTACAAGCCGGAGTGCTTCAGGGTGATGTGCGTGATGTACTCTTGCTTGATGTCATCCCGCTATCTCTCGGTATCGAGACTCTCGGCGGTGTAGCGACAAAACTTATCGAGAGGAACACCACCATTCCAGCCAATAAATCTCAAGTATTTTCTACTGCAGCGGATAATCAGACCAGCGTAGAGATACACATAGTCCAAGGTGAACGCCCGATGGCAAGCGACAACAAATCCCTCGGCCGATTTATCCTAGACGGCATCCCTCCAGCACCGCGAGGTATTCCGCAAGTCGAAGTCTCCTTTGATGTGGATGTGAACGGTATATTGAATGTAACCGCAAAGGACAAGGCTTCTGGCAAGAGTCAGTCTATCAAGATCGAAGCATCATCTGGACTCAAAGAAGAAGATATCAAGAAGATGCAAGCTGATGCTGAGGTGCATGCCGAAGAAGACAAGAAGAAGAAAGAACTCGTTGAGATCAAAAACACTGCAGAGATGGTGATGTATACCGCAGAGAAAGCCCTTAAAGAAAATGAAGAAAAATTACCAGCGGAAGTCAAAGACAGCGTGAATGCAAAGATAACTGCACTCAAAGGATTCAAAGACGGTACTGATGGCGAAGCTATCAAAAAGGCAACCGAAGAATTGTCCACCGAAATGCAAAAGATCGGTGAAGCTGTAGCCAAAGCAGGAGGGGATGCCTCCGCTTCCGCCCAAGGCTCCAGCGCGACAATGGAGGAACAACCAGCCGAAGTCCGCGATGCAGAACACAACGAGGTTAACGACGAAAATAAAGCGTAAAATAAAGGCCCCATTTGGGGCTTTTATATATTATAAATTAACATTAACCTAAAAATATGAAATGCCCACATTGTTTACATTTGTTTCATGAGCAATTTTCTCAAAATCATGTTGGGGATGGCCCAGAAGGAAAATTAAATAACTTACATCAAACATGCCCAGGTTGTGGCAAATCTATTGTTTATTTACAATTCAAAAATAAATACGGGCAAGTGACTACATCATTTCTGGTTTATCCAAAAAATATTTCTAGAACTCCTCTACCTCTAGAAGTCGACGATCAAGCTGTTGTTAATGACTATAATGAAGCATCTAAGGTATTATCTGGAAGTGCAAAAGCAAGCGCAGCCCTGAGTCGCAGGTGTTTACAACACATTCTTAGAGAGAAAGCGGGTGTTAAAAAAGGTGATTTGAGTAATGAAATACAGCAAGTATTAGATAGTAAAAATTTGCCTTCAGATATAGCAACAAATTTAGACGCGATACGCAATATAGGAAATTTTGGTACACATCCAATAAAAAGTACCAGCACTGGAGAAATAGTTGAAGTAGAATCCGAAGAAGCAGAATGGAACCTTGAAGTACTAGAACAACTCATTGATTTCTATTATGTACGTTCTGCACTTGCAAAGAAAAAAAGGGATGAATTAAATAAAAAGTTAACTGATGCTGGAAAACCTCCATTAAAATAAAACTCCTATGTCCACCCAGAAGGAAACAATTGAATTCATTTTAGACAAGCTTGGTGATGATAAATTCACTACTCGGGCGATGTTTGGCGAATATGCATTGTACTGTAATGGCAAGGTGGTCGGATTGGTGTGTGATGATCAATTATATGTGAAAATTCTGCCTGCATCTGCCGAGTTGGCGGATATGTGTGAAAAGGACGAGGCTTACCCCGGGTCCAAGCCGTATTATTTGGTAGAAGAATCTCAACTTTCCCATATCAAAAACCTGGCAGAAATCCTGCACAAGGTGGCTGACTCTTTGCCTGCACCCAAACCCAAAAATAAAAAGCATAATAAATAAAAACAAAAAGGTAAATAATTACAATAAAACATTTTGCAAAATGACAAAATGAGATATCATATAGGTATATGAGTCTTCAATATAAGAAAATTGAAAAGATGGTGAAGGGTTTTGCCAATCATCGTAGGATTCAAATACTCGAACTTGTAAAAATAAAACCAGGATTGACTGTAGATAAAATCGCTGAGAATTTGAATGTGAATTTCATGACGGTTTCTGATCATATTAGAAAATTATCTGATGTTGGTCTGGTATCGAAACAAAAGAAAGGCAAGTATGTGGTGCATACGCTAACAAAGCAAGGAAATAATATTTTGTCATTTTGCAAAATGTTATTTTAATGCAAAAGGTCTTTCGTTCTAATCTATAACGAGGTATAATTTCTGCATGCCTATTCCAGGTCTCCCGGAAAATCGGGACATAACATATCTAGGGTACACGACCTATCGTGATCAAAACCAACTCTTTGGTATCAAGCGTCGTGACCGTCGTCAGCACATGTACATACTCGGTAAGTCCGGTACTGGTAAATCCGGTTTGATGACCAACATGATCTATCAAAACATCGTCAATGGTGAAGGTGTCGGCGTGGTAGACCCGCACGGTGAATTGGTAGAGACGGTGCTCTCGGCTATCCCTCCAGAACGCATCAAAGATGTGGTGTATTTCAACCCAGCTGATACCGAATATCACATAGGTTTTAACGTACTCGAAATAGAAAATCCAGAACACAAACACCTCGTCGCCTCTGGTCTCATGGGAATATTTACCAAGATATGGGCCAATGCCTGGTCTGCCCGTATGGAATATATCTTGAACAACACCATTCTCGCTCTCCTCGACACTCCTGGCACGACGCTCCTCGGTGTGACTCGTATGCTCGTAGACAAGGATTATCGTCAGATGATCATCGGTAATTTGAAAGACCCCGTGATCAAGGCTTTTTGGGTGCACGAATACGAAGCATGGCAAGACAAGTTTCGTAATGAAGCTATCGCTCCTATCCAGAACAAAGTCGGACAATTTCTATCTACATTTGTGATTCGAAATATCGTCGGTCAACAGAAAAGTACGATGAATATCTTTGACTTGATGAACCAAGGTAAAATACTTTTAGTCAACGTATCCAAAGGTCGTATCGGAGAAGACAACTCTCGCCTAATCGGTGGTATGCTCATCACCAAGATTCAGCTCGCAGCCATGGAGCGTGTACGTATACCAGAAGACTTACGTAAAGACTTTTATCTATATGTCGACGAGTTTCAAAACTTCGTGACGGACTCTTTTGCGAGCATCTTGTCTGAAGCGCGTAAATACCGCTTGTCTCTGACCGTGGCGCACCAGTATACTGCCCAGCTAGTGACCAAAGAAAGTTCATCTATGCGTGACTCTATTTTCGGTAACGTGGGAACGATGATCATCTTCCGCACCGGTGCTGAAGACACCAAATTCCTAGAGAAAGAGTTTGACCCAGAATTTACCCCGTCAGACATAGTGAACCTACCAAACTACAAGGTTTACTTGAAACTCATGATAAACGGTATAACTTCGCGTCCTTTTTCCGCCAAAACTATTCCTCCACTTATCAAAGGTGCCAACAAAGAGATAGAAGACGCCGTAGTGAAAACCTCTCGTGAATTATATTGCCGTTCAAGAGAAGAAGTGGAAGCGGAGATAGTCGAATGGAGTGGTACTGTCGCTACTAGTGAAGGCGGGGGAAATGGTAGCAAGAATGGTGCTACTGGTGCAGGTGGAGATAAGTTTAAGGCGCAGTGTTCTGTCTGTGGCAACGATACTTTTGTACCTTTTGAACCTCAGCCAGGTAGACCTGTCTACTGCAAGGACTGTATTGCCAAGATTAAAGCAGGGGAACTGAAGCCTCTCAAAAATGAAGCCGATACTGCCAAAAATAAAGCTATATATTACAAGCCTTTGGCTGATTTGGGTATCGAATTTGAGCCAGAGCAAGGTGCTGCCTCTAAAAATCCGACAGAAAATGGCGTGCCTCGAGATAATGCTCGAAATCAGAAACCAAACTTCAATAAGCAAACAAACCCTCAAAAAACTGGTCCTTTTAACGGTATAAAAAACATTTTCAAAGATAAGAAACCAAAGCCTCAGTATGAAGCAGGCAAGAACCCTCTACTCAAATCAGTCTTGGCGCAGGCGCTCGCGAATGGTGATATATCTGAAGTAGTAGAAGTACAGAAGGTAGAAGAGTTAAAAGAAGAAGCACCAGAAATCGCATCTATCTCCTTGTCCGCCTTGAAAACTAGCGAGAAGAAAGAAGCCAACAATCCAAATGACCGCAGTGCCGATGATGAGCGTATGAGTGCACTCAAAAATTTGATTAATTCAACTCAGATAGCAGAAGGAGTAGAAAAGGTGAGTGAACCAGCACCTGAAAATGAGCCTGTAAAAATAGCAGAAAACATTCCTAATCCAGAAATTGTACATAAAACAATAATAGAAGGGAAAAAAGAAGAATATGGTGATGATACAGAAGAAATTAAAACAGTACAGGAGCAGTCCGTCCTAGAACCGAATAGTCAAAAAATAAAGGAAGTCCCAGAAGAAGTCCTTCGGCAGATATTGGGCAATGAATAAAATATTATTTTATAATTTTAAGTAAACTATTAAAAGTAAAGAATACTTTACATTTTCTGTATGAATATGTATACTCAAAGAACGAAAATATATGAAAGAATGCATAAAAAATGAAGTCGCTAGGTTGCGCATACAATCAGGATCAACTCAAGAAGATTTGGCAAGCAAAGTCAATGTCAGTCGCCAGACTATAATTGCTCTTGAAAAAGGTAACTATACTCCATCAATATTATTAGCATTAAAAATCGCTGGTTATTTTAATATGCCAGTAGAGAAAGTCTTTAAAATATCTTATGAAAAATAATATCAAAGAAGCTATTGTCACCACAGGTTTGATTGTTTTAGCAATACTTTTACTAAACCCTTTCCATTTTTGGATGCCTGAAATGATGGTTGTGGGTATGCTGGCCATAACACTCGTTTTGTTTGGTGTATTTGCAAGTTTCATTCTACGAGAAAATCTGGCTGATGAGAGAGATGCTGCCCACAGAGCCCTTGCTGGTAGGAATGCATTTCTAATCGGGTCCTCCATTCTAATGATTGGTATTATCATACAAGGTTACTCGCACGCGGTAGATCCCTGGTTAGTTATTACTTTGATTGCTATGGTCTTATCTAAAATAGCTACTAGAATCTGGAGTGATAAAAACCTTTAATACAAAGTTATCCACTAAACATATGTAAAGCACACTTTACATATGTTTTTTTATTTCATATAATTTATATATTAGTATTATTAGTTTTTGTTAAATTAAATTTTATGAATAAAAATACAGCATTAATTTTAGGTATTATTGTGTTGGTTGTAATAGGGGGAGGTGTATATTTGTCAATGAACAGTAAAAATGACGCCATGTTGGCAAAGGAGGATATGGAGCAGCAAACAATGGAAGATAAAAAGATGGCTGAAGAGAAAACTATGATGGATAAAAAGGCTATGGAGGGCGCAGATACTATGATGAAAAATGATTCTGATATGAAAGATAATATGATCCAAAAAGATGAAACAAGTAATATGGATAAGAGTGAAACAATGGTAAAAGCTGGTTCATATGAGGCATATGGTCCTGAGAAAATTGCCAGAGCAGAGACAGGTGATGTAGTGCTATTTTTCCACGCTTCTTGGTGTCCATCATGTCGTGGTCTTAATTCGAGTATCGAAAACAACCTAGGTTCTATTCCTCCCGGTTTGTCTATATTAAAAACTGATTATGATAAAGAAACTGAACTAAAGAAAAAATACGGGGTTACATATCAGCACACATTAGTGCAGGTTGATAAAGATGGAAAAATGATTAAGAAGTGGAGTGGAAGCCCGAGTCTAAACAGCCTGTTGTCACAGGTACAATAATATGATTTTTTTCCTGATTGCGGTATTGGCAGGAATATTTACAGTAGTAGCGCCTTGCATATTGCCACTACTGCCAATAGTCATAGGTGCGTCAGAGGCGGATGAGAAGAAAATATCAAAAAGAGCAATTATAGTTATTGCGTCTTTGTCCGTATCGGTGGTTTTGTTTACATTGCTTCTCAAGGCTACAACTTTATTTATATCTATTCCGCAGATGTTTTGGACTAGTTTTTCTGGAGCAGTGATTATTTTGGTTGGTTTAGGTATCGCATTTCCATCTCTCTGGGTTAGAGTGCCTTTCGTTCAAAAAATTAGTATTTTGAGTAACAAGGCTCTCGGAACTGGGTATCAAAAGAAAAGTTATAAAGGTGATATGCTTATTGGTCTAGCACTCGGACCAGTGTTTACTACATGTTCACCCACATATCTGTTTATTATTGCCACTACATTGCCGGCTAGTTTCTTTGCGGGTTTTATTTACCTTATAGGATTTACATTGGGTCTTGCCGCAGCACTATTTTTGATTGCTTACTTTGGACAAAGTATTGTAAATAAAGTAAGTGCACACATGCAGGAGGCCGGCAGGATTAAACAAGTATTCGGTATATTGATTGTATTGGTTGGCCTGGCTGTACTGACTGGATACGACAAGAAGATTGAAACATCAATCCTAGATTCTGGGTATGGAGCAACTATTCAATTAGAAGATTCGCTTATAGAAAAATTCGCACCAAAATCCATGATGAAAGATTCTTCTGTAGAAAAAAATAGTATGGTCAGTAGCACCTACGAAACAATCACCTTAGCTGGTGGTTGTTTTTGGTGTACAGAGGCGTATTTTCAAGAACATGTTGGAGTAGTAGATGCAGTGTCCGGTTATGCTGGTGGTAAAAAGCAAGATGCTTCATATATTCAGGTTTCAACTGGGACTACTGCACATCGTGAAGCTGTCCAAGTGACATACGATCCTATGATTATCTCTACTGAGGAAATATTAGATATATATTGGTCTCATATAGACCCTACTAATACTAAAGGGCAGTTCGCTGATAAGGGGTTCCAGTATACAACTGCTATTTTTTATCATAATGATACCCAAAAGGAGATTGCTCTTGATTCTAAAAAACGTTTAGAAAATAGTAAACTTTTTGATAAACCAATAGCGACTCAGGTATTATCATTTGATAATTTTTTCAAGGCTGAAGAGTATCATCAAGATTATTACAAAAAAGCTGCGGATTATTATGAGAAATATAAAAAGGGGTCAGGCAGGGCAGCTTTTGTAGAAGAAACATGGGCAAAAGATGCAGCAATAGAATTTCTTAAAACAGAAAAATCAACTTCTTTAAAGAAAAATATAAAGAATGACTATAATTACACAGAAGAAGACATAGCAGAGATGCTTAAAAGTCTCGATCCACTTGCATATCATGTAGTGGCTGAGAATGGGACAGAATCACCATTTAATAATAAATACTGGGATAATAAGGCAGATGGTATATATGTAGATATAGTAACCAAAAAACCTCTTTTTTCGAGTACCCACAAATATGATTCAGGCACTGGGTGGCCAAGTTTCTGGAGAACCATCGATGATGATTCTGTGACTTTGCATGAAGATAATTCTCTGTCTACTACTCGTACAGAGGTGCGAAGTGATGCTGGTCATGTTGGTCATGTATTTAATGATGGCCCGGTAGGAGAGGGTGGTCGCAGATTTTGCACCAATTCGGCATCTCTACTTTTTATTCCAAAAGAAGAAATGAAAGTACAAGGATACGAAGATTACTTATATTTGTTTAATAAGTAACTAGATACTTTGCACGGCACGATAGCTGGCTACTATTGCAGCTGTTTCTCCGCGGAGAGTGAGGGGTCCTAAAGAACAAACATCATAGCCTGATTCTTTGGCGAGCATTACTTCTTTGTCGGTAAATCCGCCTTCAGGACCGATAAAGATGCTTACACTCTGCCGGACGGAAGCAAGGCTTCCGTCCGGCTTATATTCTTTTCCACTAAGATGAAAGATTATTTTCTCATCAGATTTTTTACCCGATTCTAAAGCTTCTTCAAAAGTCACTATCTCTGCTATTTTCGGTACGAGGCTGCGACCAGATTGCTCGCTCGCTTCTTTGGCAATTTTTTCGAGCCGTTCGAAATTTAAACCAGTTTTGACTGTGCGTTCAGTGATGACTGGTATTATGGTGTGCACTCCGACTTCTGTGGCTTTTTGCACGGCAAGCTCAAAGTTTTCTTTTTTCAAGATGGCGAGATATAGGGCGACTTCTTGCGTTTCATTAGTATCTATTTTTTTGGACAAAACAGCACCGGTGACTGCACTTTTTTGGATAGATTCGATGATGATTTCTATCGAAGTTCCTTGTCCATCAGAGAGGATTATGGTCTCGCCAGGTTCTAGTTTGAGCACATTTCGGATTTGTTTGACTATGTCGATATCGGTGATCTTGATTTCTGATTGATGTAAGTCAAAATTCCCAATAAATCTATGAATTTTCATATCTATTATGATACACTTATAATAGTTAATATCAATATGACTTCTAAACCCAATCGCGTTCAAATCATAAAATATGCACCACCACCCCCAGAATTACCTGCTTTTGGTAAAGTCGGAGCAGAAGAAGTGTCTTTCATTGGGCGGACGAATTACGTAGCGGCGCTCGAAGAAAAAAAATTTATATTTGGTATCAAGCGAGTAGATAGACGTAGGCATTTGTACGTCATCGGCAAGTCTGGCGTAGGTAAAGCAAAACTACTCGAACTCATGATCCGTCAAGATGTTCATTATGGCGAAGGCTTATGCATAATAGATCCGCACGGTGAACTCATAGAATCTGTATTGGATTTTATTCCAGAAGAAAGGGCAGGTGATGTCTGTATTATCGATCCGTCCGACACAGATTTCCCTGTATCTTTTAATCCATTGATCAATGTAGATCCTATTTTTAAATTTCAATTGACCCAAGGACTCGTCGAAGCTTTACAAAAACAGTTTAGTAGTAATTGGTCTCCGCGTATTGAACATGTATTTCGTTTTGCTTGTTTAGCCTTACTTGATTATCCGTATGCGACTATGCGAGGGATGATATCTATACTGACTGATAGGAATTATCGTTATAAGGTAGTCGAATATATTCAAGATGATATGGTCAAAAAATTTTTTGATAGCGAGTTTCAGAGTTGGTCTGAGAAATTTGATACAGACGCCATAATTCCTCTAGTAAACAAACTTGGTCAGTTTTTGTATGACCCAATGCTCAGAAATATTTTTTCTCAAGAGGAGAATAAAACAGATTTCTTGAAATTGATGAATCAGAAGAAAATAATCCTAATCAATTTGTCACGTGGACGTATCGGCGAAGAAAATTCTAGTTTCTTTGGTTCTATCTTGCTCACAAAAATAAAACAGGCTGGTATGGAGCGTGCAATTTTGCCAGAAAAAGACAGAGCAGATTCGTATCTATATCTATATGATTTTCAAAATATTGCTACTCAGACATTTGAAAATATTTTATCGGAAGCCAGAAAATACAGTATCAATCTCACCATGGCGCATCAATACATCGGTCAATTGCAACCCAAAATCCAGCAAGCTATCCTAGGGAATGTAGGGAGTGTGATTTCTTTTCGTGTGGGAGGTGATGATGCAGTCAAACTCAAATCCGAGTTTGCGCCGATATTTGATGTCAAAGATATGATCAATCTAGCTGTAGGGGAATTTTATATCAAGATGACCATAGACGGTGAATCATACGATCCATTTTCCGCTGAGACTTTGAAAGTCTTATCACCAGTCCATGAATCACACAAAGAAAAGATACGTGCTCTATCTCGCCAACAATACTCTGTGGCCAAAGAAATAGTCATTCAAAAAAACGGAGAAAGTAGCTAATTTACGTATTTTCTGCGGGCGCTGAATGCTTGCATTTTTTGTGCTGCTAAGTAAAATATAAACACTATGTCTAAAGATTACTATGATATATTAGGCGTTCAGAAAGGTGCCTCGAAAGAAGAAATCAAGAAGGCTTTTTATAAGATCGCACATAAACATCACCCTGATAAAAAGGGCGGAGATGAGAAAATATTTAAAGAAGCTAATGAAGCATACCAGACCCTGTCAGACGATCAGAAGCGCGCACAATATGACCAATTTGGCTCAAACTATGCAAATATGGGTGGTTTCGGTGGTGGCCAGGGGGCTGGAGGATTTGGCGGATTTGAAGGCTTTGATTTTTCTGGATTTCAGGGAGGATTCGGCCAGGGTGGCATGGAATTTGACCTCAATGATATTTTCTCAGACTTTTTTGGTGGTGGGGGTGGCCGTGCACAAAAAAAGCGCGGACGAGATATTTCTACAGAAATAGAAATTACTTTTGCTGAATCTATTTTTGGTGTGAAGAAAAAAGTTTATCTGACCAAAGTATCTGCATGCAAGACTTGCAGCGGTAAAGGCGCAAAACCTGGTACCAAGATGGATACTTGCAAGACTTGTCATGGTAAAGGTAAGGTGGCTGAGGCGAAGAGAACTATACTAGGTACCATCCAAAGTAGCAGAGTATGCGATGACTGTCTCGGCAAGGGTGAAATACCAAAGGACCCTTGTGATACTTGCAAAGGCAAAGGAGTACACAAAGGAGAAGAAGAAATAAATATCAGTGTGCCCGAAGGTGTGAACAATGGAGATACTTTGCGTATGAGCGGTGCAGGTGAAGCAGTCAGCGGAGGCGCTGCAGGGGATCTGTATATCAAACTCCGCGTCAAACCACACCCAACACTCAAACGCGAAGGTAATGACCTCTATACTACGCTAGACATCAAACTCACCGAGGCATTGCTCGGCAGCAAGCGCACCATTGAGACGCTAGATGGAACACTGGAAGTATCTATCCCAGAAGGTTTGGCGGTGGGGGAAATATTACGCATCAAAGGCAAGGGTGTACCGCATGCAGGACGTCGCGGAGACCTGATGATCAGACTTTCTATCAAGATGCCAAACAAACTTTCCAAGAAAGAACGCGAACTCGTAGAGAAACTAAAAGAAGAAGGAATATAAAAAGAGCCCCCTAGGGGCTCTTTTAGTTTTTCTCTATTTTATAAATCCTTGTTTGACCAAGAGCTCAGCATTCAATATACCTCCGCCGGCGGCACCGCGGACGGTGTTGTGAGAGAGCGCGACAAATTTGAAATCAAACACATTGCATGATCGCAATCGGCCAACAGTGACAGCCATGCCTTTATCAGTATCACGATCTTTGCGTGGTTGAGGGCGATTGTCTTCTGTAATGTAGTAGATAGGTTGCACTGGAGCAGAAGGGAGTTTGATTTTTTGGGGAACGCTCGTGAATTTCTCCCAGATGCTTAGCATCTCTTCTTTGGTTGGTTTTTTCTGACCAAACAGGATCGATACAGAAGCAGTGTGTCCATCGATGACCGGTACTCGGGTACAGGTAGCGGAGATATCTAGACCAGATCTATTTTCAAATTTACCATTTTTAATATGGCCTAAAATCTTTAACGGCTCTTTCTCAGTCTTTTCTTCTTCGCCACCTATATATGGCACTACATTGTCGATCATGTCGAGGCTTGGTACGCCTGGATAGCCAGCGCCAGATACTGCTTGCATGGTAGTGAGGATGACCTTCTTTATCTCATAGCCAGCATTCTCGAGCGCGTAGAGAGGAGTGAGATAACTTTGTAGAGAGCAGTTTGGTTTAACTGCGATGAATCCCTTTTTAAATCCACGATTTTTTTGTTGAGTTTTTATGATGTCTGTATGAAGCGCATTTATCTCAGGGATGAGCATCGGCACATCATCTGTCCATCGGTGAGCGGAAGCATTTGAGACTACTGGGAGTCCAGCTCGAGCATAGGCTTCCTCGGTCTCTTGGATTAGTTTTTTGTCTGGCATTTCAAAAGCAGAAAATACAAAGTCACATTTTTTGACCGCTTCGTCTATGTTTGCCACGTCTCCGACTTTGAGTTTGGCGACTTTCGCTGGTATGGGTGTACTCATCTGCCAACGCCCCTTCACCGCTTCACTATAAGCCACTCCCGCAGAATTTGCAGAGGCTGCTACATAGGTAACCTCAAACCAAGGGTGGTTCTCTAGTAGGCGAATATAATTCTGCCCCACCATCCCCGTCGCTCCCAATACTCCAACTTTAAATTTCTTTGCCATTTTATCTAAATAAAAGTTATCTTATATGCTTTAAATATATAGTTTTTCTACTCAAAAATCCATGTGGATATAATTTACAGTGCGCTTTACTTATTTAGTACAGAGAACCTTCCTTCATAGAAGGGTTTACTTATAACAAATACTAGTGCTATCATTTGTACATGAACGAAAAATTAAATTTAAAGAAACTAGTTAAACCTTTAGCTAAATTCACTACAGTAGCTACTGTAGCTGCAGTAGCTCTAAGTGAGGAAGGAAATCAAGAAAATAAATATTCTGGCTCAACAGAAAAAGTAGAACCAAAAGTAATATCGGCAAACCCAAGTAAAGGATTTGACCCTAGTACCACATTTGATCCGACAAAAAATACAGCGGTCTTTGATAAAAGTGTACCCAAATATAATGAAACAATCACAGGTGAAGATACTGATTTTCTATCTCAAGAAATTTTAGATCAAAAAAACGAAGAACCATTAAATAATAATTCTAAAATAGAAGTGCCTCAAACAGAGGATAATACTCATAGCGATCCGACAAAAAAAGAAAACTATACTATAGAATATTTCAATACTAAAAAAACAATTGATGATTCAAAACTATTTCTAGGAAACTTAGAAATAATTCTTCAAAATACCAATAATAAAGGCATAATAGAAGATTATCTATATAACAAGATCAAA
>JACCDR010923547.1_pt1 | contig 13389 bp, 17 predicted proteins | sample 7446431 | NCBI WGS metagenome assembly JACCDR01 (sample SAMN15323443, study PRJNA562643) | freshwater metagenome | isolation source: river surface water | place: USA:Blue River Watershed | collected 2017-08-17
CGCCGCGTGAATCCCTTCCTGGTCCCGGTCACTCCAGCCGCGGTTGACGATGATGTGCGCCCAGTACTCGTCGTCGGCCACGCGGGAGACTTCGATGGCTCCTCCCGGCCAGGTGATGATGTGCTGCGCGGACTCCGGCTTCTTCGACTTGTCGCCGAAGAGCTGGATTTGCTTGGGGGCCTTGCCGATGGGCCAGGATTTGGCGGTGTCAGGCATCAAAACGGCTCCCCCTCTCCACACACGGAGCCCTCGCCATGATCCCAGGCCGCCGCGCATCGCGTAAGAAGCCAGTAGTAGCGAGCGCTCCCGAACGGTGCGACGCCGAGCCTGCAGGCGTAGTCCCAGGCGAAAAGCCAGAACCAGGCTCGAAGTGACTGGCCGCGGAAGCTCACGCCCGCCCCTCAATCCGCACGACCGTGCCCTTACGACCCACCGCCGCAATCTCCCGATCGATGTCCGCGCCAACCTCCACGAGCCACCGGTCAAGCAGCGCAAGCGCACCCGAGACCGAACGCACGACGCCGTAACGCACACCGTGACGCTTCGCCTTCTCCGCCCAGGCAACCTGGCTCGGTAGCATCGTGCCCGTCTTCGTCTTGCACTCGATGCCAGCGAGGCGGCCACCGGGGAGAATCAGGAGCACGTCGGGCGACCCGGCAGGAGCGCCCTTGATCACCCGGCGCGACTTGGCGGCACCGAGCACGGTCAGGCCCGAGTTGTTCCGCCAGCTCCAGATGCGGCGGAGGGCGAGCGCCTGGAGAACGGCGCGGACTAGGATGGTTTCGCTCATCCCCGCCCCTCCAGCACTTCGCCGACCGCGAGATCGGACAACCACCGCTTCAACTCCGGCAGCTCGTAGAACACCGGCCGCCCCAGCCGGAGCATCTCCAGTCGCTCACCCTTCGCGCCGCTCGAGTGCTCCCAGCGCTGAACCATCGCGCAAGCCCCGCACGCGCGAAGCAGCGCCATCGTCCCGCCGATCCAAAACTGGTACGGCTGGACGCGCTCGAACTCCGGGTGGGCCGTGTTCGCGTGCGGGATGACCGGCATGGCGCCGAGCTTCGCAACCTCGATCCCGAGCGCGACGGCCGCCGCGATGTTGGCTTCGACGCCTTCGCGGGTCGGAGCGCTGAACGGGCCGGCGATGTAGACGAGAATCGGGTCGGTCAGCATGGCACCACCCAAATCAGAATCCCCGCGCGGGACGCCTTCGCATTCGTTGCTCTGCACGAACTCATGATTCGTCTCCAGGAAACGCGAGCCTGCACAGGATGCCAACGCTGAAGGCGTTTGCTCTCTCCTCGTGAGCAAGTCGCACACGGAGAGCCTCCCTTCCGGCGCGCTCTGAGTTGAGACACCGCCGCGCGCGGCGCAGGTCACGATTCAGCGTGGCGATCTGCTCACGCAGCAGAGCGACCTCGTCCTTGTGGGCCTGCTGGGCTGCTCTGGACAGGGCCACCGGCATGCGCTCGTCCGCCTCCATGGACACGCGCCGCGAGCCTCGGTTGTACGCTGCTGCGCCCATCAGGTCCCCGCTTCCGCGCAGCGCACGCACGCCGTTGGGCCACCTGCCACCAGGCAGCCGCAGCCTTGGCACTGTCGGATCGTCCCGAACGGCGGAGCGAACGCCGTGTCTGTGGTCACGGGTCTCCACTGCCAGCCGCACTCGTGGACTTCCACGGGTACCGCGCCGGCCATGGTCGCCAGGCGTTCCAAGAACGCCCCCATCGTCTCGTTCTCCCTCGCGCCGAGACGCTTCCGCAGCGCCAGCCGGCCCTGCATTTCAGCCTCGATGTCGGCCTGTAGCTGGTTCGCGTGGGCCAGCCGTTCGTCCGCCAGCCGCTCGGCATCTCTCGCCCGAGCGATCCAATCGTCCATCTCGGCGAGCAAGTGTTCAACGCGCGAGCCAAGGCCGTCGAAGATGACCGCGTGCCCGTCGAGCGCGGCGACCACTTCACGCAGCCTCACGTCCTCCGGCTTCGCTAGCTCCTCGGCGAGACTCTCGATGCGCAGCGCCATCGACTCGACCTGACTGGACAGCGAGGCGTTCTCAGAACTGAGGTGGTCGCAGTTTGATCGAAGAACCTCGTTCTCGCGTCGGTATCCGGCGACCGCCTGGCCTACGGCTCGGCACTCAAACCCATCTGTCGCGGCGCATCGCCCAAGGTCAACGGGCGGCGAGCCGTCATCGCCAGCGTTAATACCAACACGGCGGAAGCACACCAAGCAGCACTCATCGGAGTTGCTCACAGCGCGCCCCCGCTGTTAACCGCGCGCTTCGTTCGCGCGGTGTAAAATTTCGGGTCGCGGAGTTTGTGAGCCAGCCTGTGAGCCTCAGCCTTGTTCAAAGGCTGCTCTCCGAGGTGGGTTTTGCTCCAAGCGCGGCGTCCGTCGAACACGTCAACGGCCCAACCTTGCTTGTCATCTCGCGGTCTTACGTGGATGCAGAGTTTCATGGCTCGTTAAATTCTCCGGTTGTTAACTTCGCGGATTCAAACGAATCCCTTTGGTGTTCGTCGGGCCTCTGTAAACAGTCTCAATTGCTTGCATTGTGCGTCCCTCAAACTTGGCAACCATCTGACTACCTCCACTCACTGACAAACCTTCACTACATGGGACGCTGAGAACTACGCCCTCAACGTCACGGGCACTTTGTTACCCGCCTCAAACGAACAGCGGCCAGCCATCAACATCACTCACATCGCCCACATCAGCACACTGAAGTGTGGGGTCCACCCCACACTTCTCAATTGCACCTTGGCCAACCCGACCTGCCCGGGCAACGGCCGTCACAGCCACGGCTTCCGGCATGAAGAACTCCATCACTTCGTGCCAGCTCATCACCCTAAGCTGCTCAACAGACAGCTCTTTCTCGGGCGAAACCCAGCCACTCCCCAAAACCAAACTCATCAGAGCACCACGTCCACGAGGTCAATGACCGTCTCACACTCAACCTCAACGTCGCTCCCCTCAATCACAGTCAGCAGGTTCGTTCCGGGGTAGTAGTCGTCAGCGATTTCAGACATGACATCGGAGATGATTGGGTCGTGAAACTTCAGCGTCTTCATGGGGTTGTCCTGTCTCACCAACAAGTGAGCAATGTGTTTCGGCGGCACGCTCTTGCGAACGTGTGGGAACTCATTGCTCGCGGCGTGCCATTGTTGAGTTACTGTAATTTCGCACAGTTGGCCAACTGCGCAAACATTTGCGCTGCGAAATGACACAGTGCGGTGCGAAAGCACTTGCGCACTTCAGCTGCCCTCACCATACCTCTACCCCACTGTAGAACTGACAGCCTGACAGGCTGTCCAGTGCCCCAGCATCACCAGCTGTGCAGCCGAACAGTGAGACAAGGACGGACAGCCGGTAAGCAACGCCAGCGGGGCAGGCACCCACACTGACAACCTGAACAGTCGACCAGTGTGGACAGCGCCCCTCACTGTCAGCTCACAGCTGTACAGGCAGCTCACACAGCGCTGCGCGGGCGGCGCAATCGACGGGGCTCCCCCTACCGCCAGGGCCCCCCGGCCTCCTATGGGATAGGTGACAAATTCCCACTGACCCCCAACCAATGAAACTTATTACCCGGCCATGTGGTATTGGTTCTGCTCATGGGCACCTGGGGAACAACGGCCGTTGAAGTGTTCGGGGAGATTGGGCGCCGGCCGGTCAATGAGACACCGCTGGCAATGTGGCTCCGCGCTCGGTCCATCAGCCGGACGGCCTTCGCCAAGACCATCGGCGTCACCAAGAGGACCGTCTGCTTGTGGTGCGACAACCAGGTGCTGCCCGACTTGGTGAACGCGTTCCGCATTCAGAACGCCACCGACTTCGGGGTCACCCCCGAAATGTGGCTCGGGACCGAGCTGGCCAAGTTCCTCTGGTCTTCAAAGGACCGTCAGCCCCCCACCAGCGACCAGCGCCAGGCTCGCAGGAAGCACAACCGCAAGAGCTACCAGAAGAGGAAGCACACCGATGGGCAAGGTCCCGCCGCGCCGTAGAGCCGGCATGTCAGAAGACGACGTGAAGGCAGAAGCTTCCTTCCTTAGGTGCCCCTCTGGACACGCCCTGCCGCACAGGACGAACAGGGGCAACTGCAACCCGATGTTCTGTTCGGCACCCGCCAAGAGTGGGGCAGACCCAGCCCCCTCAGCCGGTGAGCCAGCCGAAACCCCAACGGGTCCCATCCAGCCTGAAGCCCCTGCCGATGAGTTCACACCCGTTGAGTCCCGGGCCGTGACCAAGCAGGTCGATGAAGACAAGAAGCAGGCTCTCGACGTCGCCAGGCGCATCAAGCAGGCACACACGCGTCACGAGGCCCGCCTCAAGTACCTGGGCGATGTGCCCGAGTTCAAGGACGAGAAGGAGAAGGAGCAGTGGATTGAGGCCAAGAAGAAGGCACTCATCCCACTGGCCCTCCTGGACGTGGAGTACGCCCTGAAGCTGGGCGACACCGCAGAGCGCGAGCGGGCCCGCCGGGAAGTGCTGGACATGACCGGCCACGGAAAGCGGGAGTCCCAGAATCAGCAGAACCAACCGCTCATCATCATCAGCGGCCTGGCCGACGGAGGGCTCCCGTGGGTCAGACGCGTTGATGCGAACGGGAAGCAGCTGCCCTCGAACACTGTGACAGTCGCGCCAGCTGGGGGGCCCAAGAATGAGAAAGAGTAAGGCCGACAAGCACCAGGAGATTGTCGCCTCGAATCGCGGCAACAATCAGCCGCAGACGCTGACCCTTGAGGAGTTCGCGTCCCTGCTGGTCGATGTGGGCAAGCACAAGAAGCCGGAAGAGCGGGTGATGAACCCCACTCAACAGGCGGTCATCTTCTCCCCCCACATGATGAACGCCTACATGGGGGCGGCTGGCGCAGCCAAGACATCGTCCATCTGTGCGGCCGGCTTCATGCGCGCGCTGTTCCAGCCGGGCTCAAAGGGCCTGGTGGGACGATACGACTACAACAAGCTGCTCATGACGACAGCTGTTCGCATGGAAGAGATGCTCAGCGTTTTGCCCCCGGGGACGCTTGTGGGCCGCGACAAGTCCCCGCCGATGACATGGAAGATTCGGCCCATCATTGAGGGGCCCCTGTCGACCATCACTTTCATGGGGCTCAAGGACCCACTCGGCTCCATCGAACTGGACTGGGCGGTTGTGGATGAGATGGATGAGGTAGAGGAGAAGCGCGTTCAGGAACTCAAGATGCGCCTCCGGAACCCGGTGCCCGGCATGGAAGACGGGTATGACCCCTACGCCATCTTCGGCGCATTCAACCCCCCGGACGTGACGCACTGGCTGTACACCGCGTGCACCGGTCTGAACTCCAAGGGGCAGCGGGTCAAGGACCCTTGGTTCAAGCTGTTCACCCCGAAGTTCGGCGAGAACTCGCGCAACCTGCCGAAGGGGTATTACGAGGAGAAGGCGAAGGACCTGCCGGACGACCTGAAGCTCCGGCTCGTGATGGGCGAGTGGGGCACCGTCTTCCCAGGCCAGCCCGTGTACCCACAGTTCAAGTGGCAGGTGCACAGTAAGGACCTGTCCGACCGGTACGACCCGTACGGTCTGCTGTTCAGGTTCTGGGACTTCGGCTTCCGAGCACCCGCGTGCATCTGGGCACAGATGGACATGCACGGCCGCCTCCTCGCGCACCATGAGCTGATTGGCAAGGACACAGAGATTCAGGACTTCGTTGCGGCAGTGCGGACAGAAGAGCGAAGGCGGTTCCCCCAGCAGCGGGAAAAGACGGTCGACTTCGGAGACCCGGCCGGCCGGCAGAAGAAGGACACGGGCTCGACCTTCGCGGAGCTGAGCAAGGTAGGCATCAACATGAACTACCGCATCAGCCTGATTGACGTGGGGGTGCGGCTCATCCGAACCCAGCTGAACCGGCTGATTGAGGGTGAGCCCGCGCTGCAGTTCGACAGGCTCCATTGCCCCATCCTCATCAACGCGATGAAGGGCGGCTACCGCATGAACGACCTGGGCACTGAGCCAAAGAAAGACAACTTCTATGACCACCCTGCGGACGCGTTCAGATATGGTTGCGTGAACTTGCTGGGCAGCGGAGTCACACCAGCGACCGATGTGAACCAAGAGCTGCCCACGAACATCGGTTTCGGAGGACATTATGCAGAAGGCTGAAGTCACCTACGCCCCGCCACAGTTGACGGTGAGGCCGCGGACGCGAATCCACTACATCCGCTATGGCTTTCTGCGCTGTGCGAAGTGCAAGAACGACGTGACGGTCAATGAGGTCGGCCAACCGTCTCGGTGCTGTGACTCCTTCATCGAGTGCTACCAGAAATGAGCTTCCTTCGAACGCCCGTCGCGGCGACCAACGACCACCCGCAGGATGCGGCCGACGGCCTGAACATGGGGAACGTTGCCCCCAAGAATGTCCTGCCGTCGATGAAGAACCTCGCGCAGGATGAGCAGACGCGCCTGCGCGCAATCCACGAAGTGTGGCCCCTGATTCAGCAGGCCAGGAATGACCGCAAGTCAGTTGAGTCAACATGGCAGGCCATTCGTCGGATGACGCTGCGCCAGCATGACGAGAACCAGAAGTACAAGGGACGCTCGAATGCGTACCTGCCCATTCACGCCAAGAACATCAGCTCGCAGACTACGGCTCTTGTGCGTGGCCTGTTCCCAACTGACGAGTACATGGACGCGCAGGAAGACTTCGGTGACCTGCAGGCTGCGCGCAAGGCAAAGCAGTTCATGCTCTACCAGTTCGAGCGCCAAGCGCGGCTCCGGCTGTACATGAAGCTGTTCTCCCGCCAGCTCTTGGACTACGGCTGGTCAGTGCTCAAGTCCTGGTGGCGCAAGCCCCGACCGTATGGCAAGGCGAAGGGAAAGCGCATGGACCTTGCCGCGCTGGCGAACCAGCTGGGAGGTCCAGCTCCAGCAAACCAGTACGGCCCCGACTTCAATGTGAACACTTCGGACCAGGGCCTGACTGTCAGCGCGCGGTCCATCTTCAACTTCTACGCGTTCCCCTTTACCGCGGAGACGCTCAGGGAGACCACGCTGCAGTTTGAGGATGTGGTCATTTCCCGGCTTGAGCTTGAGCACATGGCCCGAATGCAGAACTGGGCCAAGTCCGCTGACAACCTTTCGTCGCTTCTAAGCAACGCGCCGAACCCCGCTGAAATCAACTCGAACAACTCGCTTGAGTACACGGACCGGAACGTTCCTACCCCTACGAACTCTGACGGCACCAAGCTTGGGGACCTGCGAGTCATCACCGAGTGCTACACGTTCATGCAGTTGCCCAAGAGCGAATACGTCGATGGGGTTGACTCGCCAGACTGCCCGCTCCCGGTTGTCATTCTGTTCCTGGGGAGCGAGCCGGTCAGCATCATGCGCAACCCGAGCTACACCCAGTCCAGCCCTTACCTGGGGCTGAGCCTCAACGCGTCTCCTGGGTTCATGCTCGGCTATGGCCCGGGCGCGATGGTGGCCCCGCTGCAGTACCTGGCGAACGACTTCATCAACCAGGCGAATGACGTCTGCATCTACGGTCTGAACCCAATCACGAAGGTGGTGCCCGGGATGATTGTCGGCGGCCTGCGGCCCATCGCCCCCGGCGTCGTTTGGCACATGCAGGACCTGAATGCAGTGGACTTCGTGCACCCGCCCACCGACCAGCTGCAGTGGGGGTACGAGGCGGCCCAGCTCATGATTGGCATGAGCCAGGACTTCGGTGGGGCACCCCCCGCACTCCAGGGAACCTCAGCTCGCGGTAACGCGAAGACCGCGACCGGCGCACAGATTCTCCAGCACAACGCGTCGCAGCCCCTGCAGGACCTGACCGAGGACATCGAGGTTGAGGTCCTTGTCCCGCTGGCTGACCGGACCTGGGCGCTCGCGCAGCAGTTCGCCCCTGAGTCCCTTGTCGCCACTGTGTTCGGGAAGTCAGAGCCCATCGAGAAAGCGGACCTGCTCAAGGACATGAGCTTCCGCTGGCTGGCATCGTCACAGGCGGCCAATGCGCAGATGCGGGCGATGCAGACCACGCAGTTCCTCCAGGCGCTCATGCCGTACATCCCGGTCCTGCAGCAACAGGGCGTGCAGCTCAACCCACTCCCCATCTTCGAGCGCATCTGGACCGAGGCCCTTGGGTTCCGTGGCTGGGACCAGATGATGAAGCCTGCTGTCCCGAACGTTCCGATGGGCCCTCCAGGGATGCCGCCGGGAATGCCTGGCCAACCTCCTGGTCTCCCTGGGCAGCCGCCACTTCCTGGTGACCCAGCCCCTGACCCGCGGAGCGCAGTCGACCAAGGCTCAACGCCAACCGGCCTCCCGGTTCAGCCAGGCGAGGGGGACGCTTACGGCGCGGTGCGTGGGAATGCGGACATGCTCAGTGCGCTCCTCGGGGCGATGGGCGGGGGTGAGGAATGAGTCAGGCGACCGACCAGCTGAACCGCGAGCTGAATGCCCTTGAGACCTTCCGCGAGTCGGAAGCGTTCAAGGCGTTCTTCCTCGTGATGGTCCAGGCGTACGAGACGTCTCTCAAGGGCGCGATGGAGACCAGCGACCCAATGGCCATGGCCCGGTTCATGGGCGCGGCCAAGGCAACGAAGGACCTAAGTACTTGGGTAGAAAGGGAAATCTACGCACGACAGCATGCGCTGAACGAGATGAAGAACCAGAAGTGATGAATGAAGCTTGCCCCATTACCCCAACTTCAACGACAATCTCAACCGGTGTCGCCGACCATTAACGGGCGGTCAGGAGCGCAACTTGTCTTCGGAACTCAACACCAACGCTCAGGTGCCTGGAACTGCACAGGATTCAACGCAGGCGACGAACAACCCTCCGGCTCCAAGTCCAGCCGGGGCGGCTCCTTCTGAGGGAATCCAGCGACGGATTGATGAACTGACGGCCCAGCGGTACCGGGCCGAAGCAGAACGTGACGCCTTCCAGCAACAGGTCAGCCAGCTCATGTCCACATTGGCCCAGCGTGTAAGCGCGCCTGAGCCACAATTCCAGCAGCCGCAGGCCCCCCAGGCTCCCGAGAACCTGGACCCTGAGGTGCGGAAGTGGATGGAGTGGCAGACCTCCCAGATTCAGAACCAAACCCGCCAGCAGCAGGCGCTGTTCGCCTCGCAGCTGGGTGACCAGCAACTGAATGCGTCGCTCCCGAGCGAGCACGCGTTGGTGCAACAGCGGGCCAAGTTCATCTGGGAAGATGCGAAGGCGAAGGGTGCACACCTGAACGGGTACACCCCAGCGATGGCCATCAACTACGCGCGAGGGGAGCTGTACCCCCAGATTGTTGCGGACCTGCAGAAGAACCAGCAGGCTGCGCAAACTGTGCAAACCGCGCAGCGCATGGCGCAGGCCAGCATCCCCGTCACGGCTCAGTCTCATCAAGCCACCGCTGGAGTCCCCCAGCAGAACCAGCCGGTCCCCGACCTGGACGAAGACCCCGAGGCAGCGTCGAATTTCTATCTGGCGCGGCTCGGTGACAAGGCGTTCTGACGCCCTCTGTTGAAACCGGCCGCCCGAACGAGGCGGCATCATGGCAGGCGAAATCACCAGCTCCACGACGTCCACGGACCAAGAGAAGTTCGTGGCGTCTGAACTCATCAAGCGCAGCTACCTGAAACTGGTAGCTGCGTCCGTTTGTGACAAGGTCAAGCAGAAGAAGGGCACCGGGAAGACCGCGTACTTCATCCGCTACAAGCGTATGTACGTGCCGGTCACCACCCTCACCGAGGGAACCGACCCCGCGAACAGCTCCATCAGCATCGACAACGTGACGTGCACGTTGGACCAGTGGGGCGACATCATCACCATCACGGACGTGGCCGAGCTGACCACGCTCCACCCCCTGATGCAGCAGGCGCTGGAGCTGCTCTCGGACAACGCGTACCGCGTGATTGACCGAGAGGTTCAGATTGTCTGGTTCACGGGCACCAACGTGCAGTACGGCGACAGTTCCGTGTCCAGTCGGTCGACCATCACGGCCGCGATGAAGGTGTCGGACACCATTATCCACCGCGCGCGGGTCACCATGACCGACGCTGGCGTGCCTCCCCGCTTTGGCCCCTCGCGCTCCAACGCGCAAGCCGTTCAGCAGGCGAATGCGAGCCCGGGCGGAATCAACGGCGGCAATCACTACCTGGCCATCTGTGGTCCTCAGGTCATGGCGGACGTGATGCAGGCCGGCACGTCGCTCGGCACCTGGGCGTCGGCGATGGTGTACCAGGGCAAGGTCAACCTCTACAACGCAGAGGTCGGAACCTGGCTCGGCTGTCGGTGGGTGGAGACCAACTTCATCCCCAAAATCACCCTGCTCGGTAACACCACTGTGGGCGTCTCTTCGACCGGCTCCGGCGGCATCACTGGCCTCGTGGTCACTGCTGTCGACGGCGGTGGCTCGCTCAACTCCTCCACCACCTTCTTCTGGAAGGTGACCCGGAAGGACCTGCTCCGTGGGTTCGAGGAGGCCATCTCCATCGCGCACAGCACTGCGTCGACGGCGACCAGTAACAACGAGTCCTTCACGTTCGCGCTCCCCTCCACTGCCGGGTACGTCTACAACGTGTACTTCGACACGGTGGCGACCGGCGGAACGGGCACGGACGCGACCCTCGGTCTCGTTGCCTCGAACCAGGCGGCCGGAACCACTGTGACGGTCACGAACGTCGGCTCTGCCTCCAACGGCACGGCGCCCGCGAACGTGAACACCACGGGCACCCCGACCATCCACCCCATCTACTTCTTCGGGGCTGAGGCGTGCAGCTGGGTCGGTCTCCAGGACCTGCAGGTCATGATGACCAAGGATGAGTCCTACATCGGCAACGTGCTGAAGCTGAAGCGGGCCATCGGTTACAAGTTCATGGCGAAGACGGTCATCAAGGACCAGGACCGTCTGCTCCGCGTGGAAGTGGCCGCGTCGTACTGAAGTAGCTGTGTAGTCCGGGGGAGGGGGCAATTCAGCCCTCTCCCCTTTCTTTCAAAGAAAGCCCAAGCAAATGAGCAAGGAAAAGAAGGAAGTCGAATCCACCCCCGAGGCCAGCGCCACTGAGACGCTGGATGACAAGATTGCCAAGGCGGTCGCTGCCGCACTGACTCAGGCCCTGCCGCTGGCGGCCGGTGTCATGGCGCAATCACTGACCCAGGCGCAACAGACCCTGAAGAACCAGGAGCAACTGGACTCGGCGAAGTACCGCCTGACCGGCGAGCGCTGTGAAATCTGCAGACAGGTGCTGCCTCGGGGGGTGAAGCAAGGCGAGCACAAGCACAAGAAGGTGGTGTCGTTCCCGAAGGACCCGCGCAACGGGAAGTCCTGGCCCGGGTACAAGGTCAACGGGGTGCTCTACCTCAGTGACCACATGAATCACCACATCGATGTCCCTGAGGACTGCAACATCGAGTACGCGCTTCAGTCGTGGGAAGAGGAAGAGGCGAACATCCGATTCGGCAAGGTGACCCAGCTGAACTCGGGAGACCTCAACAACCCCCGTACCCAAGGCTGGCGCTGAACCATCTCACCAAGAAACCGCATCGGCGGCTGAGGTAACCCCTCAGGGAGGATTGAAACAGCATCATGGGAAACCTGACCAAGGACCAAATCATCACGCAGGGAATGAAGCTCGCCGGGAAGGAGACCACCAACCTGGCATCCTTGGTTGGGACCGGGTTCGATGCCTGGCTTCGCTCGACGTACAAGGGCTGGGCCTGGCCTTACCTGGTAAGGCAGTGTTCCGCTGTGACGCTCGCGACAGCAGCACAGAGCGTCACAGTGGGCCGCTCCTCAGGCTCTGCACTCACCGACCGGGTTGATGAGATTTACGACCCGCTCTACCTGTTCACGTCTGACTACGCGTACGTCGGTCGGGCGCGGGTTCGGCAGTTGCGCGGGGGCGCGGCTGAGCGGGAGCCCTCCATCATCAAGCCCTCAGACAACAAGGGCACGCCCCTCGAGTTCAAGGCGCGCCTGAGTGATACCACAGAGGGGCAGTGGGTCCTGACTCCATACCCCTTCCCCGACAAGACCTACCTGTTGGTCATTGACTACAAGCACCTGCCCGAATCCATCACGGGCAGCGAGTACCCGCGGTTTGAGAACGACCGCACCCTGATTCAAGCGGCCAAGGTCCTGACCCTCGAGTACATGAAGGACGAGACCTACGGCCCTGAGTTGGAGGTTCTGTCCTCAATGGTTCTTCAAGACTTTGCCAAGGACGCGGCCAAGACAGGAACGAATGACCGCATGCTGCTCGACTCCAACCTGTTCAAAGGAACGTGAGCCATGGACGTTAAGCAGCTGCTGTCCTTCGACGGCGGAATCAATCTCTTCAACGAGCCGCATGACCTCCCGGAGAACGAGGCGGTACAGCTTCAGAACCTGTACCCTGATTCCCCGGGGCATCTGCGGACCCGCCCGGGAACGGCGGTCGAGTTCTCTCTCGGTACATTGGCCCCCCTGATTGACGGAAGATTTCTGCCCTTCAACGGCGACGCCATGATGGCTGTTGTCTCGCGGTCGGTGGCCGATAGCCTCAACACAGCCATCGGGGCAGCGACCACAACGGGCATCATCACCTCTGCGGACATGGGAGCAGTGACTCCCTACGGCGCGTCGCTCCTGAACTTTCGGGACAAGCTCTATGCATTTGGGGGCCCTGGCTCGAACTCCAGCGGGAAGGTCCTGTACGGAGTGTCAGGTGCCCCGACCTTCACTGACTTCGTTTTTACAACGGCTGGCAACACCGCTCTGCGACCCACCCTCGCGGGTGTCTACACAAACCGAATGGTGTTCGGGAACTTCGGTGCTGGGTATGAGTCCGCGTTTGCCTTCAGCGACCTGAACAACCCAGCGGCTGTCCCAGCGGACCTGCTCAACGGCGACTTCTTTGAAGTCGCTTCCGGAGACGGGGACCGAATCACTGCGTTCGCAGAGATGGCCCTCACTGGTACCCCTGACGTGCAGAACGCCCTGCTGATTCTTAAGGAGTACAGCGGGTTCCAGGTTGTTGGTCAGCCCCTCAACTCCGATGGCTCGGGAGCTGACACCATTCAGGTCCTGCGGCTTCCGTTCGACTGCGGGTGCAGCTCCCAGAACACGGTGGTCCGCACCCCCTTCGGTCTCTTGTGGGCTGGCCCGGACGATGTGTGGGTGATGCCAGAGGGTCAGCTGCCCTACCGCATTGGAACCAAAATTCGGCCGGCTCTCGAAGCGTCCCCTGCGAACGTGCGCTACCGCTGGCACGCGGCTTACTCCAAGGGCTTCTACCGCCTGGCCTTGTTCGCAGATGGCCAGGGCCCAACGGATGATTCTACATGCACCGAGCAATACTGGCTCGACTTGCGGTCTGGGCTGCCCGGACGATGTGTGGGTGATGCCAGAGGGTCAGCTGCCCTACCGCATTGGAACC
>JACCDR012051933.1_pt1 | contig 13389 bp, 22 predicted proteins | sample 7446431 | NCBI WGS metagenome assembly JACCDR01 (sample SAMN15323443, study PRJNA562643) | freshwater metagenome | isolation source: river surface water | place: USA:Blue River Watershed | collected 2017-08-17
AGCCTCAATCTGAAACGGTCTGGAAGCAAGCTGATAAATATAAAGTTCCTCGTATCTGCTTTATAAATAAAATGGATCGAGTTGGTGCTGATTTTGTGATGTCCTTTGGTGCCATCCGCGAAAAGCTCAATGCCAACCCTATCCCCGTGCAAGTTCCGATTGGTGTCGAAGACTCATTTCGTGGAGTTGTGGACCTGCTTGAGAACCGAGCCTACATATGGGATCAAGCAGGTATGGGGGGGAACTTCGAAACAGTAGATGTTCCCCTTGACATGAGAGAAGAGGTCAATCGGTTTCGCGCCGAGGTTGTTGAGAAGATTGTCGAGTTTGATGACGTACTTCTTGAGAAGTATTTAAGCGACGAGGCTGTTAGTATCCCAGAGTTAAAGGCGGCTCTTCGTAAGGGAACCCTAGAGTTGAAAGCTTTCCCTGTGTTTTGCGGGGCAGCTTTTAAAAACAAGGGTGTCCAGCCTTTGCTTGATGGTGTTGTTGATTACCTTCCCTCTCCAATTGAAGTGCCTCCAATCATAGGGCATGATCCGCAAAAGTTAGAAAAAGAAATTATTTGTAAGACTGACTTTGAGGCTCATGTTGCAAGTCTGGCTTTCAAGATTGCCAATGATCCGTTTGCTGGAACATTGACCTACATTCGGGTTTATTCTGGCGAAGTGAAGGTTGGAGATCAGCTTTATAATCCTCGCACAGAGAAAAAAGAGCGCATTCAAAAGTTAGTTAAGATGCACGCCAATTCCCGAGAAGAAATCCAAAGCCTTAAGGCAGGTGATATGGGTGCTGTTGTTGGCTTAAAATTTACAGGTACTGGCGACACTCTTTGCGAGACATCTCATCCGGTCGTGCTCGAGTCCATTACCTTCCCAGAGCCTGTGATTGCAGTAGCAATCGAGGCAAAGTCATCCGCCGATCAAGATAAGATGCTTCAGGGTTTGGAGAAGCTTGGGAAGGAAGATCCGTCTTGTCGTCTCAGGACAGATCCAGAGACAGGGCAAATTCTCCTATCTGGCATGGGAGAGCTGCATTTGGAAATCCTTGTTGATCGCCTTTTGCGTGAGCACAGGATCCAAGCCAATGTCGGCAAGCCCCAGGTTTCCTATCGCGAGACGATCACGGTTTCGGCTCAGGCAGAATATGTCTATGAGAGAGACGTGGCCGGAGAGTCTCAATTTGCTAGAGTGTCATTAACAATTGATCCAATTTCCCAGCACGATGGCATTCAGTTTCAATCTAAAGTTTCAGTATCAAAAGAATTCAATCAGGGGTTTTTAAAGGCTGTTGAGGCTGGATTCAAAGAAGCAGCTGAGGTTGGTCCCCTGGCAAGTTATTCGATGCTGGGAATTCGAGGCACTCTGAACTCTATCGAGGTGCGTACGGAGGCCTCTAGTGAAATGGCCTTTAAGGCTGCTGCCTCTCTTGCATTTCGTGAGGCTGTGAAAAATGCGTCAGTTCAGCTTCTTGAGCCTATTTTTAAATTAGAAGTAACTTGTCCAGATGATTTCGTGGGAAATGTTGTTGGTGACCTGAACTCGCGTCGTGGCAAGATTCTGACAATGAGTGCAAAGGTTGGAGGCGGGCAGGTGATAATGGCTGAGGCTCCGTTGTCCAATCTATTTGGCTATGCGACCAATGTGCGAAGCCTTAGCCAGGGTCGAGCTAGCTTTAGCATGGAGTTTTTGGAGTATTCTGTTGTTCCTGCAAAAGTAAAAGCAGAGATTCTTCATAAAATGGGTCGCTTTTAGGGCATGCTCTTATTTTTTTAGGTTCATACGAGTAGGCAATGGGGTTGATTTGGTCGCCGCCAGTCAAGAAGAGAGGCCTACAAATTATTGTCTCGCATCTTTTAACTCAGGCCTATTGTTACTTCTCGAGTCGTCCACCCAAATCAGAGAATGCTTAGAGCTCAAAAGCTAAAAACCTTAGGTAGATTTAACACTCTGCAATGTTTGCAAAAGGCTCATGATTTTTAAACAGTTTGTTTAAATCTCCCATTCAAAATGACAACTGAAGCCACCAGAGAGTCTATCTCAGTGTTTTGAGAAGGGCTACTCACAAGCTCTTGGCGCTGCATATTGTGTGTCTCTTGGGTCAGTCGAAAGATTTTAAAAAAAACATAATTTCTCTTTGACAAAGTCTTTTTGTCTGAGCATAATCGCGCACTCGTAGCAGCTAAATTTACAAAAAACTCTCCGCGTAGAAGCGACATCGAAGCCGCAAGGGCTATTTCGGAGAAAGTTTTCGATGGGATTTGGCTGTAAAAGAATAAAGCAGATTTGCTAGAAATTTAGATACTTTAAAAAAGAAGAAGAGTGTCCATATGCAAAGTCAAAAAATTAGAATCCGATTGAAGGCATTCGATCATAAGTTGCTTGACCAATCGACGAAAGAAATCGTCGAGACAGCTCGTCGTACAGGAGCAAAGGTTACGGGCCCAATCCCCTTGCCGACTCGCATTAACCGTTATACGGTTTTGCGCTCTCCTCACGTAGATAAAAAGTCTCGTGAGCAATTCGAAGTGAGAACTCACAAGCGTATGCTCGATATTTTAGAACCCACTCAGCAGACTGTCGATCAGCTCATGAAGCTCGACCTTTCTGCGGGTGTGGACGTTGAAATCAAGCTGTCGGCTATCTAGGAGTAACAAGTGAGCGAAACTACACAAAACACACAATCAAATGAGCAGGGTCTAAAGTTAAATGGCCTGTTCGCCTTCAAAGAGGGCATGGCAACTATTTATAATGAACAAGGTGAGGCAGTTCCAGTAACTGTTCTTCGCTATGAGCCCTGGTTTGTATCTCAAATTAAGACCAATGAGTCCGATGGATACGAAGCAATTCAGTTGGCCTGTGCTCCTAAAAAGGCAAAAAACTCAAACAAGGCGGAAAAAGGTCATCTCGAAAAGGCGGGCTTTGAGAATGGTGCACAGTTTGTAAAAGAGCTTCGTCAAACCCTGCCTGAGGGTGCTTCTGTTGGTGCAAAAATCCTTATCGAATCGCTTGCTAAGGGTGACTTCGTGAAGATCACCTCTAAATCAAAAGGTAAGGGTTTTGCGGGTTCAGTAAAGCGATGGAGCTTTGCAGGGGGGCCGGCTTCTCATGGCTCCAAATTCCACCGACGTCCTGGATCTTCTGGTAATAGAACATGGCCAGGTCGTGTTATGCCTGGAAAGAAATTCCCCGGTCACTTGGGTGCTGAGTCTGTGACGGTCCGTAATGTGGAGATCGTTCAAGTCCTTGCGGATGAGAATGTTTTGATGGTTAAGGGACCGGTTCCTGGCGCCAGAAATACTTTGGTTAAGTTGGTGAGAGAATAGTATGGCAACAGTAAACGTATTAAACTGGAAAAAAGAAAAAGTTGGTTCTGTTGAGTTGGCGGCTGATGTTTTTGAAACGCCAATCAAGAAGGAAGTCCTTCACACTGTTGTTCAGTGGCAATTGGCAGCTCGTCGTCAGGGGACCCATATGACAAAGACAAAAGGTCTTGTGTCGGGTGGTGGTAAGAAGCCATTTAAACAAAAGGGAACTGGTGGTGCTCGTCAGGGCTCAAGCCGCTCTCCTTTGATGCCTGGTGGTGGGACGATGTTTGGTCCGCAGCCTAGAAGTTATGCCTTTGTCCTGCCAAAGAAAGTACGTCGCTTGGGTTTGAGCATGGCTCTTTCTCATCTTCAAAAAGAAGGCAAGTTGTTCGTGGTGGACAGTATGGAGTCTGAGGGTAGAACTGCGGAGCTAAGCAAGCGTTTAAAGGCGTTTGGCTTAAAGAAGGCTGTATTGGTTGATTCCTCTATTGATGATAAATTTAACCGCGCTTCAAAAAATCTACAGACATTCAAATACTTCCCGGTTGAGGGTTTGAATGTATTTGACTTATTAAAGTATGATGCGGCAGTCATCACAAAGGCTTCTGTGGCTAAGATTGTAGACCGTTGTTCATTGGAGAATGTGCGATGAAACAGATAATTAAAGCACCTCTCGTTACAGAGAAGAATACTTATCATAATGCTGCTGGTGTGTATGTTTTTGAAGTTGATATGAAGTCATCGAAGACAGACATTAAGGTGGCTGTCGAAAAGAACTTTAAAGTTAAAGTTGACTCAGTTAGGACAAGCATCTGCCGTGGCCATGCAAAGAACTCTAAGTTTGGATTAACTAAGGTCCCTTACTGGAAAAAAGCTTATGTCAAGCTTGTTGAAGGTGAGAAGATCGCACTATTTGAGGGAGTATAAAAGATGGGTATTAAAACATTTTCCCCACGCTCTCATGGTCGCCGAGGCATGACGGGCTTCGATTTTAAGGAAATTACGAAGACAACTCCAGAGAAGTCTTTACTTGCGCCTCTTACTAAGAAAGCAGCTCGTAACAATCATGGGCAAATCACTATTCGTCATCAGGGTGGCGGACACAAGCGAAAATATCGCTTAGTTGATTTCAAGCGTACAAAATTAGAAGTTCCAGCAAAAGTTATTGCGATCGAGTACGATCCAAACAGAACATCGCGAATTGCTCTGATTTCTTACTTAGATGGCGCAAAAGCTTATATTATTGCGCCAGTTGGTTTGAATGTGGGAGACGTTGTTGTTTCATCTGAGAAGGCGGATATTAAGCCTGGGAATACGCTTCCGCTGTCTGCCATTCCTGTCGGTACGGTGATTCACAATATTGAATTGCGTCCGGGCAAGGGTGGGCAAGTTTGTCGCGGCGCTGGTGCAAGTGCAACTCTGGCCGGTAAGGGCGATCAGTACTGTCAAGTGCGTATGCCGTCTGGCGAGTTGAAGCAAATTCTTTCTGTTTGCAAGGCTTCAATTGGTCAAGTTGGTAATACTGATAATGAAAACATCGCTCTTGGTAAGGCAGGTCGTTCTCGCTGGAGAGGTATTCGTCCGTCAGTTCGCGGTATGGCTATGAATCCCGTCGACCATCCATTGGGTGGTGGTGAGGGTGTTGGTAAAGGTCATCACCCGGTAACTCCATGGGGTCAACCTAGTAAGGGTTACAAAACTAGGCATAATAAGAGAACCAACTCTTCAATCATCAAGAGACGTAAGTAGGAGTAAAAAGTGGCACGCTCGATTAAAAAAGGTCCATTTGTCGATACTCACCTTCAAAAGAAGGTCGATAATGCGATTCAAAAAAATGATAAGAAAGTTATTAAGACTTGGTCTCGCCGCTCAACGATTCTTCCTGAGACGATTGGATTGACTTTCGCAGTTCATAACGGAAGAAAGTTCGTTCCTGTGTACATCACAGAGAACATGATTGGTCACAAGCTCGGTGAGTTTGCTCCAACTAGAACTTTCCAGGGTCATGCTGAGAAGAAGGCTGCAGCCCCTGCTGCTGCCAAGAAGTAATAGAGGTTGATTATGGAAGTTAAAGCAAGCTTAAAATATGCAAGAGTTGGAGCGCAAAAGGCTCGATTGGTAGTTGACCTGGTTCGCGGTAAAGACGTGAATGAGGCTGTCAAGACTCTGACTTTTCTGAATAAGAAAACAGCAGGAATTGTTAAGAAGTTAATTGAGTCGGCTGTCGCAAATGCTGAATACAAAAAGGTTATGGATGTGGACAGTCTCTATGTTAAAGCTATTTGGGTTGATCAAGGTCCTGTTTTAAAAAGATTCCGTCCTCGCGCTCAAGGCCGTGCGTTCGGTGTTCGAAAAAAGACTAGCCACATCAACGTTGTACTTGAGGAGAAATAGTCGTGGGACAAAAGGTTAATCCGATTGGTTTAAGGGTTGGTGTTATCAGAACTTGGGATTCTCGCTGGTATGCGAAGGGTCAGCAGTATTATGATAATCTCCACGAGGACATCCGCCTGCGAAAGTATCTTAAAGATAAGTTAAAGCATGCAGGCGTTGCAAAAATCGAAATGGAACGTGCAGCAAAAAAGATCAAGGTTATCATTTCAACTGCACGCCCTGGCGTTGTTATTGGAAAAAAAGGTACTGGAATTGATGCACTTAAGGCGGAAGTTCAAAAACTGACACCCAATGAAGTTTTCTTGAGCATCCAAGAAGTGCGAAAGCCAGACCTCGATGCTCAGCTCGTTGCTGAGAGTATTGCTCAACAACTTGAGAAGCGAATCTCTTGGAGAAGAGCACTTAAAAAATCAATTGCAGCTGCGATCAAAGGCGGCGTGAGAGGTATCAAGATTCGTGTTTCAGGACGTCTTGATGGAGCTGAGATTGCTCGTTCAGAGTGGTACAATGAGAAGAGTGTTCCTCTTCATACATTGCGTGCTGATATCGATTACGGCACGGCAGAGGCTTTGACGGCATACGGAATCATCGGTCTAAAAGTATGGATCTACAAAGGCGATATCTTATCTGCTCGCGAAGTTGAGGAGGCAGGTCGTGTTAAGTCCTAAAAGAGTAAAATGGCGTAAACAGTTTGTGGGTCGCGCTACTGGCTTTGCAGTGAGAGGCAGCAACCTCGATTTTGGAGACTATGGTCTTCAGGCTATCGAGGAAGGTCGCCTGACTGCTCGTCAGTTAGAAGCAGGTCGTATTGCTATCTCTAGCTCAGTAAAGCGTGGTGGTAAGATCTGGTGCCGAGTGTTTCCAAATATTCCAGTGACAAAAAAGCCTGCTGAAACTCGCATGGGTAGCGGTAAGGGGAATCCTGAGCTTTGGGTAGCTCGTGTTCTTCCAGGAAAGGTTCTTTTTGAAATGAACGGGGTGACTCGTGAGCAAGCTAAAGAGGCTTTCGAGCGAGCAGCGCATAAGCTTCCTTTCAAAACTCGTTTCTTGGTGAGGGAGTAGTCGAATGAAATTTACTGAAGTTAAAGATCTTTCAGTCACTGAGTTAAAAAAGAAAAGGGCTTCTTTGTCTGAAGAGCTTTTCCAAGCTCGTATAAAGAATTCAATCGGACAGCTTGCGAATCCCCTGGTGATTCGTGATCTTCGCCGTAACATAGCTCGCATTAACACTGCGATTGTTAAAAAAGTGGCAAGGTAGAAAATGAAAACTGAAACTAATACTAGAGGACGTAAAATTGAAGTCGTAGGTGAAGTTATCAGTGACAAGATGGATAAAACTATCTCTGTCCTCATCTACCGCATGGTTAGACATGCAAAATATGGTAAGTATGTTAAGAAGACATCTGTTTTCAAAGCTCACGACGAAAAGAACCAAGCTAAGATTGGGGATGTCGTCAAGATCCGCGAAACGCGTCGCTTGAGTAAAACAAAACGTTGGACTTTGGCGGAAATCGTTGAAGCCGCTAAGGCATAGGGGTTGTTGTCATGATTCAAATGCAAACTAGATTAAATGTTGCTGACAACTCTGGTGCAAAAGAAGTGATGTGCGTAAAGGTCTTGGGTGGCTCAAAGCGTCGTTTTGCCTCAATAGGTGATGTGATTGTTGTTTCCATCAAAGAAGCACTTCCAAATGCTAAAGTAAAAAAAGGTGATGTGGCTAAAGCTGTTGTTGTAAGAACTGTACATAAGCTTCGTCGTCCGGATGGATCTTACATCCGCTTTGACGATAACTCTGCTGTGCTTATTAATGCTGCAAAAGAGCCAATTGGAACACGTATCTTTGGCCCAGTTGCCAGAGAATTGAGAGCTAAGTCGTTCGTTAAGATCGTCTCCTTAGCTCCGGAAGTTTTGTAAGGAGTATGAACGTGAATCGCTTACATACAAGATATAATAAAGAGATTGCTCCAGCTCTACAAAAGCAACTTGGAGCAAAGAACGTGATGCAAGTTCCTCGCTTGGACAAAATCACTCTAAGCGTGTGCTTAAGTGAGGCTGTTCAAAACCCAAAAATTTTGAACACGGTAGTTGATGAGATTACTGCGATTACTGGGCAGAAGGCTGTAATTACAAAAGCAAAAAAAGCTATTTCTAACTTTAAGTTGCGTGCAGGCATCCCGTTAGGTGTCCGCGTGACCTTAAGAAAAGAACGAATGTGGTCATTCTTGGATCGTTTGAACACTTTGGCTCTGCCTCGTGTGCGTGACTTCCGCGGCTTACCTAATAAAGGTTTTGATGGCCGTGGTAATTACAATATGGGATTGAAAGAGCAAATTGTATTTCCTGAGATCAACTATGATCGTGTAGATAAAGTTCGTGGTATGAATATCACGATTTGTACAACTGCTAAAAACGACGCTGAGGGCAGAGCGCTTCTTGAAGCACTTGGTATGCCCTTCAGAAAATAAGAGGGGTGTCACTTGGCTCGTAAGGCAAGCATTGAGAAAAACAATAAAAGAAAAGAGCTTTCTAAACGCTATACGAAATATCGTACAGAGTTGAGAGGGAAAGCTGTTGATATGAAACTTTCTGAAGAAGAAAGAGCTATTGCACGTAAGAAGTTGCAGGCTCTTCCTCGCAATACGAATCCAAATCGTGTTATTACGCGGTGTGAGCTTTCGGGCCGACCACGTGGGAACTATAGAAAATTTGGATTGTCTCGTATCGCTTTCAGACAATTAGCTTTGGACGGTAAACTTCCAGGCGTAACGAAAGCGAGTTGGTAATAGCTATGGATACAATTGCACAATTTCTGACTTTAATTAGAAACGCAGGGGCGGCAAGACACGAAAAGGTGGATATGCCTTCCTCTAATATGCGTCGAGGTATTGCTCAAATCCTTGCAGAAGAGGGCTTGATCAGAAGCTTTAAGGTAGCAAAAGACAGTAAACAAGGCATTATGCGTGTTTACTTGAAGTACGATGAAGCTGGACAGCATGTGATCACCTCTATTGATAGAGTCAGCCGTCCTGGTCGCCGTGTTTATGTTAAATCTGATAAAATTCCTACTGTTCGTTCAGGATTGGGTATGTCCATCTTGAGTACAAGCAAGGGAATTATGAGTGGTAAGCAAGCTACTGAGGCTAAGCTCGGTGGTGAGTTGCTTGCTACACTGTGGTAGGTGATTTATGTCTCGTATTGGAAAAGCACCCGTAATATTCGATAGTACAGTGCAGGTTTCGGTTTCGCCAGCTAATGAAGTAGTAGTTAAAGGTGCAAAGTCCTCTCTTAAGATTGGAATGCAGCCAGCGATTTTAGCAAAGGTTGAGGCTGGTAAAGTTGTTTTGACCCGTAAAGATGACTCTAAGGAAACGCGTGCATTGCATGGTCTTTACAGAGCCCTAATTCAGAATGCTGTAACAGGTGTAACAAAGGGTTTCACAAAAGGACTAGAGCTTCAAGGCGTTGGATATCGTGCAAATGTTTCTGGCAAAAAACTTGAACTGTCTTTGGGGTTCTCGCACCCAGTTATTTTTGATATTCCTGAAGGCATCGAAATTAAAGTTGATAAGCAGACTGCTATAAGTATCACAGGTCCAAGCAAAGAGCTAGTTGGGCAGGTAGCTGCAAAAATTCGCTCTTTCCGGCCACCAGAGCCATATTTGGGTAAAGGTGTTCGCTATGCTGGTGAGCATATCAGACGTAAAGCCGGCAAGTCGGCTGGTAAATAGTTGGGGTAAAGTATGAAATTAAAAATGAGTAAGCATACAAGTGAAAGAAAAGTTAATCGCCTCAAGAAGAAGATCAGAATCCGTAAGACAGTGAACGGAACTTCGGAGAGACCTCGTCTTTGTGTATTTAGAAGCGGTAAACACATGTACGCTCAGATAATAAATGATGTTGAGGGAACAACTCTTGTAGCAGTTTCCTCTCTTGGTAAGGACGATAAGTCTGGCGTTGACATGGCAAAGGCTGTGGGCGTTGAAGCTGCAAAAGCAGCTTCTGCAAAAAATATCAAGAGTGTTGTTTTCGACCGTAATGGTTATCTCTATCACGGACGTGTTAAATCTCTAGCCGAAGGCGCTCGTGAGGGCGGTCTTAATTTCTAAGGAGTGATTGTGGAGAAAGTTCAAGCTCAAGCAGCTGAATTAGAAGAGCGTGTGGTTGCGATCAATCGTGTAACTAAAGTTGTAAAAGGTGGTCGTCGCTTCTCTTTTGCAGCTCTCGTGGTTGTGGGAAATAAGGCTGGAGACATAGGTTATGGTTCAGGAAAGGCAAATGAAGTTTCTGAAGCTATTGGTAAAGCGAGTCGTTCTGCAAAGAAAACAGCAAAGTCTGTTTCCTTGAAAGATGGGCGTACAATTCCTCACGAAGTAATCGGTAAGTTTGGCGCTGCAAAGGTTATTATGAAGCCAGCGGCTCCTGGTACTGGTGTTATTGCTGGAGGAGCAGTTCGTGCTGTTCTTGAATCTGTTGGTATCAAAGATATTCTTACAAAATGTGTTGGAACTCGTAACCCTCACAATGCTGTAAGAGCAACTATCGACGGCTTAAAGCAATTGAAGCAGCAATAAGCATAGGTGGATTAAATGGCTAAAACATTCGTTGTCACATTAAAAAAGTCTATTATTGGTTGTTCTCAAAGCCAAAAGGACGCGGTCCGTTGCTTAGGAGTGAGGCGAATTCGCCACACTGTGGAAGTTCAAGATTCTCCAGCAATTCGAGGGAACATTATGAAAGTTCAACATCTCGTGAATGTTGACGTAAAGGGGTAGTCCATGAGCTTACTGAGTACACTTGCTCCCAAAGCGGGATCTAAGCACAGCCCAAAAAGAATCGGTCGTGGAATTGGGTCGGGCATGGGTGGCACCGCAACTAAAGGCCACAAAGGTCAACTGGCTCGAACAGGTGGTCGTGTGCGTCGTGGTTTTGAAGGTGGTCAAACACCTTTACACCGTCGATTACCTAAATTTGGTTTTAGTAACGTCGCGTTTGCTAATAACTTTGAGATTGTAAACGTAGGCCAACTTGCTAAATTTTCTGGAGAGGTAACTCCTGAGTCTTTACGAGCTGCTGGACTTGTGTCTTTGGGCGCTGTTAAGATTCTGGGGAATGGAGAGCTAAAGGCAGCTTTGACTGTTAAGGCTCACAAATTTTCAGAAAGCGCTAAGAAAGCTATCGAAGCTGCTGGCGGCAAAGTCGAGGTAATTAAGTAGTGTCTGCAATTGAGAGCATCGCAAAGAATTCTGATCTTCGAAAACGCATCTTGTTCACTTTAGCGCTGTTAGCTATCTATCGAATAGGTGTTCATGTTCCAACTCCAGGAGTGGATGGAACAGCGGTCCTCTCCTTTTTTCAAGCTCAGAATGCTGGTATTTTTGGGCTATTTAATACATTCACTGGGGGCGCTCTTTCCCAGTTTAGTATTTTTGCATTAGGGATCATGCCTTATATCTCGTCATCAATTATTTTTCAGTTGCTGACGTCTGCGATTCCTTACCTTGAGTCTCTAAAGAAGAACGAAGGTGAGGCTGGTCGCCGTAAAATTAATCAATACACTCGCTATGCAACAGTTCTTTTGGCTATTGTCCAGGGCTATGGAATTAGCACTTGGCTAATGAACTCTACAAGTCCTGATGGGCGTCCACTTGTGGTTGCTCCTGAGGTTGCTTTTCTGCCCTTTCAAATTATGACAATTATCACACTGACTGCCGGGACATGTTTTATAATGTGGCTTGGTGAGCAAATTACAGAGCGTGGTATTGGAAATGGAACATCTCTTATCATCTTCACTGGTATTGCGGCGTCTATTCCTCATGGTGCCCAGCAGCTCTTTGAGCTCTTGAGGTCTGGTGAAATGAGTTTTCCAGTTGTTCTTTTCTTGGTTGCATTTATGGTGGCTATCATTTCTGCCGTTATTTTTATGGAAGTTGCTCAGCGAAGGATTACGGTGCAATACTCGCAGCGTCAAGGTGGGGGGATGCAGTCCATGCAAACTCCTACAAGTCATCTTCCCATCAAGATTAATTTCTCTGGAGTGATTCCGCCGATATTTGCGAGTTCGTTGCTAATGTTTCCTGCAACGATGGCGCAGTTTGTTAGTACGCCTTGGCTAAAGGAGTTGCAAAGCTCTTTAAGTCCGAGCGGAACCATCTTTAACATTTTGTTTGTGGCTCTTATCGTATTCTTTTCTTTCTTTTATACGGAAATCGTTTTCAATCCAAATGATGTGGCTGATAACTTAAAGAAATATGGTGGCTTTGTGCCTGGAATTCGAGCAGGTAAGAGCACGGCAGACTACATTCAAAAGGTCTTAGAAAGAGTCAATGTTTTAGGTTGTATTTATCTGAGTGCAATTTGTGTTTTGCCAGGTATTTTGACAGAGCAGCTTAAGGTTCCATTTATGTTTGGTGGCACGAGTTTGCTTATTTTAGTAGGTGTAGCATTGGATACAGCACAACAGATTCAGTCTCATATGATCACTCAAAAGTACGAGGGCTTTTTGAAGGGAGCCAAGATTAGAAGTAGAAGGGTTCAGTTTTAATGAACATTATTCTGTTTGGGGCTCCTGGGGCTGGAAAAGGGACACAGTCTGAGTTTTTAGTAAAGCGCCTGGATATGACTCAGATTAGTACTGGAGATCTATTTCGAGCTGCGATAAAGAGCCAAACAGAATTAGGAATCAAGGCGCAAGCCTTCATGGATAGAGGTCAACTTGTGCCTGACGGTATTGTCATTGGCATGGTTGAAGAGGTTCTTCAAAAAGGCAAGAAGAACATTATTTTGGACGGTTTTCCAAGAACAGTGGCGCAAGCTGAGTCCTTGGATCAGTTATTAGTAAAAATGCATCTTTCTATTGGGAAGGCTATATTTCTTGAAGTCCCAATGAAGATATTGATGGATCGATTGACAGGTCGACGGGTCTGCAAAGGGTGCGGAGCAGTCTACCATATTGTCAGCAAACCTACCAAGACGGAAGGTAAATGTGATATTTGCGGGGGCGAAGTTGTTCAGCGGAACGACGATAAGGCTGAGGTCATTGAGACCCGGCTTAGTACCTACCTTGAATACACAAGCCCTTTAAAAGAGTTTTATAAAAAAGCAGGCAGATACGTCGAAGTGGATGGTAATAGAGGAGCAGAAGAAGTCTATTTAGAGATAGAAAAAATAGTGAAATAAGTTGCTGAATTATTTTTAACTAATCTCTAGACTTTAATGTTTTTAGGTGCTAGCGTGCCCATCCGCGTTCGTGTTTTTGCTGTTATTTTCGCTTCTTTTTAAGAAGTGATTTGCAAAGTATGGGAAGACAAAATGAAAGTAAGACCATCAGTCAAAAAAATCTGTAATAAGTGTAAAGTTATTAAAAGAAAAGGCGTTATTCGCGTTATTTGCGAAAACCCTAAACATAAGCAAAGGCAGGGTTAATCCATGGCACGTCTACTTGGTGTCGACTTACCTAGAAATAAGCGTATCGAAATCGCTTTAACTTATATTTATGGAATTGGTCGCCCTCGGGCGGCTATGATTTGCAAGCAAGTTGGCATCCCCCATGAGTTAAGAACTGAAGGTTTGACTGACGAGCACATTGCAAAGATTCGTGCAATTATAGAGCAAAGCTTTAAGGTCGAAGGTGATTTACGTCGCGAAATTGGTTTGTCCATAAAACGTTTGATGGATCTAAATTGCTACCG
>JACCDR012129282.1_pt1 | contig 13386 bp, 12 predicted proteins | sample 7446431 | NCBI WGS metagenome assembly JACCDR01 (sample SAMN15323443, study PRJNA562643) | freshwater metagenome | isolation source: river surface water | place: USA:Blue River Watershed | collected 2017-08-17
CGCAGCTGGTAGTCGCGAGGGGTGATGCCACTGAGGCGATGAGCGTGATGGCTACCCGCCACCCTTCGGTCGTCGACCATGGATGAGCGCTCATCCATGGGTACCCCCAGAGCATCGAACACTTCGTCGGCTCGCCCGCGGGGGACGTGCAGGTAGCCGCCCGACTGTTTCCAGGTCCCGACGGTGCGGTTAGGGGGCCTTTGGAAGCTGCTGCGGCGCCCCCGTGAGCGGTACTTGAGCCAGGTCTGATACTCGGGGTTGTCGTGGACGAACAGCTCGCGCACGCGATCCAGCTCTTCAGGTTTGAAGGCCTCGAGCGAGAGGTGGAGACGTTGGTCGACGTAGGCTGCTGCTGCCACGGAGCAAGTGATGCCGCACTCTCACCTGCTCGAGATCAACGATCCCTCAACCCCCCTGTCCGGTCTCGCGCCAGCGAGACCCGTGCGCCGTCAGGCGCACTCGCGCACGCGATCGATCCATGAGATCTCTTTCCATTCAGATCTCTGCTGCATAACGACCACGTCTTTGAGACGGGGGAGTGAAGAGAAGAAGATCTTTTAAATAGGTAGCTGACCTAAAGGTCAGCAGGGACGCGCTGACGCGCGTCCGGGGTGACTGATCTTAGAGGATCGAAAGGAGCGGAGGGATCGGGGGGTGTGGGGGGTTTCAGCCCTGACGGACCTCGACCGAGCCGCCGATGACGTTCGAGGAGACCGGGACGAAGGCCTTGGGTAGCAGGTGGATCTCCGCTTCGATCTTTGCCCGGAGCACCCGCTCGAGATCGGCGATGTCCCGGAAGCCCAGCACCTGCAGCCCCTCGGAGACGCCCTTCGGTCCCAAGTGCTCCTTCAGCCGCTTGAGAGCTTCTTCCTGCAAGAAGGCAACGTCGTCGCGGTCGAGCCGGCCGTCCTCGGAAGCCTTGCGCATACCCTGTACCAGCGTCTGCTCGAGCTCGAGCACCACGTCACGAGCTTGGTCGCTGGCGCGCTGCACGAAGGCCGCCGCACGGTCGCTCTTGAGCTTGGCTTGCACCGCAGCGCTCACCTTGGCGATGACCAGGGTCAGGATCAAACCGAGCAGGCTGATGGCCGCTTCGGCAACTTGGGGCAGGATCTCTTTCATCCGGGGCAGGCTAGCAGGGGGGTACCCATGGATGAGCGCTCATCCATGGGTCGGGTCCTCAGCGCGGCATGAAGGGGGCGTCATGGAGCTTTTGGTCTTGTCCCTGATAGCGGTGTTCGCGTTGTCGCAGCGCAGCTGGCAGATAGGGGTCATCGGGTCGATTGCCTACCTGCTCACGGTGTGGGTGGCCTCGCGATGAGCCGGCATCTCGCCTTGCTCCGAGGGCCAGCCGACTACCGCTCGGCCAAGCCTGACTCCCCCCGGCGGCATCAAGTCAACGTGCTGCTCAGCCCGATGGAGGGAGCCCTGCTCAACGACCTGGCCGACGCCGAGGGGGTGAACTTGCCGGAGGCCCTGCGCCGCGCGCTCGTGCGGATGAGCTGGCTGACCACGTGCCATCCCGAGGCGCTGCGGGAGCTACTCGCCCGGGCGCCTAGCGAGGGGTGAATTGCTCACGGGAGATGCGGATGAGGCACTCCATGCGCGGCGTGACCCCGAGGTTGTTCGGGGGGTAGTCAGCCAGGTTCCGGCACTGTTCGAGCAGGTCGGCAATCGCGCTCTTCTGCTGAACGATCTGGGCCGGGGGAGCGGGCTTCTCGGTGGCCTTGCTCACGCCCCATCCGCCCGCGAACAGCACCAGACCGTAAGCGATGATCTGCTTGCCCAGGTGGTTCCAGGCTCCCTTGGCCGCGGTGGCGACGACCAGGATGCTGGCGATGTCCTCGCCCTGTTTGGCGAGCTTGGCGTTCACCTGGACGAGCTCGCCGCGCAGCACCCCCACCTCGGTCTCCAGGTTGCGGATGCGCGCGTCCTGCCGCTGGCATGTCTCGTCGAAGCGCTTCTCGGCTTCCCGCAGCGCCCGCGCCGCATCAAGCAGGAGGCGCTCGGTCGGGTCAGTAGTTCGCACCGGGTCGCTAGGGATGGTGATTCCACCGTAGCCGCTCTTGGGAGGGCTCACGGATGCACCGCGGCCGGCAGCCGCTCGAGTCGCACTGCCGCGCTCGCGACCGCCGAATAGGTGAGGAACGTGCAGGCGACGCAGATGAGCGCGCAAGCAACGCAGGTGCCGATGGCGATCCGCATCCGCAAGCCTTCACGCTTCTGGTGCTCGTACATCTCGAGCTGGGTGTCGGCCGTCTTCTTGACGTAGATCCGGATGGCGGCGAGGTTTTCGATTGACGGGGCAAAGACGCCCATCTGCCTTTCCAAGTCGCTCATCTTCAGGAGCAGCTCATCCATCGGGCTCAGGCCGACGACCGGCGTCTTGTCTGCGTCAGTGGCCATCTGATTCTCCTGCTTTAACACGCTAGAGCTCCCAGCCGTGGAGCATGAGAGTCGTGTCGCCGCCCGGAACGAACGTCTCAGGCGCCGCCGTCGGCATGTTGAGCTCGATGAGCAGGCTTTCGCCGAACGAAGAGACAGCCGGCGGGTAGCCGTGCGTGCCGCCGTCGCCGTAGTTGGCAGGAGGCAAAGGGATCTCTACCGGGGGGATCCAGTACACGTCCGTCGTGTCGCTCGGCACGAAGTAGGTGTTGACCGACGAGTAGACGATGCCCGAGACGGCGCCCACGACTTTGATCCGCGCTCCGAACACCGCGGTACTGGTCAGCTGAAGCTGGAAGCCGACGAGGATGGAACGCGCGCGGCGCGGGTAGTCGACGCCGTCGCTCAGCGCCCAGAGTGCCGACGCTCCAGCGAGCGATGTCACGCCGAGCTTGTAGGGTACTGCCGTCGAAACGAAGTCCACGAAGAGAGCGGAGTGCCTCCACTTTCGTCCGGCTCCCGTGCCGGTGAGCGGACCGGAGGCGGTGAACGCCCCGGAGAACAGCCGCACTCCCACGAGCGCTGCGCCGAACTGCATGGCCGACGGGGCGGGCAGGGCGACGGCCTCATCCCAGACGCCGTTGCTGAGCGGAGCGCTAGTCGTGTAGAGCAGAAAGCCCCGGGGTCCTCGCGGCACCCGACGCCCGAACGCCGCGTCGGCAGTCTGCGAGTAGCGGACCCAGCGAGGGATGAACGACTGCCCGGAAGGCGGCTTGGGGAAGAAGGCCCCGAGATAGATGGGCTTGTGCGTGCCGCCGGGCACGGTGATGGTGCTCTGGTTCCAAGCCGCGTAGCTGACCGCAGGGGCGTCGCCGCCCGTTGCCAGCACGCCCGAACCGAAGTTGGTGCTCGGCGTGGGAACCACCGTGCTCGCTCGGAGGGCGCCGCCTGCTCGGTAGCCGGCGAACTCCCCCTCGGAGTAGCCGCTCGCCGTCACGCCGTCGAATTGGCAGTGGGTCTCACCCGGCAGCGAGGGACCGATGTGGCTCAGCTGCTGGCCGCCAATGCGGTCTTCGACCAGCGGCCGCACGTCCCAGAAGTCGCACTTGTCGAAGCCAGTGGAGAAGCCGTTGTAGACCGCCACCACCGCGAGCGGCAGCCAGCCCGCAGCGCCGCCAGGGAAGCCGCCGCCGGCCGAGCCTTGGCGGATGCGGTAGGTCAGGCGCACCGCGCGGACCTTGTCGACGAGGGTGGGGGTGAAAAGACCGGTCGCCGGGTTGTACACGTCGCGACTGCTCTGCTCGAGCACCACGTCGGTGGGTTGGCATTCGACCACATCCCAGCGCACCGTCGCCGCCACGGCGTTGGGGGTGAAGATCAGCACTCCGGGAGAGCTCAGTCCGGGGTCGTCGCACTGCAGGTAGGGACTGTCGCCTGAGTTGAATGAACCACCCCCGGTCGGGTCAAGGATCATGGCAAGCCCGGGGTCCACGGTCAGGTACTGCCCATCCACGTCGGCGTCGGGTCGAACGAGTAGCCCCGAATAGATCTCGGCGGTCACCGGGGAGGTGGTCGTCTCCACTGGCGCCTGCAGCCCTGGGTAGGTGCGATAGTTGACCGAGGGAGTGCCGTGGCGCGCACGCCAGCTCTGCTGAGCGGCAGCGACCCCGAACGCTTGGGCGCGGTTGAAGTCGGTCGAGACGAGGCGTTCGAGGGTGTTGTGGACCAGGCGCATCGGGCCGGATGACATGCCGGCCAGAGTAGCAGCGGCTCTTTAGTCGCTCGCTGACCAGGCCGCGGTGGTGAGCGTGGCGGAGGTGTGACTGGGCGTCGCCGTGTACGTGACCTCCACCCGCATTCCGGCGGTGGACTCGACCGAGCTCGGCAGGTCCTTGGGGAGGATGGGGCACCAGAAGTCGAACTGGACGATCTCAGGGTTGCCGTTGGCGAGGTAGAGCGGCTGGCCCCTCACGGGGGTGGCAACCTGAATTCCGCTCACCAAGTCGGTCACGGTCACCGTCGCCGACGTCGGCCCCACTGCGGTTCCCGCGCTGTTATTGCTCAAGCCGCGGAAGGCGAAGCGCACCCGGCGCGCGTGCGGGGGGAAGTGCAGGCCGTCGTTGATGTTGAAGTTGAACTGGAAGGTAGACCCCACGATGGCCGACTGCGCCTTGGGAAAGCCGTACGTCCACTCGTGCACGCGACCCGCGGCGCCGCCGGGCTGAAGCGCTGCACCGTTGAATTGACTGGCAGCCAGGACGGCGCCGGCGAAGGTCGAGCCGCCGCCGAACTGAGCCGCTGTCGGCATGGCAACCCCGGTCACGATGCCGTTGGTCTTGGGGACGGTGTTCGTCGCCACCAGAATCCCGCGCGGGCCCGTCGGTACGCGCCCGCTGCCTATGGCGACTTGGCTGTAGCGCTGCCAGCGCGGCAGCAGGTAGGGGAAGAGCGCGACGAGATAAAAGCCGGCGTTCGAGCCGGGCAGGTAGTTGCTTTGGTTGTCGCTGAGGTCGATGTTGAACGACCCGAAGCGGCCCCCGGTCGGGGTCGTGGCCCCGAACTGCGAGAGTTGGCTGGGGGTAGAGCGCAGCAGCTGCCCTCCGGCAACGTAGCCGTTGAACTCCGCTTCTGAGATCCCATTCCAACGATTCTCGCTCGTGGTGAGCATGCGGTAGTCGGCGGCGGTATTTGGTGCGTAGCCATCGCCGGTAGACGCGTCGACGGGGAACGAGCGGCGCGTTCGTTCGCGCACCAGCGGCCGCACGTCCCACACGTCACTCGTGAGCAGGCTGCTCGAGCCGGCGGGGGCGCACACGACTGCCAGGGGCGCCCAGCCCGCGGCGAGCCCGGGGAAGCCGCCGCCGGGTGTTCCTAGCCGCACGCGGTAGGTCAGGCGCATCGCTCGGATCTTGTCGACCACTTCGGGCGACGCGATGCCGGTGCCTGGGTTGAAGATGTAGCGGCTTTCCTGAGCGAGCAGCGTGTCGACCGGCTGGCATTCGACCACGTCCCAGCGAGGCGCTCCGCCGCCGGCGTTGGAGGTGAAGGGCAGCGATCCAGGAGTCACCACGCCGGGGTCGACGACCACTCGGTAAGGGCTGTCGTACGTGCCGAGCCCCGTGGGCAAAAGGAAGCCAGCGACGCCTCCTTGGACCAGGAAGTACCCGGCGCTGTCCGGCTTCACCATCAGGCCGCCGTACACGTCGAAGGCGAGGCTCGGCGAGGAGCTGGCAATGGGGACCTGAAGACCCGGAGCCAGGTACCAGTCGGCAACGCGGTCGTCGTACAGGCTGCGCAGTAGCTCGGCCTTCTCGGCCGCTGCGATGGTCTGGAGGTCGTTGAGATCGGCGCTGACGATGCGCTCGCGGATGTTTTGAACGAGCCGCTTGTCGCCTTGGGACATGGGCCCGAGCGTAGCAGCCGCCTAAACGCAGCCGCCCGATTCGACGTAGAGCTCGAAGCCGACGCCGCCAGACTTGGCCCGTTTCAGACCCGCATACACGGCGGAGTGAAGCGCCGCGTCGGTGACCGCGTAGCCGTCGAAGTAGACGTCGCCGTCGCTGTTGGGATCCACGTCGGCGTAGCCGCCGAAGTCGCCGAGTCCGAAGCGAGGCACCCCCATGAGAAAGAAGGCTCGGAAGTCGGCGAAGCTGAGCAGCACTTTCCAGCGGTCGCCGGGACGCACGACCGGGTTCATGTCGAAGGCGAAGGCGTGCGCGGGGTCCCCATCCGGCGGCACGTCGAAGAAGAGCCCCGGTAGCTTGTCCGTCCCCACTTCCCGCAGGCAGGCCTTGCCGCCGTAGGGGGCGAGGATGCGGTTAGCCACCCGTAGCAAGGCGTTGGGGGAGACCACGTCATCGGCCGTTGCCACACGCTGGCGGTAGACTTCCTCCGGCTCGTTGGAAGCACGGTAGACCTGCCGCTCGGCGCCGAGCTCCTCGAGCACGGGGAGTCGTCCACCGGTGAAGCGCTGAGGGTTGGTGACGCTCAGGCCGACGTCTAAACCCCAGTCGAGCACTTGCCAGGCGACCGAGGAAGCGGCGGGCAGTGCCGACTCGCGCACCACCTGGGTGATGCTGGCGGTGGCGCCGCTCGAGACGCCTACCACCGCCCCGGCGACGAATACTCCCAGCGTCGTCTCAACCCCGAGGTGCCCGCTGGCATCGGAGACGATGAGGCCTCGAGCGCCGGAGGAGGCTTGCTGCAGCTCTTCGCCGATCTGGAAGACTCCGCTCAGCGAGCCGTAGCGGTAAACCCCCAAGGTGTCGAGCAGAGCCGTGCCCCCGGTCGAGGAGTCGAAGGGCGGCAGGTAACCCACCACTCGCCTCACCTGCCCTGCCACCGCAGGGGGCGAGGAGAGCAGCACGTACTGTCCGATCTGCTGGGCGCTCAGCACGTCCGGCGATGGCGAGAGCACGAGCCAGTTGACCCCCGCGCTCGGCGTTTGAGTCGAGAGCGCGGTGTTCTGGAACGCCGAACCAGGTTGAAAGGGGCGGGTGATGGTGCCCGGCCACGGCTCGTTGTAAGAGCTGCCGGGCTTTTCAGCGGTGGCGGGGAAGCGCAGCGGGCCGAGCAAGCCCGAGCCGAGACTCGACAGGCGCGTCAGCTGGTAGCGGCGACCGCTCAGGAATTCGACGGGCCCGTCCGGAGACCAGTCGAGGCCGACGTGGTCGACGAGTAGCTGTGCCGGCGGGAACACCACCGGCAGCCAGGCGGGGAAGACGTCGGTGGGGGTGCGGGAGAAGTCGAGAAAGCCGTCGGCGAGCCGCGCGGTGCGCGCCGGGTCGTAGGTCTGGCCCGACCAGCGGCGGATGTAGAGTGATTGGGTGCTCGCCTCGACCGTTTCGCTCACCCGACGATGGATGGCGACGGCAGCGCCGACGGCAGCCGTCTTCCCGCTTTCGTCGGCGAGGAGAGGGCGGTGGTAGGCGGGGTCGGTGACGCTGATCCACAGCGCCAGCAGATCGTCTTCTGGGATGCCGATCGCCGAGGTGTCGTCCTGCGCCAGGTAGGACTGGGGCAGCGACGGTGAGAACACGGTCGAGCTGCTCGGAATGAGCGGCGGAAGGATGGGCCCCCCGCCGGATTCATCGGTTGAGAAAGGGAGCTCGGCGAAAGAGCGCATGCCCGGAGGCTAGCGCGCGGGGGGCCAGCACCAGTGGTGCTTGCGGGGCGAGCTGGAGAACGGCACTGCGGCTTTGATTCGCGTGGCCGTGGGGAACTTGACCAGGAGATCGGCCGTTCCCCGCTGCTCGTCCACCGCAGTCACGACCGCTTGAAACGGTCCGGTCCAGGGTGAGCCGTCGGCGTAGTAGTGCACCTCGGCGTCCACGGTGACCTTGCGCGTCTCAGCCATTGGCTTCCTCGGCAACCATGACGGCGGGGGCTTCGCTCAGGGTTTGCCAGTTCTTCGCCCACTCGTACCAGTTGTGCTCGAACTCGGGCGTGCTGATGCGCCCACCCTTGGGCTTGAGGATCGCTGCCTGCAGGCGCTTGGCGATCTCACTGTCGAAGCCGTGCGGGCCTGGCGCGGTCGCGGTCGCCTTGATCTGCTTGCGCGCTAGCTGAAGGCGTTCGAGCAGGTCGAAGCCTTCGAGTTTGGGGGAGAACTCTGCGAAGGCTTCGTCGGCCGTACGAGCGAGCAAGAACTGCTGGTAGGTGTGACGGACGGGCTTGGGGTTCCCCTTCTCGTCCATCCCGTTGTAAACAGGCTCGTCGATGGCGTTGGTGATCTCGATGACTTGGCGGTCGGGGGCGTTGACGTAAATCATGGCGGGGGGTTCCTCCCGCCGACTATGTCACGCCGCTAGACCGTAGCCGCGCAGGAGCGTGCGCATGCGGTTGACCGTATCTTGTAGCGCGCGGAAGTTGTTGTTCAGGATGCTCTGGTTGTGCGAGCCGGTGACGTCGGCGATGGCGCTACCCGTGGTGCCGAAAGCACCCGTGAGTAGTCCAGGATCGGCAGCTTGAGTGCCGCCCGTCGTACCAAAGAACCCGATACGCTTCGCGTTGCTGCCGTCGTGACCGAAGCTGAAAAAGCCCTGGCCGTTTTTGGAGAAGGACACGTCCCCCGGAGCGACGGACGCCCCCTGGTAGAAGTTGATGTTGTCCCATCCATAGCGTGTGGTCCCCTGGTCGTACGTCATGTAAACGTAGTAGTCGATGGCGCCGCCCGCTCGGAGCGTGATGGCTCCGTTGGTGGTTCCCATGGAGATAGCGGTGGAGCCGGAGCCACCGTCCGTCGCTGAGAACACCGAGGTGGAGCCGCGTTGAAGCGTGAGAGCGCCGGCATTGGTCGCGCCAGTTCCCGAGCGCAGCAATAGCGCGCCGCCAGTGCGTACACCGCTCCCGCCCGTGGCGTCACCACCGGCCAGAGTCATAGCGCCGCCAGTGTGCGTACCACCGGCCCCCGTCGCATTGCCGGCGTTGATCGTGAGCGCCCCGCCCACCGTGAGCGTGTTGCCCCCCACCGCCTGGGCGCTGATGACGAACGGCTGCCCCGTGACCGACGCCGTGTTGTTGACGACCTGCTGGAACGTGGGGGTGCAGCCGATGGCGAAGTTCATCGCCGAGCCGCTCAGTAGGATCTGGCTCGACGTGCTCGAGCCGAGCTGCAGGGTGCCGGAGGCTCGGACCTGGAGGGTGCCGGCGACCATGTCGAGCAGGGTGATGGCGGAGGTGCTCGGGCCGATGGCGATGGTGGGGGAGGCGCCGCCGGTGAAGCCCAGGACCTGCACATCGGCCGACGCCGTCCGCCCCATGATCGTGTAGGTGCCGGTGCCCCAGCGCAGGTTTCCGGTCGTGGCGACGTCGGTCGTGGGCCCCTGGGAGATGAAGTCGCTGGTGGTGTTGACCCACTGCGCGACGACGGTCGCGCCGCGCTGGATCGTGACGTTGCCGGGCGAGGCGGCGCTCGCCACGTCAAAGCCCGTGCCCGAGCGGAGCAGGAGGTTGCCGCCGGTGCGGGTGCCCGTCGAGCCGCTCGCGTCGCCGGCACGCAGAGTCATGTTGCCGCCGCGGCTGCTGTTGCCCGTGATGTCCTGGGCGGCGACCGTGAAGGCGGCCGCGATGACCCCGACGTCCGCACTGGTCTCTTGGGCGACGAGCGGCGACACCTGCAGGGAGTCGAACCGCAGGGTGGGGTTCGACAATGAGACCACGAGGGGAGTGATCTGGAGCTTGAGCGTGCTGCCCGTGCGAAGGTTGACGTTGCCGGCGGCGGTCGTGCCCGCTCCGGAACGGAGCTCAAGCGCGCCGCCCGTGGACGTGGTGTTGGTAGCGCTCTGGGCCGAGACGGTGAGCGTGGAGCCGGTCCCACTGACGGTGACGTTGTCGACCTGGGTGATGGTAGGGGAAGCGACCGCGGTGGCCCAGCGGAACGTGGGCGGGGCGGTGAGCTCGAACACCGTCGAATTGATCGAGGCCGCTTGGTTGGAGCCAATGCGAAAGCTGTGCAGGCCACCGCTCGAGACGCGATACCAGTTGGCGGTGCCGAGCGCGTCGCCCACCGTGAGCGTGCTCGCCTGCGTCGCCCCGTAGTCGATGACGTTCAGCGTGCCTGCCATGAGCTGAGCGCTGCCGCCGCCGCTGGCCCCCGTTCCTGAACGGATCAGAAGGCTGCCGCCGGTCCGAGTGCCGCTAGCGCCCGTGGCGTCACCGGCTCGGATGACGAGCGCACCACCCACCGCCGTCGTGGTGTTGAGCGTGTCTTGCGCCGCCAGAGTGAGCAGCTGCCCCGTCGCGCTCGCCGTGGTCTGCTGCATCAAACGAGGGGTCGCGACCGTGTCGTTCCACAGGTAGTCGCGGACGTGAAGCGTCATCGCCGACGATCCGACGACGACGTTGGTGGTTGCGTTGATGCGCAGCGTGATGGTGCTGACGTGGTCGAGGAAGGTGCTCGTCGCGGTCGAGGAGAAAGCCGTCGAGCTGCCGCGCTGGATGTTCACGTCGCCGGGGCCGCTGGCGCCCGTGCCCGAACGCAGTGTGAGCGCACCGCCGGTCCGCGTGCCGCTGCCGCCGGTGGCGTCACCCGCCCGTAGCGTCACCGCTCCGCCGACACCGCCCGTGGCCGACGTGGCATCGCCCGCTCGGAAGGTTGCAGCCCCGCCCGTTGCGGCGGAGACGGCGGTGTCGAGACCCCCGAAGTAACCGGTGGTCGTGAGCGAGCCAGCGCCTAGGTCGTTACCCCAGGCCGCGTTCCCCGCCGTGGTGATGAAGACCTGCCCGTCGGTACCCGGCGCGACCGAGGTGGCTGCCAGCGTGCTCGAGCTGAGCACGCCGTTGGCGTCGGTCTGCACCACACCCGCCCCCAAGCCTTGGAAGCGGACCGACCCGGCTTGCACCCACAGCGCGTAGCTACGGGTGAGCGTGGCGTTGGCGCCGGCGACAGGCGCGCCGGTGATGGCGACGGTTGCCGCGTCGCTGATGACGCTTGCCCCCACGAAGGAATAGGTAGGGGCGGAGAAACGAGCCGCACGCTGGACGCTCACCGCCCCAGTTGCCCGCTGCACGGTGCGCGCGAGGTTGAAGTCCAGGTCGACCACCTCCGTGGCAGCGGTGAGCGTGGTGTGCGCGGCGCCCGTGACGCGGAGGGCGAAGGGGCTACCGCTCGTTTCAACGGCCGGAGTGAGCGCGGTTTTGCCCGCGCTCAGCGTTCCGGAAGTGAGGATGTTCTGGCTTCCGAAGCTCGGGTTGACGTTGGTGCCGGGAAGAATCCCGGCGACCGAGTCGGGGTCGGCGAGGTCGAGCGCGCCGAAGCTGAGACCCGAGGCGTCGCGCCGCAGCACCTGACCGACTTGAGCCGCCACGATGTCCGCTCGGTCGCCCGAGCCGGTGGTCGCCTTGCCAAGCACGCTGAAGCCAGCGGCGGCGGCAAGCCCCGTGAGCGCGAGCGCCCCGGTGACCATGGTCGCGAGGTTGACGAGCCCCGCGGCCCAGCTCGTGCCGTTGGTGGTGAGCAGAACCCGGTTGGGGGTGCCGCCCGCGCCGGCGATGCCGGTGCCACCGTTGTTGGGTCCCAGGATGCTCGAGCCCACGGCGTCGGGGTCGGCGAGATCGAGAGAGCCTGCCTGCCAGGTGCCGAGCGACTGGTTCCAGATCTGAGCCTGCCCCGTGGCGGTGCCGGTAGGGGCAAATCCGCCGAACACAGCCCACGATGCGCCGTTCCACCGGAAGAAGGCGGAGGTCGCTACCACCAAGCAGATCATGTTCGGCCGGAGGGCGGCGGTCGGGATGGCGTCGCGCGCGGTTTGGTCTGCCACTGCGAAGAAGCGGGCCCCCATCAGCGACTCAATGACCGCCGGGTGGGTGACGAACACCTCTTTGGTCCCCGCCGCGAAGTTGACGAGCGCGCCGCTGTTGCTCGAGGCGAGGACCGTGGTGCGGGCGAGCTGGCTGCCGGTCAGCCAGGTGCCGAGGCCCACTTCCCAACTACCGTTGGGATGGGTGATCGTGTAGTGGAGCGTGTCGCCGTTCGCGTAACGGGCCGAGAAAGCCTGAAAGCCTCCGACTGCTCCGGCGAGGGTGATGGCGCCGAGGCCGGCGGTGGTGCTCGTCTCTTTGACCCGATCGAAGTAGGCGAAGGCCATGCGGCCCAGTCTACGAGATCAGAGGGCGAAGATGCCGGCGCTGTTCCACACCACGGGCTGGTCGAGGCCGACCGGAGAGAACGGTAGCCCCTCGGCGTCGTCGATGTAGCCGACGAGGCGTGAGGTGGCTTCGCTACCGGTGTCGACGATGAGCACGATAGCTTCCACTTGGGGCCCCGTGACCGAGGGGTAGAGCAGGTCGGCCGCGTCGAAAAAGCCGTTGAGGAACGTCTTGGACGCCAGCGTCTGCGCGGTACCCACTCGAGCGCCGCTGGGCACGTCGCTCAGGAACTGGTGCGCCGCGCTGTAGGTGTAGAGCGAGGTGTCGACCAAGTACGCCTTGATCGTTCCCGTGAGCGAGCTGTTGGCACCGCCCTGCAGCAGGGCTTCTTTCCACTTGGGATAAAGGACGTTCATGTTTCCAGGATCGTGACGTTGGAGGTGGTGGTGCGCAGGGTGAAGCCGGGCTGCGGGTAGACGTCGCCGGTGGGAGCGACGACCGTTCCTTCTTCGTCGCTGCTATCCGGCTTGCGGACGATGAGACCGTCGGAACGAAACCGCGAGAGGACCGAGTAGAGCTCACCGACGAGGAGCGGGCCGTTGACCTGCAGGCTGTTGACGAACTCGACCACCGCTCCGCGCACGTTGTCGCGCAGCGTGACGGTGTCCACTCCCGCGTCGAAGGTGAGGCGGAGCACAATGTCGGCGATGACGGGACTACTGGTTTCTACCGCGACGGGAATCCCTCCGGCGCGGTACTCAGCGAGGGCGGCGCGCACGGTCTGAGCGAGCGCTTCGGAGGCGACCCCCGAGCTGTCGGCGATGAACAGGCGCACCGCTCGAGCCTGGGTGCCGTCGGCTTCGAAGGCTTCGACCGCGGGGGCGCTCTCGACGCCCGGAGCCTGCTTGGCGCCGAACTCGATGGCGCCGAGCGTACCGCGCTTGTTGGCGACGAAGAAAGCGCGCACCCGCTCACGGAACACGTCGATGGTTTCGGCAGGCTCCCCGCCCGAAGTCGGCTCGGGGTTATTGACCTCGAGCGTCTGGTCCCAAAGCAAGCCGATGTTGGCGAAGCGACGGATGGCGTTTCGTCCGACCTGCGATTCCTTGCCGGCCTGGGCGGCGCGCACGTTGGCGACGCTCTTCAGCGAGGTCGGGCCGAAGGAAGCGACGCTGGTCGTGAAGTACTCGACTCCGTTCAGCGTTCGCAGGCGCGTGCCGATGGGGATGGAGCCGGCACCGGCGAGGGAGCTAGGACGCGTGAATTCGACTGAGCCGGGCGCGGGCGCGGCCCCCGTGCGCAGCTGCGCGTAGCGATCAAAAGCGAGGCGGTCGATGTTGTCGTCGGTGTCGCAGCCGTCGAGTAGCAGCGCGTTCACCTGCTCGCCCAGCTGCCGCACCACCGCATGAGCCA
>JACCDR012281007.1_pt1 | contig 13384 bp, 14 predicted proteins | sample 7446431 | NCBI WGS metagenome assembly JACCDR01 (sample SAMN15323443, study PRJNA562643) | freshwater metagenome | isolation source: river surface water | place: USA:Blue River Watershed | collected 2017-08-17
AGATTATTCATTATGGAGAAAGCCCTTCTCTCCGTGAAATCAATGACGTTACAGGAGGTAGATCCCCTCGATCTGCAAGCCTTGTACTAAATCGATTAATAGAAAGTAGTCTTATCAAAAAAATAGGGCGACAACTTATCCTTACAGGGTTACAAAAGACTGCTTCAGTAAGTACTATTGATGTGCCGTTGGTGGGTACTGTAACTTGTGGCACACCAGCTCTTGCTGAAGAAAATATTTTAGAATATATACCTGTATCGACAGGACTTGCCAAAAAGGGTTCAAAATATTTTCTTTTGAGAGCTGTTGGAGATTCTATGGATCTTGCAGGTATTAATAGCGGTGACTTATTACTAATCCGACAGCAAGACACAGCAAAAGAGGATGATAAAGTTGTTGCACTGATAAACGACGAAGCAACCGTCAAATTATTCAAAAGAGCTAATGGTGCCGTTGTACTTCAACCAAAGTCAAACAACAAAGACCATAAGCCAATTATATTAACAAATAACTGCATCATACAAGGAGTAGTAGTTGCTATACTCCCTGGTGATCTATATTAAAAAAACATGAAAAGAATTTTTATTGCATTTGCAATTGAAGATGTCAGATCTCGAGATTTTCTTGTTGGTCAAGCCAAAAACGATAATTCACCATTTGAATTTATCGATATGTCCGTAAAGCAACCATGGGAAACAGACTGGGAAACAAAGTGTCGAGCAAGAATAAAAACTTGTGACGGAGTTATTGCTCTTATTAGCAAACATACACCACTAGCTACTGGGCAATTGTTTGAAATCAAGACAGCAGGAGAAGAAAATGTACCAACAATGCTTATGTATTCAAGTAGTGATCGTCCAATATTGCCATCTTCATTAAATGGTAAATTAATTAACATTTGGAGTTGGGACAATATCAAGTCATTTATTAATAAGTTGTAAATAACATGAGACACTACAATATTTTCATTAGTCATTCTTGGGCATACGGCGATGCATATGACAAGCTTGTTAAAATGCTTGATGATGACCCTCGTTTTAACTATAAAGATTATTCGGTACCGAAAGATGACCCAATACATAACGCACCCAATTCATCTGCTTTATCTCAAGCAATCCAAAACCAGATGCGTTTTTGTGATGTAATTATTATACTTGCTGGTGTTTATTCTACGTATAGCGACTGGATAAATAAAGAGATTGCTCTCGCTAAAGGTTTTACCAACCCTAAACCAATTCTTGCGATTGAACCTTGGGCAAGTGAAAAAACATCATCAGTTGTAAAAAATAATGCTGATAAGATTGTTAAATGGAACACCAGCTCTATTGTTAATGGAATTCGTGAACTTGCATAAACATATGGAAAATAAAAATCTAAGCGATAAATTATTTATATCTGCATCTGAAAAATACGGTGAAAAGTATATTGAACACCTTTTGGACCAGTACAGACTATATGTTAACGCCGCAGAAAAAATCAGTGATCGTAGACAAAAAACGAATGAATTTTTTCTTGGTCTAAATACTGCACTTATAGGACTTCTCGGGTTCATGATGACTAAAACTGGTTCGAAAGAAAACAGCTTAATATTATTTATAGCCTCTATTGCAGGAGCCATCATGTGTTATCTCTGGTATAGAATAATCACCTCTTATAAAGGATTAAATAGTGCAAAATACAAGGTGATCCATACTATTGCGGAAAGATTGCCTCTTGCCTTGTATGATACCGAATGGGAAGCACTCGGTCGAGGAAATGATAAAACAAAATATTGGCCCTTTAGTCATATTGAACAATACGTGCCGTGGATATTTATAGTGTTGTACGGGATATTACTCTTATCAATGGTACCTTGGACCAAGGTACTCTTGTTTCTTTTGTGTCTATTAAGTTACAGAGGTGTGTAACCTTTTAAGCCTGACCAGTGTCACTTTTGTCACTTTTTAGTCCGCACGAGACGCGTCGATTAAGTTTCTAAAAATCTGCTAAAATAACCTTACTGGGCTTGTCCGACTTCGGTTCTAACACGAGACGGCCCGCATTAATATAAAAACACCAGACTAGCTGGTGTTTTTATATTGACTGCTAGTGATGTTGGGAGATTCGACAACGAAGAGGAACTTGTAATACAACATTATTTGCTACAGATACAAAAATATGGTATGATTTTTTTTAGTTTCCGATCTCTGTCTTTGCTCTAGAAATAAGGCCTGTAGGACTCATCTTACATGCTTTATACTGGGGCAAACCACAACACTCCTCAGTACACTCAAAACCAAACAACACCTACCAAAAAATGACAGATCAAAATCCATTCTCCGAGGAACTCTTCAGGTTTCTTGGATTCGTCGCGCCACAGAGCGCAATGACATTCAAGCCAGTATTGATGACCCCGATGGGTCCCGACATCTGGTTCATCAAGCACGACAACGGGGATGACTGTGTATATTATAGCCCCGAGCAATGGGAGTTCAGCTCCTGCGGGAAGGAAATTACACCGAAAGTCATGCCTGGCCTGACTCACTCAATTGTCGAAGTGATAAATCTGGGTAGGGGCAAAACCCCAAGTCAGGTTGCGGGAATTCTCCCGCAAGTCCTAAAACCTCGCGCGGGTGGCATCATCGCCGCCAGCAAAAGCGAGGCTGCTGGAGACCTTATCACCAAACGCATCTGGTAACCGCAAACCGTCCTGGAATGAGGGTTCCATTCCCTCCCAGGCGGTTTTTATTTCACGTATTTTTGAAACAATAAAATGCACAGAATAATAAGCCGGTCTGACTTCACGTTGGACCTGTGGAGCTGGTTAGGAAAAATTGCTCCCGAAACCGAGACGAACCTTCGTCCGGTTCAAATGCACAAACTTGGCTTGAATGTCTGGTACGTGCTCAACGCCAAAGGCGACATCACTGTCTACTTTGACGTCACGCTGTGGAGATTCACACCTGGATACCAATTGCTCGAGTCCCAAAGTTCGCGACCTGAGTTTGAGGGTACAAATATTCGAGTGATTGATAACATTTCCAACATCCCGTTCAAAACTGCGCGGAGTGTAGTCGAGCGTGCTCTCCGCCCAATTACTCCAAGCGCGCGCTGGGTTACTGGCCGAATTCACCCCCAGAAGGCCGAGGCGATAATCCCGGCAAGTGAGCGGGGTTGGGGTAACTAAAAAGGGTTACGACTATTCGTGACAGGCCGCCTTGAGGATTCAATCTCCTTGGGTGGCTTTTTTTATACTAGCCCGCGCAGGCCATCTCTCTCCTGCAAAAAATATTCTTCTCTGCTACACTATCCCCCATGCCAATTATCCCTATCGACGAACTCAAAAAAGACCTTGTGATAAAAACCACACTCAAGGGGCAACCACTTATATTCAATACAACATGGGGTCTTTTTAGTCCTGAAAAAATCGACGAAGGAACAGAGGTTCTCCTAAGTAATCTCGATATCAAGCCAACAGATTCAGTGCTCGACCTTGGGTGCGGATATGGACCAATCGGTATTGCACTCGCCAAGGCATCATCAACGCACACTTCTTCAGGAAATTTTGAAGGAAGTCTTCACATGATCGACAAAGATTTTGTTGCTGTTGAGTATGCGAAGAAAAATGCCACGATCAATGGGATAAAAGCTGACTGCTACTTGAGCAACGGATTCTCACATGTTGCTCCTAACAAAAAGTTTGACCTCATTGTTTCAAATCTCCCTGCGAAGGTGAGCAAAGAATTCTTCTGGATTCTTTTCGAAGAAGCAAAACAACACCTCAACCCCGGAGGAAGAATTATTGTTGTGACCATTGCCGGCCTCGACTACTTTGTTCAGAAAAACTTCGAAAAGATCATTGGCAATTATGAACAAATTGCGAAAGAAAAAGGATATTTTGTCGGATCGGCGACACTTACTGATAACTAGCTTTTGATAACAGAGATTTTGCGAATATAAACAAAGACGAGTCCAGCAATAATAATTGCAAGAACGACAAGTGCGGTATTGATAGCCCATTTATTTTTTTCAGACCATGGTACCTGTGGTTGTGCGGGGTTCAGGAATGGATTTTGTTCTACTTTTCCAACTGTAAATAACTGAAATTGTTCTGTCGTTCCATAGAGGAGTTCCCCACTTAGATCATATGTTGGGGCTTTCACTTTCTGACTACCAAAATATACGTCAACGAATGTTTTATCTTCCGCCCGCTCTGTGTTACTAAAGACGAGATAGTCAGGCCTTGTCACAAGATCTACGCCAGTAATATCAAGCGGTTTACTATCATTGTTTTTGACGACTACTCTGATGTATCGATATCGCTTTGGTGCAAAAGTAATATTTAGTTTTGACCCCTGATACAGGGTCGCATCGATCTTATGTATATCTCCCGAACCAAATGTATTCCAGACTGTTGTCGAAGACATCTCAAAAGCCCCTTGGACAACAACGCTTCTTGTAAAGTTCGTTCCCTCTATCTTGAGAGTCGCTCCACTCACTGCCACCCCCGCAGAACCAAGATCAACATATACTTCTGTTTGTTTCTTTGCATCGTTTTGTTTTATTTCAAGAAGTCGACTTCGCACAACATTTGTATTGTCTTGCAGTGAAGAAAGAATCGCTTTCTCATTGTCTACTCCTTTAAGTGTTGCTCGGGCACCAGAAACGGATACTGACTCGGACGGTTGTTTTTTATCTCGATTAATAACAATTTTGATATATCGAAAACCAGTCTGTGGGTATGCAATTGTTTTTGAGGAAGCATATACACCAGCTTTTGGATCGTTATATGAATATATATATCTATTTTCTGCAACAAGGCCCCACTTCGCATCATCAAGAGGAAGTCTCTCATCAGACCCATATAAACTAACTGTTCGTGTGAAATTAGGAGTCTTAGTATCTATTGTTATCTTGTTGTGAGGAAGCACTCCCCCTCCAAGATCAACGACAAATTCTGTCTTTCCGTTTCGAACTATCAAGTTTGAAAGTTCTCCCTCAACAACTTTTTCCTCAAGTTTCCCCACTTGTTCGTCTCCTCGCTTGAGGAAATACGGAATCTCTTCTCCGTTACTATTCAACAATCGAATATCACTAAATGTAGTGAGGGCAAGAACTGGCCAGGTGAGCTCTACATATCCAAGAGTTGTTGTCGCGCGTGTCTGCGTATGTAGTCGTGTAACGTATTTATGTTCTCTCACCCCAGCCTGATCTCGTACGATAACGACATTTCCAAGTGGAGTAGTGGTACTCACTATTGTTGGTGCCAATTCTTCCGCACTCGCGTTTTGTGGCGACAAGCCACAAACCAGACACGTCGCAACTATTGTGCAGGCTAGTGGGAAAATAAATATGTTTTTCATCTGTATACGTATTACGTGTTTAATTATTTTGACTATTCGCTATTCGACTAAATCTTGCATAACCAAATGATCCGAGAAGCGCAATTATACCAAATATAAGTGCGGTGATGATTCGATATACAGAACCAAGATCCCAAATACTGAAGAATATGTACAGGGCGGTTATAAAGATAAGAACGAGTCCGCAAATTCGAACAAATTTACTATTTCCACCGAACCCAGCAATGAGAAGAATGATTGCGTACAGCGCCATGATAATTGAGTTCACCATTTCTTTTTGGTTTTCTTTTGAAGAAATAAAGTCTCTATCAAAATCCACAGTATTATAGTAATTGAGTTTAACGGCCTCAATTGCTCTTTGTTCTTTTTCATCTGACTCCATAAGACTCATGATATTTTGTATCTCTTCGTACCCCTGTTCAGCAAACTTTTTCTCAACAACTTCCACTTTCTGATTATGTATTGCGACTCGATATGCAGTTTGTACCTCACCAAGAATATTTGTGAGTAAGAATATGTTTGTGATAACAAATAGAATTCCGGCACAAACACCGCATGCTCCTGCTCCCCATTTTTTCCATGCAAGATGAAGTGACCAAATTACAAAACCTCCCACAACCGAAATCAATATGGCGTACAGCATCTTTTCGTTGAAAATAATATTGTAGTCATCGATTTTCTTAATCTCTTCACCATACATGCCGAGCCTCCTATTTATCTGATAGTTATCTTCAAAGTCACTAATAAACTTGATCATTGCGACAAGGAAGATACCGAAGCCTCCGTACATAAGATTTTTGATTGTTGTCTTGTGTGCAACCCAAACCACAATGAGGGATTCGATAAGCCATGCAACGAGCACACTTTCTCCATCAAATTGCGCAGGGATGGCGACCGTAAGAAAAACAGTTGCAATACCAGGAAGATAAAAATTGAGAAGAGAGTCGTCTTTCATCTTTTTCCAAGCCGTCATCGCTGTGACAAAGTAGACAAGTGCAACGACGAGACAGAAGAATCCGAGAAAGTCAGGTGCAATTTTTCCAATAATCGCCGCTCCCAAAACTCCATACTGAAGTGCATTGAGTGATATAAGGAAAATATCTGCAGAAGTAGATCTTTCTCCCCGAATGAGGTGGTGTGCGATAGATACAAAAAGGAAAATAAGGAAATATAGCGTTATAAATACAAACGCAACAAGTCTCATTTCTGGTTTGAAATAATAATCAACCGTCACGAGATATGTGAAAATTGTGCCCACGAAGGCAATAAATGAGAGCGTTTTCCATTTATATACATATGAAACTACTGCAACACCTATATTGAGTATCAATATATATGACAGAATCTGTGCGAGGGCCCCAACACTCTTTGGTGTAAGACCCGTAAGAAGAAGTGGTGCCAAAAAGCCACCAACAACACCAATACTCGCAAGGAGGGATGATTTATCAACCACACTCATGATAACAGAGAGGGTGGTGATACCGATGAAGAATCCATACGCAACAGGCGCAGTAATCAAGTGATAGAAGTAAAACGCTCCGAATGTCGTAAGGTAGAAAATTCCGTATGAACCACCAACCAAAAGATCTGAATAGTTCTTATACTTTGCTCGAATCATCTGACCAACAACAAGAAGAATTACACCACCAATTACACCAAGAAGAACTCTCCCTCCTGGACCAATCCAATTATTTTCAAAAGCATCCTTCAAAAAGAAAGACACGCCGAGAATAATTGCAAGCACCCCAAGCTTTCCGAGCCATCGCCCTCCTGCTTCTTCGGTAAGACTTCCCTGTCTTGAATTGGCCACTTCTTGTTGGAACGTCGATGGGGCTTGTTGTGGCGCAGGCTGAAGGGGTTGTGCAACGGGCTGTTGGACTACAGGCTGAGAGTTTCCTTGTTTATAAAGAATTTGCTTAAGAATACTTACATCCGACTGAAGTTTGTTTACCCTAGAGAACAAAACAATAACACCGATTACTACTAATATTGGAACCAAAAATACTATAAGAAACCAAAATATTGAAAACATACACATATATTCTATACTCTTACGGACTTTTTTGTAACCATGGTGTAAAATATCAGCATGATCAGACAACCTATTATTTGGGAAGAAAAAGAATATCCTCACTCACCAAAGTCGAGTGATTGGTATTGGGCTGTTGTTATTGTTGTCGTTTGTCTTAGTATTCTCTGTTTTATCTTCGACAATATTCTCCTTGGTGTTATTTTCATCGTAGGTTTTTTTGCACTTATTGTTCTTTCAACAAAAGAGCCACGAACAATTCGTTTTGAAATAAATAATAATGGCATCCTTGTTGGTCAAGATTTCTTTCCATATTCATCAATTGCATCTTTTTGTGTTCACGACAAAACACACAAAGAAGATGAGTCTTCGAAACTTCTTATTGAGTCAAAGCGAATATTTGCGCCCCTTCTTAGTATTCCAATAGATAAACTCAATGCCCAGATCGTAAGAGATTTTATGCTCGACCATGTTCCCGAAAAAGAAAGAGAGGAATCGTTTACCGAAAAGTTCTTCGATCTTTTTGGGTTTTAGTGACCAGGTTCTCTGTCGAAAGATAACTCGCACAAAGCCGTCTTCCCTGGGCGGTTTTCTGTTTTCTTGAGCTGTGTTAAGTTGGGTGTGTTATATAAAATAATATGACACTGCTCTCGGCGTTCGATGGATAGGACACTCCCCTGCGAAGGGAGAAATCCAGGTTCGATTCCTGGCGAGGGCACAGAAATAACGTATTTTATTTTTTCTTTATACCTCTCGACTAGACTTGTTTTATGGACAAGGATTTTGACAGATGGAACAAAGTTAAGAAAAGTGTTAATCAAAGACTAAAAACACCCTTTTGCAATGCGCGCGAAATTTGGTGGTGCTCACTTGGTCTTAACGTCGGATCGGAAGAAGACGGTAAAAATGATTTATTTGAAAGACCTGTTCTGATTTTAAAAACCTTAAGCAAGGAAACTTCTCGAATTGTTCCTCTCACCACAAGACTAAGAGAAGACATGAATAATGTCATAATTGTGCTTCCAAAGGGGAAACGTACGGTGAAACTGTCACAAATTAGGACGATAAGCAATAAACGCCTTACTAGAAAAATACATAGGTTGGCGGATGACCAATTTAATAAGATTGTGCAAACAATCATTAATAGTCTTGTATAAAAAAACGAAACCGCCCCGGTAAGGGCGGAATCTCGGAGCCCGAAGGCACAGTGATAAAATAATAATCTTCTGACCTAAAATTGTCAACAAAATAATTAATAAATATTTTATTATTTACCATCGAACAATCGTACAATTACCCCAACACCGCCTTAAGCCTCTCCCCAACCCTCTCCTTCCCCATTACTTTCAGTACATAGAAAAGATTTGGTGTTCGGTCTCTTCCTGTAATCGCCATTCGAACTATTTTCATAAATGTAGCAAAATCTCCTTTATACGCAGAAGGATTTTCTTTCATGATTTTTTTGTCCGTTGCAAACCCAAGTTTTTCTGAAAGAGTTTTTACTTCCCCAAGCCACACATCAAGCGACTCTGTGTCATAAAACTTATCGTTAGACATCTCTTCTATCAAATCCTTCGCAACTAGACTTAACATATTTGCATCAAGACCACTATAAATCATCAATTGTCGTGTTTGTTTCGCATCAAACTTTGAATCAAAAAAGTACGAAACAGCATCTCGCCCCACAGACCAGTTGGTAATATCCTTTCGTGGTTTTTCTGAATCTCTCTCAATATTAAGTATTTGCTCAAAATATGTTCTATCACTCGATACAAGCGTCGCGAATTCAGGATCATTTACTTCTGCCCACGCAATCATTCGATCAGCAACCTCCTTTGCAGACATCATCGCAACAATATCTGAACTAATATCATCGAGTTTTTTTATATCGATCAGAGGACCTCTTCCCCCTCTCTTCAACTCTTCGAGATTAAATGGAAAATCCCAAACAGAGCCCCGCTTCTCTGTTTGCCACCAATCGTCAAAAGACGGATTTGCGAGGCGGTACAAATATCCGATAAGTGCGTCAGTAGGATAGCCAAGACGAACATATCCCATAATATCTGCTTCAGGATCTTTTCGTTTGCTCAATTTTCGAACCGTAGAACCATCTTGTTTGTTTATCGGCGCGAGATGTCCATATTTTGGTATTGCAAAATCAAGAGCTTCCCACAATTCCAAATGTCTCCCCACTGAAGAAAGCCATTCTTCTCCTCGAATAACAAATGTTGTGCGCATTAAATAATCATCAACAATGTGTGCAAAATGATATGTTGGAATTCCATTCACCTTGAGCAAGACAAGATCCTCATCGTTTTGTGGCACTTGAATGTCTCCAAGAAACACATCACTAAATGATCTTTTTTTATTCTGATCACCCATCGATTTAAATCTGAGCACATATGAAGCACCTGCATTTATCTTTTCTTGTATTTGTTCAATTGAAGCACCTCGCCATTTAGCATATTTCCCATAGTAACCAGGTCGAACCTTGTCAGCTTCCTGCTCTTTTCGTTGTAGATCAAGCTCGTCTTTTGTCATGAAGCAGGGGTATGCCCGCCCCTTCAACACCATCTCTCGAGCAAAGCTTGTATATATATCTTTTCGTTGTGACTGGAGGTACGGACCATATTCTCCAAATTGTTTTTCTCCGTCGATAAATCCCTCATCAAATTTTATCTTAAATTCATCAAACCCTTTTACGATAAGGGCTCGTGCCCCCACAACTTCCCGATCAGCGTCCGTATCTTCAATTCTTAGATAAAAAACACCCTTGGTATCGTCAGCGATTCGGCGATTTATCACCGCCATATAAAGCGCGCCGATATGGAGGAATCCTGTCGGGCTTGGACAAAGACGAACAACCTCTGCTTCTGCTGGAAGATTTCGTTCAGGATATTTGTCGAACCAATATTGTATTGGTTTTACCGTGTCGGGCTTAAATAGAAGATCTGCCAATTGGGTATTATTCATAATGTGTACATACTAGCCTACTAAAGCCCCATATTCAATTACATCCATATTCGCTCCTCTGTTTTTGTTTCATTTTGATATACTTATTACATGCAACCAGATGCAATCAATTCATTCATTAGTCTCATTTTTGTATTTGCAATGCTCGTGTATTGGACAGGGGCATTCCTCATCTTCTACCACCTCATTCGATTCGGGGTAGGTGCAGGACCAAAGAAGCTCTCTGCGGTCTTTCTTGGTGGATCACTTGTGTTTACATTAATAGCAATGCTCCTTTTTGGACAAATAATCAGCTAACAATATGGCACTCTTTAAACTTTTCTCAGATACACACTATACATTCGAAGGTAAAAAAGAAGGTGAAGAGGTGTTGCTTTTTCTTCGACAACACTGGTTCGTACTTCTCAACAAGATGACGCTTGTTCTCGTCGGAGCACTACTTCCGTTTTTGGTGTTCGTTATGTTCGGCGAAGTGCTTGTTCAATACGATCTTGTGATGGGATATGTTCTACTCTGGGCAATTTTCTATATGATGCTGTGGTACATTCTTTTCTATCACCTCACGATGTATATTCTCGATACGTGGATTGTGACAAACTATCGAATTGTTGACAGTAAACAAATTGGTTTTTTCTCACGAGAAGTTGCGGAGCTTAATCTTCTCAATATTCAAGATGTGTCTTTCCATATGAAAGGTGCTGTTGCAACAATGATGAACTACGGAGACCTCGATGTGCAGAGTGCCGGCGCAGACAAAAAATTCCTCTTCCTTGCAATCCCGAATCCTCAGTCGGTGAAAGATAGGATTATGGAAATCGCGATGCAGGCAAAAAGACAAAGCGGTGGACACTCTCCGCTTGGAGGAATACAACAAGGTGGAATCAGTGTGGGGCCAACAGCACAATCAACTCCTCCCACGATAAATCAATAAACAAAAAGACCCCGATATAGGGTCTTTTTGTTTTACTGTCTCTTTTGATTATTTCTTAGCAAATTTCTTAACAAGGAGCGCAAGCTGTGATTTCTTTCGAGAAGCATTGTTCTTCTTCATAAGACCGGCCTTTGCTGCCTTGTCGATTGCTTTGTAAGCAAGTGAGATGGCCTCCTTAACTGCTTTTAATTCTGCAGACTGAGCGGCATTCTTAACTTCTTTTACTGCTTCTTCTACTAGTCGTTTTCGTCGGATGTTAACTACCCGCTTTGCGCCTGAGCTTCGGAGAGCCTTTTTTGCTGATTTTGTAATTGGCATATGTGTTCCGGATACTAACAGAAAAGAAGCACTAAATCAATAATTTTGGTAAAATCGACCCATGATCAGACGACTTAAAGGAACGGTGGTGGATATTGGAATGAAGAGTGTCGTTATCGATGTCTTAGGTGTTGGGTACCTCGTTTTTGGGATTGAACAGGAAATCTCTCACCTATCTCATGGTGATTTCGCTGAATTTTGGATACGAACAGTTGTCCGAGAAGATGCTTTTGATCTCTATGGTTTTGAAAACAAAGACACCCTCGATTTCTTCGAGCTCCTTATAAATAACGTCTCTGGAATTGGACCGAAATCAGCCCTCGGTATTCTCAACTCAGCGACAACAGACACAATCCTTGAAGCAATTACGACCGGAGAGACAGGTTACCTCACAAAAATCGCAGGCGTTGGTAAGAAAATGGCAGAAAAAATTGTTCTTGAACTCAAGGATAAAGCAGGGCTTATGCATACAGCAAATGGTGGTACAACGAGCGCTCGAGGCCAGAGCGACGTCGATGCTATCGAAGGTCTTAAGTCTCTCGGCTACTCACACAAAGAGTCTCGAGACGCTCTCGAAGGACTTCCAAAAGATATCGTTGAGGCGGGCGCGAAGATTCGAGCGGCGCTTAAGGTACTTGGTAAAAGTAAATAACCCACTATGCCCGAGCTCCCCGAAGTACACACAACCGTCCAAGGGATTTCTTCCCTCCTCAAAGGTGTCAAAATTACCGATGTTTGGACGAGCTACAAAAGTAAGTTCAAAGCTTACAAAAACAGTGTGAAAAATCCTGCGTTTTTTGAACTATTTCGCAAACAAATCCGTGGTGCGACTATCATTGGCGCATCGCGCCGAGCAAAAAATATTCTCATACATCTAAACAACGGAAAAGCAATTCTCATTCATATGAAAATGACAGGCCACATGATCATTGGTCGATATGAAATGAGTACGGCCACAAAAGACAAAAAAGATCCATGGAAGCCCCACGCATCTGAACGAGAAGCACTAAAAGATCCGTTCAACCGTCATATTCGGCTTGTATTTACACTTGAGGGGAAAAACCCAGTTACAAACCCAAGTATTGTCAGCCGTGCAAATGAAGAGTTCCATCTCGTCCTTTCCGACATGCGCCGTTTCGCAAAAGTAACTCTTCTCGATACCGCAAACCTTCATGAGTCAAATGATTTGATAGGTATCGGCCCCGAACCGCTTGACCCCGAATTCACATACAAAAAGTTTGCCGATATTCTCAACAATAAAAAGTCGGGAAAAATTAAGACAGTTCTGATGGATCAATCTGTTATTGCAGGTATCGGCAATATTTATTCTGATGAAATGTTGTGGCGAGCAGGTATTCATCCTGAATCTACCCCCTCAAAAGTTCCGCCCGCTCAACTCAAAAAACTCTACACTTCTATGAAAGAGGTTCTTGTTAAGGGAATTGATTTTGGAGGTGATTCAATGAGCGATTACCGAAATATTCATGGCGAAAGAGGAAAATTCCAAGCTGAGCACAAAGCATATCGACGAACGGCAGAGCCTTGCGAGAAGCGAGGCTGCACAGGCGTTATTATCCGAAAGATAATTGGTGGTCGGTCAGGACATTTTTGTAACATACATCAAACACTATACAAATAGCCACGGCGATTTTCGGAGGCTAAATTACCTCTTCAACAATATCCTCTTCAGCGGGCACCTCCTCTCTTGGTTGTGGGTTATCTGCTGGGAGCATTCGGCTACTTACTTTTTTCAAAGTCATTTCTCCATTAATCACTGAATAGTCATACAAC
>JACCDR011964780.1_pt1 | contig 13383 bp, 18 predicted proteins | sample 7446431 | NCBI WGS metagenome assembly JACCDR01 (sample SAMN15323443, study PRJNA562643) | freshwater metagenome | isolation source: river surface water | place: USA:Blue River Watershed | collected 2017-08-17
GGCAATCAGAAGGCATCGCGTAGCTGTACGCCCACTGCGTGATGGTTGACTCGATAAGCGCGGGCGTTGTCCTGCGGGTGATGAAATTCCAACGGTGCATCTGCAACAGGGTGTTGCGTGCGATGGGGTAGAAGCGTGCGCAGTATTGCGCTTGCGCACTCGACTCTGGCGGGTCGATGCTCGCCACCGAGGCGCTGTCGCCCAGGTTTGCCAGAGCTAGATTACATATATCGATATCTGATGCCATGACATACCTCTGTGGTTAGAAAGAAAGGGGGCATGAAGCCCCCTCTCAAGTGTGTAGCTGACAGCCAACCTAGGGAGTTAGGCCAAATCGCTGTCATCTCCTTTGCCCCTTGCAGCGGGCTTAGGAGAACTTTTCACCGCTGGCTGCGAAGGTTTCGCAGGTGCGGCTTTCTCAACCGGACTAACAAGCTCAAGCCACTTACCCAGCTTCAAGCTTTCAGGAACCGCGAACACCTCTCCGGTGTTGCGCATGACGCCCCCGAAGAAACCAGTTTTAGTGGCTCGAACTTGTTTCGTCATAGGTCACTCCTTACGCGATAGCATCAGGTTTAGCAGTCCATCTTGCAGGCACCATGGTAAAGAACGCACTCGCCGCGCCTGCGGTGAGAGCTGCTGTACCAGTAGTTTGCAAGATACCAAGATAGCGCTCGTAGGTACCCGCAGGCAGACGCACCGACGCCACTTGATAACCGGCTACTAAGGTAGCTTTCGGTATGGCGCTTGTACTAAAGTGGTAAGTCGCCGAGCCGTCCGTAGCGATAGCCGCCTGCGCGTCAGACGCCAGGTGGAACTGCACGGTGGCAGAGCCAGCGGAGGTGACGGCGGTGTCTATGGAGACAACCAGCGTTATGTCCGAGTCTATACCAACGTTGTCGCCAACAGTGTTGCCAAACAGCAGCCCGAGGTCGATAACGTCGCCCACGAGGTAAGTCCCCGCCGCGCCCGTATTGAGCGTCGTTGCGTCGAGGAACTCATTTCTTTCATCGAGAATCATAAGATTATCCTTTCATTTGTCCTAGGTTAGTTAGCTGATACCGGTTTCGGTGTTCAGAAGTTGGTCGCAACGACGAATGGGGATACCATCAAACATCGGTACACGAACATAAGCGCCGTTCGGACGAGTGATTTGCTCGATAGAAAGGGTGCTGTTGACCGTTTTGTTCATGATCTGACGACGGATAAATCCGCGTACGTTGCGGTTAGCGTAGAACACAGCGCGGCCAGCGTTGATATTAGGAATCAACTCGACAGCTTGTGACATGAGGTCAACCAGATCAGGGCCAGTAGCCGCGTTCTTAGTCAAGTCCTCTTGGTCTACCTGGATACGCACGACATAGCGCCAGTCACGAACAGACAGACCGCAATCCCAGCGATAGTGAGTGCGGTACATCTCAGCGCGACCGTTGGCACCGTCAACGTTCTCAACCGTTACTTGGCCTTTGTCTTCCATTTGGATACCGGCAACAGACCCTTTAGGGTAAATACCGTGCACTGTGTTTGGAGACCATACGATCAAGTACATCGAGCTGTTGTCTGTACCGTCTGGGGTCGCCGCACTGGTGAGCACGTTGTCCCCGTTCACCGCGCCTGACTTAACGTTGAAGCGAGGCGCAAGACCGGTGAAAGCCTCTGGCTCTGTGGTTTCGTTGCCGTAGATCAGCGTTTGGCAGAACTCTTGGTTGAGTCCTTCAATAAACGCGCGGTCTTCCGACAGGCGGAAATCAGCGGTGTTGCCGTTAAGATCGGCAAGTGCCTTATCCACCTCTGCGTATGCCTCTAACATGCCGCATGAGTCGGTAACTTGTACAGTGGTGCTTTTGTTTGGTTGCACGCCACCGTACAATTTACGCCAAGTTGGCGCAGGCAGACCGGTGCGGATGGTCGTTTTGTGACCAGTCGGCAGGTTGCCTTCCATCCAAGTCATGTCGTCAAGGACTTCGTTGGTCTGGTTGAGAATCTCAACGATAGTGTCGATCTTCCCTTTAGGGTCGAGCCGCTTGGTAACGTCAAGCAGCGTTGGGTTTACGACTGATAAAGTAGCCATAGTTTTTACTCCTTATGCTGATTTCATTGATGGAAACATTACGTTGGCAGGGTTCTTCTCAACCTTCTGGGCTGTATCGCCCCCTACAAACTTATCTTCACTGATAGCTTGGCCAACCTTGTAAGCCCACCGGATAAGCTCCGGATGCTCGCCAAGGCCGGTTTGGTCTAGCAACTCACGAAGGGCAGGCGTCCCGAAGGTCTTGAACGTGTTGTTCGCCACCGCCAGGTTAGCTTCGAGCTTGTCACCGCCGAACTCTTTGTCGGTACGTGACGAATCTCTCCACTCCTTTTTCGCCGCCTCGACAACCTCTGCTTGTTTAGCCGAGATTTTCTGCGTCAATTTGACGCCGAGGTCTGCGAACTTCTGCGCTTCATCCTGGCCAAGTTTTAGTTCCTTAGCCATGCCACTAAACTCCTCTGTCAGTTCGGGATCGAGAGCGATACCGTCTGGCAGCTTGAAGTCGTACTTATCAGGAACCGCTTTGGCTGCGTCCTGAGTGTTCTGTGTGGCCTTACCGTCAGCGTTGCCGCCATCGGTAGGTTGCTGTTGTGACGTGTCCTGCACGTTAGCAGTAGCGTCGGTTTGCTGCGTTCCGGCATCAGTGTTTTGTGTTCCGGTGTTATCAGCGCTTTGGTCGGTCATGTTCACGTTGCTCCGTTATCATGAGGTTGTACTTGTCAGGGCAGTGGTCATTAATCATCGCGAGATAACGTTGACCGACATTCTGCTCACCGCACCGGAAGAACGTTTCTGAGTTCCCCGTGAACGGGTTGCGGAAGCACCCCGTCGAATCAAGCAAAGCCATCAGAAACCGACGACCCCGCTTATCCGACATCAACCATTTGAAGTCCGCTATTTCCTGCTCGGAGGTGAGGCGTTCGCGCTCTATGCGAGCCGCATTTACCCTCTCCTGGGCTTTCGTATCTAACGGGTCTACTCTGGTCATGTTGCATACCAGCATACAAGCTGGTTATGCACTCATGTACACCGTGTCTATTCGCCGAGGAGAGTGGCGCGGAGAGTGGCTGCGTACTTCTTCCACAGCCAATAGATCGTGCCGAAAGTAGAAACGAATACGAGAGTGCCGAAGGCTAAGACTGCGTAGTGTCTCGCGGCCATGCCAGCGGCGAGATCGAAGTCGGCGGTGATCTTCTGCCGCCACACGCGCTTGGTATAAGCGTCATCATGGGCAAGGCACAAATCAAGGAAATGTGCATCAAACCAATCCTGCAAGCCAAACCATCTGAGAATTGTACAGCGAGCCATCAGATCATCGCCTCCACCGCTGCTTGGGCTTGCGCGCGGGCTTGTGCTTCGGCCTGTTTGAACATCGCGGCTTTAAAAACATCTGTACAAAAAGCCCAAATAATACGCCGACATTTTTCATAGACGGGCATGGGGTTGGGGACGACATTCTGATCCTGATCGGTGATGGTGGGTGTCCAGCCATATTCCCCCGCAAACGCCTCAAATCCACCCGCGTTAATCGCATCTTTTTTGATATAGATCGGCACATTGAAGATCACCTTTTCGGTGTTATCAGGGTCTTGTGTGACCGTGCCATCAAGTAATAAATCATCAACCAAAGCCATGGTATTAATCTCCTTATGTTGATACCCACGCGGAACCATTCCAGCGTTTCACTGTTTTCTGTGCCCACAAACTGCCCGTCCATACTTTTACAGGCTTAACCGCCCACCCTATCCCAGTCCAATATTTGAACCCGCCGCCAGATAATCCGGGCGGAACAACAATATTCGTATCAAAAAACCACGAGCGGAATATATCGGCACCAGCCGCGCCGATAGACTGCTTCACCAGCAAACGAGTGCCGCCTTTGCCAAATCCTCCCAGTGCGTGCTTATTGTCAGACATGCCTTATCCTTGCGTAAATGTAATTGCTGCGTTTATCAGCGACGAGGTTGTTGTTTGCGGCACAAACAGCAGGAATGGCACAGTATCATCGTAACAGCGTGGGAAGCCAGAGGTGAGCGCATCAACAGATGACGGTACGCCGCCAGCAGTTATGGATAGTGTTGCTATCACCCTGTACGCTACCAAGTGAGCTGCTCCTGATGTCCATGTTGCGGAGAAGGTGAAGTTTTCAATTGACTTGACGCCAATGTCACCAGCATTTAACCCGATGGGGTAAAACGTACCAACACCAGAAGTAGCCACCGTAGGCACTATATTCGTGCCAGTGCGCGATGCTGTGCCAGCGCTATTAGTGTAATCAAGCGTAAGTGTAGGAGTGCCAGCACCAGTCGCGGTGCTTATTTCCAGACCGACATAAACACCTTCTCCATCTGTTGAGCCGTTGCGATCACGTGCTGGCCACGCGACACTACTAATTGATTGAGCGGTAGTGCTTGTCATATTTAGACCTGAGTTATGCCATAGCCGGTCGCATAGCATAAGAATCCCAGCCTGCCCGCTAACAGACCCCATGAAATTCGCAAGGTAAGTATTATTAGACGCGGCAGGAAATGGAATTTGCCCAGAGTAAGAAGTGAGCGCTGCGCCACTCATCCCGGGCGATGGGGCTACTGCTGCGGCGGGAGTTCCCGCCGTATAAAACGGTGTAAATGGCCTGCCTGCTACCATTGCGTTTGATGTCGCCTTGGCCACGTATGTTTGGGGAACCATCCCCGCTAATGCGCCATCGACTGTTGTTATTGCCATATTCTTATTCTCCTTAGTTTGTGTCTACCCATAGATCACCCACAGCCGGACTAGACGGCGCTGTGGTACCTACGGTGATGTTAGCTGTACCGGTGAACATGCTATTTACTTTGTCATACACGGCGTTTTTCGTTGGCACTTCGGTCGAGCCGTTCCACCCACTCGCATACGCATCATCAGGCACGGTGATAGCGCCCGATGCTTTGACTGCTGATAGCACAGTGCTGCTACTATTCTGCCACTCTTGAAGGTTAGCTGTTTGTGAGGCGGCGGCTTTAACGATAGCACCCACCGCCGATGCAGACCCAAGCGTTGCCCTCAATGTTCCATTAAAATAGTGATCGGTGATGCTGGTATTACCCCACTTCGCAACGTTGGAGCCTGTAGCGATAGCGCCGTAACCAACAGCAATGGCATTCGTGTAGTTGCCGTTAACATTCGAGGTGGAGCCAATGAACACATTGTTGCTGCCAGAGGTGAGCGAGATGCCGGCTGTATAACCAATCGCGGTGTTATCTGAACCAGCGCCTTTTGCTTGAAGGGCGCTGGCACCCATTGCGATGTTATTATTGCCTGTGGTGTTTGCATACAATGCCGCACTACCACCCGCCAAGTTATACCCTCCAGTAGTATTGAAATACAGCGCAGAGCCGCCGAACGCTGTATTGTTATTTCCGGATGTATTGTTGTACATCGCTTGATAACCAATACCTAGGTTCTGATCTCCTGTGGTAAAGTTTAAACAAAAACCTCCGATTGCTACATTGTATGAACCAGTAGTGAGGTTTACCAATGTGTTCCCACCAACAGCAACATTATATACACCCGTGGTGACAGCCGGAGCAGAGTTATAGCCTACTACGGTATTTCCAGTTCCACTAGTGCAGGCGGTGAGAGCACGAAACCCCACCCCTGTATTAAGCCGATTAGTTAGATCATCCACAGCACCGGCACTATCGCCGAAATAAGTGCTTGACCCTAATCCTGTTTGATAAACTCTACCGCCAACAGTAAGACGCTTTGAGGTTTGATTCCACGTAAAATCAGATGAGCCAGCAAAAGCGCCAGAGTTGTTGTATTGGACTTGCGTGTTAGAGCCGCCGGGTGATCCAGAACCTCCGGGAGAAACCCACGTGCCATCAGCTCTTAAAAAGTTGGCAGTCCCACCCCCAGAAGCAGGGGCAAGCCCCTTGGCGCTACTAGTAAAAACATCAAGCATTGCCGTAGTTTGCGTGGCAGTTAAATCGGCGGCGTTGGCTGTAGACCCTGTATTATTCCCCTTAATGGTATTCGCAGCCATTTGTGCGGCCTTGGCGTTGCTTACAGCGTTATTATCAATCGTCCACGTAGCCCCGCTACCCGATACAGTAATATCGCCCTTGTCACCATCGGTTATACCGCCGCCACCGCCCCCAGAGATCGTCACCGTTCTATCGCCGCCGACGTTGGTAGCAGTTACGCCCGCGCCCACAAAATCAATAGATGTCATCGAACTGGTTAGTGTCGAACCTTCATCTTTAGCAGTTATTGCGCTGCCACCTCCGCCTGCTGCTCCTGGCCGTATTTGTCTAGCGCGCATAGGTCAATCCACCTTGTGGTACGAGAGTGTCGCCGTGCCGGTAGCAACGATGCCCCCGATGCGTCTGTCCTTGCGGATGATGATCGGGATGACGTTATCCTTGATGAGCTTGTAGCCCGTCGAGGTGGTCACATCGCTAGCGGTGCCGTTGGCCACCTTGAGGTAGCAGTCCGCATCCGCCCACACGTCATAGACGCCGAGCACGAGCTGCGCGGTCTGCGCACCTGTGGTGCTCAGTGATAGCGTCCCCTGTGCATTACCTTCGAGGTCTGCGGGGTCGGATATGTGGCTATAGCTACGATCTGCGGCCATACAAACCTACTGGATGAGTGAACGTAACGCGTCTTTGGTCTTAGCAATGCTGTCGTTGAGCGCGTCGAGTTCTTTGGCCTTGTCGGCAAGGTCAGACTCCACCGCTTTCAACTTCGCCTGAGCTTCTTTAGTCTTCGCCTTGACATCCGCGGCTGCGCTGTCAGCGTCATCTCTCGCTTGTTTCGCAGCGGCTTTAGCCGCCTCGATGACACTTGCGGCCTGCGCTTGCGCGTCGGCGAGGATAGCGTCCGTTGTGGCCTGCGCGTCTTTGACCTTCTGCTTGGCTTTGGCAAGCTCCACTTGCGCGAGCGTCACTTGCTCGCGAGCTTCAGCTTCCTTCTGCTTCTCCGCAGCAAGTCGGCGCGTGGCTTCTTTCTCCGCGTTCTCGATGCTGCCTACTTCTTCAAGCTTTTCAGCTAGTGCAATCACGGCCTGGAATGTCCGTGCTACTGCGTTTACGTCGGCCACGATGTCTTTGATCTTGGTGGTCATGATGCGCTCCCTGTGATGATTGTTACGCTGACGGCACCCGCGCCGCCGAGCAGATTGTTTGGTTTGACCAGGCGTACTGCCTGCCCCAACGTGGCGATGCCTTCTTCCGAGAAGCTCACGTACGCGCCTATCTTGTCTTTAAGCGGCACGAAGGCGTCGCCGTCAATCGACCCCATGATGTCGATCTCCCCACCGTCGAACATGCCCGCCACCTGCACGCTGCACGCAGCGGATGGGTTGACTTCGACCGCCGCAGGTTCGTCGCCTGGGGTTAGGTTCCATTGGTACACCGTGATGGGGTTCTCACTGCGCACCCGTAAGTTTTTTGCTTCAACTGTAGCCATATCGTTCTCCTCATGAATAACCGGTGAAAGCACTCATCGCGTCGGTGAGCGCGTTTTTGTTGCTTGTATCCGCTGACGCCAGCTTGTTGGCGGTGTTCGCCCCCTGCTCCATCAGTGCTGACTGCTGCGCCGCTTGCTGCGCCTTGGCACGCTGGTCGCGCACGATGGCGACCTTATCGCTGGCCACGATCAGTTCGGGGTTCACACCGAGCATGTCGGCGTACTCATCGACCCACTTGTCCTCGTCAAACTTATCGAGCACCGTGGGCTTCATGCCCGCGATCATGCCGAGGTTGCCGACGAAGCGGTCAATGCTGTTGGTGGCCACTGCGCGCTGTGCTTGCGCGAGCATGGAGACGTACTCGACTTGCAAGTCCTGCGCTTGCAGCTCCTCTGGCGGTGGCGGCAGGATGCCGCTCTCAAGCGCGCGGTCGAAGGTGATGTCTACTAGCGGGTCGAGCATCTCGTTGTGCAGACGCTCAAGCACGGGGCCAAGCATCAACAGCTTCTCCTCGTGGCGTTCTGCCACCTCCGTGGCCGTCATGCGCGTGTCTTGCTGGTTGGCCAGCATCAGGAACAAGTCGGAGTAGAAGGCTTTGTCAATGCGACCGCGCACGTCCTGAATGTCGCCGAGCAGATAGTCAAGGCGCAGGTTGACGTCAAACATGGTCTTGACCGAACTGTTAGGCGAGGTCACGTCGATGTACGACACGCCGCCGGGGAAGCGATCAACGCCGCGGTTCTTCATGCTCGTAGGCACTTGGATAGGCGGGCGTGTCATGTAGTCGATGCCTTCGGCCTTGCGTAGCTGTTCGTGCTGTAATTGCTTCGCGTCGCCGAGCGCTTCCATGCCTGGCGACTCGCCGTAGACGTCGTTGCTTGTTACCGACCAGCGTGGGGTCACAGCGCGGAAACGCTTGAAACCGGACTCGCGCAGGAACTTCTCCTCCTCCGCGCCCTTCTCGTAGTAGCAGGACTTGAACGGCATGTTCTTCCCGTCGAGCTTGGTGGTGTCGCGCATGGAGCGCGGCTCGATAGCATGTACCGCCGTCACCCACGTGTCGTAGTTGCGGTTGGTGTACAGCGCCTTGGTGGCCTCGCTCAGGTTCTCTACACCGAACTCGCGGGCCAACTGGCCTACGGTCTTCTGAAACTCACGGTAGAGCGTGTTGACGTTGCCCTTCTCATCGGTCGCGATGCAATACTCGCCGAAGGTCAGCGGGTGCCCGTGGATGACGTTCTCGAAATCATCGACGATGATCGTGGCTGCGGTGCCGAACACGCCCAGCTCGCGGTACATCGTGTGCAGGCAGCGGTAGGTGTTGGAACGTTGGAAGATGTCCAGCATCAGGCGCGTGACGTCGTTTAGCCACAGCTTCACCGGTGCGTACTTCATCAGGTCGCGGTCAGGTGTAGCGAGGCGGAACCACGGACGAGCGGGCGACGTAGCGCCACTCATCATCCCCGCCGCCAGCGTGTTGAGTGCGCGGGTCGCGGTGCTGTCGTAAATGTTGTTGTAGCGCTTGCCGCCGCGGTTGCGGTCTTCGACAAAGAACCGCCCACTGCGCGGTAGCAGATACTCCGCAACTTCCTTGCAATGCGAATCCCAGCTAGAGCGCTCGTTCTTTAGCGCCGACCAGCGGTAGTTCAGCATCTCCTTGGGTGTTTTGCCGCTGGCGTCAATCATGCGCTACGCCCCCAAAAGTGTTTGCTTGCCGAGCACCAGCGAGTTGGGGTCAACGCCACCTGCACCGGTGAGCATCGTGCTGCCAATGCCCGATTGCGCGGACTGCTGATTCGCCGAGTACATGGCCGCCGTGTCGGGCTTCTTCATGTTGCGTGCGTTCATCTCTTGATCGGCCTGAGTCGCCGCTTTGTCGGCGTTGGCTTGCGCTTGCTTCGCGGCCTTCTTAGCCTGCGACTGTTGCTGCTGCCCTTGCGCAACGCTCGCGGCTGTTCCCGCTACGGTGGCGATAGCTATGATGGTCGTTGGGTCACACATACGGGGAAACTCCAGCTAGAGGTTTGCGTATGGATTGTATTCCCTCGTCATGGCGTTATGTACACCGTGGTCTTCGAAGTGCGTTGAGGGCTTCTTCGCAACGGGGTGCGAGAAGGTCAAAGCCAAGGCGTCGCCTAAGTCTGGCGAGGGAAGGCCACGCGCTTTGATGTCGTCTTTCGGCTCAAGCACGATGCGGTTGCTGGCGTCGTACCAGTACACCGGCGCACCGAGGTCTTGACGCATCACGTGGTCGTTAGGCAACGCACCGCCTGAGCGTAGCCAGTCGCGTATGCCGAACCAGATTTCAGCGCGCTTGTTGGCGTACACAGCGTTGTCGGCCTTGCCACCGAAGTTGACCTCCACCACGTCGAACCCAAGCTGGCGTACGCGATCGATGACACCGGAGCCGTTGCCCGCGTCGATGAACACCGCGTCAGGCTGCCAGCTTTCAATCTTGCTCACCACGCGGGCTGCAAGCTGCATGTTGTCGAGGCCGCGAAACACCAGCGGCTCGAAGCATTGCAAGCCTTGGCGGGGAAGGATGACGCTGCGGTCATCGCCGAACCGCGCGGGGTCAACGCCCAGGATGCGTGGCGCGTGGTTGATGTCCTTAGCGGTGTACCGCCTACGCATGGCCTCGTCGATGTCGGCCAGGCTGATAAGCTGGTCGTCGCCCGCCGCCGAGAAGTCACAGAGGTACTCACGGGCGAAGGACGTTTCACTCATGTCACGGCGTAAGCGCTCGACCTCCTCGGGGTCGATGGACTGCGTGTCGTACACGGTGTACAGCGCCGAGTGCCAGTCTGGCAGATCACGAGCGCGGTAGAACAACTCGCTGAACAGGTTGACGCCTTGCGGCGTGCCGATGAACATGCTCCAACCCTTGCGGTCGGAGAGCGCAGGCTGGATGATGTCCTGCCACACTTCGGGCTTCACTTGCGCTACTTCGTCGAGCACCGCGCCATCTAACCGCACGCCACGAAGCGCGTCGGGGTTATCACCGCCCATGATGCGAATCATCGCGCCGTTGGACGTGAAGCGTACTGTCAGCTCGCTCTCGTTGATCTCACACGCGCCAGCCATCTCAAGGCCGCGCACCTTCTGCTTGAGGCGCGACCACGCGATAGCCTTGGCCTGCTTGAGGAAGGGTGCCACGTACACGAAAAAGCCCAGATCAAGCTTGAAGTTCAATGCTTCGTCGATCAGTTCGGCAAGGGCTAGCTCCGTCTTGCCAGCGCGTCGGTGCAGTGCAAGCACCGTGAAGCGTTTACGCCGAAGGTGGCACTCACGCTGCCATTGGCGGGGCTTGTAGGCGAGGTCTAGGTTTACAACCCTCGACATGCGGGTTACACGAGGTCAGTGCCGTCGCGCTTCGGCACACCGGTCACGACGTTCACGATCAACGCGCCCTGCAATGCCACGTCAGTGGGTATCAGCTTGCTGGACAGCTTGTAGAACTCCGTCGGGTTCTGTTCTGCCCACGTTTGCAAGTTGGCGTCATCGCCTTCTTGAAGTTGCGAAAACACGCGTTCAAACGTCTCGCGCACGGTGGCCGTGACTTTGTTTGGAGTGCCTTTTTGACGCCCTCCGAATTTCTTACCAGTTGTGTTTGCCATAGTGAAAACCAATTAAAACTAGTTTAGTATTCACTAAGCTAGCACTTGCTCACTCCGTCATGTACACCGCCTTGTAACTCATCACCGTCGCATTGCGTCTTTCGTACTTCACAAGCTTCGAGACGGTGTTGCGGGATACCTCGATACCCCAAAGCCAGTTTGCCGCTCTGGCGAGCGTCCTATAGCCCACCATGCCCGTGTCGTACAAATCCCTCAACCAGTCCACTTGGTCATTCGTCAACCTGGCCCTCGGATGACTCTCGCCGACCCGCCGTCCCCGTTCGTCGATACCCACCATGATTTTGTCCATAACACCTCCATTAATGTTTTGTTAACCCTACGCGTAAATATCTGCGTGTTCCCACCCAGACACTCATGTCACCCCAGAATGGGTGCCCAAGTCTATTTGCCCTATATACCTTTTTTATTTTCTCTCTTATCTCAATGAATAAAGATAGGTGACATGCCGACATGAGTGACCAAAAATAGCTTACCCCGTCAACACAACTCGTTGTTTTTTGCGAACTCGCATTTAATGCGGATTCCCGTGTAAACCTCCTCGCGTTCTTTTTCGCCGTTGTACGGACGCGCCTCCCCGATGGACGGGAACGCGCTGTAGAGTTTTCTGCCTAAACTTGCCTTGGTCATATGTGAGTTCGCCCCGTTGCGCATACACCAAATTATGTAGGCGTCGTACAGATCGGCCTTCGAGGTCATCGACTTGCTGTCCATATCGCACGCCTCGCGGACGAAGGCCATGACCGGGCTGGCCAAGTCCTCGAAGTCGTGGAGCACACGCTTGCCGCTCTCTGGCTGTATGAAGTACCCGCGCTCTTTCAGCCTGTCCCTGCCGTCCAGCGCCCATTGGAGTATCTGGGGCAGTTCACCTACAAGCTTCTTAAACAGGCCGGGGTCTTCCTTGCCGTAAAAGGATTTACGCATGGACAGCACAATGAAGCGCCCGACCAGCGCCCCGCTCGAGTCTTTCAGGTTCGGCAGTTCGTTGGATAGCATCACCACGCGAGGCGTCATCGCCCCCGTCCACGATTCCTTGTTCTTACGGTCAACGGTCACGTTGTCTTCGCCGGAGATCATCAGCAGGCGCTCTACGACCTTGGCGTCCGCGGTGTCGAACCTGACATCAGGAAACAACGCCACCAGCTTGCCGATCAGTGGTTGAAGCCCGAACGAGCCGATGAGGCTTGAGAACTGAGGGTGCGCGGCGTTCTCGTTGCCGACCAGCGCGGCGATGATGCGCCCGATAGTGCCCTTCCCCGAACGCTTAGGCCCGTGGACAAAGAACATCTTTTGCTGGCTGGTGTCCGGCGTTACCAGATACCCCATCATCTCCTGCAAGGTCTCGATGCTCTCGCGGTCATCGCCCCACACGCTGCGCAGGAAATCTAGCCACAGCACGGGTTTGCCCTCCTCGCTCCATGCGTAGGGCAACGTGTTCACCGTGAAGAAGCCCGACGTGTGGGGTGACAACTTCCGTGACGGCGTGTGCAGCAGCCCGTTCTGTAGCGATAGCAGCTCGTCCGACGCTGCGCCGTTGTAGCCTTTGAACCACTGTGGTGGGGAGACGTTAGGGCACAGTGCCATCGCGCGCAGCGCATCGAGGATACCGTCCACCTTTGTCTTGGTCGGTTTGAACGGCACCACGACCGGAGCGCCCTCGTCGTCCTTGCCGTGCTTGAGGCATCCGTCCAGCCACTTCCACAACTCCGCCCTGATCGCCTCGGCATCGACTTCTCTATAGCAAGGCCCCGCGTAGTCGTACCACAGGCCAGACACGCGCACGAGCGAGGTGCCTTCGTCGGTGTGGTATTGATGCTCTAGGAACTTGCGCGCGCAGTCCATCGCATCGCTGGCATCGAGAATAGGAGCGTCTTTCTTACGGTTGTCGTTGTACATGCGGACGATGACTCGCGCGGTGACAGGTCGCCCGGTGGTGCGCTGGCCGAAGCCGCCCCAGCGGTACTCGCAATCGCCCTCGATGTACTTGCTACCCTTGGCACTCCACTCATCCCATAAGGCAAGCCCGTCTTCACCGCCGCCTGTCTGGTGGTGCAGCCCCATTCCGATGTGCAGCCAGGTCTCCCGCCCCATGTCGGGGTCGAGCGCAGCAAGCATGTCTTTGAGCTTCGCAAGAGGGAGGTCTACGGAGGGGGCGTAGGTAGAGAACGGGTCGTCATCCTCGACACCCGTGGACGGTGCGCTGGGCTTGTCGTTGAACCGCGAAGCGAACAGTTGCAAGACTTCGGGAGTCAAGTCCTGCAACC
>JACCDR010728604.1_pt1 | contig 13380 bp, 13 predicted proteins | sample 7446431 | NCBI WGS metagenome assembly JACCDR01 (sample SAMN15323443, study PRJNA562643) | freshwater metagenome | isolation source: river surface water | place: USA:Blue River Watershed | collected 2017-08-17
CTAGTGAAAAATCACAAATGGTAGGCGGAAATATTAAAAAACAGCCATCTAGTGAAAAATCAATAGTTAGTAAAAACCTGTATAATATTTTATATTATATGGATTAATTTTTTATGTTTCATTTAAAATAACATACTTAGCATGCATAGTTAAATAAGTATTACTGTCATCTTTTATTATTAATTTAATAGCATCATTTACGATACTGAATATTTTTAACTCTATTATAGACATGCGTTCTTCTTTTGGTTTAACAAAAACATCTTTTTTAAGTGGATTTCTTGAATAACCATCATGTAATTCTTTTGATAATCTACGCGTCATATATTGTAGTTCTACTATAAATGATGAAAATACTTCTTCAAAAGAAAAACTTCCAGCATTAAATGCTTTGAGATCATCTTTCTGAACTCCTTCGTTATACATATTTAAGATTTTTTCGTAGAATATTTTTGGAATTTCTTTATCATGTATAATTTCACTTATCTGAACTCCATCTTTAATGTCGGATTTATATGTTTTCTTGATAACATTAGAGATATATTTTGTAATAGAATCATAAATTTCATTTCTAATATTGTTTGCAGTAGTATCTTCTATACTATCAACTAAGTTTTCTACATCTATGGATTTTCCTAAAAACATATTCTGTGTCATTTTTTTTACCATAATAGAGTGATAATTAGCAGAACGATTCGGGACGTGCTTACCACTAAAATATTTAATTATATTTAATATTCTAAACTTTTGGAGACCATATGTTTTAGAATGAATCCATGGAGCTAAACATCTATAATTTTCTCCATCAAGAGTTTCAATTATATAAAATTTATCATTTTCTTCGCCTATTATTTCGGTAGAAAAATTCCATTTTTGTTTTTTATAATCTCTGATAGTTTTAAATCTATTAACAATTTTAGTATTAATACCATATTCGTCGGGTTGTATATAATCTTGTGCTATATGTTTTATTATTAAAGATCTTATATTATATTCTATGGGAGTATAAACAACTCTATTAAACACAATAAATCCAATCTTATTTGTCTTAGATATTTTTTTGAGATCTACTTTTGTAATTGCGATTTGTTCTTCTGCTAATATCATCTCGAGTAGAGATTTTAATGGAATACTATCAGTCACGGGGATCAATCCAAATTTTTTAAGAGGAGGATTATCGCTAACCATCTGTCTATCCTTAAATTTATTATTAATGTTATTTTCTATGCAAAAATTTTTGTCTTCTTCTACATAACCTAACATCACGAACATAATTGTTTTATCATACGCGAACATCATATCAATTAATATTTGCATAATATATGCATATAATGAGACTGTGTTTTTATTATTATGAAAAACTATTCTCATTATATTTACGGCTTCTACTATTTTATCATTATCAGCTTCAGATGAACCTATAGTTTCTTTTTGAATTAGTTTTTTATGTTCTTTTTTATCAGATTCTTCATCTTTATCAGCTGTTTCAGATTCTTCATCTTTATCGGATTCTTCATCTTTATCAGCTATTTCATCTTCTTCATCTGTATCATCATATCGATCGCCACTTTCTTCTTTTATTATATGCACTTTTATTTTTTCGAATGGAATATTTGTATATAATGCAAATGATTGCAATATTTTATGTGCTATATATCTCACTATATGTATATCATTATTTTTACAATCTATTATATACTGTTCATATGCGACTTTTATTTTACCAAGAGATGCGTATAACTCAGTCTTAAGTGTATAAGAAACGGATGTTGTTGCATTATACATATCTTCGACACTTCTAATAATATCATTGATTTTTTCTATATGATCGTAATAATTTGAAAATGAAGCAAATGTATTTTTTATAATTTTTTTATAATCTTTATCTTTTTCTTTATTAATATCGAGTAATTCCCATTTGCTAATAGCAACTATATCATTTTCTAAAAGTTGTATTTTTTTATGATCTGTATGTTCTCGTATCAAATTAATAAATATTCTAACATGAGAAACTATGTTATTTTCGAATTGCTGTTTTAATTCTAATACACTCATTATATATAAATAACGACTTTTGTTTTATAATGCGAAAATTAGTTATGGCAGGTGTTTAAAAAAAAATTAAACAAGTTCTGCGTGATATATATTTCTGGATATACCGCATATACAATTATGAGCGCTGCAATAATATTTATCTATATGATCTTTGATTTTCAAATGCTTCCATATTTCTTCTAAATCTATATCATTATTATCATCGACACAACTAATATATGTTTCATGATCTATTTCTACATCCAAGTAATAATTTTCATTTGATACTTCTTCACAATCGCCGTCGCTATGATAACCTGTATTTATCATGTCAATTTCATTATAATAAATACGTATCTTAGGCATTATTTAATGATTAATATTGTTATTTCACTTTTTAAAATAACATAAAATAATTGTATTTTACTTTTAAATTCGTCTAAATTAAATATAATATAGAATTATATTAAAAACTATGTCAACAAGAAAAACAACTGGACCAAGAATGCTGCGAGTTGCTCCTAATGTTACAGATCCATCTATGCAAAATGGAAAGACTCAAGCCGAAATGCTTCTGAATGAGATGGGTGAAACTAACTCAGATGTAGAAGATGTAGTATTTCAGACAAAAAATAAAACTAGAGAAGAAATGAGTAATGTCACGACGGATAATACAATATTGATAATAATTTTTGCATTAGTTGTAGTGGCTCTAGTGGTAATTATAGTATGGATGCTCATGAGACAAGGAAATGATAAAAAAGATGAAGATGAAATTAGAAGAAGAATAATGCCGCATCAACGGAATAACATGCCTCCATATGGACCGCATTCCCATATGCAAAATCCTCACGGTCCCCATATGCAAAATCCTCACGGTACAAATATGCATCCTAGCCAGCAACATAGTAACCTTCAACATCAGCCTAATAAACCTTCTGTTAAAAGCAAAAAAGTAGAAGAACAAGATGAAGATTCTGATAGTGAAGAAATAGAAGTTGAAGTTACAAAGAAACCAGCTAAAAGCTTATCTGAAGCTTTAAAAGTAGATCAGAAAAACAAAACATCAAACAAAACATCAAACAAAACTAAAAAGCAGAAATATGATAAAGATAATCCACATCCAAATGTATTAAGACCTGGCGTTGTTTCTAATGATGAAACTGAATCTCCTAAAAAAAATATAAAGTTTGATCAAACTGATGTTGACGATATTATCACTCGTACCAAAGCCGCATTAGGTGATAATGATATGTCAGAAAGTGATAACGCTTTATTGAAAGCTAGAAATGACGATTCTGACTCGTCTGATGATGAATAAAAAACAGTTTATTATTTATTTATTTATTTATTTTTTGAATTATTATGAATCTCATTCTACTATCTATATTTAAAATGAAATTTGAATTTCATCATAAGTTGAATATCATCTATTTCTATTTAAAGTAATCAATAATTACACATATATAAACATGTCTTCAAAAACTGTTAAAAAAGTTGTTAAAAATAACAATAGTCAAAACTCTGAATCTGTCCCAGTAGAATCTGTAGTTGAAAAGAACGAACGTCAAGAAGTTAAAGCAGAAAAACAAGAAGTTAAATCTGAAGTAAAAAATAAAGTATTAAAACAAGTAGATCATGTTAAAACTGAGGAACTTCCTCAAAAGAAAGCAGTTGCTAAGTTACAAAAAGCAGGTTCCAATGTAGAAGTATCAAAAAAGAAGGTTGTAGCAAAATCTTCAAAAGCTGCTGTTCGTGATTCTACTTCAGTAGAAATGGACAATAAAGTTGATGTTGTTATTACGGATAGACCGCGACGCAAGCTTACTGTAGCTCCCGGAGAAGTCAATGTATTGAATGCTTCTGGAAAGAAAGTGTCTAAAGATGTTGAGAAATCACCTGTCAGATCTCCTGTTAAAAAAGTTGTAAAAAAATCACCAACTGCTAAAAAAGTTGTGAAGAAGTCACCAACAAAATCTGTATCTCGATCTCCAGTTCGTCCTCAAAAGAAAACTGCAGTTAAAAAGAAACCAGTTGCTAAAAAAGTTTCAGCAAGAAAACCTAAACCAGCTTCTAAAACTGGAGGACGCAGAACAGCAACTAAAAAGGGTAAATCTAAATCAACTAAAACAAAGCGACCACTTAACACAAAACTTGCTCCTATCGACTATGCAGGTATTGGTATTGGTCCTGCTAAAGTTAAGAAAGTTTTGATGCATGTTGCTTTTAATCCTGTAGAACATGCTGTTCGATTAGCATTACAGCAAGCAGAAAACAAACCTGTTCGTCCAAAACCAACTACTGAAAATCCTAATCCAGAAATGCCACCACAAGGACCTCAAACTCCAGTAGAACGTTTGGATCAATCAGTGTTAAAAGTCATCAAGAATGCTGAATCAGCACATCAACGATCATTAGTTGAAGACTATGAAAAGGATATGGTTTCACGCATGAAGAAAGATCATGAAGAATTTGAAAAAGGTAAACGTGAAGATGATAGTCGTTACAAAGAATATTCCGAATCTAGAAAGAAAGCATCAGAAAGCGAAGAGTTTGATTTGCATGCATTTAATGTTGCATTTGATTCTCATTTCTATGATGGTTTATCTGACTACTGCACTAAAAATGATAGTTATTCGTTAGATCGTATGGTCAGAGAACTTGACGATAGTGGTAAGGAAACAGGTGTTGAACATGAACGTTTTAATCAATGGACACGAGCTATGGCTTTAGTCAATAAAATGTGCATTAGATTGTCTAGTGGAGTTCGTGATATTCTCGCGTGCTTCCTGGATCATTTGGTGATTCAATACGCACGTAATGGTATTCATAACTGTGTAAGTGAACAACTAAGTAACTTACAATTGCGTCATGCGCTATCTGCAACAAAGGGATTTGATGAAAGAGTTCCACTTGATAAATTTGTTCGATCGTTTGATGGTCATGAATTGGCTCTTGACTGGATCGAAGCTTGCCAACGTACTCGTGATGAAATTAAAGAAATTCGTCATAAGATTAAGCAAGGTCGTATCAAAGGCGCTGCCGATGTGGATTTTAATATGCCTGAATATCCAGATCCAGAGTATGACGAAAACTTCGAAGGATATGTTGTTGAAATCTGCCGAAGTGTAAGAATTCAAATGGCTGAAGAACAAAAAGTAGCAGCCGATAAAGCTGCATATCATAATATCAAAATCAGTGAGTATTTCAAAAAGTTTTGTTCCATCATTATCTATGAAGCAATTTTACGTATTGGTACTCATTTAAAAGAAACGATTGCTTTAAAAGATGTTAAGACTGTTAATGAAACACTGATGTATCATAGTTTGAGACAAGTATGTAACGTATGTGGAATTAATTTTGCTCCTATTGAAGCTAATATGAAAGAACGTTTAGAAAAGTTTAAATTATGGTGCGAAGATAGAAAAGTAACTCGTCGTTCAAAGAGAAATAAAACAAGCTCCACTGAACAAACTAACATGCATGAAGAAGCAGATGCTGAAGATGATGATAAAGATATCATAACCAATGAAGAAGAGGAAGCAGCTGAAGAAGAAGAAGTTGTAGAAGAAGAGGAAGCAGCTGAAGAAGAAGTTGTAGAAGAAGAGGAAGTCGCTGAAGAAGAGGAAGTCGCTGAAGAAGAAGTTGTAGAAGAAGAGGAAGATAGCGAAAACTTTAAAGCACATGTCCTCGATGATGAAGATGAACATGAAGTAGAATTAGATTATGAAGAAGAAGACTAAAAAATACATTAGTAATCTAATATGAAGAAGACTAAAAAAATACATTAGTAATCTAAATTAGTCCAAGAGTTTCATATAAATGATTTTTTTTGTTAACTAATTGAATATTTATGCATAGCCATGATGTTATGGATACTTAAAAAGAGTTATAGAATGATGATATAATTCATAATATACAATATAAAATTTGAAGTTTTTAATAATATAATAACATGAACGAACTAACTGGTATAAAAATAAAGGATATGTATGAAAGTAAAATGAATGAAGAAATGCGTAAATACGGTAGAGTGTTTTTATATGAGACAAAACCAAAGCTTGATGAGAAATGTAATATATGTTTATATTGTAATAGAATATGTAAAAAACAATGTGCTAGTCATACATTATTAGTTTATATGTATCCCGATGGATCTGTAAAAGAATATCAGATGGAGCGTTGGTGGCTAGGATGACATATATGTTTATATTATAATCGATTATAATTTGCATTGCTTTTTTCTATTTCATTCTTTTTGCAGAAAATATCTGCGTAAAATACAAACCAATAAATTATATTATAAATTTATTTTACTACAGTCCAAATAATGAAAGAAGTAATCCGCATGACGTTTGACATATAGCACCTACCGGCGCTACCGCATATGTTAATAATGCAACTTTAAATACACTAGATATCTCTATAAATAAAAGTATTAAAATTACAATAATCCAACACCCAACATATGTTATAGGACCGGATGCTATAAGTAATTCTGATAACAACATTTTTTTTCTATATATTATCTTAGAAATTTATTCAATCATCTTCTTGTAATTTATTAAAAAATAGTTATTACTAATATATATGATGAATTTTAAGCCGACACCAAAAAAATACTATGAGCAAAATACAAAGGCGAAAAAAACATTACACGACCCTTCGTTTATAATGAAAGCAATTCCTAAACTTAAGACGGCACTTAAAAAAATAGGCGTGAAGTTATTTATAATTAAATGGAGTAAAGACTCCATATCAATGTTTGAAGATGAAATATGGCGTGAAAAAAATATGGAAAAATTAACTGGAGATTATATTTATATATCAGAAAAGCATATATATTTTGCGTCAATCTCGAAAGATGGAGTTGTTCATGTACCGCATAATTTGTCAGAAGATAAAATAGAAGCATTTAATAAAATTCTAATCACACATTTACCAGGACATACAATAGGATATATAAATGACAAAGACGCTATCAAGTTATACTTATCTAAGAAAAAAAATATCAAAGTAGATAAACCTAAAGTTACTGTAGATTTTGATATATTATTTTCTGATAATAAATTAAAGACAAAATCAGACGAATGTTTTAAAGATCTGCAAACAAAGATTAAAAAACACGGCTATATAGATTCTTATGATATGATAATTAATAATGGTTATTGGAATGTAACTCTTAATATTGATTCAGATTTTGCAGATAAAATTAATGGGTTCGTGAAAAAAATCAAAACAATTGGATCGCATAAAATCAAAAAAATCACTGTTAAAATATGGGATGATTAGATATGTACGTGCACTATTCTTTGTTATATATGTACTTGGACTATTCTTTGTTAGTAATTTCACTTTCTCTCTTATTTTCGTCATTAATTTCTTCTCGAACATCAGAGCATTGTTTTTCAATCCCAGCTTTAAAATGAATAATAAATTTATCTATTTCAGATATAGTATTAAAATCATTGAATGATATTCTCAAAACTCCGCGCTTAATAACAGGAGGAGCTCCTATAGCAGATAAAACATGACTAGCTTTATCGCTTTTAGTAAGACATGCTGAACCTATAGAAATTACACAACCTTTTGAATCTAAATATTTTTTAAGTTCCACATTGCAAAACGGTCTACCTTTGTTTTTTGCTACAGATAATAATATAGTGTTTGGTAATATATATCCCTTTTTATCATCTGGAGGTCCTAACGATACTAATTCTAATATGTGTTTATCAGCTAAATCTTCTTTAGTTACATAATCTACAAAATTTCCAAATTTATAGTATTTTGCTAATTTAGAAAGCATTGCTTCTCGCAGAGCAAATAATTTCATATTCTTTTTTTTTCTATTAGTAAAAACCCATTTAAGCGCAGCCCATGTAGATGCTATTCCTGCTGTATTTTCAGTACCTCCACGTAAGCCATATTGTTGAGAACCGTTTATTTCCGCGGTCAGACCATAACCTTCTACTAACTTGTTGTTAAGTATTAATAATCCAACTCCTTTAGGTCCATAAAATTTATGCGCGGATGCACTTAATGCATCTATGTTATTTTTAGGAATGTCGATCTTATACTTACCAAATATTTGAACACAATCACTATGCATAGGAATTCTATTGGCATGCGCTATGCGGCCTATTTCTTCTACATTATTGATCACAGGAATTTCGTTATTAGCAAACATTATACTTATTAAGCATGTTTGCCCAGGTCGTATTTCTTTTTCAACATCTTCTGGTAATATATTTCCATAAACTGTTGGTGCTATATAAGATACATCTACATCTCCCATATCTTCTAAATCTTTTACACATTCAATAATAGAGTGATGTTCTATTGCGCTAACTATTACATGCGGTTTCATAGAACTTCCTTTTTCAATTAACTTTTTTTTATATGCTTTTACACACGCTCGAATTATAAAACAATTACTTTCTGTAGCACCTGATGTAAATAAAATAGTGTGAGTTGCTATAGAAACATTACAATGCGATAATATAGCATCTGATGTCTTTTCTATCATTTGTTTTGCTGGTTTAGCTATCCTACTATCTGATGATGGATTATAACAACTTAACCATTCATTATATGTTTTTTTAGCCGGCTCGCATATCAATGTTGTAGCATTATTATCAAAATATATAGTATTACTACAAAGTTTTTTGTTTGGTTTGCTACTCATTCTTTGTATATATAGATAAATAACATATAATGTTAGATAACAAATATCTTTAAAAAGAGAACTATGCATTCCTCTTCTTTTTATAGTTGTTATATTTCTTATACACTTTAACAAACATATTTAATAATCTTTGATATGTAGTCTTTTCTAATGCCATATGGTTTAGATCTGTTTTACCACACCATCGTATAGCAGATACTTCTGATATTTGTTGATTGTTACTAAATTTAATATTAGGTTCCCAATCACCTATGGTTTCTGCATAATAAAATATGTTTTGATATGTAATACCAAAGTCAGAATAAGTTTCTATATATGGTTTTAAATGCCATAATATTTTATATTTATCAGCAGATATAGTTGTTTCTTCTGAAAATTCTCTTATCGCTGCATTAATATTATCTTCCCTGTGGAATTTATATTCTATAGGCGCATGTGTTGTGTCAGTTTTATTACGCCATGGTAAATTCTTAACTGGATCAATACCATCTTTTCTGTTATTATATGTAATATTTATGTTTTCTTGTTTTTTAGTTTCATATATTTTTTTCTCTTTATTTTTAGTATCAGTGTGTTCTTTTTTTCTTCCTTTAGGAATTTCCCATAATGTTTCAGCATTAATACTATCAGATATTAATGAACGTAATTTACAACCACCATCTTGCAAAAATGATGTTTCAAATTTATTCTTTTTCTTGTAGTATTGTTTAGAAATAGAACTGCCATTTGCTTGTAAAAAAACTTGGTCTGGGTTAGTCTTATACATACGATACCACATATTATTGAATTTCATACTTAATATATCTATTTTTTCATGATAAGTCATGTTATTAAATAATTTTCGTAGATGTTGTTCATCATTTTTTCTGTAATGACCAGAAATGAATTCGCAAAAATGATATGTTATTGGTTTTTTAATTAGAATAACTTGAAATCCATTTTTAATATGTTTTCTGCAACATATTATTCCATACGATCTTTTAATATTAACCATTTCATACTATATAATAATCTATCTTTACAATTAAGATAAAAAACAAATATTTTTTTCAAAAAAAAACACCAAAAATTTTAAAGGTGAGGCTAATTACTTGCCTAAGGGATGAAACTAACGCTAACATCAAAGCGAGGCTAATTACTTGCCTAAGGGATGAAACTAACGCTAACATCAAAGCGGGGCTAATTACTTGCCTAAGGGATGAAACTAACGCTAACATCAAAGCGGAGATCTAATGTTTCCATTAGTAGAAATCAACTATATTTCTCAATCTAAATGATTTACGTTTCCAGTTATTGAACCTATCTATAAATTCTCGGAAATATCCAAGAACATATCGTCTGGTGATCGTATCTAATTTGAGATTAGATAATTCTTGTTCATTCATCCATCTTACTTCTGAAACTTCGTCAAGTTGATCTTGATCATTCTGATCAATGAAAGGATTTGCATTAGCGTGAGCTAACGCGAAGAAACATTCTGTGTGGTACGTAGCACCATCGTCATCATATTTAAATGAATGAGGGTTTAACTCATCCAAAATATGATATTGACTAGAATTCATCTTCGTCTCCTCTTCAGTTTCGCGTTTTGCAACAGCGAGACATGATTTATAAGATTGACGATCTTCATTAGGCTTGAATCCACCGCCAGGGAAAAACCACGGCAATGCACCATTGATATTGTTTTTAATGCTGTGTTCAAAATATGGAGCGAGTCGTTCCATACTATGTTTGAACTCTTCATGAGCACTGGAAACAAGATCTTCTGCTTCTTGCGGATCGTTTTTGGCAATAGATTCAAGCTTATGACGATAGCAATGACGATATTCAGCTGGAAAGTCGAACTTGACATTTACTAATTCCAATTGTTCTCTACGAGTCATTTTATTCACAAAGTCTTGTGAATCATTATGATTCTCATACCAGCAGGCGCCGGCAATGATTGAGGAACGTTGAAATGTTTGACGTCGTTGTCCGAGTAAGATTTTGACATCTCTACCATGTTCTTTGAAACATACTAATCTTTCAGATCTTCTCACAACACGGCATCTAGGTTTTTGGTTATTTCTAGTTGGATGTTGATTGACTGATTGACTTCTGGTGTGTTGTGAGACCTGTTTTGGTTGGGTTGGTGTCTGGTGAGGTTGATGCGAGACCTGTTTTGACTGGGTTGAGGTCTGGTGAGGTTGTTGAGGTTGTTGTGTCTGTTTTAACGTAATGTTAGGCATAGACACAGATTGTGATATATTTCCTCTCTTATGAGGGGGGATATATTTTTTGACTTCTGACATAGTTTATAAAGAAGATTAACACTTTACTATAAAGTAATATACGAAAATAATGTTTTGAAAGGTAAAATAAGCAGCGAAAATTCAATTTTTTATAATTTAAAAAATAATCAATTTTGTATTTTATATAGGGCGTAACACCCTATTTTATGCACTAATTATCCGTATCCAAATGTACTTTCTGCCGATATCATAAGGTATAAGAATCCATCATTACTTTTATAGTCCTTGTATATGGTGCTTATTAATTGAGCCGTTGGAGGTAATGTTCCTTTTTCAGTAAATACATAAATTGCCTTCTCTGGTTTAAGATGAATTCTTTTTCTTATAACATATAAAAACTGCCCTATCGATAAGTCATTTGGTACTAAGTATTTATTTTTATCCAAATTTAGCTCTTTTCTATCCCGCTTATAAACTTCGCATATAATTGGGATTCTATCAGGATATTTTGCTTTTATTCTGAGAGATTCACTACGTCTTTTGTCATAATTATGTTGTTTCTGAAAATCAAAAGTCATATTGTCATTTGATAATGGTTCATTGGTTTCATTAGAAAATATTCGAAACATGATATGTATATATAGATTTATAATTTTCATATTTAGACTAAAAAATTTAGATATTTTAATAGCTGTTATTATATTGCTAACCAATGAGGATATCTCTCAAGTAATCCTTTAGAATTTAATATCATATATATTAGCAAATCATGTATTAATTGTCCTTCTCTATTAGATATTTCTTCTCTATACTGCACTCTTTTTAATGTATTTAAATCATATATTAGTCGATTCTTGGAACCTACATGCCTACAAAAATATGTTTTTGGAGTTTTTGTTTTGCTATATATCCAACTACCAGTCGTAAAGTTTCTTTCTATATCGGGGATAGGCTTTCCATTTTTAATGAAATCTTCTGGATCATGATAGTATGAACATAGCATATTTTTTTTAAAGCTTTTACATTCTGCTCCATACTCACATCTACTAGAAAATTTATCTTTGTAATCTACTATATTTCCTAAATTACCTTTTATTATAATACCATTAATATTTATCGCATATTGTTTTAGAGAGTTAATATAATAGAAATTACTTATTGGAATGTCAGAAATATTCTCCACTATTTTAACAGGTATACTAATATCTTTAGCTATTTGTTTTTTTTCTTCAGCGAATAACGTTCTTAACGTTCCATGATCTTCCTCTGTAGGATATGGATCTATATATTTATTAATTATTTTAGTTGATGTTTTTTTATTTAAAACACGTGTTACTATATTAGAAATATCAGCTATTCTTTTTGCAACAGCTTGTATAGTTTTGATACTACTCTGCAATTCAATAACTTTTTCTTCTAGCTGCTTAGGGGTTAATATAACACAAAATTTATCTATGTATTCATGCACAATATCAGCTTGTTTTAAATAATCTCTTAAAGATTGATCCATTATATTCATATATAGCACAAGTAATATATATTCATAATAAAATTGTAAAAATGATTTAATTATAATATATAAAAATGAGAGTAATCTTGTTAGATTTAGAAACAACCGGATTTCCAAAACAAATAGGATATGATAAATATTATCCGTATCAACAAGTTAATAATTATGATTCTTCTAGAATAGTACAGATTGCTTGTATCGTATGTGAAATAGATTTCGATAAAATTGAAAAGAGTAATAAAGCAGAAAGTAAAAAAATAGAAAATAATAAAGTAGAAACTACAACCATTTTATCAAAGAATACTAAAAAATTAATGGAGGAAAAAGAATGCTTTAAAATGACGTTTGAAGAAAAAATCACAAATTATGAATTCGTGAGATTGATAGAAAAACATAATTATATTATTAAACCAGAGGATTTTAATATTAAAAATAGTAATATTCATGGCATAACACACGATATGGCTTTATTTACAGGTATTTCATTTGTTGAAGCTATTTTAAACATCAGAAATATATTTTTGACTTGTGAAGTTATTATAGCACATAATATTATTTTTGACAAGAATATACTATTAAGTGAATTATACAGAATTGGAGATGATACATTGATAAAACATATAAATAGTATTTCATATTTCTGCACATCAAAAGGATGCAGTAATATCACTAAAATTCCTTTTAATTCAACTAAGTTCAAACAGCCAAAATTAACAGAATTATATAAATATTTATTTGAAACTGACATAGAACATGGTTTGCATGATGCATGTTATGACATTGAAAACACAACGCTTTGTTTATTGAAACTTGTAAAAAATGGTTATCTAAATGAATTTAGCATCAGAAATTGGACAATGTAATAATGTTAAACTCATAAATATAATGTTAAACTCATAAATATAATGTTAAACTCATAA
>JACCDR012062064.1_pt1 | contig 13375 bp, 30 predicted proteins | sample 7446431 | NCBI WGS metagenome assembly JACCDR01 (sample SAMN15323443, study PRJNA562643) | freshwater metagenome | isolation source: river surface water | place: USA:Blue River Watershed | collected 2017-08-17
CGCGACGTCGCCGAACGGGGTGTCTCGTGTCATGATTCCACTCGTTTGTTCGGGGATGAAGAAGGTCACGACGGAGTCGGGCTTCGTGTGGTATTCGCCAGAAAATGGGCCCGCACATCGTGATCCCTCGTTGCCCACCTTGTAGAACGCCTGCTGCCAACGCTCGTGTGTGAACACCGCGTTGATCGGCAGGAACCTGAAGGCCAGCCTTCGGACTTTCGCGGTCCAATCCGTCTCACTGACCCAAGTGGTCATCCCGGGCGATTGCAACTTGTATGGTTCCGGGTGAGCACTCCACGTGCACTCGGTGTCGGACACCTTTGTGTAGACGATGGTGTCCGCCGTGGTTAGAGGATCGACCACGTAGAAGGAGCATCCGAGCGGCACCTCTTTGAATTGCATTCTAGGCATCGTCGATCTCCGTATGTCTGCGACGGTAACGGTCACGCCAGCCTTTCCGGCGGCCCATGGTGGGCCGCTCGCGGACCTGCTTCTTGGGCTTGGCCCTCCTCATGAGTTGCTTCTCGGCCTTCGGAGACAGTCCGAAGGACCGAAGCCAGCGGGGCAGGGGAGGGGCCCCCTCGTTGTTCTCCATATACCAGGCGACGTAGCGGGCGGCGGCCTCCTTGCGACGTTGCTTCGAGCGTCGCGATGGGGATTGGATGGGGCGACCTCTCTGATAGCGGCGATGCTCATCGCTCCGCCTCTTCTTGTCTCTGAGCTCCCGATGCCCCTCCTCCGTGATCCAGAAGACCCCCCCTTCCTCCGCGACATAACCGCGGCTCACCAGCCGTCGGAACAGCCTCCTCGGGATCTTGGGCCACAACCTGTGGTAGACGTCGTGGCGGTCTCTTGCCTTGCAGGCCTCGTTCCAGTCCTGGGCGGTCAGGAGGTCAGGGGGCGGGGCCGGAGCCTCCGGCCTGCCCACCCAGTCGGCCCCATCCTCTGTTTGCACGATGGGCCTGGCCCCCATGTCCGCGTAGTCGGGCCTCGGCCCCATGAGTCTGAGGACGCGGAGCATATCGAGGGCGTCGTATGGCTTCCTGCGGCTCACGGGGGGCTCCCACTCCCAATGGAGGAGATCCAATTTCCTCTCATTACATGCTCGGCATGCGAGCACGATGTTATCCCTGTGAGTGCTACCACACCTGCCGATGGGAATCACGTGATCGACGGTCGTGGAAGCTGGCCCCTCCCTATCAAGTCCCTCAGCCCTCTGGAGCATCGTCTGCTTGCAGTAGTGGCAAAGTCCCTTCTGTGCCACATACATGCGTCTATAGCGGGATTTGCTGAGTTTCGGTCGCTTCCATGACGTTGATTTCATCCGGGCTCCGTTCGGCGATGGCCTTGATGACAGCCTCCCTGTCGCACATGTGGACCAGCCAAATGAAGAATAGGGAGACAAGCATGATACAGGTGCAGGCGACGTATCCATCGAGCATGGTGCCGGCCAGCATCATCGCCAGAAAGATCCTGGCAAGGTATGTCGATCCTCTGGAGATGCCGAATGTCCCCAACTTTGACTGGAGGTGCTTGTGTAGGATGGCTAACTCCCCGTCGGTCATATGGGAGGGGTCGGCCGGCAGCGACACCAATATCGTCCTGGCGAAACTCCCTACGGACACCACAAGAACGAAGAGGATCAGTAGGGTCATGAGGACGATGAGACCGTTGGCCACGTGTGTGGCGAATGGGGGGATCAGGGAGGGGGCGAACGCGTGCACCCAGCAGGTGCCGGCGATGATGGTCATCCCCATCACCAAGGAGAGGATCAGGAATGGAAACTCTGGAGTCGACTTTCTACGTGCCGAATACTTGGCTACGTAGCCTCTCTGCGTCATGCTCAACCTCGTATCGTCGATCATGGCCATCTTTGCCTCCCTTCGTGTGTGAGAAACGGGGGCAGGAGAGGAGGGCTCCCCTGCCCCTCTCCCCTCCGTCAGTCCCGCATTGACGTCAGAATGCGGTCGCCGAGCTCGCGGAGACCTTCTCCGAGCCGCTCTGCCGACTCATGGATGTCCGCGATCGCCTCCTCCTTCTCCTGATCCGTCAGTTCCAGTTGCCGGCTCATCGTCTGGCACGCCAGCGTGATGTCCTTGGGCAGGATCGTCATCTGGTTCGTGGTGCAGTGCGAGACCGCGAACCTCTTGGCACGCTCGATGGCCTCGCGGATGAAGGCCGCGGTCCGCCCCACGAGCGGGGCCAGGCAGTCCTCCAGTTGCTCGTCGGTGGCCTGGATGAAGCCCCGTCCGTACATCCGGGCCAGTTTGGTCGTGGTCTCGGCGTTGGGGGGGCCGACGCTGATGACGGTGTCGATCCGGCCGGGCCTGATGAAGGCCTCGTGGATGCGTTCGGCGTTGTTCGACGAGAACACCACCTGGATCTCGCTATTCTTGGCGTCCACGCCGTCGAGCATCTCCATGACCCGGTTCATGTCGATGGTCCGCTCGCCGCTCGTGATCGTGTCGATGTCCTCCGTGAACAGGACCGCGGGCTGGTATTGGCGGGCGAACTCGTAGGCGAGGTTGAGATCCTCGATGTCCTTCAGGTAGATGAAGGTCCAGCCCCGCTCCGAGCAGAGCTTCGCGAGGACGTCGGCCGCCAGCGTCTTGCCGGTGCCGAAGGGCCCTTCGAGGAGCACCGCCTGCTTCAGGGGCATGTCGAGCTCGCGGAACCGCTCGGTGTAGAGGACGGGGTGATGGAGGGAGACGGCGATCAGGTCTTCGGTCTCCTTGTTGTAGATGGCCTCCTCCGGTCGCACGCTGGACACGTCGAAGAAGGTGGGGGCGTGCGTGGGGTCGAATGAGGAAAAGAGGTCTCCGTCATCGTCGCGGAACCGCAGCTTGAGCACCTGCCCCTTGTAGATCGAGTTGGTCCTGATCTCCATGCGGACCTGCTCGGCGATCTCGTGGACGGCCGCCTCCGAGTTCCTCTCCACCTCCGCGTGGATGGAGAAGACGAAACGGCCCCCCTTCCTGGTGAAGCCGGTCTTGATCGTGCCGTTGATCCCGGGCACCTCGACGCCCCCCCACGGGACCTGGGCGAATCGGTTCAGCCCGACCTCGACCGCGATCAACTTGGGCGGGACCTTGAATTTGCCGAAGAAGCCCATCTCCTCGCCTGGTGCCAACTGGGTCATGCCGAAACGTCGGGCGAGCACGTTGTTCAGGGCGACGGCCCCGTCCAGCGGGCTCGCGTCGATGGTCTCGCTGACGTTGACGATCTTGGCGTTCTCGGCCTCGTTCTTCGCGAGCCAGACGATGGCCTCACGATTGCTCATGTTCTCGGGGAGCACAATGGTGTTGCCCCCCCTCTGGATCTCGACGTTCTTGTCGGGGTCCATCTTGAGCTCGGCCTGCATTGCCCGCAGGGCCGCCTCGGTCTGGATCTCTCGCAGTTGATGGGTTGATCCCTGTCCACTCGCCATTTTCATCCCTCGCATGTGCTCGTGTCTGTCGCGAGTCCTTCCCGCGATCTAATCATCCTGTCCCACGACGGAGATGCCGTCAAGAGGACTTCCGAATAATTTCCCTCTTCAGGGCGTTCGCCTTTTCATGCCTCCATCTGTTCCACTCAATGAGGTTGACCGCCGCCGCCAGCACGAAGAAGCCCCCATACCAGACGCCGAGGCCGATGGCGAGCGTCGTCTCGCCTGCCGCGTAGAAGCTCCCGGTCGTGAGGCCGCCCATGCCCAGCATAAAAGCCTGTGCTGCGAGGAAACGTCGCATAGAAGTTCCTCCAGTCACGGGAGCCGAAACACGTGTTCGATCGACTCCCAACGGTAGTAATTGCCCCGGATGATGACGGGCTGACGCCCGTCCTCGACGGATGTGAAGAATTCCCTGACGTCGGCGTTCTCCTGCCCCGCAATGCGGACAGCGACCAGCAGCTCGACGTCCGACAGGTTGGGCTTGGGCCGGTCCAGGGCAATGTTCGCGTGCACGCTCGCGTCGGATACCGCCACCTCCATGCGGCGGTAGTCCTCACGGTTGACTGAAATGGTTGGAGTCATCGCTCGCTCGCTTCGCTTCGCGTTGGTTCAACTTGTGAATGATCGGAGCGAAGCGACGATCACGTGTCCTTGATCTCCTTGACCTTGATCGAATACTTGGCCCCCGACTGGTGGAAGCCCACGGCCTCGTCGGAGCCGACTTTCTTGAAGCTCTTGAACTCGTCGTGGATGGAACCGACGCTGAGGCTGTCGCGGATCTCGGTCGGGGTCGGGGGCTGCTCGGGGCTACGCTTCTCGGACATACTCATGGTCTCCCGAATGGGTTTTGACTGGACACTACACATGGTAACGCGACGCGGAAACCGCGTCAAGAGGGAGAGTTATACCTCCCTGCTCCTCTCCTCGATCTGCTTGAGGGGGCTCACCAACGAGTGGGCGAAGGTCAGCACGTCTCCGACCTCGATGAGGAAGGCGACGATCTCATCATCCGTCATGGGGCGATGATTTGGGTTGTAGCGGCGGGGGCATGTGTAGACGGGGATCTCGGTGGCGTCCTCCGCCTTCCACTTGATGCAGCCGCACTCATGTTTCACGAACATGCGATCTTGTTCCTTGAAAATTTTGGGGGCGGGCGGCTCGGCGGTGTCCAATGGAAACTCATCGGTCTCCTTCATATCCCTGATGATCTGGGCGAAGTCCGGGCGATCCGCCAGCACGGTGGTCAATGCCCTCACCATCCGCCCCACCTGATGTGCGTTCATCGGATGGGGGGTTCTGGCGTGCTGCACGGCATCACAGGTGAATACCTTCAACCGGCCCGCGTCCGTCTGGTAGGTCACGCAGCCGCAGAAGTGCCACTGGAACATGGATCATCCTCCTTGCGTATGACTCACTTGACGGGCCACACCTCACGAATCGTGCGATCTACGACCGCCCGAAGGTCGGCCGGCGTGTCGGCCAGGATCTCTCTGTAGGCGGCCTCACGGGAGGCCGCGTCGGTGGCCTTACGACCGTTCCTCACACCCCTCCCGGTGCCGAACCTCACGTTGATCTCCTCGTAGAGAGGGTGTGGCACGAGCGTGGCACCCTGCTCTTGGGCCTTCTGGGCAGCATGAGCCAGGGCCGCTTGCAACGTGAGGCCTTGGGCATACAGGACCCAGCCCACGCCCGCGTTCACGACCCAGTAGGAGATGTAGCCGCTGGCATGGGCATGGACTTCGATCGTGTATTCGAGTTTCATGCGATAGATCCTAGTGCCAAATGATCCCCGGCATCCTCACGCCAAGGCTGAGCTCGGTGACGTTCGCTGCTCGTCCGACCTGGAAACGCCCCTTCTCCGATAGTTCCCACAGAGATCCATCACCGCGTTGCACGAGACCATGGCCCTCCAGGGCCTTGGCAGCGTTGTTGAAATGACGCGGAGGCTGCTGGAAGGGGGAGAAGATGGAACAGGAGGTCGGTTTCGAGGGGCCTTGAATCCACAGGCCGATCAGCACCGCGATCGCCGATGTATTCAGATCGAATCCGTTCGCACACAGGATGTTGTCCATCGTGCCGAGCACGAGGGTGGGGACGCATTTCATCATCGTGATCTCCCTGCGGCGATAGCCGCCTTCACGTGCGTGAGCACATATGCCATGCTGGCCGGCGGCACGGCGTTACCCAACAATTGAATGGCCTCCTTCTGCGTGCCGGGGAGCACGTAGTGCTCCGGGAAGTCCATACACGTGCGGTATTCGCCGACCGTCAGCATCCGCATCCAGCGGTGGGTTTCGTCAACGAGGCCGAACCTGGCTCGGGTCGTGACCGTCCCGATAGGACGGTCCAGCGATCGGCCGACGCCCCTCGCCAGGGTTGCCCCGTTGTAGGTAACAAGGAATGCTTCGCCGGGGAATCTCGGGCGACTCCTCTCCACGAAGCCCCGCGTGGTCGCTGCCTTGTCCGCCACCTTACTCCACGTGAGATGGCTTCCCTGCTCCAACAACGGGCCTACGGCCCGATGAGGTATACGGGGCAGGGGAACTTCCACGGGGCTACTAGCAACGTCACGTCTCACGAAAGTGAGGAATAACCGATTGCGGTCCTGTGGCACGCCCAGGTCGGCACAGTTGAGTTCCACCGAGGAGAAGTGGTAGCCGGGGCCGATCGTGGTTATCAGGGCGAGCCAATGTCTGTAAACATTCCCACGCCGGCCCGGATCGTCCGACTCGGTCCACCTCGTGAACTCGGGGACGTTTTCGACGATGATGGCCTTAGGCCTCTTCTTCGAGGCGGCCGTGAACACACACCAGGCGGTACTGCGGCTCTCCTCGTGGTGGAACTTGTTGGTGCCACGGCAATCCGCATGCCCCTGACAGCAGCAAGAGGCCAGCAGCACGTCGTGATCGACCACCTTACTGAACTTGGCGACCGACAGATCCTGGAGGGCGACGTCGACCCCCTTATGGTTCTTCCGGAAAGTGTCGACTGCCGTGCGGTCGTGATTGGCGGCCCAGAGTACGTTGAGACCGGCCCGCTTCGCACCTTCGGTGTTGCCCCCGAGTCCGGCGAAGAGATCGATTGCCGTGAGGTTCATTCGATCGGGTCTCCGTCGGGTTCGTAGGTGTAAATGCGGACGATCATAGTTGGATCATCCGCGATCTCGTCGAGCGGATACCAGACGATGATGCGGTTGGGGCCGCACTGGATCATCCCATGCTTCGTGTTGCGAATTGCCTCCTCGATAGCGGCTGATTCTCCTGCGGGGTTGGCCCCATGCCCCTCCAGACCAAGCTGTAGGGAGCCGACGGGGATGTTCTTTGGGGAGCCAGTGATTTGAAACGAAAACCTGAGAGTCTCACCACCCTTGTAGGTGATGAAGCGGCGGATCAGTGCACGTATCACGCGGGATACTCCCTGAGGTCGATCGACAAGCCTTCGGTCTGAAACAGGCCGAGTATGCCGTGGTAGTTCGTATGCTTTGTCGTGAAGCCGAGGTCGACGAGCCGTCGCTGGAGGACACCCAGGAGTGACGCGGGCCTTGGCCCCCTGTAGTAAGACTCGCTGAAGTGGCCGTATGCCACGGTCAGGCTCGTGTCGCCCCGCGAGATCGTCCTGGCGATCCTGACGGGCAGCCCCTCCATGATCTTGTTAACCTTCTCCTTGTAGCGGATCTCCGCCTTCAGGATGGCCCTCTCGCTGTCCTCCGCTCTCTCCTGCTCCCGTTTTGCGTTCAGGGCACGCCCCCATTCGATCGCCTTGGTGATTTCGTCACGAGTCATGGGTCGCTTCGCTCCCCCTCATAGATTTCATTGATCGTCTTGGCCAGTCGAGTGACCTCGTTGTCATCTCGGAACATCCCGATTGGGGTCCCGTCCATGATACGACGGATTAGGTACTGCATGGCTTCGCTGTCCAGCCAGAGCGTGAGCCGCTTGCCGGCTTCGCATGAGATGATGATCCGCAGGCTGACGTGCCCCTCGCCCCTCTTCCCCTCGTGAAAGGTGGCCGTATCGATCGATTCGGCCTTGTGCCGGGCGGCTCGGTCACTACCGAACCTGTAGTAGCACTCGCCTTCGCTCATGGTCGCTTCGCTCCCATCCCATAGATGTTGTAGCAGGCCCACGCCCAGGTCGCAAGATGTTCCGTGACTTCGCCCGCCGGCATCGTCCGAGTGTTGACGTTGAGATAGCCCCATGGCACGGTGACGTCACCAATGACCGCACACTCCATGTGGGCCGCGATCACGAGCGTGAAGATCATTTCAAGCCTCTACTTCTGATAATCTCGCACATGCGATCGAAGACCTTCGCCAAGGAATCATACGTCTCGTCCGGCTTCGTGAAGAAGAAGTTGTCGTCTGAGACGATTGAGATGCCGAACGTGTCGCCCCCACTCCATTGGACGACGATTGGGTGGGGGGCGTTCCACGGGGCATACACGTCGAGGAACCAGTCCCCATCCCTCTTGGCCGGGGGGTCGATTTCGATCCTTACATTGAGGAAGTGATGTCTGATCTCGGACCGGAGGAGTCTGAGCGGTGCGTATTTCACCGTGATCCGCTCGAACTGTGCGAGCTCCTGTTCGGTGGGCGGAATCTCAAACACGCCCCACCTCACGTCCCAGGTGAGCCCCTTGTAGATCCATGGGCACCGAGCGACGATGAAGCGTAAGATGCGAAAGAGCACGTCAGCCTCCGTTGGACTTTGCCTTAAGGATTGCGAGCGGGTTTCCCTCATTGTCCCGTAGAGCCGCGAGGTCCCCGAACCCATGGTTGACCACGCGTGATATGTCGAACCTGCCTCCCGCCAGCCCCAGTGCCGATTTCACATCCTTGTACTCAACGACGGCATCTACGCGGTCGGATTCCACCAGGAAGAGGTAGGAGCGGGCGTACTCGCCGACGATGTGGATCGCCGACCACAGGGAGATCTCAGTCATAGCAATGGCTCCAGATTCTTGTGCAGTCCCAGCAGGACATTGTCCTTATCCCAGAGCTCCCTGTCAAGGATGCGGCCCGCCATTTCGCCCTTCAGGCCCACCAGCCCGCAGGCGAACGCCTTTGCCTGGTCCTTGCCGGCCGCCACCTCCCGGTAGACCGCCGACTTCGTCTGCACGGGCGAAGCGACGAAGCGGAGTGTGGGGGCCTCATAGAAGAAACGGCGAAACCCGATGGGCTCGGCGTAAGCCTCGCCCAGGGCAATCAGCCCCAGGTCATAGTCTCGTAGGCATTCGCCTACTCGACGGTCGAGATCAAACTTGCGGTAGGCCTCCAGCCGCTCGTACCTCTTCATGTCGGCGAAACTCTCGTTGTAGGGGTCGATCCGGTCGGTCCCGCGGATCAGCCCATGCTTCGCCGACACAATGAACACGTCGACACGGACCCCCTTCGCTCGGGCGTGGGACACACCCCTCATGAGCCGTAGGTGTTGTTCGCCCCGATAGATTAACTCGGCCCTTGCGGGCCGATCCTTCTTTTTGGCGGTGCAACTCGTAACGACGACGATTCTCAAGGGAACCCCCTCGAACATGAGACGTTTTGGGCTCACGACGACCTCCTCTCCCGTGCGGCGTCAAGCCGCTCCCGATCGATTTCGTGGCTAAGCAGGACGCCGATGATGCTTGCCGTTGCCACGAAGAAGACGAAGAGTGGTCCGCCGATATGATAGGCGGCACCGGCGTTGAACGAGATGCCGAAAATGTAGAGATACTTCACCAGATCCTCCTCACGGTCCTAATCAGTTGGAACATGTTACGAATCATCCGGTCACGACGACGGATCTGCTGAAGGAGCCACACGACCAGGTCCGCGTGGTCCGGCCACTCCAGCGTGCGGCCCGTGGCCGCCCGCCACATCTTGATGGCCCGCATGTCCGCTTTCCAGCGGAGGTTGAACGTGCAGGCCTTCTCATCCAACTCCTGGCGAAGCCTGTATACCTGGTCCCACAGGCGTGCGATCTGTTCTTCGTCGGCGGCGGACCTGCTGCTTGCGGCTACGGCGTTGCCCGCAAAGTGCAGCGTGGCCGAACACACGATCCCCTGCTCATCACACAGGGTGTCGATGCACCAGAGGCAGAGCCACGTCCACTCGGTGCCCGCGGTGATCGCGGCCCAGGTGGCGTCCGCCAAGACGGCGTCCAGGCCGGCCTGCCGGCCACATCGGTCGCAGGCTTTGCGGTCGGGGAGGGGACTGAGGGCGGCGTCCCTCTCCTCGATGAGCTTAGCGACTCTCACGATGTCCCTCTCATTCATGCGATCGCCTCCTGTGGAGAAAACCGGCCATGGCCGCGAAGGCTGTTGCCATACCCCAGAATGGGCCTGACATCCAGGTGTTCAGGAAGGTGAAGCCGGCTACACCCACCAACACTTGCCAGTCTGTGCTTCGCACGATTACTCCTTCTTGATCACTTTCCACGAACGCCTGACCATCGGCTTCGGGTCTTCGGCAAGAGCCCTCAGGCCCTTGAGCCCCTCCCAATTCTTCAGCACCTCGTGAGGGCTCGCACCCCAGATCGAAAGGAACCAAGGGGCGGCATTGCGACCGCGAGCCTGCCCCTTCCAGGTGCGGAATGATGCAGGCCGCTTGTCCTTTGGCACCTGCCAATACCACTCGGGCACTGGCAGGGTGAGGCAGAAGGCTCCGCCCTTGGTCTCCTTGATGTCGGAGAGTTTCTTCTTCTCATCCCAGGCCGTGCGGTCGAGACCGCTCTGGATGAACGAGGCACAAGCCTGGCCTACCCCATGGTAGAGACCCTGCGGGTCTCGAAACACGACCACGTAGCGAATGACCTGGTTGCAGTGACAACAGCGGTAGAACTCCTGGCCGGACTCGGCCAGCACTTGCTTGAGCCACAGGTATTCGGCGTGCAGCCAGTTCAACGCATTGATCGTGCGTCCATGCACGACGTAGTCCTCCGTCGTCGGAGACACGAAGGCTCCCACGCCCGGATAGATGTCGAACCAGTCGACTACTTCCCACTCGGGATGCATGGTGGCGATCTTGCCCATGATTCAGGTGTCCTTTCGTGTCATGTGTCTCTGCCAAGCCTCGCACGGCGACGATCGAGGATCGCCCGCACCACCTGCGGCAGCAGCAGGCCGAGGGCGAAGCAGACGAAGTTGCCCACGGGGATCTCCTTCACGGGGATGCCGCCGTTGTCCTTTGGGTTCATTCCCCACCACAGGCGGCTCTCATGGTAGGAGATACATGCGGCCGGGTAGATGCCGTGACGCCCATACCCGTAGGCGATGACGTCATAGGAGTGCGTCCATCCGTTGGACATGGCCCCCACGCGGCCCCACCAGATGCCGGGGATTTTCGGGTCTCGACTCACCTGCGGGGGGGCCGCAAGGCAGGGGCAGAGGAGGGCGATCACCAGCATGAGCCCCCGCGTGCTCCTCAGGTGCCTCCACATTGGCAGCCGCTCCCGAACAGAGTTTCAATTGGACACCGGCACGAGTGCTTCTCGGTCGATGCGTGGGGCTCGATCGAATGCTTCCACACTTTCCGGATGATACCGTCGTCATGCTCGAATTGCACCAAACCTTCGCTGTGCTCATCGAGGATTGTAATGATCGCGGACGCCTCTAGAACGAGGCTATATGAGTCGAACCACACAACCCGTTCGATGAGGACCGCCCGGTCTCCCGCCTTGTAAGTGTGGGCCTCACGCTCTTCTCTGGTCATGGACCTCTCCTGCTCCGCCCCTTGGGCGGACGTTCACGGCCGCCCCTGGACCTTGCACTCGGAACATCTCACCCGCGTGTCATCCTCGTGGGCATTTCCGTGGTGGCCGCACGAGAGGAATACGGTTGTCAGGTGGAGGGGGCCGTCGGCCACCTTCACAATGTCAACGACATCCCGCATGGGGCCCACGTATTCCTTGCTGGTCCGAATCTTTGACATCACGATCCTCCGCAGGTACATCCTGTGCTCATGAGTGTTTGCATTGGACAGTTGCACTGCTTCGCGGGTGGAGTCGATTCAGCGACCGGCTCGATGAACCTCTGGTCCATGTATCGCTCGACCTTGTTGGCCATGAAGGTTACATGGCCATCGAAACCCATGTGCGTCCTATGGACCTCGATGATCTGCCCCACCCCCAGGACGATGTCTCCATAGTCCCGAGCCCCGATCGCGGTGGCGACCACCCGAGCCTTGTCACCCGGGCAGTATGTGTGCTCAATACGCTCTTTCTCCGTCACGCTAGTGACCTCCACACGTGCAACCCGTGGTCATCAACGTCGCGACTGGGCACGTGCACGAGCGGGCACCTCGGCCCACTGGCTCCATGTAGCGTTTCATTGCATGTCTCGGATGGTTGCCGCAGTCGAAGACGATGTAAATGCCCTTGTCCGAGACGACCGTGATCGTGTCACCCGCGTCGAATGAGCAAGGAGTGCCCCAACTTACGCGTTCTGTGAAGCGGGCCTCGTCGCCAGGTTGATACACGTGCTTCATGCGTTCTTCGACGGTCACGCTAAGAACCTCCACAGGTGCATCCGGTGGTCATCAAGGTGGCGATCGGACACGTGCACGTGCCGGTCGCACCGACCGGCTCCATGAATTCCTGTCGGATCGAACGACGGACCCCATTCCCCATGAAACTGATGAACGGGATACCATAGACGTTTTCCGTCGGGTTCGTGACCTCAATCACGTCGCCCATGTGCAGCGTGTAATCCCCCCAATTACGGCCATACGTGGGGGCATCGACACAGATGGCACGGTCGCCCTTGCGATACTTGTGTGCCCTGCGTTCTTCGGCCGTCATACTGTTAGCACCCCCCACATGTGCAACCGGTGGCCATCAGTGCGACGATCGAGCATGTGCATTGCTTCGCGGTCGCTTTAGCGACCGGCTCGATATACTCCTGGTGGTAATTGATGGCGGTGCCATTCCACATGAATCTGACACAGTAATGCAGCCCTTCCGGCATGATCTCCTCGATGGTGACAATTTCACCTACTGGTGGGTGACGCTGCTTGTCCCAACAATCGTCACGATACATGATGACGGCCTTGTCGCCCACGTGGTAGACGTGGTTAATACGCTCATTCTTCGTCACGCTAGTGACCTCCACAGGTGCAGCCGCTCGTCATGAGGGTCGCGATCGGACACGTGCACTGCTTCATAGTCGCAGTCGCAGCGAACGGCTCGATGTATGTCCTCCTGATGTGACGTTCCCGTCCTCCCGCGGTGAACGCTACGTAGCTTGGTGACGAGTGGGGGTCGGTGATCTGGATCGTGTCGCCAATCCGTAAGCAGAAGTCCCCCCAGTCATGTCCCTTGGGCGGAGCGTGGACGCAGATGGCCAAGTCGCCCACCATGTAGACGTGATTCATGCGTTCCTCGTCGGTCATGGGCTACGCCCCTCCGCACTGGCAGCCGCTCGCCATCAGGACGTATGTCGGGCAGGAGCAAGGGGTCTGTGCCCCCCGTGGCTCCACACGCTTCTTACTGATCATCAACGACAGTCCCTGGTGAACAAAGCAAAGACCCAGGTCGAGATCAGTCACCTGGAACACGTGCCCGACGGGCAGCGTGAGTCCGTATTTACTCCAGGTGCGACCCGATACGTCATTATCAACGATTTGGGCCCAATCGCCCACCTTGTAGACGTGGGCGAGCCTCTCCTCGTAGGTCACTAGATACCTCCGCACGTGCAGCCGCGTGTCATGAGAGTGGTCGTGGGGCAGGAGCAGTGGGGTGGGCCATCATACGGTTCCAGGAATTTGACGTGGTAATTGTGAAGCACACCCTCGTGGATAATCTCGACGACTTCAGGCCCCAAGACTTTCGTCACCTTGACGATGTCCCCCACGTTTGGCACCATCGGTGGCCAATGCTCCATTCGTATGGTGACGCGGGCCAGGTCCCCCACCTTGTAGACATGATCCATGATCCTTGCCTCCTTGAGTCCCTCCTTTCTAGCAAATTTATC
>JACCDR010813420.1_pt1 | contig 13372 bp, 18 predicted proteins | sample 7446431 | NCBI WGS metagenome assembly JACCDR01 (sample SAMN15323443, study PRJNA562643) | freshwater metagenome | isolation source: river surface water | place: USA:Blue River Watershed | collected 2017-08-17
GACCGCGACTACTGGCGCAAGGTTGGTGTCATGCGCTGCGACGATGAATGGCGCTGCACCGTGTTCACCGTCAAAGACGACAAAGTGCGCTTTATCAAGACTGTAACTGAGGAGCACGTCAACCTCTTCTCCCGCAAGGGGTTGGAGTTCAGCAAGAACCAGCTCATCGAGAACGTGCCCGCGCTTATCGAACTGTGCCGCATGAAGCCTGACCACACCGAGCACATCCCGCTATTCTTCTTGGACTATACCAAGTGAAGCAGACGCGTCTAGCTAGTCTCATGGAGTCACTAGCTAACATCGCTATCGGGCTCGTCGTGCAGTGCACCGGGCAACTATTCTTACTGTACGTGTTGAACGTACCGATGAGTGGGCAACAATTCCTTATCTTCACCATCGTCATGACCGTTCTGTCCGTGGTGCGCAGTTACATTGTGCGCCGCATGTGGAACGCGGAGTGGTGGAAGCGATTCGAGCAGCGCACTCCTCCATTCGAGCATGGGTGTCGCTGCGTTTATATTGTAAGTGAGCAGCGATACGAGACGTATGGCTGTCCGTGCCCGCGTTGCGAATATCTGAGGAACTTTAATGGAACTCGAAGACAAGCTAATGGCTGACCTTGTGGTGCTGTTGAGAAAGCACAGAATCAAGGCTGGTGTACTCATCGTTCCGATCGAAGAGCACGGCGAACAGGGTACGTCTTGCTTGCGGGTCAATATCTGCATGCACGACGCTGGCCGTATCATGGGTGCTGTTGCAGCGGACCTCATTACCTCTCCGAACGATGCCGCGCCTAACTAATGGCAACTCCAATTACGCCTGAATCCATTGCCCGCACGGGTACCGAGCATGCCGAGCAAGCTGCGGTGTTCTGCTGGGCTGCTGGCACTCCGGAGCGTCGCAAGCAATTGCGATGGATGTACGCCATCCCGAATGGTGGTGGGCGCAGTATGCAGCAAGGCCTAGCGCTGAAGGCGGAAGGTGTGAAGGGTGGTGTCGCGGACATCTGCTTACCGATGCCGATGCTGAGCTACGGCTTCCACGGGCTGTACATCGAGATGAAGAAAGCGAACGGTATACCCAGCGACGTTCGCGAAGATCAGTTAGAATTCGGAGCCAACGTTACCCTCCGGGGCTATGCTTGGTATGTGGCGTTCGGGTGGAAGGAGGCAGTGCACTTGATCGAGTGCTACCTCGTCGGGATGAACCCTCCTCTGTCCGAGCGTCAGCGTAAGGTCCACGAAAACATGATGCAGGTACTCAATGAATCACAGTAAGCTGAGTCTGAATACCCGCGTTGCACTTGCAGCCCTGGGCGCAGCACTCGCGTCCGGTCCTGCAATGCCTCGCCGTATGGAAGTAGGCGTCACCCCGCAGGACGTATGCCAGGCGTTCGACGTGTACCTCAACGGGGTACTGCAAGACGGCTGCTGTGTTGTCGCCGACGTCGACGCGGGTTACGTGGTGCGCTACGTGCGCACAGCGGACGGCAAGTTCATGATGCGTCACGACAAACGCCTGCTCATGCAACGGGTCAATGGCAAGGTAGAGTTCCGGAGGAAAGGTGAACGATACAAAACTGGCGAAGCTATCCCTACCGCAGTTGGAGGAGAGGGTGGCGTTCCTGAAGAAAACAATTCCGGAGATGCAGGCGGAGTTCCATGCCGCACGGCAGCTCCTGAAGCGGAAGCGAAATGAGCTTACCGCAACTCACCGCGCAACTACGCGAGGAGACGATCAAGGGAGTATCGATACAGCATCAGTTTGACGCTTTAGTCAAGCTGTACGAAGCTGCTGCTATCATTCCGAACAACCTGCTCATGGAGCAGTACCGGGACCAGCTCCACTCCCTACTTGACTTGCGCTTGGACACGGCGAATACTATCTACGAGATTACTCGAAGGATGGTAAATGAGTCGTGAGGACGTGCTTCATAGTCAAGGTGTCCCGGGTCGCGATAGCAATCGCTGACCTGTTCCGCCCGGAACCCAACGAGCGTCCGGAGCTATACGAGCTATGCCGGGTGAACGTCCCTCCCTCGGTGCAGGGTAAGGGGTACGGCAGTCAGCTGCTAAAGCTCGTGCTAGCGGAAGCGGATGCCTGCGGGGTAACCATCAAACTTTACCCCTTTGCCTCTGGGCCTCTTGACAAAGCTGCGTTAATCGCATGGTACGAACGGTACGGGTTTGTCAAGAGCAAAGGCATCTTCTGGTACCGCCTCCCGCAGAAGATGTAAAATCAAGAATTTTGCAAATACCTCTGGCATTTGGACGCATCTGTGCTATGCTGTCCTCACTGTAAACACACAGCTCGGAGATGCAAATGTCAACGCTGAATTTCAACGCCAACACCGTCAAGCCCGCGCAGGCCGCCGAGATTGCGCCGCAGGCGAAGGTGTGGTCACAGCACCAGCTCGCGATCTTCAACTTCGTGGAAACCGGCACCGGTAACGCGGTTGTCGAAGCTGTCGCCGGCTCCGGCAAGACGACGACCATCGTGGAAGCGCTGCGCCGGGTCAAGGGCTCCAGTCTGTTCCTCGCGTTCAACAAAAGTATCGCGGACGAGCTCAAGTCGCGCGGTGTGAACGCCCGCACCTTCCACTCGCTCACGTACAGCGTTGTCACGCGCTTCGCCAAGGTGCGCGAGGTCGACGGCAACAAGATGCGCAAAGTCATGGACAGCATCATGAATGGCGACGACCGCGCGCTCTACGGTGCGTTCGCGTCACGCTTGGTTGGCCTCGCGAAGCAGATGGGTATCGGTTGCTTGCTGCCGGACACCGAGCAGAGCTGGATGGACATCGTTGTTCACCACAACCTCGAGCCGGATTCCGAATTCGCGGACATCGGCAAAGGCATCGAGTTTGCGCAAGAAGCGCTCCGGGTGAGCAACACCTTCGCGCACGGTGTGGACTTTGACGACCTGCTGTACGTCGCGGTGCTTCACGGCCTCACGATCGGCAAGGTGGACTGGCTGTTCGTCGACGAGGCGCAGGACACCAACGCTATCCAGCGTGCGCTGCTTCGCAAGTGCATGCACGAGGGTACGCGCATGGTTGCGGTGGGCGACCCAGCTCAGGCGATCTACGGGTTCCGTGGTTCGGACAGCGATTCGATCGACCTCATCAAGACGGAGTTCAACTGCATCAGCCTGCCGCTGTCGATCAGCTACCGCTGCCCGCAGAAGGTCGTCCAGTTCGCGCGCAAGTGGGTTTCCCACATCGAGTCCGCCCCCACTGCTCCGGAGGGTGAGGTTACGGATATGGGGTACAAGTGGGATACCCGCGTGTTCCAGGCGAACGACCTCGTCGTCTGCCGCACGACCAAGCCCATCATCGAGCTGGCGTACCGCATGCTGCGCGACCGCGTTCCGGTCCGCATCATGGGCAAGGAAATCGGTCAGGGTCTGAAGAACCTCATCAACAAGATGAAGGTGTTCGACCTGCACACCCTCGAAACCAAACTGCGCGCGTACTGCGAGCGCGAGGTCGAAAAGGCGATTGCTCGCATGGAAGACGCCAAGGCGGAAGCGATCCAGGACAAGGTCGACGCCATCCTGTGCCTCCTAGGCGGCTTGGAAGAAGGTGCGCAGGTGCGCGATCTCATGCAGGTGATCGACAGCCTGTTTGCCGAGGGTCGCAACCAGACGGTGCTGTCGACCATCCACAAGGCGAAGGGTTTGGAAGCGAACCGCGTGTTCTGGCTGAACTCCTCCCAGTGCCCGGCGAAGTGGGTCAAGAGCGCCTGGCAGCAAGCGCAGGAACTCAATCTATGCTATGTTGCGGTTACCCGCGCTAAGCAGACGCTGATTCTGATCGAAGCGAAGAAGGACTAACATGGCACGCAAGAACAAGTCGGGTATCCCCGGAGTGCGCGGTAAACGCACCGAGGGGACACTCCTTGCTGTACCGGTACAGCGCATCCGACCAAAGTCAGAAACCCTGCTGAGATTCGAAGCGTTATCAGCACCCGTGAAACAGAATGTCACGCAATTGCGGAAAACTGTGAAGTAGTACTTGCCTGATCGCTATTCCGTGCTATAGTCCTCCCATTGTCAACGGAGGTTATATGGACGGCGGATTGATCCTCGTGTGCGTTGCGGTCGTTGTGACGGGCTACTTGCTCGGACACAAGATTTGCTCGTACATGGGCTGGAACTAACAAACCCGTTGCGCTGAGGTAAACCCCTTGGCTATGCTCGGTCCCCTTCGGAGGGCCCAGCATGGTCAAACAACGGGTTCAATACCTCATCGCTGAAGGAACAGGCGCCCTGTTATTCGGGGTGTTTCTGTTTTTCTTCTGGAAATGACGGCCGACGAAATCAAGATGCTTCAGCAGTCCTTGCTGGAGCAAGGGTTCTATACCGGCAAGATTGACGGTGTGCGCGGACCCCAAACCATCCTAGCGGAGAACAACGCTGCCCATGCGCTGTCGCAGCGTACAAAAGCGCAGGTACCGGGTTTACCCGTTCACCAGCACAAGCCCCTTGCTTGGGGTGCGCGTGTAACGCCGCGCTTTAGGGAGCGCGTGCTAGCGATCTGTATGTACCTTGGAATCCCCGACCCGGATTGGCTGATGGCGTGCATGGCGTTCGAGTCCGGGGAGAGCTTCAGCCCAAATGTGGTTAACGGTGCAGGTTCCGGAGCGGTAGGGCTGATTCAGTTCATGCCTGCTACCGCCAAGGCACTGTGGACCACCACGGAAGCCCTGGGCAAGATGACTGCTGAGGAACAACTCGACTACGTCTACAAGTATTTCCTTCCCTACGCGGGCAGGTTCCGCACCCTGTCCGACGTTTACATGGCCATCCTCTGGCCTGCTGCTATTGGGCGCCCGGACAGCGCGGTGCTCTGGAGTCAAGATAGCAAGCCCACTACCTACCGGCAGAACGCCGGACTCGACGTGGACCGTGATCTAACTATCACGAAGGGTGAAGCTGCATCCAAGGTGGAAGCGAAGCTGGTCAAAGGGCGTAGTTTCTACGCACGCTGATAGTGCCTTCTCCCGTAGTCCTGTGTTACCGTCATGGCAACAGGGCATGGGCTCCTGCCATTAGTTCCACGGGAGTCCCTACATGGATGATGAATCCAGTCTCATACGCACGCTCGCATACTCAGCGTTCGCTGCTCTTGGTGGCTTGTTAGGCCACTTCGTTCGGGCAGTCGAAAAGCGCCAGAAAATCTATCTGTGGCGCGCAGTGCTGGAAGGCGTATCCGCTGGTTTCGTCGGCCTGCTCATGCTCTTTCTCTGCGACGCCATGGGGCTTAGCAAACAGTGGACAGGCGTGATCGTAGGTGTATCCGGATGGTTAGGCCCCAGTGCTACCATCCGCCTCCTCGAGCTACTGGTGCGCCGCAAGCTCAATCTCAACTCTGATCAGGAAGGTTCCAAATGAACGGACTAGACCAAGCCACCGGCGCTGCCGGATGGTTCGAAGCATTCATCAAGCATGGCAGCACCGTCTCGGTCCTGCTCTCCCTGTTCTTCGGCTGGGGAGCTTCGATCATTGCAAGCTTCCCGATCCACTGGCGCGTCAAAGATCCGGAACGCGCTACGTTCTACGCGCGCCTCGTCGCGATCTTCGGTTCGTTCCTCATCACGCTGTTTACGTGGCCGAACGAATTCCGGGTTGCATGGGCATGCACGATGGGAGTAATGTCCCCGCTGCTCGGCCTTGTGTTCCTGTGGGTACTGTCCAAACGCGCTCCCGGCTTGCACTCGTACCTCACCATGAAGAAGGTCACGCTACCTCCGGAGCCACCCAAGGAATGACATGAAACGCATCATCACGCTGTTCGGCCTGCTACTGCTACTGCTCGCCGACGCTGCTTTCGCACAGACACCGTTCACCGGTACCCTTTACCAGTGTCCGACCCTCTCCCTCGAAGGACAGCGCGCCAATGTCGGCAACGAGTGCCCGGCATGGGTCTGGAGCGCCCCGCGTACCGACTACTTGATTGCCACCTGCGGTAACGCGACCTGTTCATGGAACTCCTCGGTGACGTGGCGCAGGGTGAGCACCGTACCCGCTACCGCTGCGATCAGCGCATGCACCGGTACCGCGAACGGGAAGACTTGTAGTCGGGAAGCATGGGTTCCTAAGAGCTCGCCGTTCCCTGCTACGACCCCTGTCGTTAACTGCGTGCTGAGCGAGTGGGAGCTGAGCACTTTCGGTCCATGGGGCGCATGCGTTGCACCGGGGACCCAGACGCGCAGCGAGGTGTGGGTAAAACGCATCCTCACCCCGGCGTCCGGAGGCGGTACCGCTTGCCCCAGCCCGCTCCCGACCGAACCTCGTACGGGTACCCAAGCCTGCACCGGTGAACCTGTGGAGATGGGCACCATACAGTTCACCCGCCCGGACGGAACACCCTTCCCGAACCATCGGATCTTGACTCGCGAAACCGTGCGCGTTTCGTGGAGCACGCAGAACGCCGACATCTGTACTGCGAACTGGGAAGTAGCTCCGGACGGCGGGTATGCACAGGTACCGACGTCCGGGTTCAAAGACGTGCGTATCAACGTGCCCACACAGAACGTGTCGTACCACCTCAACTGCCGCAACGAGTGGAGCAACAAGGGTATACGACACGGGTACAACGTGTTGTCCAGGGCGCCGAAGTGCCATGCCCACATGGACGACCTCATTGCCGGGCGCATTGCATGGGATACCGTCAAGACACCGAACACCGGTTGGGATATCAAAGAGGTGCACTTCTGCCCGGGTGAAACCCCGCAGGACCCACCTATCAAATACGCCTACCTGCTCACATGGGAACAGCTCAAGGAACGCGCTGCGAACGAGTACAAGGGTATTCTATACGACGAGGTCGAGCTGGCGAACGCATGCGACGCGGGCCTGTGCATTACGCTGGAGCCCGGTCCTGCCAAAGATGAACTGGACGCTTACTACCGCCTCATCACAATTGCGGACGTAAGCGGAGTGGTTCAGTGACATGCGCCTGCGAACCATTGCGAATCTGCTTGGTTTGCCGACGACGTCTTGGAAGCGGACTGCGAAGGAAGCTGCAGAAAGTGTACTTCCGGTTCAGCGGGAGCAAGAACAAAGCACAGTTCCGAAACGAGTACCTGTCTGTGTATCTGGAGGCAAGGTCTGTGCTCGATCGCTTAAATGGCACGTCGACCGCTGCACAGGAACATGCGCTTTCAGCGACTGGACCAAGGGAACTGAAAACAGGGTGAAGTGATGCTTGCACTGCTCGCCAAGGTTGGAAAGTGGTTTCTCAAGATACCGGTGCTGTTTGCGCACTTCCCCGGACCAGCGCTCATGCTGGTGTTGAGTGTGATTATTGCGACTGGTGTCAGTTCCTCATGGGTACGCGGCAAGTTCGAACAGTCTGCTCGGGCTGAGCTGGAAATTAAGCTTGCACAAGCGGAGGCAAAGTATGCTGAACGTCGAGCTACTGCTGCCGAAATCCGAACCGACACTATCAACGAAGCGAACAAGGTTCAGCGTGCTATCGATCGTGAAAATCAGCGTGCGTGGTTTGCTGCGTTGGGCAGCCTCGCAGTGTCGCTAGGCGACAAAGAAGCGTTGGCGCGCTTGGAGCGCGCCATGGAGGACATGTCCAATGACCCGAAATTCATCTGTCGTAGGGAGTCTTTGCCTGCTCCTTATCTTGACAGCCTGTACCTCCCAGCCTGGCGTCCCGGAGATCCCGAGTAAACCGGAGGTCGTGGTAGTTAGTCAACCGCGTGAGGTTCCCTGCCCTCTGGACCTCCCGGAGTTCAAGCCTGCCCCGAACAGCAACAGCAACGAGCTCGACAAGCAACTGCATGAAGCAATGCTGGAGCTGCGCCGCCGGTTGAAGTGTTTTATCAAAAGCGCGCCGAGCCCCGCGAGTAGCTCGGTCGATAGAGAGCAATAAAGGGCCCTTCTTCCTGAAGGGGGATGCTCCAGACCTGCAAGACCCAACTACCCCGCGTGAGCGGGGTCTTTTTTCGACATTGCCAAGATTTATGCGCTATGCGTACACTTGGCGCAGGTTGGGAATGATCCTCACCTAACGAACTGGAGTTCAGCATGGCTGGGCACGATTCGGGGCGTTATTGGGACCCGCTGGTAATGCAGCAAGAACTGAGTCCTGATGAGAAAAAGCTTCGCGACAATTTCGTCACCGAATATTTGAAGGACTACAACTCCTGGGCCGCTGCGGTCCGGGTGGGCTACGTGCGCACGGTTGCACAGGACTACGCATCATTACTGATGCAGGAGCCCTACGTGCAGCGTGAAATCAGCCGCCGCCAGGCGGAGATCCCCAGCAACACTAAAGACATCGAGAAGGGTGAGCGCCACATGGTCAAGCAGTGGCTCATCGAAGAAGCACGCTTCAAGGGGGAGGGTGCTTCGCACTCCGCACGCGTTGCTGCGCTTACTCGTCTGTGCAACATCCTCGAAATGGAAGGCACTATCAAGACCAAGAGCGAGGTCACGCACAAGGGTGGCGTAATGATGGTCCCTGCTATTGCGAACGTCGCTGACTGGGAGAAGGCAGCGGGTGCGCACCAAGACGCGCTCATCGCTTCCTCCGCTGAAGACCGCGTTCCCAAAGTGTTGAACTAATGCGCGGTGCTGTTGGCGAGCAAGACCCGAACCGGGTAGTTTGGGCTCCGCTAGCGGGGTCGCAAACGCTCTCTCAGAGCTGCCCTGCTAACATTATTTTGATGCATGGCACGCGCGGCCCGGGCAAGACCGACTCTCAGCTCATGCGGTTCCGTCGACGCGTAGGGCAGGGGTACGGGCGGTTCTGGCGTGGTGTTATCTTCGACCGCGAGTACAAGAACCTCGACGACTTGATCTCCAAGTCGATGCGTTGGTTCCCGGAGTTCAAGGACGGTGCGCGGTTCCTCAGCAGCAAGTCCGATTACCGGTGGGTCTGGCCTACCGGTGAAGAATTGCTGTTCCGAGCTATCAAAAAAGAGTCGGACTACTGGAGTTACCACGGCCAGGAGTTCCCGTTCATCGGTTGGAACGAACTAACAAAGTACCCGACCGATACGTTGTTCGACATGATGATGAGTTGCAATCGCTCATCCTACCGCCCCGAGGACTACCCGCTGTACATTAGCGGTGAAGCGAACGCAGAGGGGAGTATTGAGTTTGTCGACGAGGACGACCGCGACGCTGTGCGGTATGTGCTGCCCGAGCTACCACTAGAAGTGTTCATCACCTGCAACCCGTATGGCGCGGGGCACAATTGGGTCAAGAAGCGTTTTATCAACGCAGCACCTCCGGGCAGGGTGTTCAAGCGCATCATTAACGTCTTCAACCCGCGCACGCAGAAGCGCGAGGATGTGGTTAAGACGCAGGTGCACCTCTTCGGTACGTATCGCGAAAACAAGTACCTCTCTCCGGACTACATTGCCGAGCTAGAGAGCATTACCGACCCGAACAAGCGTCGCGCTTGGCTCGGTGGCGACTGGGACATCGTTGCAGGTGGCATGTTCGACGACGTCTGGGATCGACACCAGCACATTGTTAGACCGTTCCGCTTACCGCCTAGCTGGGTAATGAAAAAGTCTTTCGACTGGGGTAGTTCGAAACCTTTCAGCGTCGGTTGGTGGGCGGAGAGCGACGGTAGCGATATCCTGATGCCGGACGGTACGTGGAAGAGCACCGTGAAAGGCGACCAGTATCGGTTCGCGGAATGGTACGGGTACAGCGGGAAATCAAACGTAGGGCTCCGGATGTTGGCCACGGAGGTTGCCGCTGGTATAGTCGAGCGCGAGCTGGCCATGGGAATCTATGGCAAGGTTCAACCGGGTGCTGCGGATAACAGCATCTGGGATTCTGAAAATGGCAACTCCATTGCTGCTGACATGCTCAAGCCCGTGACCGTGCACGGGAGCAAGTACAGGGGCGTTGAGTGGAGGCGCTCCGACAAGTCCCCCGGTAGTCGACACGACGGTTGGGAGAAGTGCCGCAAGTATTTCAAGAATTCTCAGCGACAGTACATTCTAGCCGCAGGTGGTGGCCGAATTCCACTACCGCGTGAGAACCCGGGAGTTTTCATCTTTGACAACTGCAAGAACTTTATCGACCTCGTTCCAACCCTCCCCCGGGATGAGGTTGATCAAGACGACGTCGACACCGAGTCTGAAGATCACATTGGCGACGAGTTTCGTTACCACGTCTTGTCGCTCGGCCTGGGCGCACGCGGCGGACGCACAAAGGGTACCTGAGGAGATGCATCATGGGACTTGAATCCACACACCCGCAATACGATATCATGGTGGAAGACTGGGACACGATGCGTCACCTCTCCGCAGGTGAGCGCGCTGTCAAAGCAAAGCGCGACCTCTACCTGCCACCGACGCCGAGCATGATCCTTGATGGTTTCGGCAAGGGTACCAACAAGCTCGGTGAACAGACCTACAACGGGTACTTGAAGCGTGCGCAGTTCCCGGATTACGTGAGCGAAGGCGTCGAGATCCTTGTGGGTATGTTGAACCACAAGCCTCCGACGGTCGAGCTACCCAAGATCATGGAACCCATGATCGAGTCGTGCACGCTGAGCGGTGAGTCTATCAACGACCTCATTCGTCAGATGCATGTGGAGCAGCTCACTACCGGTCGCCTGGGTATCATGGCAGACCTTCCCGTCGTTGCAGCTCCTGCAACCAACACCAGCACCCCCGCTACGGACGGAGCGCCTGCGGTCATTCTCCCGTACATTGCGTTGTACGTTGCGGAGGCGATCAGCAACTGGGATGAAGCAGGTTCTGCGGACGGTTTGTCTGCGTTGAACCTTGTCGTGCTGAATGAAACCACGTTCAAGCGTAGCACCGATTTCACGTGGAAGGAATTCAAGAAGTACCGCGTGCTGCAACTTGGTGACATCCTCACCAACGAAGCACAGGGTGAAGGCAATTATTTGCAGGGTGTGTTCGACCAAGATAGCGGACTGACCTACGCTGCGGACCGCATGGAAGCTCCGGTGTACAAGGGCAAGAAGCTCAAAGAAATCCCGTTCGTGTTCGTCAATACGCGGGACCTCGTTGGTACTCCGGACAAGTGCCCCCTGATGGGGTTGGCACGGCTGGTGCTCGCTATCTATCGAGGAGAAGCGGACTATCGCCAGTCGTTGTTCCTCACCGGGCAGGATACCCTCGTAGTGGTCGGTGGTGTCAAGCTGCCGGACGCAGTGCAGGGGGAAGTGGCTGACGCGATCCGCGTTGGCGCTGGTTCCCGCATCGACGTCGACATTAACGGCGACGCCAAGTTTATCGGCGTCAACTCGCAGGGGTTGTCCGAACAACGCCAGTGCTTGGAGAATGACCACAAGCGCGCAGCGTCCAAGAGCGGTCAGCTCCTACCTACCGGCAAAGCGAACTCGCAGGAGTCCGGTGAAGCGCTCAAGACCCGTTTGTCTGCACAGACTGCATCGTTGACGCAGATCGCCATGACCGCTGCGAAGGGTCTGGAGGTACTACTCAAGACCGTTGCGGAGTGGGTTGGTGCAAACCCGGACGAGGTGAAGGTGCAGCCGAACATGGAGTTCGGTGAGCTGGAACTGTCTGCGGACGAAATCACCAAGCTCATGACCGCGCGTATGACCGGTGCTCCGCTCAGCAAGAAGAGCATCCATGCGTTGCTGGTCGAAAAGCGCCTCACGAACATGACCTACGAAGAGGAAATCGAGCAAATCAAGGAAGAGGACGCCGAAATGCCTCGCGTTGCTGCCGGCGCCGGTACCCTCACCGCCGAAGAGCAGATCGCGCAGCAAGAAGAGCAGAACCGCCTTACTGAAGAGAAGAACAGGAAGGCGGCAGCTGGCGGGTCCAAGGCTCCTCCCGGTAAGAAATAATGCCGAAGACCGCTAACGAGGAATTCCTCGACGCAATGCTGCGCCACCAGACGTACCTCCTGCGGTACGCTGGCAACGTGCGTAACATGATGCTCGGAGTCCTCGCGCGGACTGAAGAGGATATCAACGACAAAATTCGAAGCAGGCTGCACAACAACCAAGGTTTGACCACACCGACCGAACTACGCCGGTTGCAGGCGCTGATGGACTCTATCCGCAGGGTGAGGGAACCCGCATGGGAGGAAGCTAATAGTCTGCTGCGCGAACACATGATTGCACTGTCGCTTGCGGAGAACGTGTCGCTTGCGAATATGGTCACGGTTACCTTACCCGTTGCCATTGACGTGCTCATGCCGAGCGACAGGCTGTTGCGGTCCATTGCAATCGCGCGACCGTTCCAGGGCCAGATACTTGCCGACTGGGCAGCAAGCATGGAGGCGGACGACTTACGTCGCATCCACAACTCCATTCAGCTTGGCATGACCGCTGGCGAGGACATGGCTACCATCGCGCGGCGCGTAGTTGGCACAGGTGTCCTCGATTTTGAAGACGGCACCATGCAGATGACCCGCAATCAGGTGCAGGCTGTGGTTAGGACTGCGGTCCAGCACATTGCGAACCACTCGCGCACAGCATGGTTCCTCGAGAATGCGGATGTCGTGGAGTTGGAGCGCTTTGTTGCTACCTTGGATTCGCGCACTACCCCGGTATGCCGTGCGAACGACGGGAAGCAGTACAAGCTGGGCAAAGGTCCGGTCCCTCCGTTGCACTGGCAGTGCCGTAGCTTACGCGTTGCGCTGTTCAACGGTGTGCTGCTGGGCGAACGTCCTGCGAAACCGTTTGTGGAACGTGAGCTGGTTGCGCAATACAGTCGTGATAATGGTCTGGGCAATATTAGCAGTCGTTCGGACTTACCATACGGCACAAAGGGTAGCTACGACAAGTGGGCGCGCGGGCGTATGCGCGACCTCATTGGCCCGGTGCCTGCGGACACCACCTATAGCACTTGGTTGCGCGGGCAAAGCAGGGTGTTTCAAGAAGACACCCTCGGCATCGCGAAGGCGAAGCTGTTCCGCGAAGGTGGTTTGCAGCTCGACCGTTTCGTCGACCGCAACGGTAACGAGCTCACCCTGAAGCAGCTCGCAGTCAAAGAACGCGAAGCGTTTATCGCAGCCGGGTTAGACCCGGGAGTATTTGGACCATAGCATGTGCTGTGGTCAACAACGTCGCATGCGCGACAGGAGAAAGCAATGGCTCTTAAAGTAGTGGTGGATAAGCTGGAGGACGTGCCCGAAGCGTTTCGCGGCGAGTACAAAGAGGTGAACGGCAAGTACGAATTGGATGCCGAAATCCCCGGCGTCGAAGGAGTGAAAAGCTTCAAAGACTTTGCAGCGTTGAACGGTGCGCTGGTCAAGGAGCGCAAGGATCACAAGGCGACGCGGCAGAAGTTCGAGCCGCTGGGCGATCGCAAGGTTGAAGACCTGCTGATCATGATCGACAAGTTCCCGGAGCTGGAAGCTGCCGCTACCGGCAAGCTGGACGAAA
>JACCDR012281680.1_pt1 | contig 13370 bp, 12 predicted proteins | sample 7446431 | NCBI WGS metagenome assembly JACCDR01 (sample SAMN15323443, study PRJNA562643) | freshwater metagenome | isolation source: river surface water | place: USA:Blue River Watershed | collected 2017-08-17
CGCGTCCTCGGCAGTGAAGACGGAACGGGCATCGGATTGTTTTTCGTCGAAGAGCACCCCGCGCGCGCCGAGCCGGGCGAGCAGGCCGAGCACGGCCTGGCCGCTCACGCCGCCGCCAAACACGGCGACGGGATGCGTGAGGAGCGCTTTGATTTGAGGTGGGACGGTGAGTGGCATCAGCGGAGTTTCAAGGTGCCCAGGCCGATGAGGGCGCAGATCAACGAGATGACCCAAAAGCGCGCCACGACTTTGGTCTCAGGCCAGCCGAGTTTTTGAAAATGGTGATGGATCGGCGCCATGAGGAAGACGCGGCGGCCTTCGCCGTAGCGGCGTTTGGTGTACTTAAAAAATCCTACCTGAATCATCACGGAGAGCGCTTCGGCGACGAAGACCCAGCCCACGATGATAAGCGTGAAGGGCTGCTGCACCATGAAGGCGATCACGCCGATCAAGCCGCCGAGCGCGAGGGAGCCGGTGTCGCCCATGAAGACCTCCGCCGGGTGCGAGTTGTACCAAAGAAACGCGAGGCCGGCGCCGATCAGCGCGCCGCAAATCACCGCGAGTTCTCCCGTACCGGGCACATGGCTGATGAGCAAATAATCGGAGATGCGGAAGTTGCCCGCCGCGTAAGCCATGAGGCCGTAAACGAGGGCGACGGTGATGGTGCAACCTATCGCGAGGCCATCGAGACCATCGGTGAGATTGATGGCGTTGCTGAAGCCGACCAGCCAGAGGAAGATCATCCCGAAAAGTGCGACGAAACCAAAAATCCCGGTGAACAAAAAGACCGGCTCCTTCACAAACGGGACCCAGAGCTCGCGGATTTTTGCGGCGCTCATTGGATGCCAGACCAAGGCCGCCAAGGCGATGATGGTGATCAACGTCTGCCAGAACATTTTTTCCTTCGAGGAAATGCCGTCGCGATTTTTGTGCACGACCTTCAGGTAGTCATCGCGGAAACCAACCGCAGTGAGCGCGGCGTAAACGAAGAGCCCGACGATCACCCAGATGTTGGGCTGCGCCCAGAGAAATGAGCTGACGAAGACCGACGCAAAGATCAGCAAGCCGCCCATCGTGGGCGTGTTTTTTTTGTCGAACTTTTTGGCCAGGTCACCCGTGCGATCGTCGTCGTAATGCTGGCCGAACTTGAGGCGCTTCAGCTTCATGATCAGCCACGGACCTAGGACAAAACCGATTACGGCGGCCGTGCCCGCCGCGAGCAACATGCGCAGCGAAAGAAACCGCAGCAAACGCAACGGGCCGTAGTATTGTTCGAAATCAGCGAGGTAGCTCAACATGGCGACTTACCCGATGTGGCCTCCGGTTTGTTGAGCGCGGGCTCGCGCCAGGTACTGGCTCGTCATCCACGGCACGGCGGAAAACGTGTTCGCGCGATAATGCAGAGAGCCACCGCCGCCACCTCCGCCAGAGGCACGCGGCGTTTCGGGGAGGTGCGGCTGAGCCATCGTCGAGGGCAAAGCCTTCTCCAATTCGTAGCGGCGGCTGCCTTTCATAAAGACGGCACCGGAAAAATTTTCGAGCATGGCGGCGACCGGTTTCAGTTCATCGACGACTTCGACTTGATCGCCGCGCGCGCCGGCGCTGAGCAGACCTTCACGCAACGACTCGGCTTGCGCTCCGATGATATAAACGCGGTCGGTGCTTTTAAGCTTCATGCCTGAGCCAAGCTGGCGGTGGTACGAGACGGACTCGGGGCCGAGCTCTTCCATGCAGCCGATGACGAAGAGGCGAGGCTCGCGTCCGTCGGAGAGCGCCTGAAACGTCTCCAGCGCGTCGGCCATCGAGGCGGGATTGGCGTTGTAGAAATCCAGATACATCGCGCGGTTGCCATCCATGACGAGCTCCCCGCGCCACTTGGCGGGGCGCCAGTCTTCGAGTGCGCATTGGATGGCGTCGTCGGTCACGCCGAGTTCGGAGGCGAGGATGATGGAGAGCGCGACGTTTTGCGCCATGCCATGGCTGACGCGGCGAAAATCAAACCGGCGCTGGCCGATCAAAATCTCCGTGCTCGTGGCGGAGGCATGCACGGCAAATGCCACGGCACGCGGCGCGCGGACTTTTTCGCCATAGGGCAGCGCGACGATGGTGGGCTGTGGCAAATCCTGAAACGCGGCGAAATCCCAACATTGTTTCGGCACTACGCCGAGGCCACCGGGGCGCACGTAGTGGAGCAGGCGTGCTTTTTCGCGGGAAACGCCCTCGAGTCCGCCCAGCGCCTCGGTGTGCGCGGCGGCGACGAGGGTGACGACGCCATAATCGGGCTCGATCATGCTCGCGAGCACATCCATTTCACCCGGGCCGCTAATGCCGGCTTCGATCACGCCGAACTCGTGGCCGCCCGGTTCGAGGCGCGTGAGCGTGAGGGGCACGCCGAGGTGGTTGTTGAGGTTTCCTTCGGTGGCGAGCGCCATGGGTTCGCCGCCAAGCAGGCGGGCGATGAGATTTTTGGTGGAGGTTTTTCCACAGCTGCCGGTCACGCCGATGATCGGTCCGCGAAAGGCGCGACGATGCTCGCGGGCGATTTGTTGAAACGCCACGAGCGGATCGGGCACGACGAGCTGCGGCAGAGAGAGCGTGGGCTGGGGCCGCGCGACGATCGCGGCGCTCGCACCCGCGGCCTGGGCCTGCGCGAGAAATTCGTGGCCGTCGCGCTTATCCGTACGCAGCGCGACAAAGACATGCCCGGCGCGGAGCTGGCGCGTGTCTTGCGTGAAGCCGGTCAGCGCGAGGTGCGGTTTTTGCGTCCAAGTGCCGCCGGTCCATTGGGCGAGATAATTGGGTGCGAAGGAAGGCATGTGGTGGTGGCGAGGTGTGCGGTGGGCGAAAGAGGCGAGGCGTTACGGTTGTGATTTGAGAGCCTTGATACCGATCAGTTCCCGCACGACCTGACGGTCATCAAACGGGATCACGGTGTCGGCGAACTCCTGGTAGGACTCGTGACCTTTTCCGGCGATGAGCACGCAGTCGCCAGGCTGGGCCTGGTCGAGGGCGAGGCTGATGGCGCGACGGCGGTCGTCGATCCAAGTGATTTTTTCCGAAGCGGAAACACCGCCGCGCATGTCGTCGAAAATCTGAGCGATGGCTTCGCTGCGGGGATTGTCGGCGGTGGCAAACGCGAAGTCGGCGTACTCCTGGACGGCTTTGACCATCATCGGTCGCTTGGCGCGGTCGCGATTTCCGCCGCAGCCGAACACAACAAACAAACGGCCGGGCGTGACGGAGCGGAGCATCCCGAGGGCGTTGCGCAGTGCGTCGTCGGTGTGGGCGTAGTCGACGAGGACGTTAAATGTCTGGCCTTCTTCGATACGCTCCATGCGGCCGGGGACGCCCTTGAAGGATTTGAGACGCGCGATGATTACGGCGGGATCGCGACCGAGCGCCCAGGCGGTGGCGAGCGCGGCGAGGAGATTGCTGACGTTGTAGCGGCCGATCATCGGGCTCTCGACGAGCTGGCGACCTTCGGGCCAGACGAGTTCGAAGGTGGAGGATTTGAAACCGAGCTGCACGTTTTCCGCGCGGACAGTGGCGGCAGGATTTTCACCGAAGGTGACAGTACGCACGCCAGCGGGAATGAGCTGGGTGAGTTTTTCGCCGTGAGCGTCGTCGAGATTCACGACGGCGACTTTGGGCTGGGCGCCGGTTTCGCCGGTGAAGAGCCGGGTTTTAACACCGAAGTATTCCTCCAGCGTCTGGTGGTAATCGAGATGGTCGCGCGTGAGATTGGTGAAAACTGCGGCGCCGAACTGGAGGCCGAGCACGCGTTGCTGATCAATGCCGTGTGAGCTGCCTTCCATCACGGCCTGGCGGCAGCCGGCGTCGCGCATCTGCGCGAGCATGCCGAAGATGTCGAGCGACTCGGGCGTGGTTTTGTAGGAAGGCACCGTGCGGGCGCCGAGGTCGTAGTTGATCGTGCCGATGAGGCCAACGCGTTGCTCGCCGTTGAGGAGATGCTTGAGCAGGTAGGTGACGGTGCTTTTGCCATTGGTGCCGGTGACACCGACGACATTCATCGCGCGGTCGGGGGATTGGTAATACCGCTGCGCAATGCGCGCGAGCATGGCGCGGGGATCGGCGACTTGCACAAACGTGACCTTGGCCTGAGCGATGTGCGGGAGCTTGTGCGTGATAATGGCGACGGCGCCGCGGGCGATGGCTTCATCGACGTGGCTGAAACCATCGGTGCGGCGACCGGGGAGAGCGAAGAACAAGTTTCCGGGGACGACCCGGCGGCTGTCCATCACGAGACCGGTGATGGGGCGATCGAGGCTGCCTTTGAGAGCGAGAACTTCGCCCTCACGGAAATAGTCGGCGAGAGTAGGTGACATGTTGAAGACGCGTTTGCTAACGCTGTTTTGTTTCCGCGGGCGCTTGAGCGCGGCGGCGTGAGCGAAAGGGCTCACGAGTGGTGAATAGGCGGGAAGAACGTAACTGATCATCGGCGGCCTCCTTCGTGCGCGAGGAGCGGGCGGGCGGTGGGTTCAAAGACGGGTTTAATGTCGAGGTACTGGATAAGTTTTTCAGCGATACGCTTGAAGCTGGGCGCAGCGACGACGCTGCCGTAGGCCGGGCCGCCATCGGCGCGTTTGCCGTTGTCGACAATCACGGTGATGACGACATCGGGCCGGGAAGCGGGGAAAAAACCGACGAAGGAGCCGACATGGTTTTTATTGGAGTAGGCACCGTTGATAATTTTTTGGGCGGTGCCGGTTTTACCTGCAACTTGGTAGCCGGGAATGAACGCCTTGGGCGCGGTGCCGCCTTCGGCCACAACGCCCATGAGCGCGAAGGCCATTTGCTCGGCGGTTTTGCGTTCGATCACGCGCTGGCGGGCGAGGCCGCCGAAGCGATAGACGGTTTCGCCTTCGGGATCGCGAATTTCACGGATGACTTGGGGGCGGAGAAGTTCACCACCACTCGCGATGACGCCCATGGCGCTGTGAATCTGGAGAGGTGTTGCGCTAACGGTATAGCCAGCGGCGATACGGGTGATGTCGATGCCGCTCCACTGTTTGGGCTCATGCAGCTCGCCGTTGATTTCTCCGCCGAAAGGGAAGCCAGTGAGCTGGCCGAAGCCGAAGGCGCGGGAGTACTCGTAGAAACGCTGATCTCCGAGTCGGATGGCGAGCTGACAGGCACCGCGGTTGCTGGATACGCTGATGATCTCGTTGACGGTGAGCGGGTGGTCGTACTCGTGGTCGTCGCGCATCATGCGGACCTCGCGCCCGCGGTAAGGTGTTTTTTCGACGGAGCAGTTGAATTGTTCGGTCGGGCGGGTGAGGCCGTCGTTGAGCGCGCCGGCGGCGGCGACGATTTTGAAGGTGGAGCCGGGCTCGATCTGGCTGGCGACCGCGAAATTTTTCTGCGCGGCCATCGGGGCGGTGTTGAATTCGTTGAGGTTGAACGAAGGGTAGTTGGCGAGCGCGAGGAGGAAGCCGGTGCGGGCGTCGCTCACGATGATGGTGGCGTTGTCGGGACGGAAGGTGGTGGCGATGTTTTCCAGCTCATCCTCGACCCAGGACTGGATCACGGAGTCGATCGAAAGCACGACGTGGTAGCCGTCGCTCGAAGGGACTTCGCGGCTGCGAAACTGAGCGAGCTCGCGCTGGCGTCCGTCTTTTTCGGATTCACGCCAGCCATTCTGGCCGCGCAGATAAAAATCCGCGTAAGCTTCGATGCCGCTCGTGGGAGTCTGCTCCTTGTTGACGTAGCCGATGAGGTGCGCGGCGAGGCGGTTGTGCGGGTAAGTGCGCGTGTAGGAACGCGTGCCGTAGACGCCCTTGATGCCGAGTTTTTGAATTTCAGCGTAGAGTGATTCAGAAATGCCGTCGTGAAGTTTCGCCCATTGAATTATCCGCTCACCCTCGTCGTCGGGGAGGGTGCGGGTTTTGGTACGGAAAATCGTGTCGAGTTCGTGGGCAGGCATGCCGATCAGGCGGGCGAGCACGGGCCACTTGGCCTCGTCTTGCGGGCGAAGAACCTGGGGGTCGACCTGCAGCACCAGCATCGAACGACTCGTGGCAAGCACATCGCCGCGGACATCGAGGATGTTGCCGCGACGCGCTGGCTCGACCTCGATGCGGCGGCGGGCCTTTTCCGCGTACTGCGCGAGTTTTTCACGCTTCAACACATGCAGATCGACGAGGCGAAATCCGACGGCGCCGAAGCAGAGCAGCACGCCGACGGCGACCAGGACGATGCGATAGTTGGAGGCGAAACCCTTCGACATGGTGGGTTATTGCACGCCTCCAATCACGAAGCGTCCGGGCATTGGAACGGGGCTGACGGCGGGGGTGAAAAGTTCGGAATTGCGCTTGGCGGCGAGGCGCTGCTCGACGGACTCGGTGACGCGGACGACCTGTTGCTCACGCGGCTGAACCAGACCGAGATTCCACTCGACGTTGCGGCGCTCGAGGACTTCGGCGGAATGCTCGGCGGCGATCAATGTATCAATCTCGGACAGACGACGGTCCGTCTCGCGCGTGGAAGCTTCGAGCTGGCGGATGCTATTGGCGGTTTGGGCGATTTGCTGGCGGAGCCAGACGGCACCGATGCCGACTGATCCGCTGAAGCAGATCATGACGAGCGAGTAGACGAGCATCTGGTTAATGAAGGCGGAATTGGTGGCTTTGTTCATGGCGGGCGGGGCGGCGGATTTTAGAGTTTGCGCAGGACGCGAAGCTTGGCGGACCGGCTGCGGGGATTGGCGGTGAGTTCGTCGTCGGCTGGCGTGACGGGACGGCGGGTAAGCGGCTCGGCGAGCTGCGTACGAAATTGTTGCGGGCGATGATCGTCGGCGCTTTCGGGCTGGCCGCACCAGCGGCGGAAAAGCTGTTTCACGATGCGATCTTCGAGGGAATGGAAGCTGATCACAGCGAGCACGCCGCCGGCGCGAAGTTTGGCGAAGGCATCGGGCAGGGCTTTTTCGACGGCGCCGAGCTCGTCGTTGACGGCGATGCGGATGCCTTGGAAGGCGCGCGTGGCCGGATGAATTTTGGACGTGTGGCGCTCGCGGGCAGGGATGGCGTCGGAAATCAACGCGGCGAGTGAGGCGGTGCGGGAAAGCGCGCCGGTGCCTCGTGCGGCAACGATGGCGCGGATGATGCGGCGCCAGTTGTGATCTTCACCGTAGTCGCGAATGGCGCGGACGAGCATGTCCTCCGTCGCGGTTTCGAGCCACTGGCTCGCGGGCACTCCGGCGCGCGTGTCCATGCGCATATCGGCCGGGGCATCATGGCGAAAAGAAAAGCCGCGCTCAGGCTCATCGAGCTGGTACGACGATATGCCCAAGTCAAAAAGCATGCCGTCATAGTCGTTCCCAGCGAGTTCACCGAGGCGGCTAAAGTCAGAACTGATCAGGCGAAAACGTTCGCCGAATTGTGCGCCCAAGGGCTCGGCTCTCACGAGCGCGGCGGGATCCCGATCGAAGGCATCGACGGATACATCGGCGGCCGCTTCGAGGAGGGCGCGGGTGTGCCCGCCGCCACCAAACGTCGCGTCAAGGTAGCGGCCATGCGCGCGCGGCGATAGGTGAGCAAGCACCTCGCGAAGAAGCACGGGTTGATGGCCGAGTGACATCGTGTAGCAGTGGAGTTCAAGCAACGCGTCGGTCATCGACGGATTTCCGAGCAGCGTCGTTTTCCGGAGAAAAGCGGGTCGCTTGAATCGGGTGCAGGGTGAGCTCGGCCGCGACGCGGGCGCGGACTCGGGTATCGTTGAAATGAGGCAAACGGCTCATGCGGCGAAGCCACAGGCCGGAAGCGGCATGGCCGCCCAGAGCAGATCGGTGAATTTTGGGGGCATCATTCATGGTTAAATTCCAATGCGGCGCATAAGGTCGCCGAAGTTTTCCCCGGAGGTGCGTTGCTGGACTTTTTCCCAACGCGCGGGGCTGTAGATGCCGAACTTGTTGAGCGAGCCGACGAGGACCGCGTCTTTGTCGATCCCGGCATGGCGGACCAATTCCTCGGGCAGACCGATGCGGCCGGATTTATCGAAACTAAATGTGAGTGAAGCGGCGAAGAACGCGGCAAACGCATCCTGTGCGTCGCGATCCGTCAGCGCTTTTTGCGAAGCCTTTTCGTAGAGTTTCTCAACCTCAGCCGGGGGCAGCACGGCAATGTATCCATCCGGATGTGGCGTCGCGAGAAACGTGTCGCTCTCACCATGCGCAGAACGCCACGCCGAAGGAATCGTGAGGCGATTCTTATCGTCCAGCGCGTGCCTGAATAGGCCGGTATAAAAAGGTTTGCCGTTATGAGCCATTCGCGGGGCAGATACCCCATTTCGACCCATTTCGTCCCACTTTAACCCACTTCGGTCAAGAAAACTGTCCGCTCAATCCCCGCTTTGCCCCAAAAACTTATTCACAGGCCCCACAACGCCCCACCCAGAAAACGCCGGTGAATGGCGTTAGTGGGCCGGCCAGCAATGCATCGCGACCACTATTTCGCCGCCTTCAAAGCGGCAAAAGGCCGGCTGCTGTCCGCGGCGAAATTAAAATTTGAACTTCCGCCCCGGGTAGAAGTTGGCCCAAGTTAACCACTCCCTTGAAAGCACCGACCAACATTCAACTCATCGGCAACGAAGTGGCCATCATCTGGAGCGACGGAGTCGAAACCTATTTCGACTGCGAGAAACTCCGCGCCGCCTCACCGAGCGCCGAGGCCAAAGGCGAAAAAGATATTTTTGGCAAAACGCATGGCGGCTCCGATCAAAAGGCATTTCCCGGCGTGCGCGTGCTCAACTGGGAAAAAATCGGCAACTACGCGCTGCGTTTCGATTTCAGCGACGGCCACCGGACCGGACTCTACAGCTACGACTATTTGCGCGAGCTCGCAGCTCGACATTGAAGCGCGAGTCGAGTCCGCCCTGCCCGTCCGTGCCTCCTGAAAACCTAAACCAAATCTCCATGAATTTCCCGTCCCGCACCACCAACCCAGAAATTGAACTCGGCAAAACGCTCCAACCCAAATTTGGCGCCGACGGCCTCATTCCCTGCATCACTCAAGATGTCGCCACGGGCGAAGTATTGATGTTTGCCTTCATGAACGCCGAATCGCTCGGCCACACGCTGAAGACAAAAAAAGCCACCTACTGGAGCCGCTCCCGCAACAAGCTCTGGGTAAAAGGCGAAGAGTCCGGCAACGTACAGTGGGTGAAATCACTCCACACCGACTGCGATCAGGACGTGCTGCTCATCAAGGTCGAGCAAACCGGCTCGGCCAACGCGTCATGCCACAACGGCTACAAATCGTGTTTCTACCGCAAGCTGAGCGATCTCGACGCCGCAGCGTCTGGAACCTCCTTCGAACTCAGCTACACCGCCGAGCGGCTGTTCGACCCCGCGACGGTTTATAAGAAGAAATAAACTCGTCGCTGAGCCAGTAAAACCCGGCTCAGCGCAGTTTGTCTTCCCGCGGGTCGCCCTTAAACTCCATGATCGAGATGATGTCTTTAGGGTTTATAAACACCGTGGGTTGGAGCGTCGGATCCCAATCGGCCCATTCATGCACTTCGCCGTTTTCGAAATACAGCAGTTCGTCGAGGCGCACAAAGTAGCCGTTCTGCGCCCGCTTCACGAGCATGTCGATCGGGTCGGGCGAGCAGCCAATAAACAAAAAAATGCCGTCGGCTGCTTTGTTGGTCTCGATGCGGTACCAGTACATGCGAATTTTAACGGCAATTCAGGCGTCAACTAATGGATGACATTTTCCTCTGTGGCTTTACGGAGAACCGGGCGCGAGGCCTCGTTCGCTTTTCGCGGCAAAGGCCAGGATGCGCTGAAATTCTTCAGTGGAGGCGGCGGCGTGCGCTCCGAGTTTTTCCAGCGCCTGCGTGCGGTTGAGGCCTTCGCGAAAAAGGACGCGGTAAACTTGTTTCACGCGGTCGAGCTGCTCGGCGGTGAAGCCTTTGCGCTCGAGGCCCACCTTATTGATCGAGCGAATGATAGCGGGTTGTCCGTCGGCGATGAAGTAGGGGGCAATGTCTTGCACCACTTTCGCGTAGGCGCTGACCATGGCGTAGGCGCCGATGCGGCAAAACTGGTGGATGCCTGCGACGCCGCCGATCGTGACGTGGTCTTCCACGGTCACATGGCCGGCGAGCGAGATGGAGTTGCTCATCACGATGTGATTTCCGAGCACGCAGTCGTGAGCGACGTGGCTGTAGGCGAGGAGCGTGTTGTCGCTGCCGATGACGGTGAATTCGCCGTCGTTGGTCGCGGCGTGCACACTGACGTATTCACGAAAGACATTGCGATCACCGATGCGTGTGCCGGGGACGCCGCCCTTGAATTTGAGGTCCTGCGTCTTGGCGCCGATCGAGCAGTACGGAAAAATCTCACAGTCGCGGCCGACTTCGGTCCGGCCTTCGACGCTGGCGTGGTGATGGACTTTGGTGCCAGCACCGATGCGTACGCCGGCGCCGATGAAGGCGAAGGGGCCTATCTCGACGCCGTCGCCGAGGACGACATCGGTTTCAACGATGGCCAGGGGATGAATTTTTGCGGGCATCGGTTTATTCCTCTCCCTCTTCCATGATCGCAAACATGAGCTCAGCGGTGGAGACGACCTGGCCATCGACGGTGCAGGTGCATTCGGCGGCAGCGAGTTTTTCGCCGCGCACTTTGGTGATCTTGGCGTTAATGATGAGTTGGTCGCCAGGGCGCACGGGTTTGCGGAATTTAACTTTGTCCGCGCTCATGAAGAACGCAGTGCGGCCACCTTTGTTGGGCCGGCGCAGCATGAGAATGCCGGCGGCCTGGGCCATGGATTCGAGCTGGAGCACGCCCGGGAAAACGGGGTTGTTGGGAAAGTGGCCTTGGAAAAACGTCTCGTTGATGGTGACGTTTTTAATCGCGACGAGTTCATCTGCTCCGATGAACTCGACCACGCGGTCGATCATCACAAACGGGTAGCGGTGAGGGATGGTGTCGAGGATGCGGCGAATATCGAGCGAGGTTTCCGTCGGGAGCAGGGTCGAGGAGCGCGGTTTTTTCTTCGGGCCTTTGCGACGTTCTTCGAGCTTCGCGAAGAGTGCTTTGGTGAGCTCGGCGTTGATGGCGTGTCCGGGCCGCGTGGCGACGATGTGGGCTTTGATCGGGAGGCCGAGGAGCGTGAGATCGCCGATGATATCGAGGATTTTGTGGCGCACGAACTCGTCCTTAAAACGCAGGCCTTCCTTGGACATGATTTTGTCGCCTTTGATGACGACGGCGCAGTCGAGGGAGCCTCCTTTGATTTTGCCGAGTTTGAGGAGCTCTTCGATGTCTTCGTAGATGGTGAAGGTGCGCGAGGCCGCGATCTGCGTGATGTAGGCGTCGGGGTCGATGGTGAGCGAAAGATGTTGGGTATGGATACCGCGATCGTCGGCGGAGGTGCAGGAGATTTTAAACTCATCACAGGGCAGCGCGATGATGGAGGAGTTTCCTTTGGTGACCGAGATGGCTTCATCGAGCACGAAGTACTCGCGGTCTTTGTCCTGCTCGATGGGTTCAGCCTGAAGGATGAGGTTTACGAAGGGTTTCGCCGAGCCATCCATGATGGGAGGTTCGGAGGCGTTTAGCTCGATGATGGCGTTATCAATTCCGCAGCCGGTGAGGGCACTGAGCACGTGCTCGATGGTATGGAGCTTGGCGTGGCCGCTCTGGATCGTGGTGGCGCGAACCAGGTCGGTGACGAGGTCAACGCGAGGTTTGATTTCAGGGGAGCCGTTGAGGTCGGTGCGGCGAAAAACGAGACCGTGCCCGGCAGGAGCCGGCTTGAGGGTCATGGTGACGGCTTCGCCGGTGTGAAGGGCTTGGCCGCTGACGGAGACTTCGCGCGCGAGAGTGCGTTGCTTCATAGGTGCGTAGAAACCTCAGTGTCTCCATGCGCACGGGAGAAGCGCAAGTGCGGAGATGGCCTTAAGCTCTGTGTTCAATGATCCGGATTAATTTTGCTATCACCGAGAAGTGACAGCAGGAGACGGGTGGGCATGCGTATCGTAGGTATAACGCCACATTTGTCGGGTTTTAAGATTCAGTTTAAGAACATTGATTCCACGGTGACCAAGGAAAACCCTCACACCATCTACCACAGCATAGCCGGCCCCCCCTCGCCCATAGCCAGCACTGTAAAGACTCACCTTAAAGTCGGAATCCTCGTAACGCAACTCCACACAATCCTCATTATTCAAGCGCTGAGAATGAATACGCCCATCACGATACACAGCCGCATACGCCCCTCTATAAGCTATTTCTGATAGATTAAAACCGCGAATTCGCAGCCATTGACGTAAACCTACCGCAAGTGATGTCGAAGCGTCGTCGGAGACAGCGATTAAGAGCACCTCATGGGAATCGGTTGAGGAAATCAAGCCTGGTAATGTGTAAGCGATCTCAGACGTGGAAACCCCTACATCCCATGCACTGATATCGCCATGAACTGCCTCAACACCGGGGTTCACGAAGGCATAACCGTCAACTATTCCGATCTGTGCCGGCTTAATGGAGTTGGGCAAAAAATAGCTCTGGTCTAAAAAAACGTATAGCGTCTCTGAATCTAAAATACCCCGGCTGAATACGTCCTGAAATGATTTATCTTTGCTCGCAATTTCCGCTTCATTTACCCGCGCGAAATACCCAGAGCTAAAAGTCAGACCTTGGCGCATCGCTTTCATCGCCAACGGCAAATAAGCATCACCTTTAACGCGAGTGGGATATACAGCAATATGCTTTTTACCCTCGAGCAGTTGATCCCAAGCCGGCGAAGTGAGACGCGGATTTACTTCCAAGAATCTAGCCTGACGCAACCCAGCAAGATTATCCGATATATCATAAACCTGCACAAAAATACATATTATAATGAAAACAACCGGAATCGGACGCACCAAAAACGTGCGATTACCCAAAAACGGCAGAACCATCAATACATAGAAGAGTGGCCACACCAAACGACCCGATGACCGAACAACCCCCAACTTTTCCCTGATTTGACCGTCAACAGGAATACTAAGCAATAGATGGTCATTAAAAGCAATTCGATTACTCAATGCAATCATAACGAGCGCGACAATGCCACCAAATAAAAATATATTACATCGAATCCATTGTACGAACTCAGCCCTCTTGATATTCACGAAAACCCCCGCCAGGAGCAATATCATTCCTGCACCCATGTAGGCATTCCCCTCCCACTGGCCATCCTGCAAAGTGGGCTGCCTTTGAATGAATTGCGATGAAAGCCCGAGCGGATTCCACAAACTATTTACGTTCAACGAATGAACTCCATATCCCAAACTTTTCCCCGTTGAAACAAAGTAGCCCGCTGACCACATGACGAACAACAAGACAACCAAAGACCCACCTACCC
>JACCDR010243657.1_pt1 | contig 13369 bp, 13 predicted proteins | sample 7446431 | NCBI WGS metagenome assembly JACCDR01 (sample SAMN15323443, study PRJNA562643) | freshwater metagenome | isolation source: river surface water | place: USA:Blue River Watershed | collected 2017-08-17
ATTTTGGCCCGCACGGCGCCACCGAGCAGAAGTTCGCGGGCCTGCGGGATGCCGGCGCCGATCGCCGAGGTCCGCCCGGCCACGTGCAGGGCGACGGCGGCATTGAAGACGATCGTGTCCACGAGACCGGCCGGGCCGCGACCGGCCAGGATGGCTTCAACGGTGGCGAGATTGGCGGTGACGTCACCGCCGCGCAGATCGTCAAACGAGGACGTGGGCAGGCCGAAGGTCTCGGCGCCCCACGTGCCCTGCACCCCGCGCAGGCGACCGACGCCGCGCACCCGGTTGGGCGTGGCGGTGGTGAGCTCGTCTATGCCCTGCCCTTCGCCGATGACGCCGTGACCGACGAGCCCGGCGGGCTGGCCCAGCTCCTCCAGCGTGGCGGCAAGCTTGTCCACCAGCGGCGCGGCATAGACGCCGAGCAGGATGTGCGCGGGTCGGCCGGGGTTGATGAGCGGCCCGAGGATGTTGAAGACCGTGCGCCGACCCTGCGCCGCCAGCTGCTTGCGCACCGGGCCGATATGCTTGAACGCCGGGTGGTAGTTCGGGGCGAAGAAGAAGGCAAAGCCCAGCTGCTCGAGCGCGCGCCGCGATGTCTCGGGCGCCGCGGTAATCTCGACCCCGAGACCGGCGAGCAGGTCGGCGCTGCCGCACTTGGAAGTGATGCCCCGGTTGCCGTGCTTCATCACGGGAACACCGGCGCTGGCCAGCACCAGCACGACGAGGCTGGAAATATTGAACCCGCCCGCGTGGTCGCCGCCGGTGCCGACAATGTCGATGGCCCGCGGCGCAATCGTCTCGACCCCCGGATTCACGGCCATGGCGCGGAAGGCCGAGGCGAAGCCGGCGATCTCGGCGGGGGTCTCGCCCTTGTCAGCCAGGGCGAGCAGGAAGGCGGCCTTCGGTTCGTCGGGCACCTCGGGCGAGGCCAGCGCGGCCGCAGCCGCCTGCACTTCCTCGGGAGCCAGATCCTGACGGGCTTGCAGGGAAACGGTGAGCGCAGGGAGGGCGGCCATGGTGCGCGACAACATGCAAAACCCCGGACACCCGCAAAGCATAAAACTCGACAGCCCCTGAGCTTTGCGCGGACATGGACGCGTGATTTCCGCGCTTCGCACCCTCTGCGCCACCCTCCTGTTGACCGCCAGTCTTGGCGCCAGCCAACCGGCTACCCCGAACACCCCCCCGCCACCGGCCGCCGAGCTGAGCGTGGGCGACGCCATCGTGCTCGGTGTGGTCGAGGGTGTGACGGAGTTTCTGCCGATCTCCAGCACCGGGCACCTGATCATCGCCAACCGCGTGCTCGGGCTCGAATCCGAGGCCCAGCTCAAGGACAAGGACGGACAGCCGCTCTGGCACAAGCGCCCCACCGCCGACAACCCCGACGGCGAGCCCCTCACGCTCAAGCTCGCCGCCGACACTTATGCGGTTGTCATCCAGGTCGGTGCGATCGCGGCGGTCCTGTTCCTATATGCCCAGCAGCTGTTCCTCATGGTCGGCGGACTTTTCGGTCGCAGCAGCGCCGGCCTGCGCCTGCTGCGCAATGTGGCGCTGGCCTTCTTGCCGGTCGTCGTCTTCGGCCTCCTGCTGCACGACCTCATCGACCAATACCTGTTCTCGGTCTGGGCCGTGATCGTGGCCCTGGTGGCGGGCGCCATCCTGATGCTCTGGGCGGAACGCTGGCGCGACGCCCGCATCGGGGTCGGCCGCGCCAAGGGCGATGCCGCCGACCTCCCCCCGCGCACCGCCCTTCTCATCGGCCTCGGCCAGTGTCTGGCGCTCTGGCCCGGCACCAGTCGCTCCATGGTGACCATCGTGGGCGGATACCTGGCCGGTCTCAGCCCGGCGAAGGCCGCGGAATTCAGTTTTCTGGTCGGTCTGCCCACCCTGGGGGGAGCCGCGTTCTACAAGGGCATCAAGACCGGCCCCGCCATGATCGAGGTTTTCGGCTGGAGCAACGTGTTGCTGGGCGCGGGCGTGGCCGCCGTTTCCGCCCTCATTGCGGTGAAGTTTCTCGTTCACATCATCTCTCGCTACGGCCTGGCTTTCTTCGCTTATTACCGGCTGGCCTTGGCGCTGATCCTCACGATTGTTTACCTGCTTTGAGCGCCAGCGGCTCGGTTGACGAGTAACTACTTGACGGCCCCCATCGCCAACCTTACCACCCTCTCCTTTATACAGAAAACAGCGTCGGTTTTTACACCTCCGGCGCATTACCAATCCTGATTTATGGCCAATCCGAAACGCAAACAGTCCAAGCGCCGCAGCGCCAACCGCCGTGCCGCCAACGCCTTCAAGGCCCCCGAGTTCGCCAAAGACACCGACGGCGGCGCTTTTCGCCCGCATCGCGTGAACCCGAAGACCGGCATGTATCGCGGCCGGCAGGTTCTCAACGTCGAGGTCTGATCGGGTTAGTCGGCTGGGTTTTTCGTCATCCACCCCGATACCGCCAGTCCCGCGCCCGGTAACGCCCGCATTGCGGTGGACGCGATGGGCGGAGACTTGGGTCCGTCCGAGGTCGTCGCGGCGGTCCAGCTCGTGCTGGCCGACGAGACGATGGACCCCATCACGCTGGTGGGCGATCAGGCAGTCCTGTCACCCCTGCTGAGCACCGCCGGGCTGGCCGGCAATCCGCGCGTCACGATCCTGCACGCCTCCGAGGTGATCACCATGGAGGACAAACCGCTGCAGGCCCTGAAACGGAAAAAAGACTCCTCGATGGTGAAGGCCATCGATCTGGTCAAAACCGGCGAGGCGCGCGTCACCATCAGCTGTGGCAACACCGGCGCCCTCATGGCCGGCAGCACCCTGCGCCTCCGCATGATGGAGGGCGTGGATCGTCCCGCCCTCGCCGCCGTCATCCCGCGCGAAGGCGGCCATTTCATCTTGATCGACGCCGGCGCCAATCCCGAGGCCAAGCCCGAACACCTCGTGCACAACGCCATCCTCGGCGCCAACTACGCCAAGGTCATCCTCGGCGTCACCGCCCCCCGCGTCGGTCTGCTCACCATCGGCACCGAGGAGGGCAAGGGCAACTCCCTCATCACCGAAACCCACGATCTCCTCAAGCGGCTGGACGGGGTGGTGAACTACGCCGGCCCCATCGAGGGCTTTCAGGTTTTCCGCGACACCGTGGACGTCGTCGTCTGCGACGGCTTCGTCGGCAACACCCTGCTCAAGACCTGGGAATCGCTGGCCAAGTTCATCACGGGCATGCTCAAGCAGGAACTGCAGGCCAACCCGCTGCGCATCGGCGGCGCACTGCTCGCCAAGGGCGCCTTCGATGCCCTGAAGTCGCGGATGAACCCCGACCGCTACGGCGGCGCTCCCCTCCTGGGCGTGCGGGGCAACATCCTCAAGGCCCACGGCTCGAGCAACCGCCACGCCATGGCCAACGCCATCCGCGCCGCGGCCAAGATCATCCACCAGGATCTTTACCAGCATACCGAACAGGACGTCGCCCGCGCCAACGCCCTCCTTGACCCCCCGGCGGCTCCGGCCGCCCCCGCTTCCTGATTTTTCCCATGGCTTCCGTCATCATCGCCGGCGTCGGCTCCTACGCCCCCGCCCGGGTGCTCACCAACGAAGAACTTTCCAAAACGGTCGATACCTCCGACGAGTGGATCCGCACGCGGTCGGGCATCCGGGAACGGCGCATCGCCGCGCCGGACGAGGCCTGCTCCGACCTCGCCCTCAAGGCCGCCGCCGCCGCCCTCGCCGACGCCAAAATCAGCGCCGCCGACATTGATCTGCTGATCGTCGCCACCTGCACGCCCGACCTGCCCCTGCCCTCCACCGCGTGCCTCGTCCAGCACAAGCTCGGCGTCCCGCCCCACGCCACCTGCTTTGACATCGCGGCCGCCTGCTCGGGCTTCCTATACGCCCTCGAGATCGCCTACGGCCAGTTGCAGACGAACCGTTACAAGCGCGCCCTCATCATCGGTGCGGAAAAGCTCTCCACCATCACCGACTGGACCGACCGCACCACCTGCGTGCTCTTTGGTGACGGCGCCGGCGCGGCCGTGCTCATGAAGTCCCCCGAGCCCGGCAAGGGCATCCTGGGGACCGACCTCGGCGCCGACGGCGAATTCGTGGACAACCTCTACATTCCGGCCGGTGGCAGCCGCACCCCCGCTTCCGCCGAATCGGTCGCCCGGCGCGACCACTGCATCCGCATGAACGGCCGCGAGGTCTTCAAGAGCGCCGTCCGCGTGATGGAGACCGTGGCCCGGGAAATGTTGGAACAACACCAGCTGACTCCTGACCAAATCAGCCTCGTGATTCCCCATCAGGCCAACATCCGCATCATCGAGGCGCTCGCCGGCAACCTGAAGATGCCGCTCGACAAGTTCTTCGTGAATCTCGACCGCTACGGCAACACTTCCTCCGCCACCATCCCCCTCGCCCTCGACGAAGCCCGCAAGGCCGGCCGCATCAAGCCCGGTGACACCACTCTGCTCGTCGCCTTCGGCGCTGGCTTGACCTACGGGGCCGCGCTGGTTCGATGGTAAAACTCTTTTTCATGCGTCGCCCCACTCCCCTTCTTCTCCTGGCCGTCCTTGTGGCGGTGATGCTCGCTCCGCTCCGCCTGGCCGCCGATCTCGTGTGGACCCCGGAAAGCGGCTGGAAAGTCCAGGGCGGCGTGCTCGCCAGCCTGCAGGGCGACGAAGGCCGCAATGCCCTCGACCTCATGAACAAGGCCCGCACCGCCGAGGAAGCCGGCGAGGACGGTCGCGCGCTCAAGGCCTACACCCAGGTCAACAAGAAGTATCCCAATTCCGTTTACGCCGCCGAAGCCCTGTTCCGCACCGGCCTCATCCAGCAGAAGCAGCGCAAATACCACAAGGCGTTCCAGACCTTCCAGGTGCTGGTCGCCGGCTACCCGAACTCCGAAAAGTTCAACCAGGTCATCGGTGAACAATACCGCATCGCCTCCGACCTCGCCGAGGGCAAGCGCGCCAAGACCGTCTGGTGGCTCCCCGGTTTCCGCAGCCGGGAGCGCGCCATCGCCTATTTTGAGACCATCGTCATGACCGCGCCCTTCAGCGACTATGCGCCCCTCGCGCTCATGAACGCCGCGCGCGGTTACAAGAAGATGAACGAGACCCCGGCCGCGATCGACGCGCTGGACCGCATGATCAGCACCTACCCGCGCAACGTGCTCACGCCCGACGCCTACCTGCGCATCGCCGAGACCCACGCCTCGCTCGTGGCCGGTCCCGCCTACGACCACGCCCCCACCCAGGACGCCATCACCTATTACGAGGATTACATGATCCTCTTCCCCGGTCACAACGGCATGGTCGCGGCCGAATCGGGCCTCGCCGACATGAAGTCCGTGCTGGCCCGAAGCAAGATGGTGATCGGCGACTACTACTACAAGCACCGCAAAAACTACAAGGCGGCCAAGGTGTTCTACAACGAGGCCATCACCGCCTATCCCGATTCCGCCGTCGCCACCGAGGCCCGCGAGAAACTCACCGTCGTGGACGCCAAGTTGGAGGAGCAGGCCAAGGTAACCCCGCCGGAAGGCTCCGGCGCCCCCAAGCCCGCCCCGGCCAAGAAGACGAAGCGGTTCTGGATTTTCTAAAGCAGGGAGACCCCGTCTCCCTGTCACTCCCAACGCAGTGAAGAATCCAGTGCCCACGGACACCCTGTTCGCATCCGCCGCACTGTTCGCTGCGCGCACCAAAACCCGCCTGGGCGCGGTTCTCTCCGTCGTCTGCCTCCTGACCTCCGTCCTTGGCCTCACCGGCTGCGCGGGCTACCAGCTCGGCACCGGCAGCGCGCCCAAGTTTGCCACCCTTTTCGTGGCCCCGGTCAAAACCGAGGCACTCATCCCGCAGGCCCGGGCCGAGCTCACCACGCGCGTGCGCGAGGCGTTTATCCGGGACGGTCGCGTTCGCCTGGTAAACTCCGCCGAATCCGCCGATGCCGTGCTGGAGATCACCGTGGCCGGCTATAAGCGCGACGTCGCGGTCACCCGCGCCGACGACACCGGCCTGGCCCGCCGCTTCGACGTCACGCTCCAGGCCCGGGCGACTTTGCTCAACACCCGCGACCAGAATCATTACTTCACCGATCGCCTCATTGAGTCCCGGCGCGGGGCCATGGCCGACGACGGTCTCGTCCCCGCCGAGACGCAGCTCCTACCGGTCCTCGGCGAATCGCTCGCCCACGAGGTGGTCGGCGCCGTCCTCGACACCTGGTAACGTCCCTTCGCGCCGCCAAGGCCGAACGCCAAGATTCAATCTCCCCGCGGAGTCTGTTCCTTGGGTTTGGCGCCTGTTTGAAGGCTGGAATTTGGTCATTGGCGTTTTCCCGAAGACAAAATCCAATGTTGAGACCCTGGACGCCTCCGTGCTCCATGTCCGAGTCCCGATGCCCAACCCGCCTCTCCTTGCCCCTTCCCTGCTCGCCGGAGACCACGGCGCCCTCGCTGCCAGTGCCAATATTGCGGCTGACGCCGGTGCCCCCTGGCTGCACCTCGACATCATGGACGGGCATTTCGTGCCCAATCTCACCTTCGGGCCCGAGACCCTGGCCGCGTTGCGGCGCGCCGGGCTGAAGACCTTCTTCGACACCCACCTGATGCTGTCCGAGCCCCACCGTTACGTGGAAGCCTTCGCCAAGGCCGGCGCCAACCTCATCAGCATCCACATCGAGCCCGCCTACGACCACCGCGCCACCCTCGCCCGCATCCGTGCGCTCGGCTGCCAGTGCGGGCTCGTGCTCAACCCCGGCACGCCCGCCTCCGCCATCGAACCTTTGCTCGATGCCGTGGACCTTGTGCTCGTGATGACCGTGCAACCCGGATTTGGCGGACAACCCTTCCGTGCCGACATGCTGCCGAAGCTGCGCGAGATCGATGGCTGGCGCCGGAGCCGCGGCCTCAATTTCCGTCTCGAGGTGGACGGCGGCATCGACCTCGGCACCGCGGCGCAGTGCCGTGCCGCCGGCACCGACACCTTTGTCGCCGGCACCTCGTTCTTCAAGGCGTCCGACCGGGCGGCCTTCGCCGCCGCGATGGCCGCGTTGTAACGCTCAGGAACCGGCCGGTGCGGGGCCGCCCTCGTAAATGAACGGCTGGCGCACTTTCACGCAGGTGGGCTGACCGGCACGGGTTGGCGGGGCAAATCGGAGCTGTTGCAGCGTAAGCAGCGCGCTGCGCGCCACGGTGTCGTTGTCGGAGGAAACGATCCGGGGAATGCGGGGCTGACCCAGATGATCCACGTAGTAGTCCACCACGCAACGTCCGCTGGCCGTGCGTCCCTCGTCGTCGGCGAGCACCACCAGCTTGCCGGCCGTCATCGCCAGCGGCGCGTCGAGCTCGGCCTGGTCGGACTGCCGGAAACCGTGGTGCTCTTTCGCATTCGCATAAATTCGCCGGGAAACCGCATCGGCCGACGAGGATCCGAACGGCCGCGCAATGAGTCCGTCCTGCAACGCCCGCTGTTCGGGATCGAAGAAAGTCACGCGGACCTCGGCCGTGGATTGCACGGCGCGACCGTTGAGCGTCGCCGCCTCGAAAATCGTCTCGCGGATCGCCTGCGCCGCCCGTTCCAGCAGCTCGTGGTGCGTGGCCTCGACCGCTACAAATTCGACCAGCCGGCTCTCCTCATCGACGGTGACCAGGCATCGCACCATCGGTTTTTCGAGCAGCAAGACGCGGAGTTTTTCCGGCAGGCGCACCTCGAGCGAGGTTCTCACCATCACCGGCTGAGCGCCGTCGGTCGGATTTTCCGCCCGGGCGGAGAGCACCGTGCCACCCAGGACCACACCCGCAACGGTAAGCAGACGGAGAAACGCATTCATGCGGGAAACCTAGTCCCTCCGCCGCCGCAATCCAGTCGGAGTTATGCAACAAACTCAGTATGTGCCCCGGGCTGTGCGTTCCGCGCGCTGGTATTGGGCGCGGAAATGCCCGGCCAGCTCGCTGGCGAAGCGCACCTCGTCCACCTTGTTCTTGGACGTCAGTGCCGGCTTCACCTTGGCGAACATCTGCTCGTAGCCGACGGCCGAGAGGTCGGTCAGCACGGCCAGCGCCTCGGCGCGGCGCGCGGCGGGAATACCGGGGGCGTTGATCGCCCGCCAGGCCGCGGCCAGCTCGTTGTGGGTGTCGATGCCCATGATGCGGATCACAAAGGACATCTCGCGGAACAGGTTGCCGGTCCACGCCGAGTTATAGACCAGCGGGGCCTCGCCGGCGTAGGGATTCACCTCGGGATCGGAACGGTGCGCCGCGAATTCTGGTGTGCGGTAAAAGTCCTTGCGGATCGGCAGCCGGCGCAGGGCAAAGTGCTGCGGCCCGCCGGGGGTGCCGGGTTTGAAGTTCCAGAGTTTCTGGCCCTCCATGGACATCACGTATTCGATGAAGGCCTCGGCGATCTCACGGTTGGGCGCACCGCGCATCAGGGCGATCGGATCGGGCGAGAGCGTGGTGCCGCCCGCGGGCATGTGGAAGCCCAGGCGCTGGCGTCCGCTGCGCTCCGCCGAACTCTGCTCCTGGTAACGGCCGTAGAAATCGATGCACATGCCGACCGCACAGTTGCCCGCCGCCACGTCGATCGGCGGTTTCTGCGACGAATCGGTGAAATAGCGGGCGTTGGCGCTCACGAGCAGGAGCAGCCGCAGGCCACGCTCCCAGCCTTGCGCCACGGCCTGTTTCTCGAGCTCGGCCCTCGGCCGGCCGGTGTCGGCGACGAGCTTCGCCCATTCCAGATAGATCTGCTCCTGAATGATGCTTTCAAAGGACTTCGCGATGGAACCGCTCTTGGTCGGGTCGCACACGGCGACCTCGCCGAGGTATTTCGGGTCGGTCAGGTCGGCCCACTCGCGCGGCGGCGCGGTGATGCCGAGCCGCGCGAGGGCGTCGTGGTTGTAGAGCATGCCGTGGCCGCTGAGCACGGGGCCGAGCCAGCGGCCCTGCCTGTCGCGGAACGGCTCGCCGGTGTAGCTGGCCGGGATCACGTCGTCGGTGAACCACTCGGGGCGGCGCTGCAACAGGCCGGAATCCACGATGCGGCCGGCATCGGCCTGCCGGATAAAGTCAAAGGTGCCGCCGCCGAAGAACACGTCGATGCCGCAGCCGACCTCCGACGCAAGGAACTCGCGCCGGGCCTCCTGCGCCTCCGGGTTGGCGTCCTTCGCCAACCGCGCGTTTGCGAATGAGGCCTGCACCTCCATGCTCCACGACTTGCCGAGCTTGCGGGTCCAGTGGTTTTGAAAAGACGCGATATATTCCGACTCAAGGAAGCGCGCGATCTCGCTCGTGCCACCGATCACCCGCCAGTCAATCGTCACGGTTTTGCCGGTCTTCGCCCGATACCATTCCTGGAATCCCTGCGCATATTCCTGCCGGATGGCCTCGTTGTGGGGCGTGATGATGACCACCGTGCCGTCGGCGCGCCCGATGGTCTTCTTGGCCGGACGTAGCGCGAACGGGAGCGCCACGACGGTCAGCAGGGCGAGGATGATGAGGGCGCGGTTCATACCACGCCTCCTGTCATCCTGAACGAAGTGAAGGATCCAGAACGATGTGCGACGACGGTCATGCGGCTGGATTATTCGCTGTGCTCAGAATGCAAACAAAGGGATCCCTCAGTCCGTCAGCACCACCACGTCCTCGGGCTCAACCGTGGCGTAGAGTTCGCCGCGCGCGCTGCCGTCCACGAAGCGCGGGTTGCGCTCGAAGATCTTCAGCTTGGTGCCGTTGGCGGTCACAAAATCATACTGCGCCACCTCGCCGAGGTAGATGGAGTCGCCGATGCGGCCGGTCACGACGTTCTTCCGCTCGGCATCGCGGTGGAGTTCCCAGCACTCCGGGCGGATCGAGACCGTGACCTCGGCGCCCGCGGCCGCCGGGCGGGTGGGATCGCCGAACACACCCTGGAAGCGCCCGACCGTGGTCTCGACAAACACATGGTCGCCGTCCACCGAAAGAACCTTGCCGGTGAGAAAATCCGTTTCGCCGATGAAGTTTGCCACCACCTTCCGCGTCGGGCGCTTGTAAACCTCGCGCGGCGTGCCGACCTGCAGGATGTGGCCGCTCTCGAGGATCGCCATGCGATCGGCGATGGACAGGGCCTCCTTCTGGTCATGGGTCACATAGACCGTCGTGAGCTGGAACTCCTTGCACACGCGCCGGATCTCCGTGCGCATTTCGAGGCGCAGCTTGGCGTCGAGGTTGGAGAGCGGTTCGTCGAGCAGGAGGCAGCGCGGCCGGATGACCAGCGCGCGGGCGAGCGCGATGCGCTGCTGCTGGCCGCCGGAGAGCTGGCTGGGTTTACGCTCCGCGTATTTTTCCATCTTCACCGACGCCAGCGCCTCGGCCACGCGGGTCTTGATTTCCTCGGCCGGCACCTTGCGCTCGTGGAGACCAAACGCGACGTTCTCGGCCACGGTCATGTGCGGCCAGAGCGCGTAGCTCTGAAACATCATGCCCGTGTTCCGCTTGTGCGGTTCAAGGCGGGTGACGTCCTCGTTGCCGAAGAGAATCTGCCCTTTCTCCGGGATGTAGAAGCCGGCCAGGCTGCGCAGGAGCGTGGTCTTGCCGCAGCCGCTGGGCCCGAGCAGGAAAAAGAGTTCGCCGGGATTGATGGTCAGGTCGAGGCCGTGCAGGGCCACCACGTTGCCGAACTGCTTGGTGAGTTGCTTGACCTGGATCGAAATCATGGGTGAGGCGCGCCCGGCGAGGCAACCCGCCGCCCCCGGCCAAGTCAAAGCGATTAAGCCCCGAGCCCGGCGGGAAGGAACAAGTGGCAAGCGGGAAGCATCAAGAAATCATCCCTCCAGCGGCAAAGGGACCATCCCGCTGGCGCTTGGATTTGGCATCCGCCCCCTGGCACTTGGCACTTGGCACTTGTTACTTGGTGCTTTGATCTACCTCCATGCCCTCGCCCAAAGGACCGCCGGAGCTCAAGCATCTCGATCACATCCTCGTCAGCGCCCCCGCCATCAAGCGCCGCATCGCGGGCCTGGGCGAACAGATCAACAGCGACTACGCCGGCAAGGACCTGATGGTCGTCGCCATCGTCAACGGCGCCCTGATCTTCACCGCCGACCTCCTGCGCCAGCTGCGCAGCTCCCTGCGCCTCGACTGCCTGCGCGCCTCCAGCTATCACGACGGCACCAAGGCCGTCGGCGAACCGCGCATCGTGGACTCCATGAAACTCGACGTCCGCGGCCACACCGTGCTGCTCGTGGACGACATCCTCGACACCGGCAAGACCCTCGCCGCCGTCGCCGGCATGATCAAGGACAAGGGCGCCACCACCGTGAAGACCTGCGTGCTGCTCGACAAGAAGGCCCGCCGCGCCGTGCCCTTTGAGGCCGATTACGTGGGCTTCGAGATCCCCAACGAGTTCGTCGTGGGCTACGGCCTCGATTTCAACGAGCGCTACCGCAACCTTCCCTGTATCGGCGTCCTGAAGCCGAAGTTCTACGGCGGAAAGTAAGCCGCAGCAAAAATGGCGGAGAGAGAGGGATTGATTCGCTTCGCTCAGGGCTGCGCCCCAAAGCCTGCGGCTTTGCCCCTAACCGGGCCTACTTGCACGCCGCTTTCGCGGCAAAATGGCGGAGAGAGAGGGATTCGAACCCTCGATAGAGTTTCCCCTATGCAGCTTTAGCAAAGCTGTGCCTTCAGCCACTCGGCCATCTCTCCGGAGGTGAGCTGGGAAGGAAACCCGCCGCCCGGACGAGTGCAAGGGCTTTTTCCTTAACGACGGAATCCCCGCGCAGCGGCTGCTCCCTGCCCCACCGGGCGCCTGGGCGCCGCCTGCCCTTAGCCGCGCAAGCGGTCCCTTACCAACGGCCAGAGAAACAGCAGCGCCGGCGCGATCTCCGGCGGACGCTCCGCCAGCCAGCGGTCAATCTCCGCCGGCGTGAACCAGTTGCCGCGTTCGATCTCTCCGGGATGCAGCGTAAACGGCCCCTCAGCCTCCACGCGATACACCCAGACGAACTCCTGCCCCGTCTCCTCCCGCGCCTCGACCTTGAAGAGCGGCGCCGGCGGCTTCTCCGGCCGGCATCCCAATTCCTCCTCCAGCTCCCTCCGCGCCGTTCCGTCATAGTCCTCGCCTGCGCCCACATGGCCGGCGGCGGACGTGTTCCAGTAGCCGGGGAACTGGTCCTTCAACTGCGAACGCTGGTGCAGGAAAACCTGCCCGGCTCGGTTCACCACCAGCAGGTGGACGGCCCGGTGCCGCAGCTTCCGCCGGTGCACTTCGCGCCGCGGCAACTGCCCAACCACGCGGTCCTGTTCGTCTACGACATCGAAAAGTTCGTCCAGATTCTGTCCCATGGGTGCAGCCTACAGCGGCCCGCTGCGGGCAATCAGCAAGAAAGTATTCGGGGTGCCATCCCGGATCTGCCCCGGTCCGGCCCTTTAACATTCTTCCACCACTTCCGCCTTTTGTGTCCGATAGGTATCTGCAACATTTCACCCGCTTCCAACCGTATCGCTCCCTTTCTCCCCCATGACCAATACAACCCGTTCCGCCGTCGCCACCGTCAAAGTCCGGCCCAAGGCCTACTTCGCCGCCGCCGCGAGCATCGTGGCCGTAGTGAGCGTTTCCTCGGCCCTGTCCGCTTTCTTCTGCCTGCAATTTCTCTCGCAGGTGCAAGAGGTGGTGGCCGCGGCCCCGGCCCTGGGCTCGGAGCTGAATGCCATCCTCGCCGGGATGTATAAAAACCTCTTCATCATTCTGGCGGCCATCGTCGTGATTCTCTCGGTGTTGGTTTCCGTGATCCTGTATTATCAGCTGTCGCGTATCATCGGGGCCGAATTCGCGCTCAACCGCCACATCCAGGAAAAGCTGCTGCAGGGCGACCTGAGCCCGGTGACCCTGCGCAAGGGCGACTTCTTCCACGAACTCGCGGCCAATCTGAACCGCTTCGTCGAAAAAACGAAAGGCTCCGGCGGCGGGCCTGCCGCCTGAGGGCCGGCGCTGGCAGGATTTCAGATTCCACATTGCAGATTTCAGACGGTCGACGAATTCAAATCCCAAAGTCTATCTTCCGGATATGAAATCTGAGATCTGTGATCTCAAATCCACGTTCTAGCAGATCACCATCAACCGCGGCTGGCCTGGGATCGTCGCGGGCGCGCGATGGACACACGGAGGCACCGGGCTGCCGGGCCAGTCCACTGCGATGCGCCAAAGAGTGAAGTGACCGAAGGAATACGGCTCCGCACCCGGCCGCGCCGCATAGTGCAGATCGTAGCAGTGCTCGTGCAGGAAGTCGCGGAAGCCCGCGTCGTCCGCGCCAGCGTGGAGCTTGAGCAGCTCCGCGCGCGTGGCCGGCACATCCACGCGCCGCACGGTGTCCTCGTTGCGCAGGCCCTCGCTGGGCGAGCCGTGGTAGGTGC
>JACCDR010400953.1_pt1 | contig 13367 bp, 12 predicted proteins | sample 7446431 | NCBI WGS metagenome assembly JACCDR01 (sample SAMN15323443, study PRJNA562643) | freshwater metagenome | isolation source: river surface water | place: USA:Blue River Watershed | collected 2017-08-17
CCTACCCGCTCTCTACTATGGGGTCCGTATACTGTAGAGGGCCCGTCGGGCCTCCCTACTCGTTCTCTACTATGGGGCTCGGGGACTGTAGAGGGCCCGTCGGGCCTCCTACCCGCTCTCTACTATGGGGCCCAGTATACTGTAGAGGGCCCGTCGGGCCTCCTACCCGCTCTCTACTATGGGGTCCGTATACTGTAGAGGGGAAGTGAAATTTTCTTTTTTGAATTCTTTTGGTGATGAGCTCCACACGTACATTATTGGCGCGGTACATTAATCAAATTGAAAGTCCTTCTCAATTGTTGGAGTTCATACCGTCAGGGCCCTACAGAGACATTATGTCAAAAAACACTGAACAGTTGAACATTCATGCTGTAGAGACTCTTAAAAAAGTTGCGCAGTTGGTTGTATCGGAAGAGTGGAACCCCACAAACATGGGCATCATAAGTGGGGTTGATGTGGTTGAGCAGCATAGGGGCCGGGTGGAATCGCTGCTGATGAAGTTGTTGCGCAACAGTTATGCGAGCATATTGTGGGCTCAATTGAGCCGGGGGGAGCCCCTATCAGATGACCAACTTGACCAATTAGTACAGATCGAAAAAAAGTACTTGCTTGATCAAGAGACCATGGAGGCTTGGTCTGTTTTTTTGACCATCTTGGATGGCCAGCAAGACTTAAAAGTTAAGCCCGTCCGTACGTGGTTACGGAATGTTCTTGATTCTGGGTTAAGGCCGTTAGATGGTCAGATTGAAAAAGTTCAAGAATTGTTGAATTCTTGTGATGTTGGTAGTTGGTCGACGAAACCGACTAATCTCCAACAGGTTGTTCGATCGGGGGTTGAGCAACTAGTAGGGTTGCATACCTACATTGTTGATGACCGAGACGGTCATGTGCGAAAAATGTTTAGAAACCTTCAAGGACTTGTCGATACCCTCCTGTGGGGTCTCTCGAGCCACTTGATGTCAGTATTTTCTGGAAAAGAAGGTTCTGAACAATCTCTAAAGACTTTTGAGGGCGTTGCTCAGTGGATTGAGCAAGAGATGTCTTTAGACGTTTGGGAGTGTTGGGGTTTTTTGATCATCCGTGTACCGGATGATCAAAAGGGTCACTTTGAGAAGTATATCGGTCAGGTTTCGTAATTTTTTCCACTACGTCGTAGTATTTCTTTTTGGATGGCTTCTTCGCACGCTAGGAGAAAGTTAGCGTAGTGGTGTTTGATAAATGCATCAGGGCACCTACCTAGTTCCGTCTCAAATGTTTTGAGGACTTCCCGTCGATGGGGGTCCCCTGCGGGGGTTTTCATATAATTTTGCCAGGAAGGCTTAACCGTTTCTGCGTTATGGATGGCCGCGACGGCTTTACGTCTAGCCTCTTTGGTCCTTGAGGTTAGGTAGGACCTCAGTTTTGATAATTCGGTCGTCGTTAGTTCGGTAAGGTTGAGGTTCAACATGGTTAGTAAATCAATTGTTGTGACGGGTCATCGGTGTTTGGGTCCAGAGGATACGATCCGGATTCGAATGTCCATGAAGGTATTGGTTGAAAAACCTCATGTGAGCAAGATTTATTTTGGGGGTGCGAAGGGGGCTGACTATGAAGCCCTGTTGGCCGCTTTAGAATTTCGTACTCGTCAGTCCCCTGAGTTGATTGTGGTGGTGCCGAACAGGTTGGAGCACCAGCCGAGGGGGTGTCAGATTGTAGCGAAGCGGGCCGACCGTATTGTTGAGCTACGTCAAACGATCACTGAAGAAGATAACTTTGAAGCCTATCGGGTACGTAATAAGTACATGGTCGACCAAGCCCGCCAGGACAGTTTAGCGTCGATGGTGTTGGCTTATTGGAATGGGGATAAGAATTCGGGCACCTACCATTGTTTAAATTATGCTAGGTCTCACGACATGCACATACAGGTTCTAAAAATTAGAGGTTTGGTTTAGAGCCTTAGACGTTGACAGGGTCAACAATTTTGTTACTTTTAGACCCATAGAAGATTTTTTGCTGGTTATGGTCTTCTATAAATCTCTTTTGGATGGTCCAAAAGAGGTTTTATTTTGCCTTTTATATGGGCAAAATTATCATGGGCGGCCAATCTTATGAAGCCGCAGGCTTGTCGGTTGACAACTGGTTAGACCGAGAGGATCACGATTATCGGTTCATCAACCAAAAGAGGTCTACTCCTATTACGGAGCTTATTTTACATGAAACCGTCACAAGGTCCCACGATGCGACCTTGAGGGTTTTGAAACCAAAATCGGAGACAAATAAGTTCGGTCGTGGTTTAGGGGTTCACTTCATTGTAGAGCACGACGGTGTAGTGTACCAACATGGGGATGTTCTGTCGGATCTCCTATGGCATGCCAGCCAACATAATGGACCTTCGGTGGGCGTGGAGATCGTCAACCCTTATGAGCCTAGGTTCAACCCAAAGGGGTCTCCTTGGACCAATACTATAAAAAATGCCGTATGGGCCGCTGGGGGTTCTTATGTCGTGCCCACACAGCTTCAATGTGAAGCTGTTGCGACCTTACAAGGTTTTCTTACCACTTTAGAAGAAAATACCCCTTCGACATTGCAGATACCGCAATGGTGGGTTGGTCGAAAAGGGGATGGGTTTTTGATGGGTCGTGTTAAAGGGGCGGAAGTTGTCCGACCTGGCATTTACGCTCATCATAACTTTGAGCACGCCGACGGGTCTTTTCCTGCCCTTTATTGCTTTCTTAGAAATGTTATCCGGTTAGAAGCAGACCAGTGTTACGCGGAAACGATTAGGTTATCTTCGTTGGGGAAGTCGTTTATTGACCTAAGTGGTTTACTACAAAATAGAGAGGAGTTTTATTACTATGGGAAATAATAACGTCATTATGGAAGCCTTCGAGCCTGCCCTTTTTCGGTCATGCTGGTTAGAGGAAGAGATTTTTTATATTAAGTTATGTTGGTACGTTAAAACAGTTTTTAGGAAGTCAATTCCTAAGCTTTACTCTACACTGTATAATAATTCTCAATTCTATCTGGTAGAGAAGTTTGGCCGTATGATGTACCAATTAGGGGAGTTGTACGAAAAGCACTCTAGTTTGGTAGAGTATATAGATGTTTATAAAAACCCGACTCTTCAGTTAGATTGTTCTTCCGTTAGAGCTCATGACACGCTAATGCAAATTGAAAGTCATGTACAAACTCTTTCAAATGAAATTAGTGTGCTTTTAGAAAATTTTATTAAGGATAATATTGAAGTATCTGGCGTGTTGGTGGAAATGATTGCGGACATTAGAACTGTCCTTGAAACCTCTTCTAGTTATGTGCCTTATTACGATTTAACTCTAAAAGGTACAAAAAACTTGAAGAATAAGTTTGAGACAACTCTAAGTCATATTGAGAAAGTTTCAGCGTGGAGGGCTGCAAACCCTATTGAAAGTAGGGTTAGTAGTTCTGCATTAGAACGAAGGGCCGAAAGACTTAAGGAGATCTCTTCCAAAAACCCTTTTGTTCAAGTTGCTGGTGAAGATTACCTTGACGATAAACTAAAAACCTTTAAAACTTGGCCTTGTGGCTGACCTTTTCGATTTAACCTTGGAAGAGCTTCAACAAAACGTTGAAGCTCTTTTGCTTCAACGTCAGTACTGTTTACAATGGTGCCAAGTTGACCTTTTTAGAGTGGGTCGTGTGGTAGGGACGGGTGGATTCGTTAAGGAATTTTTTGGTCTAGACGAACGAGAAGTTTTGTTTACCCTTTACGGTTGGTTGAGGGTATCGGACCATCAAGTCCACCCGGTATGGGTTCCTAAGTCGAACCAACCTTATAAGAGACCTGCGTTGGACGTTTCTGAGGACATGCCAGAAGACTTGGATGTTAGTGAAATTATGAAAATAGTAGAGGGAGTTTAGTATGATCTCAAATACGATCCGTTATGGTACTGATGTACGTCAAAAGCTCATGAGTGGTGTCGACCAATTGGCCGACGCGGTATCGGTCACGCTAGGACCTCGAGGCCGGAACGTTTGCATTGAGAAGTCATTTGGTGGACCTTTGGTCACCAAAGATGGTGTTAGTGTTGCAAAAGAGGTAGACCTTGAAGACCCCTGGGAAAACATGGGTGCCCGAATGGTTCGGGAGGTAGCTTCCAAAACGTGCGAGGATGCCGGTGATGGTACGACGACTTCGATCGTATTGGCTCGAAGCCTTTATCGGGAAGGTCTAAAACTTGTTGAGGCGGGTTACGCTCCTGTTTTTTTGAAAAAGGGTATGGATGCTGCGGCGTACGAGGTCATAGACGCTCTTTACAGGCATTCTCTACCGGTGAAGACGCGAGAGAATATTGAAAATGTTGCGGTGATCTCTTCTAATGGGGACACTAAAGTTGGTAAGGTTATTGCGGACGCGGTCGCGATGGTCGGTCGTGATGGGGTTATTACGATCGAAGACGGTCATGGTATGGATACGACCATCGAAACCGTCGATGGTTACCGTTTCGACCAAGGATATGCGAGCAACCACTTCGTTTCAGAAGGATCTGATGAGGTTACTCTAGAAAATTGTAGGGTTTTGGTCACGGACCTCCCTGTCACGAACCCTAGAATGTTGACCGACCTTCTTAATGAAGTCGTCCAGACCGGGCAACCTTTGGCGATCATCGCCTATGAGTATGGTGGTGAGGCGATCCCTTTTTTCCTCCATAATAAAAAACTAGGTATTTTGAACTCCGTGTTGGTTCGGTCTCCTGGGTTTGGACGGCAGGTTTCGGACCTTTTGGAAGATGTGGCGACGTTCGTTGGAGCTAACTTTTATCAGAAAGCTCTAGGGATGTCGTTGGCAGATGTTAAGTTGGAGGACCTTGGATTTGTTGAAACGATCCGGGTTTCGGCCAAACAAACCCTGTTGACCAACGGCGGTGGTAGCGTAGAGAGCATTTCAGCTCGAGTTAATTCGTTGAAGGCTCAAGCCAATAGGGTTGGGTCAGAGTACGATAAGGATAAAATCCAGAGTCGGATCAGTGCCCTCAATGGAGGTTTTTGTACCGTAAAGGTAGGTGCGATGACCGAAACTGAGTTAAAAGAGATTAAAGCTAGAATGGAAGATGCGCTCGGGGCCACGAAGGCGGCCATCGAGGATGGGATCGTCGTTGGGGGTGGGGTGGCGCTCATTCGAGCGGCAAGCGATGTGGCAGAGTCCATTGACGTTGAGGGTTCTTTTTCGACCGAGGAAGAACGATTAGGTTTTAGATTGGTCTTGAAGAGTTGTTATGAACCTTTTAAGGCTATCTTGAGAAATTCTGGCGATGAGCCTGAACGTTACTTGGTAGAAATTGAGAACAGTGAAAACTTAAATGTGGGATTTAATGCTGCAACGTCGAAAGTAGAAGACTTGATCGTTTCGGGGGTCATCGACCCAACAAAGGTCGTGTTGACGGCGTTGACCAATGCCGTTTCGGTCGTCGGTACAATGTTGACCACTGAGGCGGCCATTCGGGTAAAGTCGAAAGAGACCCCCGAATCGTAAATTACAGTAAGTATGTAATAAAAAAGGCTACAAGGGTCCCTTGTAGCCTTTTTTATTATAGTGATCCTTCAGTATGGACTCACGGCTGACCCGCTATCGGCTAAAAAAAGTCGACCTCCTTACGGCTCAGGATATTCCACAATTAGCATTTGCCATTACGGGTTACTATAAAGGTACCGTGACCGTACAATCTCACACTGAAGATGGGGTGGTGGGGGTTCGGTTTTTTGGTGAGAATGTAGATATGATCTTGTTACCTCAAGATGCTAATTTGTTACTTGAGGACTTTTTATTGGAATCTTTTAGCCCTATCTTGTACCCCACGGGTCCAGACGCCATAAAACCCTCTTTTATGGACGTATCGGCCAATATCGTCGACAGTTCTCTTTACAGTAGGGTGTATAGTCGATTACTGACCTTGTTTGGTCATAGGTTTTTCCCGACATCGGAGATATAAACATGGCAGCTAGTAAGAAAAAGACTAAAAATACTTCTACAAAGGCTCAACAGGTTGAGCCTGTTGAGCCCGTACAGGTTCAACGGACTGAAGTTTTCATGTCATGTGGTCGATGTGGTCACAACAAGGCTTTTCCGATCCTTGTACAAGGGCCCACTCGAGTATTTGAATGTTCTTCGTGTGGTTTCCCAAAAACGGTCAATATGGGAGGCCCGATTGACCTTTGAGGTTTTATGAACTTAGACAAGTTATCTGAGTTGTTGGGGTACTTATCAAGCCAACATTACGATATAAAAGTAGCTTGGAAAGATGAGAGCTTTTTTATGAAAGCTCTTTCCAAAGTTTTGGCTTTTAATCCTGACTTCTTATCGTCATATACGACGACGATCAATAAAACTATCTACTTTCCCTCTAAAAGTTGGTTGGAGTCTCAACCTTTTTCCACCATCGAAGAGATAGTTTTTCATGAGTGTGTTCACGTTCAAGATAGCGAGCAGTACCGCCTAGGGTTTAAAGTCACCTATCTGTTCCCGCAGGTCCTTGGGGTACTTGCGTTGTTCAGTTGGGCATTCCCGCCTCTCCTATTATTTCTAATGGCCTTATTACCCTGGCCTTCCCCTTTCCGAACCTATTGGGAAAAAAGGGGTTATACGGCTACGTTGTTGGTGAGACACTTAAGAGGTGGGGTCATCGACGATAGAACAAAGTTGTGGTTACTAAGTAACTTTACATCCTTGTCGTATTATCAGATGAGTTGGGACGCTGAGACGATCACGAAGGACTTTGAAGACATCATAACGTTTGTTACGAAGACACCTTTAGAGGTCTTGGCGGGCCATCCTACCTATGGTTTTATTGTGAGGTACTTTAGAAAGGTCTAAAATGTCATTTGACACTAGTTTTGTCCGATGCTTACATTGTCAGACCAACACCCTTGAAGGTTCTGGTCGGGAACCCTACCGATTGATTTGCAAAACCTGCAAAAAGCATTATATTATCTATGTGAACGTTAGGGAGGTCCCTGCGGGCGACACCCCTTCCGACCCTAAAAAACTTACCCTCTAGCCTCGTTTCTACCTGTACAGAGACGTGTACAGAAAATTCCAATGTCAGTAAACTTGATAGTAGGTCAACCGCACCTAAAGGGATTTTTTTCTCGATTGTTTCGAGGCGACCTTGTCGGTACGGTTTTGTTAGTGGGTCCAGAGGGTGTGGGGAAGAGGTTTAGCACGTTTTTGGGAATCCGTTCAGCATTGTGTCATCAAGGGAATGTTGATGGTTGTTCCTGTAGTTCTTGCTTTTTTTTGAAGCAGGGTTGTCATCCTGATGTCCATTGGATTTCACCTCAAGATGATAAGGACATTCCAGTAGGTTCCGTTAGGGATGTGTTAGACCGAATTAGGCTTCGCCCAGAAGTTTCGAAGTTAAGGTTTGTTTTTTTGGAGCATGTTGACCGGATGACCGACGCGTCCGCCAATGCTCTTTTGAAAACACTTGAGGAACCTCCCAGTCATGTCAGGTTTATTTTAACGACAGAGCGACCCGATGGTGTCATGGGGACCATCCGTTCTAGGTGTTTAGAGGTCCCTTTTAGAAGGCTTTCTGATGAATTTGTCCATACGACTTTGAAACCCTTCGAACCAGAGAGTAGCGTTCGAGACACTTACGTTAGAGTTTCCTCCGGATGCCCTGGGTTGGCGTTGAGGTTACTTTCTTCTGGGCAGTTATCTTGTAGAGATAAGGTTGAGAAGTTGTTTTTGGCATTGGACCAACAGGATATTGTTACGTTTTTCACAACCGTAGACGAAACCCTAAAGACCTATACGGTCAAAGACTTCTTTTTATGGTGTTGGGGTGTCCTGTCGGACATCTTAGAGGGGAAGTCGATTCGTTTTTCTAAGGTTCAAGTTACCAAGTTAGTTAAATCGATAGAAGAGTTAGAAGACCTTCACTTGTCCATGCATACCAATATTGGATATCAGATAAAGTTTAGGTTATGGTCGATACTATAAACAGTTCCGTTAAGATGTACGTTAGCTCTCAACCTTACTTTTTGTATGAGGTTAGGGATAAGTATCTGAAAATAGAGAATCTTGATCTCCTTGAAATGTCCTCTGACGTAGAGGAGTCTTGTTTGATAGATTCCTTGGAGACTCCGTATGGGGAGAACTTTTCAGGTAGGCTGATTTTAATTGACCATGCGGAGAAGATAAAACCTTCTAAAACACTTTTAAGTTATCTAGAAACCTGGAAAGTTCCTAAGTATGGGATCGTGATGCTTGTCCATCACGATAAAGCTCCTGCTTGGTCCAAGAATTTTCAAGTAAAGGTATTTAAAAAGTTTAGTAGTTTTGAGAGACAAAATGATTACCTTGGTTGGATATCCGACAAGGCTTCTAAGTTATCGTTAAAGTGGTCCTCTGCATTGTCGGAGCAATTGTTTCAGCTTGTCGGACCTGACCTTTATGGTCTCGAGGGGGAGCTTAAAAAGTTAGCCTTGTTGGAAACAACACCCGAGAAGTTAACCGATTATGTTACGTTGAGGGTGCCGCCGGACGCTTGGAAAATTGTTGATGATGCTTTTTTGGGGAAAATGTCCTCTGCTCTAAATGGTTTAGAGACCTTATTTAGCCTAGCTGCCGACGACCCTTACTTTTTACTCCTGACTTGTTTATTTAAGCAGACCGAAAGAGTTATGGTCGCTCATGGGATGTTAGAACGAAACAGTACTGTTGAGGAGATATCTGCTCAAGTAGGGCTTCATGAGTATAGGGTAAAGAACTTTTTGATACCTATGGTTCAAAGGATTAGTTTTGATAAAATTAAGAAGGTATGCGCTAGGTTATGTGACTTAGATGTAGGTTTTCGTTCGGGTTTAGTTTCTAAAAAAACGGCGCTTGAATTAGCCATTATACACATTAGCAGTTAGGTGGTAAGGTGGAAGATCAGAACGTTACAAGGGTTGTAAAACGAAGTGGTGACTTGGAACCCGTCGATCTAAATAAAGTCGTTCGGGCTATAACGCGCCATGCGGAGGGGCTTACGAACGTCGACCCTATGAGGGTAGCCCTTCAGGTCGTTTCGGGCGTCCATGACAAAATTGAAACCAAGCAATTAGATGCCTTGTCCATTCAGGTAGCTGCGTCGTTGGCGTTTGAGGACCCGAACTACAGTAAGTTGGCCGCAAGGATTTTATCGTCTTTTGTAGAAAAGGAAGTTTCTGGTCAGGACATTGATTCTTTTTCAATGTCAATCATTAGGTCTTATGAGTTGGGGTTGGTGAACAAGAGAGTCTACGACCTTGTTCGTAAAAACAAGCGTAAGTTTAATTACGCGATTAATAAGTACCGAAACGACTTATTCGAGTACTTCGGCTTGCAGGTCGTTTATGACCGATACTTGTTGAAAAACCCTAAAACGAGGGAAGTCATCGAGACCCCTCAGTACTTTTTTATGCGCGTTGCGGTCGCGTTATCTTCTTCGATCGACGATGCTCTTGAGCTTTACGATAAGATAAGCACTTTTGATTATATGCCCAGCACTCCCACTTTGTTTAACAGTGGGACCAACCATGAGCAACTATCGAGCTGCTATCTATTAGATAGTCCTCAGGATGACCTGGCGAAAATTTACGATCGTTACCGTGATATTGCACAACTGAGTAAATTTTCAGGGGGTATTGGGGTAGCGTTCCATCGAGTTAGGAGTTCTGGTTCGTTGATTAGGTCAACGAATGGTCTATCGAATGGTCTTATACCTTGGTGTAAAATTCTAGATAGTTCCGTGTTGGCGGTCAACCAGTGTTTAGACTTGTCTACGTACATTTACACTCAAGAAGGCCCTAAGAAGCTCGAAAGTGTTAAAGAAGGCGATTATACTCTAGGTGCTTCGTGTCTCTTTAGAAGGATCGATAAGGTACACGTTTATGACAATAAAGAGCCCGCCGTTCGAATTGAGACCAAACATTCTTGGGCGCCTGTAAAACTTACAGAAAAGCACCCTGTTGCGGTCATAAGGTCTCATGACGTTGGGACTTCTTTGGACCGTATCTATTCGGACCTAACTAATGGGGCTCATAGTCCCGACTGGGTTGATGCGGGGGATGTTAAAGAGGGTGACTTCGTATGTATGCCCATTCCTAATTTTGTTTCTAACGTTCCTGGGTTCTCTTTGGAGGACGCCTACTTTTATGGTATTATGTTAGGTAATGGGCACATTACCGAAGATTTGAAGGAGTATGGTCTAACGTACAACCCTGAAACGGCAGAATATAGAGAATTTTTACCGAAGTATTTAAGTAGGTACGGTATAACGGCCGCTGTTGAACGAAAGAGTGACCACTACGAGTCCCTAAAGTGGGAGGTTCCACTCAACGATGCTGGAGAGCCTTTGGCCGTTGAAGGGTCTGATAAGGTTTTTCCATTTCAGTATAAAGACCTTTACGATGAAAATGGTGAAAAGCGTATATGTGCTCGTTATACCTTTTTGCCAAAGGACCACACGTTTCAACTCATTCGAGGTATGATCGAAACCGATGGAGGAGTCTATCGGGATAGTGAGATTTACTTCTACACAAGTTCTGAAGTACTCGCCTATGGGTTACGTTTCCAGCTCCTTCGTGTGGGGATCCCTTCTGGTGGGAATTACCGGCTACGTCAGTATGACCATGAAGGAACTCGAGAGGATGGTACGAAGGTAGACTTTAAGGGTTCTAGCGACGCTTATGACATTTCAATACCCTCTACGGTCGAGTTAGCTTCGGTGCTAGGGTGTGAGCCTATCGAAAAAGAGTCTTGGATCACTTGGGGCGGGGCCATTTGGACTCGTGTTAAGGAAGTCACAAAGTGTGAGGGTCCTGCTCAAGTGGGGGACCTAGAAGTTGATGTAGATGAGAATTACCTAGCAGAGTCGATGCTTGTTCACAATGGGGGTCGTCGAAAAGGTGCCGCGTGCGTTTACTTGGAACCTTGGCATGCCGACATTGAACACTTTTTGGAGTTGAGGGAAAATACGGGCGACGAGGCTAGGAGGACTTATAACCTCAATTTGGCAAACTGGATTCCAGACCTCTTTATGGAGAGGGTGGAACAAGGTGGTCTTTGGAGCCTATTTGATCCTAAGGAAGTACCTGACCTAACAGACCTGTTTGGGGACCACTTCCGTCGGGCCTACTTGGAGGCTGAGCAGGCGGGTTTGGCGAAGAAAACCATTAACGCTCAGGACCTTTATGCGAGGATGATGAGATGTTTAGCTCAAACGGGCAATGGTTGGATGACGTGGAAAGACCACGCCAATAGGAAGTCCAACCAAACGAACGACACTCCTACGAGCCCTGTCATTCACTCCTCTAATCTTTGCGTAGAGATCCTAGAGGTTACGAATGAGAATGAGACTGCGGTTTGCAATCTAGCTTCTATTAACCTGGGCAAACATGTTCAACACGGTAAGTTTGACTTTGAAAAACTTGCTAAAACGGTAAAAGTTGCTGTCAGACAGTTGGATAGGGTCATTGATATTAACTTCTACCCTATAAAAACTGCTGAAAATTCGAACCTCAAGTGGCGCCCGATTGGATTGGGGTTGATGGGCCTGCAGGATGTATTTTTTCAACTAGCTTTACCGTTTGAATCCCAAGAGGCTAGGGACCTGTCGAAAAAGATTTCTGAGGAAATCTACTACCATGCCGTCGATACCTCCTGTGAGTTGGCTCAACAGTTGGGACGACACCCTAACTTTGAAGAGACGAGGGCCGCGAAAGGTATTTTGCAACCAGACTTGTGGTCTTTGGAGATGTCGGGTCGTTGGGAGGTTCTTCGGGATCGTGTCAAACAGCATGGTCTAAGAAATTCCCTCCTTATTGCAATTGCACCGACGGCCACCATTGCCAGCATTGTAGGCGCCTACGAGTGTATTGAACCACAAGTGAGCAATCTATTTAAACGGGAAACCCTTTCGGGGGACTTCTTGCAAGTAAATAGGTATTTGATCGAAGACCTAAAACGGCATGGGTTGTGGAATCAAAAAATTAGAGACCAGATTAAATTGTCTGAAGGCTCTATACAGTCTATTGCTCAGATACCTCAATCGTTGAAGGATATCCACAAAACCGTATGGGAAGTGCGTCAGAGTGCGTTGATCGACCTGGCTGCCGATCGAGGTCCTTATGTTGATCAGAGCCAATCTCTAAACTTGTTCGTCGCGACTCCTAATATAGGCACGTTGTCAAAAATGTACTTATATGCGTGGAAAAAAGGTATCAAAACAACCTATTATCTACGGTCTCGTCCTGCGACGAAGATTCAAAAAGCGACTGTGGACGTTTCTAAAACAACCTACACGGACGAAGAAGCGGTTGTGTGTTCTCTGGAAAATCCAGAGGCCTGCGAGGCTTGTCAGTAGTCATTAAGGTTCCTTTACGAACCTGTAAGTAGACGTTATAGTAAAAAGGGTTTTGACCAAAAGGTCAAAACCCTTTCTTTTCGAGAGGTTTCAGATGTCTGACGAACAACCTATGATTTTAGACCCCGGTTTTAGCTTAACGCTCAGGCCTATGAGGTATCCTGACTTTTATGAAATGTACAGGAATTCTATTAAGAACAATTGGACCGTCGAAGAGATAGACTTTAGTGCTGATATTAATGACCTAGAATATAAGTTGTCTGAATCTGAACGGCATCTCATTAATAGGCTTGTTGCATTTTTTGCAACAGGCGACTCAATTGTAAGTAACAACTTGGTGCTTAATCTGTATAAGCACATTAATGCTCCCGAAGCTCGTATGTTTTTGTCTCGGCAATTGTACGAGGAGGCCCTTCATGTTCAATTTTATTTGACCTTGTTGGACACTTACCTTCCTGACCATAAAGAACGGGAGGAAGCCTTTAGGGCCGTAGACACCATCCCTTCGATTCGTAAAAAAGCGGAATTCTGCTATAAGTGGATCGATTCAGTCCATCACCTTGATCAGTTGGACACCGAAGAGAAGAAACGTCAATTTCTTCTGAATCTAACGTGTTTTGCTACATGCATTGAAGGGTTATTCTTTTTTGCAGCATTCGCCTATGTGTATTTTTTGAGGTCAAAGAGGCTTCTAAAAGGTTTAGCGGATGGGACCAATTGGGTATTTCGAGATGAATCTTGTTTTGTCGACGGTACTGAAATTTTAACACCTCGAGGGTGGGTTAAGTTTCAAGATTTGGACGATAACGACTTAGTTGCAGAATTTGACCTTTCGTCGGCAGAAATTAGGTTTGTTAGGCCGATACGAAGAATTCGCAAACAAGTCACGGAACCGTTGACGAACATTTACACCCATTGGGGCGGATTTAACCAGCTCATTACGAACGACCATGATGTTGTCTACCAGAATATTAATCAAAGGGGTTTTTCAAAACAGAAAGCTGAGAGTATAAATTTTTACAG
>JACCDR010112072.1_pt1 | contig 13366 bp, 13 predicted proteins | sample 7446431 | NCBI WGS metagenome assembly JACCDR01 (sample SAMN15323443, study PRJNA562643) | freshwater metagenome | isolation source: river surface water | place: USA:Blue River Watershed | collected 2017-08-17
ACCTGCTGGGCCGACGCCGACACCGGCGTCATCTGGCCCACCCCAACGGCCAGCGTCGACACCTTCACCACCGGCCGCGACCGCCTCGCCCACGCCCGCCGCACCGACGCCCCCGTCCGCGACCGGCTCGCCAACGCCACCCGCATCCGCCACCGTCCCCGCCGAACTCCTCGCGGCCATGACGACCGCGGCCGGGGCTGGCGACTGGCCTGCCGTGGACAAGCTCGCGGCACTCGGCAGCGACCCGACAGCACTGGCCAACGTCATCGGCGACACCGGAACCGTGGCGACGTTCGCCGAGTGGTCCCCGCACACACTCAGCGACGGAACGTCCGGCTGGAAATCCTCCGGCGGAGCCATCCGCCGGGAGAAGCCGAAGGAGGCGGAAGAGGCCGAGAAGCGGCAACAAACGTCGAAGACAGACGGGCCGAAGCGTGACGTCATTGCCGAAGCTCGTGCGGCGAAAGCCGGCCGCGAACCGGCTCGTGAAGCGGCACGTGCCGCGTGGTCGAAGGCGGTGAGCGACCCGGCGAGCGTGCGGGCGGAGAGTCTTCCCGAGTTGGCGGGGCATTTGCGGAGCCTGACGCGGGATGAATTGCGGGACATGAGCCGCACGCTCGGCCGCTCTGGTAGCGGGCTGAAAGAGGACGTGGTGAATCGGTTGCTCGGCCACGTGGGGGCCAACGTGCCTGCGGTGCCGGCCGGCCCGACCGCACCGGCCACACGCTCCGACGGCACGCCGGTCGCCCCGGTCAAGCACGACGTGTACACCGTCGACCCGAAGTCGCTGAAGACCGACCCCGGCAGGTTCCAATACAAGGTGTCCGGCATCAAGGCCGGCGGGGTGTCGGACGAACTGAAGGGCACGTCGACATGGAATCCGGAACTCGGCGGCACGCTGCTGGCGTGGCGAGATCCGTCGACCGGGGAAGATTTCGTCGTGAACGGCCACCACCGGCACGAACTGGCCAGCCGGGTCGGGGCCGAGTCGGTGAACGTGCGGTACATCGACGCTCCCACTGCGAAAGAGGCACGGGCACGCGGGGCACTGGCCAACATCGCCGAGGGCCGCGGCACGGCGACTGATGCGGCCAAGTACCTGCGGGATTCCGGACAGGACATCGACCACCTGAAGCGGGCCGGTATCTCCATGTCGGGCAAGGTGGCGGCGGACGCGGCCAGCCTGAAGGACTTGAGCGACGGGGCGTTCCAGCGGCTCGCCACCGGCGACCTGGACGAGGCGAAAGCCGTCGCGGTGGCCAAGCACCTGAAAGACCCGAAGCTCCAAGACGCCCTGTTCAAGAAACTGGACGCCCGCGAAGAGGACGGCAAAGACTGGTCGAACCGCGAGGTGGAGACGGCCGCCAAGAAGATGTCGCGGGCGGGTTCTGTGACGGAACGCGGACAGGACTTGTTCGGCGGGTTCGAAGATGAGAAGTCGACGTTCGATCAAGAAGTGGAATTGGAGTCGCACATCGGCCGGGCGTTCCAGCAGGCCGCGAACGACTACGCGGCGGTGGCCAACACCGGGCGGGCCGAGCGGGTGAAAGGGGCGGGCAACGTGCTCGCCGTGGACGAGAACCAGAAGCGGCGGCAAGCGGCTGCCGGGATGGTGCAGGACTTCGAGCGGGAAAGCGGGCTCAAGTCGCCCGTGAGCGACGCAATTCAGAAGGCCGCGGCCGAGTTGGCCGTGGCGAAAACCAAGAGGGAGAAAGATGCCGTCAAGCAACGAGCCGTCGAAACCGTCCGCGGGATTCTCGGCGGACAGCCCGCACCGGCTGACGCCGGAAGAAGCGGCACGGGTGGAGCAGGGGCACCGGGAAGCGGTCGCGGCGATAGCGGCGACATCGCCGGCACCAACACCACCGACGCCCCCCAAGAAGGCGACCGCAACGCCGCCGGCCTGATCCTCCGCGACGGCCGTTGGAGACGGGAAGGCGAAGGCAATGATTCCGCCGCCACAACACCCGCCACCCCCGCCGAACTCCAATCCCTCACCAACTACACCCTCGCATCCACCGCGATCAACACCCCGCTCCGCGAAGGTTCGCTCCCCGTCGGCGGCGAAGAGCGCCAGGCCGTCGAGCACCTCGACCGTTTGGCCGACGCCGGCCGCACGTCCTCACCGCTCACCGTATTCCGCGGTGCCGACGCCGACGAAATCGCAGCGATCACTCGACAACTCGGCGTGTCGCTCGACAGCCCGCAGGCGGTCGGCCGGTCGTTCACCGACGCCGGGTTCGTGTCCGCCGGCCGCGACCGCGAGAAGATCAACGAGCGGTTCGGGCCGGGGTTCGGCGACGACTCGCGGTCGTTGGTGCGGATCGAAGTGCCGCCGGGCGTGCCGTCGATCGACGTGGGGAGTCACGGGGGCGGGGTGTGGGCCAAAGAGATGGAACACGTGCTCGGCCGTGGGCTGACGTACACGGTGACGGGGCGGGATGCGGATGGGACGGTAGTCGTGCGGGCGGAATTGGCAGGGGCACCGGCGGCGAAGACACCGGTAGCGGGCACGTCGTCACCGACACCGGCCACATCGTCGCCACCTGGCCCGCCACTCATTCAACCCGGTTCCCCCGGCTGGAACGTCGCCGGGAACACCATCCACCCGACCCGCGAGGCCGCAGAATCCGCACTCGCGTCCATGACCGACAAGGCCGAGGTCCGCGACTACGGTGTGATGCCCGGACCGAAACCGAACACATGGTTCGTCGCCCACAAAGTCAACTACGAAAAGGTCGCGGCCCGTGACGCCGCACGCAAAGCGGAGTTCGACAAGCCGTCCACGACCAACGTCGGCCGCGAGTTGATCGACGGCAAGTCGTTCTCGCACCTCGTCGGTGCCGACGCCAACAAGCTTAGCACCGTGCGAGCCGCCGCGAACGTCGAGCCGAACGGCACGCCGCACCCGCTGCTCGGCCAGGTGGCCCACCAAGCGGGGTTCACCGCCCCGCCGAAAGTGGTCAACGCGACCGAGATGAACGAACTGTCGCGGGCCGGGTGGAAGGTCGGTTACCGCGGTGTCGCGTCGGACGATCAACACGAGCTGTTCCGCAGCGGTCCGTACTGGGCGGGTCGCGGGCTGGCGGGTGCCGGCACGTATGTGGCGATGCCGATGGCTGACGGCGGTGCGGACGCGGGCCAACTGGCGAAGGAGCGGGCCGAGTCCTTCGGGCCGGCGGTTGCTCGGTTTGCCGTGGCTCCCGATGCGAGGATTGGGAATCAAGTCGACATCGACAAACAACGACGGGGCGACATCGACGCACTGAAGAAGGAACTGCGGGACGGGAAAATCACGAAGCCGGAGTTCGATGCAGCGTCGGCAGCGATCGCGGACACGGGCGTGTATGCGGCGATGAAGGGGTACGACGCGTACCACGTGGGGGGTGATCCGGCGACGGAGGGGGTTGAAGCGAGGCAGGCGGCGAAGGCACAGGGGGCGGATTACTTGGTGGTGTTGAACCGCGGGAGGGTGGCGGTGGAAAAGACGTAAGCGGAACACAGTCGCTACACACGTCGCCATCACCCTCACCGACGCCCCGGCCCACCCGCCGGGGTTTTTTCGTCGCATCCCCCGCGTCGGGCCAACCTCCCCGCATGATCCCACCATGCCGGCGACGACCCTCCGACTCCCGACACCCACGCCAGCCGACGACGGGTCCGACACGTTCGAGATCCTGTCCTGGCGGGTGTTCGGGCCGGGCTACTGGAAGGGTGACTACTACTCCCCCGCCCGCGTCGCTCGCGTCGTCGCCAACCACCGGACGCTAGCCGCCGCCAACCCGAACCACGCACCGCGGGTCAAGCTCGGCCACGACAAGCAGCAGCGACTCGCGGCGTCGCTCGGCCTGCCCAACGTCGGCCGGGTGACGGACCTGCGATTGCTGCCCGACGGGTGGTTCGAGATCGACGTGCGGGGCATCCCGAAGACCGTCATGGCGAGCGACGCTGACGGCAACGCGGTCGTGTACGACCTGCACGCGGCGGTCCGCGACGGCCAGTACGACAGCGGGTCGGTCGAACTCACGCCGCGGGTGAGGCACCCGGACCGGCCGACGGAATGGCTGGAAGACGTGTTCGACGGAATCGCGTTGCTCGGCGAGGAGAACCCGGCACTGCGGACGGTGGACCGGCCACGACCGACGACCGCGAACGCAGCCGCGAACCGATCGTACTCACGCGACTACCGCGAGCACCGGACCGACGGCACACGCACCCCACACACCGCCGACCCACTCACCCGATCCACGGCCGACAGCACGCCGGCCGTCTTCTTCAGCCAAGACTACTCGGAGACCCACCCGATGCGAGACCAGTGGATTCAGATGGTCGCCGAGAAGCTCGGCCTGACCCCAGACGACCCGTCGTTGACCACCGCGACCGACGAACAGCTCAAGATGTGGGCCGACAAGTTCGGCACCGACGACTTCGCCGCCGGCATGAAGAAGATGTACGGGGCCGCGACGGTGCCGACGCCGGCCACCGGGACCGGGACCGCTCAGACGCCGGGCCAGTTCGACCAGGCCGCGTTCATGTCCGAGTGCAAGAAGATGTTCTCGGAGATGACGGACCCGCTGGTGAAGCGGCTCGAAGCCGCCGAAGCCGCCGTCACCGACGTGAAGAAGAAGGGCGACGACGCCACCACGACGGCGATGATGTCGGAAGCCGTGCGGGTGGTCGACGAGTGCGTCCGCACCGGGCGGCTCATGCCGCGGCTGAAGGAGCAAACGCTGGCCGACCTCCGCAAGCTCACCGCCGACACGAAGGTGTTCTCGGAAGGTGCGGACAAGGGCATGACGGCGTTCCAGGCTTCGCTCCGCGACCTCGCCGGCCGCCAGCCCGACGCGATGTTCTCGGAGTCGGTCATCGACACGCCGACCGCGAAGGCGGAGGAGCTCGACGCCTGGGACCGGCGGGCACTCGACGCCACCCCGCGGGGCAAGATCGTGCTCCACGGGATGAAGAAGGTCGGGGCGAACTGACGGCGGCGACGACGACGGCGGCGACGACGCACGCGATTGACGCACACGGGGTGTCCCGGGCTGATCTCCCGGCGTCGGCTTCAGCCGGCGATCAACACCCCGCCATACACCGCCGATTCGCACTGTGTGGCGATCATGCTTTCCGACGCCAGACGAATACGCCACCGCGAGTACATGAGACGCAGGTACGCCGAAGACGCAACGTTTCGTGAGAAACAAAAGTCGCGGGTGAAAGTCGCCAGAGCGGTAAAGAGTGGCCGACTAGTCAAGATGCCGTGCGAGCGGTGCGGCGGTCAGGAAACACAAGGGCATCACGACGATTATGCCCGTCCGCTCGACGTGCGGTGGCTGTGTCGTCCCTGTCACGAACACGAACACGGCGGCCCAGGCTGCCACGGTCTGAAACCAACGTAACACCCTCACGGGGTACCCCGATGCCCGTCATGCCGAACACGACCTTCACCCGGTCGAACAACCTGCAAGCCCGCTACCCGCAGGACGTCCGCACCATCGCCGTGCGGCTCCCGCCGAACATCACCTACGCGGCCGGGCAGATCCTCGCGGAAGCCGCGAACGTCGCCACCCGCAACGAGGTGCAAACCCTCAGCATCACCGGCTCGCCGACCGGCGGCACGTTCACGATCACCGTCCCGCTCCGCGGCACCACCGCACCGCTGGCCCACAACTCGACGGCCGCCCAAGTTCAGGCCGCTCTCGAGCCGCTCATCGGTGCCGGCAACGTCGTCTGCACCGGCGGTGCCCTGCCCGGCACGGCGGTCGTGCTGACCTTCGCCAACGAGTACGGCAACCGCGACGTGTCGCTCTTCACCGCGACCGGCTCGCTGACCGGCGGCACGACCCCGGCGGTGGCCATCGCCGAGACAACCCGCGGTTCCGCCGGCCCGACTGAGGTGATGATCGCGGTCATCGACGCGAACAGCGACGGCACGCAGATCCCGAAGGGCGTGCTCACGCAGAACGTGACGACCGACGAGAAGGGGTGCATCGTCAACGAGTGGGGGCTTGGCAGCAACGCCACGACCGTGCCGATGGCGATTGCCGGGGAGTTCCCGGTGAACCAACTCGTCGGCCTGCTGGCCGCCCATGTGACCGAAGGCAACGCCAAGAAGCTCGGGAAGCTGACCAGCGGGAACGCGATCACCGACGCCGGGGCGATCATCAAGATCGGCGTGTGACGCCTGAGGTGGCCCACGCGACGACGCGACGGACGCAGCGACCGCGACGACGCAGCGACGGCAGCGACCGCGACGACACGACTCAACGACGACAACCACCGGGCGACGACTCACCCGCCGCCCGGATTCACCACACGCTTGCCCCTAACTCCGGGCCAGCCGGGAGACTGTTCCGATGCCCAGTCAATTCGAGATCGGCGGTGCCGCTCGCGTCCGGAAGGCGATGGCCACCTACGTCCGGCGGTCGGAGGAAACCCGGCTCGGCCTGCAGCTCATGCCGCCGACCAACCAGGACGCCACGCAGATCATCTACGAGCGTGACGCCCTGCTCCGCGGCGTGCAGGCGGCCCGCGGGCTGGACGGGGCGACGCAGCCGGCCAAGCTGCCGGGGTTCGACCAGTTCGCCAGCGACCCGGCGTACTACGGCGACCACATCCGGCTCTCGGAAAAGGACCTCGTGGAACGCCGGCAGGCGGGCGACTGGATGGCGTTCGACAACCAGGGCACGCTCACCGGGAAGGCCGCCGAGTACCTCGAACGGCGGCAGGGCGACCGGATGGAGAAGAACGTGTTCGACCTGCTCGTCAACGGCAGCTACGACGGGCAGGACGCACAGGGGCGGTCGAAGTACTTCGACATCTACGCCATCCAGCGGTACACGCCCGGCACGCTGTTCTCGAACCTGTCAGGCAGTTCCCCGCTGACGTTCCTGCGGGACACCATCGCTACGGCCGAACTCGGCGTGTCGGTGGACTTCCGCGGCGGCGAGATGCTGATGAACCGCGTGACGCTCAACCTGATCTTGAGCAACACGAACGCCAACGACCTCGGCGGTAAGCGGTTCGACATCGGCCAGACGCTCAACTCGGTGGAGGAGCTGAACGACATCCTCCTGGCCAACGACCTGCCGAAAGTGCGGCTGTACAACGAGGGGTTCTACCCCGACACCGGCGGCTTCCAGCGGTTCATCCCGAACGGCCGCATCATCATCCTCGGCAAGCGGACCGACGGCGAGCCGATCGGCGAGTACTGGCTGACGCGGGCCGCCCAGAACGGCGGGCGTCCGGGCTGGTGGACCGACGTCGTGGACAACACGTCGGGGGCACTGGCCGACCCGCCGCACGTGCTCGTGAAAGCCGGGCACAACGGCGGGCCGAAGCTGTGGTACCCGGAAGCGGCGTTGAGCCTGACCGTGGCGGCGTAACGCCGGCGGCGGGCTATGCCTGCGGCAAGCTACGAGCGACGGTCGACGAACACCACACGGCCGGCGGTTGACTGCGATCATCCGGCCGGCCGTTTTTCACAACCCAACACGCACGCGAGACGACGCCGATGCCCGCTCCGAAAGACCAGCCGAACCTCCGCCTCGAACACAACATCCCGCCGCAGGGCGAACGCGGGGCGGTCATCCCGGCGTGGGCGGTGTCCGACCCGGACACGCTCGTGAAGCTCGGGGCGGCGTCGTGGACGGCCGAGCCGGTGACGGTGCAGTTGACCCCGCCGGGGGCGAAGGCTGGCGGTGCGGTGGCGTCGCCGGAAGTGCTCGCTGACCTGGCCGCCGCCCGCAAGCACGCGGAGGAGGTCGCGGAGGCCAAGCTGAAGGTGGAGGACGAGGCGGCGGAGTTGCGGAAGGCGTTGGCCAAGGCGAACGCGGACATCGCGGCGAAGGAGGCGGCCGAGAGGGAGCTGGCGGAGTTGAAGGCGGCGGTGGCGAAGGCGGCGAGCCTGAAGGACGCGAAGGAAGCGGCGAAGTGATCGGCGGGGAGATAGTGGCCTGCTGCTGGTGCGATGCGACGACGACCCCGGCCGAACACGCCGGGGTTTTTCATTTCTCGTTCGCCTTTTCGGTCGGGCCATTCTCGCCGCAAACTCCACTCACCATGTTCAGCACCCCGCCCATTATCGCGTTCCGCTTCCGGGCCGGGACCGTTCACACGAAGCGGTTCACGTGGAAGGCCGCTGGAACTCCGGTCAACTTGACCGGGTGGACAGCGGTCATGGAAGTCCGCAACGCGGCGGGTGAACTGGCCTACCGGTTGGACACGACACCCGGCAGCGGCGAGGGCACCGTCACACTCGGCAGTGCTGCGGACAACGTGACGTTCGGCCCGCTGCCGGGGCCGCTCGAACCGGGCGAGTACCGGCACGGGATGTTGTTGACGGCTCCCGGTGGAGTGGAGTCCGGGTATCTGTGCGTCGGGTCGCTCGTTGTGGAACCGGGGGTGGTCGAATGAGCCGACCGGAACTGTATGTGGTGAACGAGGTCGCCGTTGTTGAGACGGGCGATGACAGTGCGGACGTGTTGAGTGTGCCCGAACAGGGTCCGCCGGGGGCGAAGGGCGACGACGGGGCCGATGGTGCCCCCGGCCCCAACTCCATCGACGACTCCACCGACCTCGGCACGCTCACCAACGCCGTCGCCGACGCCCTCAGCCTGCTCGCAACCAACTCCGCCGGCACGAAAGCCCGGCGTGTGGCACTCGCAGCCATCCACCGGGCGATTCTCGCGGCGGTGGATGGGGCAGGGGTGCGGTCGGCAATCGGCGCGGGCACGGGCAACGGGGACGCTCTGACCTCTGGCACACTCGGGCAGTTCGCGGCGACGACATCCGCACAACTGGCAGGCGTGCTGACGGACGAGACGGGGAGTGGCGGCGGGTTCGTGCGGGCGACGGGGCCGACGCTTGGCGGGCAGGTGACAATCACGTCATCGTCCGGTGACGCGGTTGCGATCCAAAACGGGTCCGCGGTGTCCACGGTTCGCATCGAGTCTGTTGTTCCGCGAATCACGCTTCGGGGAACGACCATCAACGACACGCTTATCGTTGGTGGCCCGACCGCCGGTTCACCTTCGATTATCGGCTACAGCTCAAACGCTATCGGCCGGCATTATGCTTTGATCGGCGACACGACCGCTGGAGGTGGTCCTGCTCAACTCGGTTTCGGGGCGTTGGGCTTCATCAGTTGGCAATCCACGACCCGGCAGGACGCGGGGACCGCCGACACCGCACTCGCCCGCAACTCAGCCGGCGTGGTCGAGATCAACAACGGCACGGCGGGCACGCTCCGCGATTTGACGCTGCGGAACCTGACGGTCAACGGAAGCACGCCGAGATTGCGAAACGCCGCAGCGAACGCATCATCCGGCATTCTGTTAGTTCCGGCTGGCGACATCTATTTCTACGGTCAAGGAGGAACGTCTGTCGCTCATGCAATCACGGGCCGTGGCATTTCGGTGACGAGTACGCAGTGCGTTGGTTTCTGCTCAGGGAATGCCGATGCGACGTTCGCTGACATCGCTTTCGGGCGGGTAGATTCCAACACAATCGAAGCGAACAACGGCACCCTAGTGGCGAATGGCGGATCGCTACGAGGTTTGCGGGTCAGCAACCTCACCGCGTCCGGCCTCACCACTCTCGGCACCTACACCGTCGCAACCCTGCCCTCCGCATCCGCGAACGCCGGTGCCCTCGCACAAGTCACCGACTCATCTGTCACCACCAACGGCAGCACCGTCGCGGGCGGCGGGGCGAACCGCGTTCCCGTGTTCAGCAACGGCACCAACTGGATCGTGAAATGACTCAAACAGTTCAGCCCTACGAACTGCTGGCACGCTTCAACCGCGACGGCACCGTCAGCGGCGTGTCCGTCCGCACCATCACGACCGTCGGCGGACGCGATTTCGAGGGCGACCCGCAACCGCTCGCCGGCACTTCCGACCCCGCGTTCGCCGCGTTCGCCTCGCAGTTCAGTGCGGCGGTTGTGGCCGAACGGGACGCAGCTGTGGCAGCGAAGACGGCGGCGGAAACCGCACTCGCGTCGGTGACTGCGGAGCGGGACGCGGCACGGGCGGAAGTGGAGCGGCTGACGGCGGAGTTGGAGGCGATCAAGAACCCGACGGACGGGCAGGGGTTCCCGGTGCTGTCGGCCGTGCAACTGCGTGAGGGGATGGTCGAAGCCGGCATCTACGACCGAGTTCAGGACGCAATCAAATCGATCCCCGACGACCGCGAACGGCTCCGGTTCAACCACTACTTCGAGTACAGCACCGAGTTCCACCGAACGCATCCGATGATTTCGGCAATGGCTCAAGCGGTCGGGCTGAGTGATGGTGATGTGGATACGTTCTGGCGTGCGGCGGGGGCAATTGCGTGAGACTGCACTGCGAGCACTTGGAGCCACGCACGCCGGCCGTCGCCCTGCAATGGGTGTTCGACTCGGCCGACCCGTGGCTCGCTGCCCGCGAAGAAACAATCCGTGCGGCCGGTGATTCGCTCGCCTCGCGGCTCACCCGGATCGACACCGCCGCCGCCACCAACACCAACACAGCCACCGCCACAACCACAGCCGCCGACGCCTACCGCATCGACGTGCAATCCAACCCGCAACCGAGAGCACTGGCCGACGCCTACCCGATCTACCCGCCGAACAGTCTGACGCCGCACGCGGGAGTGATCCGGTTCGACACCAGCCGGCCGTGGGACGTGCAGTTCAGCCTGCCTGCTGTGACCCGGCACGAACTCGCCCACGCTCTCGGCGTCACCGAACACAACCCGTCGCCCGGCTCACTCATGTACGAGTTCGCCCCGCCCGTCGGTGCCGTACGTGACGTGACGCACTCCGACGTTCCGCTGTTCGAACGGGCCGGGTGGGATGTTCGCCCGACGACGGCAATCCCCGGCACGATTCGCGTCTGGGGAATCGGTGTTCAGGACAACGACACGCCGGGACCGGACGGCTGGGCGTATGTGCCGGTCAACCTGGCCGACACCGCATACCCGCACCACGTTCGCGGCCCTGACCCGCTCGGCGATTCGTGGTCGTTGTTCCCACCGGATTGAGGACGCCCGTCATGCCGCTCGTCACCGCCACCCGCCTGCAAGAGCTCGTCGCGTCCGACCTGCAAAAGGCCGACCCGAACGACCTCGGGGCGTCACCTGCTTCGTTCACCTCTGCCGTCACCTCCGCCGAGCAGGAGATCCGTGGGGCACTTCTCGACCGCGGGTACTCGGCGGCGACGATCCTCGCGTGGGACCGGCTCGAGGAGTACCACGGCATCGTCAGCCGGTGGGTGCTGTGCGGGCTGGTGTCGAGCATCGCGAACGCCTACCCGACGGAGCGGATCGAGATGTTCAAGAGCCGGGTGAAGGAGTTGGCGACGGTCCGTGTGTTCGTCGGCGGGGAGTTGGTGAACCCGGACCGGGGGTTGAAAGAGAACGCCGGCGGGAGTGTCGGGTACGGGCGGATGGGCGGTGAGAGTGACTCGTGTTGCTCACGCACCAGTCGGTGTGGGACCGATACGGGGTGGTGAACGCGATACCGCGATACCGTCACCACTGGCCCACCCAAACGGAGCGACCGCGTGAGAACCACCCTCAAACTCTACGAAGTCCAGTTCTCCCACCTGAACAAGAACGGGTGGCGGCCGAACGCCCGGAAGTTCGTGTTCACCACGAGCGTGGTGCGGGCCGCGGAGTTGGCCACGGTGGGGGTGTACGATCCGATCGTTCATCAAGTGGTACTTCGGAGTGGGGACGAGTCGGTGATTCTGGACCCGGAGGCGGTGAAGGAAGTGGCGCCGGCGGTGGCGGTCGGCATCAGCCCGGAGTGACCATGACGACGGATCAACGATGGGAACACATCCGGGCGAAGTGGGGGCGTGTTCTAAAGTCGCTCGGCATGGGGGTGTCAATGACTCCACTCCCGCCGCCGGAACGACTGCCGCCATTGCCGCCGCCAGGCCCGTGCGAGCGGTGCAAAGAGCGTGAATCCGAGTCGGGCCGATGGCTGTGCAAGAAGTGCCGCGACGACGACGATGCGGCGATGATGGCGGCCTATATGTGCATCGGCTGACGCGACAGGAGCGATGACATGGCCCTCACCCTCCGCCAACTCGCCGCCCGCATCCGCACCATCTCCATCGCCGATGCCGTCGCCGCCGTCGCACCCGAAATCTCTGCCGCGGCTGTCGCCGACACCCAAGACCGAATGCGGGCCGGGAAACAACCCGACGGGTCGGCACAACCGCCGCTGAAATCGTCGCGTCCGTCCGGCAACACTGGCCCGCCGCTCGTGGACTACGGGCGGATGTTGGCCAGCGTGACGGCGACGGTGGAGAAGACGACGGTGAAGGTGTGGGCGACCGGGCCGGGGGCACGCAAGCACCAGCGGACACGGCCGTTCGTCGGGGTGAGTGCGGCGGGGAAGGTGACGATCGGGAGGTTGGTCATGGTCGGGTTGTTGCGGAAGCTGCGGGGCGGGTGAGTCATTTCTTCGGTCGAGATCGAGACAGTTCGCGGTCTCGTTTCTCCCAACCGGCCTTCCACGCGAGGTACTTTTTTCGCAAGGCGTGCGACTGCCGTGAGGTGCCACCGCCGAGGTATGGGTTCGATGCCGACGACTTGCCGACATCGCGGGCGAGTCGTCCTTCGATAGCCGAGATGATGGCCGCTGTCTTCATTTCGTAACTCTACCACATCCCGCGATCAGGCCAACATCAGTTCATCATCCCCGCATGGCACTCACCATCACGCTCGCCGACAACGCCGCCACGCCCACGGGGTTCACGGCGACCGTTGCCGGCTCTGCCGGCTCCCCCGTCACCGTCCACTACACGCCGGCTGATCGACCGTGGCCCGGCGACGCATGGGCACTCGGCGGGAGTCGCACCGGCGACGGCACGCTCGCTATCGCCATCCCCCCGCGGTTCTACTTCGTGCACGCGGCCACATCAACGCAGGTGACCCCGCCCGAACGCATCTCCGTCACGTCGGGGGAAGAGTCGGTCGCCGAACGTGTTCAATCGGCGGTCGTCGCCGTGCTCAAGCTGGCCGACCTCCCCCGCGTCGGCGACGGCGTTCACAATCAGGTTCTTCTCGACCCGACGGCCGTGCGGTACCCGTGTGCGGTCGTGTACTTGGAGAACCTGAGCGAAGGGGAAGAGCGGAGCACGAACGGCACCGACGACATCGTATACCCGATGTCGGTGATCCTGCTCGACACCGGCGTGTCGCGGACCCGGCACTCGCACAAGGCGTGGGTGCAAGCTTGCCGGGAGAAGATCAGCCGGGCGTTGCGGAACGTGCATCTGGCCGGCGTGCCGGAGAGCGTGGTGACGCGGGTGACAGGCGGGCCGATCGCACAAGAGCGAGTGGGGGCGGCGGGGCTGCCGGTGGAAATGTACGCGGG